>Ga0156330_1214_pt2 | contig 44472 bp, 41 predicted proteins | sample RifCSPlowO2_12_FD_107978 | JGI IMG/M metagenome (GOLD analysis project Ga0156330, IMG submission 107978) | Acidobacteria bacterium RIFCSPLOWO2_12_FULL_67_14b | reverse complement strand
CGCCGAAGCGCGACCGACTGCGGGCGAACTTAACGCAACGAGGGGGTGATTTCAGAGAAAGCGGGAAGCTTACGGTGCGCTTCATGAGCGCATCAACGCTTTGCTCTGAAATCACCCCCCTCGTTGCGTGTGAGCCGCTGCCTGGTGGCGCTCAGGGCGCTGACTTCTCCAACTGGTCGGCGTCTACCAGGTCCTGCGGACGTCCGCACGCTCTCTTGTTCAATACCAGCTCTCGCCGCCCAATGACATGGACGGGCACGTCGCCGTAAACGGAGTCCACTCTGCCGGCCCATGCCTGCTCGAACGAGACGCCGTCGATCGATGTCACAATATCGATGCGGTTCGGGGGGACACCGAGCTGAACGATCAGTCCTGGCTTCGACAGGTCCGCCGGCCGCACATCCGCCATCGGCGCGCCGAACGCGGACAGCGCTCGGTGAGCGGCCACCGCATTTGCCGGCGTTGGCTCCACCCAGACGTCGAGGTCTTTGGTAAAACGGGGTTCGGCGTGAAAGGAAACCGCGTAGCCCCCAACCATCAGGTAGCGGGTGTCAGCGTCGTTCAACGCGGAGAACAGATCGCTGAAGTCGGGATTCACCGGCATCGGGCGTCCTCCACGCGGTGTATTCACGCACGAGATCCCAAACCTGCGCGAGCCGCTCGTGGGGCGGGATGCCCTCCCAGTATTCGCGATTCAGCCGCTCCGAATCGGACTGCGGCGCGATCCGCAACGTCATCGGGCGATCAGGCGTGGACACGCCTCCATTCTAACCCCGTCCAGACCACCACGCCGCTCTCTGTCGCCGGACCCGTGCTCACAGGGCTGGGGTCACAGCATTGCCAATCGGCGACTGAACGATTGCCGACTGTTTGGTGATTTCGTGATTTGGGATTGGGTGATTCGATTGCGGGATTGTCGATTGTCGATTGAAGATTGGCGGCGGTGACGGGGCAGCCAATCGTGCGATCGGGAATCTGCAATCGAGTCGCCCAATCGACAATTGGCAATCACCAAACAGTCACTAAATCGCCGATCGCTCAATCGTCAATGTGTTGCCCACGCTTCACGGTGGCAGCAACCGCCATTTGTCGCCGACCTTGTGCAGCCGGTACTTCTCGTTCCTCGGCTGCATCGTCGGCTTGATGCCGGCGGCGCCGCCGCGGCATTGGCGCGGAACCAGTAGTTCACCGCCGCCTGGTCTGGTGGCGCTCGCCACTGCACTGCGATCGGTCAAATAAGGATCCTCGAGCACGTTGCACGTAACGCCGCCTGGCCTCACGGCCACAGCGTCCGACCAGCCAGCCGCTCGAGAAATGTCTCGAGCGGCCAGATCTCGATCCCGTCCTCGGTTTTCAGTTGCCGGTCACCGAGGTACACGAGGACGCGTCTGGTGAGAGCTGGAAGTTCGCCGATCGCGCGCAATCCATCGAGCTGCGAGGTTGAAAACCGTGCCTGCGCCTTGACCTCGAGCGCCAGATATTCCCGCCCGCGGCGCAGCAGGAAATCGACTTCCGTCTGGCGGGCCTGGGCCGGTGCCCAGTACCAAATGTCCTCGAACACGCCGGCGTCGCCGTTATGAGCGCGGAGAGTCGTGAGGATCCACCCTTCGACGAGCGGCCCGCGCTCCTCGGACGAAACCGGGCCAAGCTGCCGCTTGGCGGCTCGCACCACTCCCGGGTCGACCCAATAGAGCTTCGGATGGCGGCGCTCGCGCACGCGCAGCCGCGACTCGAAGGCCGGCAGCAGTGTCGCCAGCAGCGTGTCTTGCAGAATGCCGAGATACCCTTCCACCGTCGTCCTCGCCGTTGCCGCGTCGCGTGCCAGACCGGCGACGTTGATGACTTGTCCGTGGAAGAGCGCCGCGACGGGCAGAAACCGGAGGAACCCGGGGAGGTTCCGCACCAAGGCCTCGACGCGGATTTCCTCACGGACGTAGAGCTGCACGTAGGCGTCGAGCGTGGCGCGGGGATCCGCGGCCTGCCAGATGAGCGGGATGCTCCCAAAACGCAGGACGCGGTCGAGAGCGAAGTCTTTCCCGAGTTCGGCGGGCACGAGCGGGTACATCGTCTGGAGGGTGGCCCGCCCCGCGAGGAGGTTGGTATTCGCGGTCTTGAGGCGACGGGCACTGGAGCCCAGGAGCACGAACCGGCGCGCGCTGGCTTCGATGGCGCGATGGACCTCGTTGAGCAACCCGGGCACGCGCTGGATTTCGTCGAGAACCACGACCGTTTCGCGCGGCAATGCCCGGAGCTCCAGGGCCAGGAGGCCAGGATTGGCGAGCAGTTGCTGAGCGCGCGATTCATCCAGAAGATCGACGATATGTGCGCCGGGAAACGCGTTCCGTGTCCAGGTGCTCTTGCCGGTCCCCCGCACGCCAAGGAGGAAGAAGCTCCCTTTCGGGGCCCGGAATAGCCGCGGATAACGGCTCTGTGCCATGATGCCGTCATTTTACTGTGCAAAGTGACGGCAGTATATACTCGAACACTGGACTTACTTGCGCAGCACGAACCCTTCTGCTGGACGCACTGCTCAGGGCGCGTAAGGACTGACATGCGCCGCGCGTCTCCCCGTACGGTTCATTGAGCGCATCCCAACGCTTTTTGCCAAAATCAGCCCGCCCCCTGCTTGACTGCCTGGACGGCATGACATATGCTGTGGCATATGTCAGAGTCTTTGCTCCGCGGGCGGCACGTCAAGCTTTTCAAGAACGGTCGAAACCAGGCCGTCCGGATCCCACGCGAATTCGAGCTTCCGGGAGAGGACGCCATCATGCGCAAGGACGGTGAACGGCTGATCATCGAACCGGCCCCGCCGACGTCCCTTCTGGCGCGGCTGGCCACTCTCGCGCCGCTCGATGAGGATTTCCCGTCAATCGCAGAGCTGCCGGTCGACCCCGTTGATTTTTGATGCGGTACCTGCTCGACACCAACATCGTGTCGGATCTCGTCCGTCATCCGCAGGGCCGCGTGGCGCAGGAGATCCGCGCCGTCGGTGAGGCACACGTCTGCACCAGCATCATCGTCGCCGCGGAACTCCGCTACGGCGCCGCGAAGAAGGGATCGGCGCGACTGTCTGCCCAACTCGAAGCGGTACTCGGTGTGCTTGATGTCCTGCCCTTCGAAGCGCCCGCCGACTCCAATTACGGTACGCTCCGCGCCCAACTTGAACACGCTGGTCAACCGATCGGTGGCAACGATTTGCTCATCGCCGCTCAGGCGGTGAGCCTGGGCTGCACGGTGGTAACCGACAACGAGCGTGAGTTTGCCCGGGTCGACAAGCTGGCGCTCGAGAACTGGCTGCGTTTGGCGTAGAACGACGCATTGCCGATTGCTGATTGATCGATTGGGCGACTGTTTGGTGATTTCGTGATTTGGTGATTGGGTGATTCGATTTTGAGATTGCGGGATTGTCGATTGAAGATTGAAGATTGAAGATTGGCGGCCGTGACGGGCGAGGGTCACGGTTTCTTGACGCGTGATCGCCGGGTCCGCTCGATCGTCTGCCGATGGCTCAGGGCTTCTTCGGGGGTCTGACAGACCACGACCACGGACCCGCGCGAACGCTGCTCATCGTCTCGCGACACGAGCGTCGTTCCGTACCTTCGCGCGACCATGACGTAGACGGCGTCAGCGCCACGCAGCCGGTGCGTGGCCGCCAACTCGGCCGCCTGCCGGGCCGTCGTCGACGTCAACGCGACGAGCGAGAGGTGCGGAAGGGCCGCCGTCGCGGTCGCATACTCGAGGGCCCCGGCACCGTCGTGGCTCGCTCGAGCCACGGCCGATGCCATCTCAGGGAGCAACAATGTCGGCACGATGACCGGGTCGCCGCCTTCCTGAATCGCGGCCAGAATCGCCAGGCTCGCCGCGTGACCCGGTTCGTGTGGATTGAACGCGTTGATGAAGACGCTCGCGTCAACGGTGTACCGGAGATTCCCGGAACGACGGGTTCGAACCGGCCCACGTGGATTCCGTCGACCGATTGCCATCCTATCGGCGCATGGCGGAGAGGAGGTCGACGCCGCTGACGCCCGGACGGAATTGACGTTCGAGGCGCCGCCCCGCGCGCACGAACGCGTCCCACGCGGCCGCGGCGTCTTCAGAAGTCGTCGAGGCATCTTCGGCCGGCTCGAGGGGAAGGATCATGCCGACGGCCCGGCCCCGGTGCGTCAGGATGTACGACGCACGCGCCTCTCTTACGTGGCGCAGGATGCCGGCGGCATGCGTCTTCAGTTCCCGGACGCCGACAACCTTCCGCGCCGATCCCCGCCGCGCGGCTGTGTGGTCCTTCATGTGACTACATTACGCCGGTGGCGCAGAGCCGGTCAAGCTGCGCGCCCTGTGAGGCGGGCTTCTGCCCGCGCGACCGCGCACTGGGGGTTGAGGGTGCGTCGCTCTCGCCGGGCGTCTTGCGCATGGTGGGGCGGGGGGGCGATGGTTAGCTTCGAGGAGGGTCACGAGCTGTTGCGCGAGCTGGCAGGCGTCGAGGTGCCGACCACGCACGTGGAGCGGGCGGCGGAAGCCCTGGGGCGCGAGGTCGCCGCGGACGAACAGCGCGTCATCGAACCGCCGGTGCCCAGCGAGCCGCTAGCGCCGACGTTGTACCTGGGGATGGATGGCACCGGGGTGCCGGTGCGCAAGGCGGAGGTCGAAGTGTCTGGGCTACGTCACGGAGAACCACCACCGCATGCGCTACCCCGAGTTCCGCGCCCAGGGTCTGTGCACCTCAACCGGCGTGGTCGAGGCCGGCTGCAAGACGGCGATCGGCACGCGGCTCAAGCGCGCCGGCATGCACTGGACCGTCGCCGGAGCCGACGCGATTATCGCCTTGCGCGCCGACGGGAAGCGCAAGTCGAGTCTGGCCCAACGCGCCGAAGTTGCCCTCGGAAGCCTGGCCGCATCGACCGTATCCTTCGATGGGCTCGCCGCCAGGGAGTTCGCCACGATCGCAGCCGCTCGCCGTAAGCTAGGGCGGCCGATCGGCTATCCGGTGCTTGGGTGCTTGGGTGCTTGGGTGCTCGGGTGCTCGGGTGCACGCCGAAGCGCGAACGAACGGTGGCCAGACTCAGAGAGCGGCGAGCAGGACCCGTGTGTTATCATGAAGATGGTAGGTGATAACATGATGATGCGGACCCAGATCACCCTCGACAAGCGGGAGTACGAGCTCGTCAAGCGCGAGGCCACGGCGTTGGGGGTCTCGGTGGCGGAGTTCGTGCGCCGGGCGATCCGACTGGGCCTCCCGCCGAGCGGACAGAAGGCGCCGTGGATGCGCTATGCGGGCTTGGTGGAATCGGGCAACCCGCGATCGAGCCAGACCGTGGACGAGGTCGTGTATGGCTCGAAAGACTGACTGCTACATCGACACCGCGGCCTTCATTGCCTTTCTCGACAAGTCCGACAGCTATCACCCCCTGTTCCGCCGCCTCTTCTCGGACCCGCCTCCGCTGACCACATCGACGTTGGTCGTCGCCGAAGGCCACGGGTGGTTCCTGCGCCGATACGACCAGCGCCGCGCACTCGAGTTCCTGAATTTCGTGGAGGCGCTGCCGGCCCTCACCATCGAGGCCTTCGACATCGACGCCATCACCGGCGCCAGGGTGCTGCTCAGGAAGTTCAGCGATCAGGCACTGACGCTGGCCGACGCCCACGGCCTTGCCGTGATGTCGAGCCGGCGCATTCGCGTGTGCTGGTCCACCGATCGGCACATGAGCCTCACCGGCGCGACGCTCGTGACATGAGGCTCGTCACGGGGGCAGGAGCCGCCACTTGTCGCCGACCTTGTGCATCCGGTACTTCTCGTTCCTCGGCTGCATGGTCAGCTTGATGCCGTTCTTCTGCGTCACGATCATCACTTCCTGAACCGGGACCACCGCCTCGAAGTTCTCGTTGACCTCGGGGTCCGCGGTCAGCCTCACGTTCATCTCGATCGCTTTGTAGTTCTTGTAGGTGTTTTGCCAGTTCTGCGCCTGCCGCTTGTCGAAGCTGCGCACGTTGCTGATGGTGGCGATGTTCATCGAGCCGACGGCCTTTTCCCACTCCCTGAGCACCGCCTCGATCGCGGGCCGCTCGACCTGGCCGCGTAAGAGCGGGCTCGGCGGCTCGCTCGGGGCCACATAGCCGCCACCCGGCGCCACCGTCGCCACCGCCTCTTTCATCAGCGACGGCGTTTCAGGATCCGCCACCGGTTTGGCCGGCGGCGCCGCCGCGGCCGAGGCCAGGGCCGCCGCCGCGGCATCAGCCGCCTCCTTCTGCTTCACCTCGAAGGCGCGCTGGTTGTCGATGGCGAGCTGCAGCCCTGCCAGCCCCGCGTACTTCGGGTCGCGCTTGCGGATCACGGCCGCCAGGCGGACCGCATCATCCACGCGGTTGTTCCTGATCGCGTCGTACGCCTTCGTGAGGTCGGGCCCGTTCGGATCGGTGGCCGCCACCGTCGGCGCCGTCACGGGCGGGGGCGTCAGAACCGGAGGCGCCACGGGCGCCGGCGCGCTCGCCGTGTCGGCCGACGGCGACGTGTTGGCCGCCAGCGGATCCACGGCGCGCGCGGCGGATTCCCAAGGACGGTAGATCGCCATCGCCGTCACGAGGATCACGCTGAAGGCGCCGACCGCGATCAGCATGTTGCGCCGCGCGGGCAGATCCTCGGTGGGCCCTCGCGCCTGGCGAAGAATGTGCGCGGTCTCCCCTCCCTGTCCTGAGCGAGGGAATTCCGCTGCGCCAGCAGCGGAATCTCCCGAGTCGAAGGACTCGCCCTTGAGCGTGGCCAGAAACGCCGAGACCAGGTCGTGCTTCGGCGTGAACGCCTCGAGCTGCGCGATCGCGCCGGGGCCGTCGCCGCTTTCGAACAGCTTCCGCGCCGACGCCACCGCGGACTGCGCCGCCTTGTCGCGCTCGGCGCGCGTCGCCGCCGCCTCGATTGCCTCCTGCGCGCGCGTCTGCAAGTCCTTCGCCGCCGCGTTCTCCGGATCGATCGCCAGCACTTCGCCGGCGGCGCGGATGGCCGCCTCGAACCCGCCCTCGGCAAACCGCTGCCGCGCGCGGCGCATCGTTTCCTGCACCTGCCGCGTGCGCTCGATCTCGCGCCGCGTGGTGTCGATGGCCTCCTGCAGTTGCTGGACGTCGGTCGACTCGGGCTGCATCTGCCGCGCCTGCGCCACCAGCGCCTCGGCCCGATCGAGCTGTCCCTTCTGCATCTCGGCGCGCGCTTCGGCCATGAACTGCGCCGCCTGCTGCCGATCCGCCTCGGCGCCGATGTCGTCCATCAACTGCAGCGCCCCCGGATGATCCGGGTCGAGCATCAACGCGGCGTCGCACTTGTCGCGGGCCTTCTCGAGGTCGCCGGCCTCGAACAGCTTGCGCGCTTCGTCCAGCGCCGCCGTGATCTGCTCGGAACGCCTGCGCTGCAGCGACTGCCGATTGGTCTGGAACCGCTTCGACGCCTGCGACGATCCGGGCCGCGACCCCGGCGTCGACAGCGGCGTGGTGCCGCGCGCCGGCGAGCCCTGCGTGGTCCCGAAGCGCGCGTCGCGGCCGAGCGGCATCGTCGCCGCGTCGTCCACCGACACAGACACGCTTTCGAGCCGCGCCCGGACCTCGGCGAGGTCGTTTCTCATCGCGGTGAGGTCCGCGTAGCGGCCGTCGCGATCCTTCTGCAGGGCGCGCGAGAGGATCTTCGCGATCCCCGGATCGATCCCCGCCACGATCGTCTCGATCGGCTCCGGCTCCTCATGCAGGATCTTGTGCATCGTCTGATGCACGGCACCCGGGAACGCCTCTTTGTAGGTGAGGACCTCGTAGAGGAGCGCGCCGACCGAGAAGATGTCGCTGCGCGTGTCGATGTTCTGGCCGCGGATCTGCTCGGGCGACATGTAGTTGGGCGTGCCGATGATCACGTGCGACTGCGTGAACTTCGAGGCGTCGCGGCGCGCCAGGCCGAAGTCAAGGATCTTGAGCGAGCCCTCGGTGTCGACCATCAGGTTGGCGGGTTTGATGTCCCGGTGGATCACGCCCTGCCGGTGCGCGTAGGCCAGCCCGTTGCAGAGGTCCTCGACCCACTGCAGGCGCTTGGCGATCGGCAGCAGCGCCTTGCGCTTGACGATCTCCCCCAGCGTTTCGCCGTCGATGTATTCCATGGCGATGAACGGCAGGCCGTCGTGCTCGTCGACGTCGAAGATGGTGACGATGTTGGGGTGGCGGAGGGTGCCGGCGGACTGGGCCTCGCGCGCGAAGCGCTGGCGGGCTTCGGGCGAGTCGAATTCCTGGCGGACCAGCTTGATGGCCACGAGCCGGCCGATCTTCGGGTCCTTGGCCAGGTAGAGCGAGCCCATGCCGCCCTGCCCAAGGCGGCTCACGACCTCATAACGGCCGATGTGCGTGGGTTGTTCTGGAGGGGCCACTCGGGAGGAATTCTACATTGTCGATTGTTGATTGACTGATTTTGCGACTGTTTGGCGATTTCGCGATTTGGGCAATTTGTGACTCGATTGCCGAATCGGCGAATCGGCGATTTGATGATTCGCCAAATCGACTCACCAAATCGCCAAATCGCGAAATCACCAAACAGTCACTAAATCGGTCAATCGACGATTGGCAATGTATGAGCCTCTGGCCGCCGGCGCCGGGGTGCTGCTGACGCTGTTCGTGATTGCCTTGCAGTTCGAGTAGTCGCTCGGCGTACGCTGCGGCTCACGCGCCACGAGGGGGCTGATTTCAGCAAAAAGCGTTGGGATGCGCTCATGAAGCGCACCGTAATCTTCCCGCTTTTTCTGAAATCACCCCCTCGTGGCGTTAGGTTCGCCCTGCATCAGCAGGCCTCGCAGACCCCGCCCGGCGCGGAGAGATGCCTCCCGGCGTGAGCGTTCGAGCGAGCCGATTCCGGGAGCACCGTCAAATGGAGCGGAGCCTACGCGCGCCGAGTTGCGCGTTTAGACGCCCATAGGCCAAGCGCTCAATACGGCGAGCGACATTTGACCGGCGAGACGAGAGCGAACGCCGGGAGGCATCTCTCCGCGCCGTCGGATGGGTCTGACCCCGTCGTACCGACTACTCGACGTCGTCGAGCGACAGATGCGTGTCGGCAGGCAGGTCGCGGCGGGCTTTCTTGCCTAGCAATTCGTCATAGCGTTCCGCCGGAATCGAGCCGGTGCCTGGGCGCTTGACCCACAGGTTGTTCTTCGTCAGCGCCTCGCCGGCTTTGATCGGCGTGATGGTGACCACGGTCGCAAATGCGAAGTCCATGGTCACCTGCTCTTCCTTGACGGGGCCCTTGGTGCCGCCGATCTCGGCGTGAAGAATCTTCGCGCTCTGGATCAGTTCGCGGCAGCGCGCTTCGTCCATCGAGCAGACGATGTCGGGGCCGACGCGGCTCATGGTGTCGATGAAATGGCGCTCAACGATCGATGCGCCGAGCGCGACAGCCCCAAGACAGGCCAAGTTGTCGGTCGTGTGATCCGACAAACCAATCACCGCCTTCGGAAACGCCTTGCCGAGCTCCACCATCGCACCGAGACGAACCAGGTGCGGGGGCGTCGGATAGAGGTTCGTCGTGTGCAACAGCGCATGCGGCACGCCCTGCTGCTCGAAGATCGCGACCGCCTTGCCAACGCTCTCGATCGTGTTCATCCCCGTGCTCAGGATGATGGGCTTGCCGAAGGACGCGATGTGTTTGAGCAGCGGGTAGTTGTTGCACTCGCCGGAGCCGATCTTGTACGCCGGCACGTTCATCCGCTCGAGCCGATCCGCCGCCGCGCGCGAGAACGGCGTGCTCATGAAGATCATGCCCTTCGACTCGACGTAGTCCTTGAGCCGCCGCTCGTCGTTCTCCGAGAGCGCGCACCGCTCCATGATCTGGTAGATCGAGACGTCGGCGTTCCCCGGCACCACCTTCTTCGCCGCCCCGCTCATCTCGTCATCCACGACGTGGGTCTGATGCTTGACCACCTCGACGCCGGCACGCTTGGCGGCGTCGACGATCTGGCGGGCGACATCGAGACTGCCCTCGTGATTGATGCCGATCTCGGCGATCACGAGCGGCACGTGCGCCGGCCCGACCCGACGTCCGCCGATGCTGAGCTCAGGGAGCATTCAGTTGATCTTATCCGAGCGACACGATGCCGGCCGCGTGAACGCAACGAGGGGGTGATTTTGGAAAAAGCGGGAAGCTTACGGTGCGCTTCATGAGCGCATCCCAACGCTTTTTGCCAAAATCAGCCCCCTCGTTGCGTAGCGGCGCATCGTGTGTCTGCGACAAAAAATTCGTGAATGAGGGCCTCGAGTTCGGGAATCGACTTCGCCGCGTTCACGCCGATGCGCAGGTGCGAGCCCCCTTCGAACCCCTTCGTGTACCACGTGCACAGCGCGCGCAGCTTGTTGATCACCCAGCGTTCGCGGCCAACCGCCGGAATGTCGGAGCCCGGAATATCGGAGCCCGGAATGTCGGAGCCCGGAGCCCGGAGCCCGGCCTGCCCTGAGCTTCGTCGAAGGGAGCCCGGAGATATGGCGGTATGGCGAAAACCCTGAGCTTCATCGACGTTTTCGCTCAACAGCAATTGCATGTAGTCGAGCAGGAAGCGGCCGCGCTCTTCGCGCGTGACCTCGCGGGCCGGGCGGCCCGCCATCAGGTCGCGCGCCTGCGCCAGGATCCACGGGTTGCGCAGCACGCCGCGGCCCACGAACACGCCGCTCACGCCGGCGCGCATGCGCGAGACGATGTCTTCGGGCTCGATGCAGTCGCCGGATCCGAACACCGGAATCGACACCGCCTGCGCCACCATCGACACCAGGTCCCAGTCCGCCATCCCGCTGTAGCTCTGCTTCGCCGTGCGCCCATGCACCGCGATCGCCGCCGCGCCGGCGCCCTCGACATGCCTGGCCAGCTCCGGCGCGTTGACCTCCCCGTCGTCCCACCCCTTGCGCATCTTCACCGTGACGGGGATGGTCACCGCCTTCGTCATCGCCGCGATGATCTCCGCGGCGTGCGCCGGCTCGCGCATGAGGCTGCAGCCCGCGTTGTGCTTCGCGATCTTCGGCACCGGGCAGCCCATGTTGACGTCGACGATGTTGGCGCCCATCTGCTCGACCACGCGCGCCGCTTCGGCCATCCGCGCCGGCTCGCCGCCGAAGATTTGGATGGAGACGGGCCGCTCCTCTTCGGTGTACTCGGCGTACTCGAGCGTGCGATCGATGCCGCGCACCAGCCCCTCGCTGCTGACCATCTCGGACACGACGAGGCCGCACCCACCCTGGCGCTTCACCAGGCGGCGAAACGCGGTGTCGGTCATACCCGCCATGGGCGAGACGACAAACGGAGATTGCAGCGCGACGGATCCGATCTTGATCGTCATGTCTTTTGGACAAACCTGAAGGTTTGTCCCTACGTGCCCGGAAACAATGCCGCAGCCACTTCGGCGGCGACGGCGTGGCCCTCAGCAGTGAAGTGTACGTCGTGTTTGAAGAACAAGGGAGTCCCCGCTGCCGTGGCTTTGTCGAACGGCGAATAGAGGTCCAGGAAGCGGAGCCCGTTCGCCCCGGCAAACGCCTTGACGCGGGCGTGGAAGTCGGCCTTGCCGATCACGTCGCCACCGTGAAGCTTGTAGCTGGACGGCACGGCCATGAAGACGAACTCCCCCGACGGATGATGCGCCACGAACGTGCGGTTCTTCAGATGCACGTGATGCAGATACGGATCGGGAATGATGGCCACGCTGTCGGAGGGGAAACTGGTCGACGACAACGCGAGCTCGGCGATCAGCACGGCCGCCGCCGTCCCGATCGCGACGGCGCTAATACGCTTTGACGTCCGACGCATCCACTTCCACGCTCACGGCCTGGCCGATGAGATCCACCGACAGCACGAGCCGGGCGTGCGCGCCCTTGCGCACCAGCCGCCCGACCACGCCCTTGAGCGGGCCGTGCGTGACGAGGACCATGTCGCCCTCCTTGATCAGCGGGACCGGATCGTAGGCGAGCTCGCTCTCGACGAGCGTGCGGATGCTTTCGATTTCAATGTCCGGAATCGGCGACAGCATGCCGCTGTTGCTGATGATCGAGACGACGCCGTGCGCCTTGAGGATGCCGATGCGGTCATCCGGGATGAACCGCGCGAAGCAGTAGCCGGGAAAGAGCGGCCAGTCGATCTTCTTCTTGCGGTCTTTCCAGTGGCTCCAGCGGCCGATGGTGGGAAGGAAGACCTCGACCAGCTTCTTGTCGAGCTGATCGCGGACGATCTTCTCGTGCCGCGATCGCGTGCGGATCGCATACCAGCTCGGATCCATGTCGGGATAGGCGCGTCTAATGGGCGGGTCTAAAGACCCGCCACTACGATTCCGTGGGCCGGGCTTTCAGGCCCAGCTCGTACGCCTTCTTGATCTCGTCGTTCTTCCAGTCGATGATCGCCTCGGCGCGCAGGCGCTCGATGAACTTCGTGTACTCGCCGCTGCGCTTGTCGTTGGCGATCTTGTCGGCGATCTCGTTCTTCGCGTCCTCGAACGACTTGGTGGTCGTCTCCTGCAACGCTTCGATCTTGACGATTTGGTAGCCGCGCGTCGTCCGCGTGACCGGCGTGAGGTCGCCAGTCTTCAGGCCGGCCACGGCCTTCTGCAGCTCCTCCGACAGGTCGCTCTTGCTCAGCGGACCCACCAGGCCGCCGTTGGCCTTGGAACCAGAGTCCGAGAAGTCCGCCGCCAGCCGCGCGAACGGCTCGCCGGCCGCGGCTTTCTTGCGGACATCCTCCGCCTTCTCTTTCGCCGCATCGTCCTGCGCCACGTTGATGCCCTGCGCGGTCACCGGCACGGCGATGGTGATCTCGCGGAGCGTGATTTGCGGCGTGGTGGCGAATTCGTCCTTGTGCGTCTCGTAGTACGCCCTGAGCTCGGTGTCGGTCACCTGCAGCTTCGCCATGACGTCGGTCTGCTGCACGCGCTGCACGAGCATGGTGCGCTCGAGCTGCCGGCGCAGGTCGGCCATGGTCATGCCTTCCTGCTTGAGCGCCGCCTCGAGGGCGGCGTCGCTTTCGATCTTGTTTTCTTTCTTGATGTTCTCGACGATGCCGGTGAACTGCTCGGTGGACATCGTGTAGCCCAGCTCCTTGCCGCGCTGGACCATCAGTAGCTCTTCGACCGCGTCGACGATCACCTCCGGGGTGATCTCGGCGAGCGCCTTCTGCAGCTCCGCATCGCTATCGGGCCGCAGGTTCGGCTGCTTCTGCCGAAGGGCGGCAATCTGGCGCGCCTCGAGGTCGGTCTTGGTGATGATCTCGCCGTTCACCTTGACGAGCACCTGCTCGAGAATGTCAGCTTGCGGCGACGCCAGACCCACCACCAATCCGATAACGACCAAACCGGCAATTCGTAATTTCATGGCTTCTATCGATTATACGGGGGTTGATACGGGCTTGGGGCTTGGGGCTTGGGGTCAAGTCTCAAGCCTCAGGCCTCAAGTCTCAAGTCTCAAGTCTCAAGTCTTCCAGCAGTTCCGTCACCCTGTTTAAGACTCCATCCGGGGCCCGGGGGTCTTCGGGGGCGGCCTTCAGAATCTCGGCCTTGGTGAACCCGGGCGTGACCTCCCCGGTCGTGGCCCGGGCCGTCCACCAGGCGGGCTTGCCGGCTTTCGGCTTTCGGCTATCAGCTTTCAGCTTTCGGCTTTCGGCTATCAGCTGAAGGGGCGATTTCGGCCCGGACAAACCTGGAGGTTTGTCCCCACCCTTAAGGTCGAGCTTCACAGTGTTTGGCGGCAAAAGCTGCAGATCCCCGCGCGCCTGGACCAGTGCAATGATGTGCATCGGGTCCACCTTCGTCCGGTCCCTGAACTTGAGGACCACCGTGGGGCCGTCGCGGTCGATCGTCTCGATGCCCAGGCTGTCGGCCAGCACGCGGATGCGTCCGAAATCCGCCAGGTTGAGCACGGCGGTGGGCGTCGGGCCGTAGCGGTCGCGCACCTCGTCGACGATGCGCGCGATGTCGTCTTCGCTCCGCGCCGCGGCCATGCGCCGGTAGATCATCAGGCGCTGGTTCATGTCGGGCACGTAGTCTTCGCCCAGGCGGAAGTCGACCTTCAGGTTCACCGTCGATCGCAGATCGTCTTCGAGGTCTTCGCCCTTTAGTTCGCGAATGGTTTCTTCGAGCAGCTTCATGTACATCTCGAAGCCCACCGCATCGATGGTGCCGCTCTGCTCGCCGCCGAGCAGGTTGCCGGCGCCCCGGATCTCGAGGTCGAGCGCGGCCACGCGGAAGCCGCTGCCGAGCTCGCTGAACTCCTTGATCGCGGCCAGGCGCTTGCGCGCCACCGGCGACAGCGATTCTTCGGGCGGGATCAGCAGGAACGCATAGGCCGCGCGATCGCTGCGCCCGACACGTCCGCGCAGCTGGTAGAGCTGCGACAGCCCGTAGCGATCGGCGCGGTTGATGATGATCGTGTTCGCGTTGGGGATGTCGAGGCCGTTCTCGACAATGGTCGTGGCCAGCAGCACGTCGAACTTGTGGGCCATGAAGTCGAGCATGGCCTTCTCGAGCGCGTGTTCGGCCATCTGTCCGTGGCCGACGACGACGCGCGCGTCCGGCACCAGCCGCTGAATCAGGTTGCCCATCGAGTAGATCGACTCGACGCGGTTGTGGACGAAGAAGATCTGCCCGCCGCGGGCGATCTCGGCGCGGATCGCGCGCACGATCACGTTCGAGTCGAACTTCACCACGTTGGTCTGGATCGCCAGCCGGTCTTTCGGCGGCGTTTCGATCACCGACATGTCGCGGATGCCCACGAGCGACATGTTGAGCGTGCGCGGAATCGGCGTCGCCGTCATCGTCAGGACGTCGATCTTCTTGCGCATCTGCTTGATGCGCTCCTTGTGCGCGACGCCGAAGCGCTGCTCTTCGTCGACCACGAGCAGGCCGAGGTCGCGGAACTCGACGTCCTTCGACAGCAGGCGATGCGTGCCGACGATGATGTCGAGGCGGCCGGCCGCCAGCTCCTCGAGCGCCAGCTTGATCTCCTGCTTGCTGCGGAAGCGGCTGATCATGTCGATCTTCGCCGGAAAGGCGGCGAAGCGATCGCGCAGCGTCTTGAGGTGCTGCGTCGCCAGCACGGTGGTCGGCGCGAGGAACGCGACCTGCTTGCCGTCCATCACCGCCTTGAAGGCGGCGCGCATGGCGACCTCGGTCTTGCCGTAGCCGACGTCGCCGCACAGCAGGCGATCCATCGGCGTCGGCGATTCCATGTCGCGCTTGATGTCGGCGATGGCGGTGGTCTGGTCGGGCGTGAGGTCGAACTCGAACGCGTCTTCGAACTCTTTCTGCCAGTGCGTGTCGGGGCTGAAGGCGAAGCCGGGCACCGCCTTGCGCGCGGCGTAGAGCTTGAGCAGCTCCTCCGCCATGTCGCGCATGGCCTTCTTGACCCTGGTCTTCGCGCGCTCCCACGAAGTGCCGCCGAGGCGATCGAGCGGCGGCTTCGATCCGCCGGTGTACTTCTGGATCAGATCGAGGCGCTCGACGGGCACGAAGAGCTTCGCGTCGGCGTGGTACTTGAGCTCGAGGAATTCCTGGACGATGTCGCCGCCGCCGACCGAGATCTGTTTGAGGCCGGCGAACTGGCCGATGCCGTGATCGACGTGGACGATCAGGTCGCCGGCTTTGAGATCGCGGAGGTCCGAGAGGAAGGTGGCGGCGAGCGAGCGCTTGCCTGGCCTGAGCCCTGTCGAAGGCCGGCCGGCGCCGGGTTTCCGGCGCTCTTCTTCGAAGATGTCGGTTTCGACATACGTTCGGAGGGCGACGGCTTCAGCCGTCGCCGAGTCAGCGGGGGCTGAAGCCCCCGCTCTCCGAACGTCCAAACGGAATCCCCTCGATAGCCATCCCTCAGCCACCATCACGGCGCCGGCCACGACGTCGCCGGCGTCGGTGGCCATCACGGCGCGGACTTCGTAGTCGCGCAGCAGTTCGACCGTGCGCTCGGCGCGGCCGTGCGTGCCGGCGACGAACACCACCAGGTCGCCGCGCAGTTGCGCGTCGCGGACATCGGCCGCCCAGTCGGCGATGCGCCCGTGGAACTGCGCGGCGGGTTGAGACGAAATCGTGAGATCGCTCGGAACCCGGTCGGGGCCCGGAGCCCGGATCCCGGAGCCCGGTTCCCCGATCTCGAGCTCTTCGAGGACGGTGGCGTCGGCGAGCTGCGCGGCAACATCCTCGCGCGCGATCATCAGCTCCGCGGGCGCGGCCTTCAATACCGGCGCGCCTTTCGCACGCTCTTCGGACTCCGCAAACGACGCTTGGACCTGTTCCCACGTCGCGTCGATCTGCTTCCCCACATCATCCGGCTCGGCGACAAAGAGCCGGAAGTCTCGGCGGGTACGCAAATACTGAAACAAATCCGATGTTAAGGGGCCAGACCCCACCTCCCGCACGGGGACGATCCCGAAGCGGTCGAGGGTTTCGACCGAGCGCTGCGTGCCGGGATCGAAGCGGCGGATCGACTCGACCGTGTCGCCGATGAACTCGATGCGCACCGGCAGCTCTTCGCCCGCCGGGAAGATGTCGAGAATGCCGCCGCGCCGGCCGAACTCGCCGTGCGCGTCCACGGGATCGGCGGGCTCGTAGCCACCGGCGACCAGCGTATTGGTGAGCGCCTGCGGATCGATGTCGATGCCCGGCGTGATCTCGTGCGATGCGAGCAGCAACGCCTCGGGTTCGGGCAGCCGCGTCAGCAGGCCCGCGGCCGAAGCAACGACGACGCGCGCGGTGCCGTTGGCAATCGCGTGGAGCGCGCGGGCGCGGGCCGACGCGACCTTCAGGTGGGGCGCAAACCCGCGATACGGATCGACCTGCGTCGATGGGAACGGCACGACCTGGTGCTCGATCACCGCATCCGCGGAGCCTTCGAGCGCGCCGAGGAAGAAGCCGACGTCGTCGACCGCCGATTCGATGTCGGCGTCGGTGGCGACGACGAACAGCACGATGCCATCGCGAAGCTGCCGCGCCGCGGCCGCCACCGCCATCGCCCGTACAGGGGGAACCGCACCGCTGATGCGACGGGTGGGGGTGGACAGCCCACTTTGCCCGATCACCGAATTCAGCAGCGACCGTAACGCGAGTGACGGTGCGCTAGACAATCACGAACCTGCTTACAAGAACTCTTGATTATGACATGACTCGGCGCTTCGCGCCTCGTGGGACTCACTTCGTTCGTAGGGGAAATGCACTTACACGAGGGCTCGAAGAGCCCGAGTCCCACGACGAGCGGAGCGAGGAGTCCCAGGAGCGAGCGAAGCGAGCGACCCCCACGAGGCGGCGAAGCCGCCGAGTCCTACTCGAGCGGATTAAGGAAGCGCAAACCGGCGAATTGCTTGAAGTCCGAGTCTGCCGAGCAGAGCGTCAGGCCATGCTCGATCGCCAGGGCGGCCAGGTGGGCATCCGGCACGATTCGGCTACGCGGCGTTTGCCTCAGTAACGTCGCGAGAATCGTCGCGTGGTCCGGGCCGGGTTGTGGAACCCACACCGTGTCCCACTCGAGCCATTCCTCCACAAACGACAACGCCGTGTCCATCGACAGCGGCGGTCGAAACGACTCCGGCTGCGTCGACATCCGCAGGAACCCAACCAGCGTGTGCCAGGGCATTCCCAGGCGGTCGACTCCATTCATCGTGTCGTCGAACCAGGTCCGCGCCCTGTCGTGCTGGGGCGATTGCGGGTTAGTCGCGTACAGGAGGAGATTGACGTCGAGTAACTTCAAGGAACCTCTCGACGTCTTCGTCGAGCAGCAGTTGCTTTATTTCCTGCGGCGACTTGAGGAACACACCGCCGCCGTTGGGCCAGACGCGTTGGACAAACCGTTTCCTGGGTTTCGGCGCGCTCTCCGCAGCTTCCAGACCCCTCCGAAGCGCCGTGTTCACGACGTCCTTGAAGCTGCGATCGCCCCTTGCCACCGCCTTCTTGAGCAGTGCAGCCACGTCCGGGTCGAGCGTGAGGGTGGTGCGCATGTTTCCCAGCATACCATAGTGATGTTTGATGCCTTGATATATGATGTATTGATGCTTTGCAGCCTGGCGAAGCGCTTCTTCCGGGCTCTCGGGCTTCGTGTCGGGTGGGCCAGCCGGCCCGAGAACCGCTTCGATGCCATGGGGGAGGCCCTGGGTAATCTGGTGCACTTGGGGTTCGTGCCGGCCGTGGTGATTGATGGCGGCGCGAATGTCGGCCAGTGGTCCACCCTGGCAAGCGGGATCTTCCCGGGCGCGCGCTTTCATGTGATCGAGCCGCAGCCCGGCTGCTGGCCGGCGCTCGAGGCCAGGTTCACCTCACCGCGATTTTCGATTCACCGCACGGCGATCACATCGCCCAACGTCGCGGAAGTGCGGATGATCTCCGCGGCCACCGATCAGCGGAACACCGGCGCCTGGGTCGCGCCGGCCACGGGGTTTGCGGACGAGCTGAGCGCCATCTATCCCTCAACCACGCTCGACGATCTGGTGGGGCCGGCGATCGCCGCCGGCGATCGCGTGTTGCTGAAGCTCGATGTCGAGCGCCACGAAATCTCCGTGCTGGACGGCGCCGCGGCGCTGCTGCCGCGCATCGAGGTGATCGTCTCCGAGGTGTCGTTCTTCGACATCCATCGCATCGGCGGCACAACATTCACCGGGCTGCTGAACTACCTCGACGCGCGCGGTTTCGACCTGTACGACTTCGCCGCCCTCGCCCCGCGCCCGCGCGACAACCGCCTCCGCATGGGCGATGCGATCTTCGTCAGGCGCGGCACGCCGCTGCTCGAGGATGCCAACTGGGAATGAGGGCCTGAGGGCTGGTTAGCCGCGTCGAATCCGATCGACCATCGCCGTCGTCGAATACCCGGCCGCCAGCGGGATTCTCACCACGCGTCCTCCGCGGGCTTCGACCACGTCCCGGCCGATGATCTCGGTCTCGCCCCAGTCGGCGCCCTTCACCAGCACGTCGGGTTGCAGCGCCGAGACGATCGCGTGCGGCGTGTCTTCATCGAACATCACGACCGCATCCACCGGGGCGAGCGCGGCCAGCACCTCGGCGCGTTCCTGCTCGGGATTGATCGGACGGCCGGGCGCCTTGCCGAGCGCGCGCGCGGAGCGATCGCTGTTGAGGCCGACGATCAGGACGTCGCCGAGCGCTTTCGCGTCGCGGAGGTAGCGGATGTGGCCGGGGTGAAGGAGATCGAAGACGCCGTTGGTGAAGACCACGGTTTCCCCCGCCGCGCGCGCGCGCGAGACAAGCCTCACGGCGTCGTTCAGCGTCAAGCTCCCCCCTGGAATTTGATTCCCCCCGCGAACGACCATTTGTGATCCGGACGATAGATGCCGACGTCCCGCACCCGTGACTTGACGCGGAAGGTATAGAGCAGGCGGTGGTAATCGTACGGATAGCCGTCGGCCTTGTGCGCGGCCAGGTCGAGGCGGTAGGTGCCCTCCACGAGATCCAGGTGATCGATGGTGAAGGTCACCACGGCTTCGCCCGTGATTTCGGTCGGCTGAAACTCTTCCAGGTTCGTGTTGGTCCCGTAGATGCACACGCCGTCGGCGTTGAACAGGCCGAGGCCGAACACGAAATCGGTGATCGTTTCGCCGGCCTTCACCTCCATGCGAACCTGCACCGCATCCCCGCTCTGGAACACGTGGCCGGCCTCGCCGTCGGGGCCGGTGATGGACACCCCCGTGATCTCGATCTCCCGCGTGCCCCACCGGCCTTCGGCCGACTTGAACCCGTCCTTCGGGCCATCGTCCACCGGATTCTCCGGGCCTTCCGCTTCCGCGGAACTGAAGTTCCGCGCTACCTGCTCCTGCTCTGAGGTGGTTGTCGCCGGCGCCGAGGCGGAGGCGGCAACCCGAGCCGATTCGGCCTTCGCCAGGTCGTTCTCTTCGCTGTCTTCGACGTCGATGACGTAGGCGGCGACCACGCGCTTGGGGTCGCCCTCGCCCTTCGTCTTGCCGTGATCGAGCCAGTGGGCCTCGTCGCAGAACTTCTCGACCAGATCGAGCGAATGCGTGACCAGCAGGATCGACTTGTTGCGCCGGCGGAACTCCGAGAACTTGTCGAGGCACTTGTGCGTGAAGCCCTGGTCGCCCACGGCGAGCACTTCGTCGACCAGCAGCACTTCCGGATCCACGTGAATGGCCACGGCAAACCCGAGGCGCATGTACATCCCCGACGAGTAGGTCTTCACCGGCGCGTCGATGAAGTCCCGCATCTCGGCGAACTCCACGATCTCGTCGAAGCGGCGCAGGATCTCCTTCTTGGTGAGTCCCAGCATGATGCCGTTGATGAAGATGTTCTCGCGGCCCGAAATCTCCGGATGGAAGCCCGCGCCCAGCTCGATCAGCGCCGAGATGCGGCCGTCGACATGGATGCGGCCTTCAGTGGGACGCGTGATGCCCGCCACGCACTTGAGCAGCGTGCTCTTGCCGGATCCGTTCCGCCCGATCACGCCGTAGGTGCAACCCTTCGGGACCGAGAACGAGACGCCGCGAAGCGCGGGGAACGTCTCTTCCGGCTTGAGATCGCCGATCAGGCTGCCGTCCAGGAGGGCCGACTTGAGCGTGGCGAACTGCTTCCGCCGCGCGTAGCGCCGGTAGACTTTCGAGACGTTGACGACGTCGATGGCGGGCTTCATGGAGCCAACCGCCGCGCTCCGAAATGCGTCACACGGAAACACGGAAACACGGAAACACAGAAAACGCTTTTCAAAGAAGAGGAGCGTTCTGTGTTTCTGTGCTTCTGTGTTTCTGTGCGATGCATTGTCACACTTCCTCCGCAAAACTATCGCGCAACCGATCGAACACAAAGTATCCGGCCATGAAAATGACCACGGACATCACGCCGAGGGCGGCGAGCCAGCGCTGGTGGCCGAGCGGGCCTTCGAAGAACAGGACCTCCTGGTACGAGCGCATCAGGTGGGTCATCGGGTTCAGGTTCAGCCACCAGTGCATGTTCGACGGCGCCATCTCCATCGAGTAGATGATCGGCGTCGCGAAAAACCACAGCGTCAGCAGATTGCCGAGCAGGTCCTTCAGGTCGCGGAAGTGCACGGTCAACGCCGACAGGAACAGCGCCAGGCCCGTCGTCAGCACCAGCTGCACGAGCACGATCACCGGGAACCACAACAGCTCCAGCGGGTCGACCGGGCGCTGGTAATAGAGCACGAAGGCCGCGAGGATCGGCAGGCCGAGGAAGAAGTGCACCATGTTCGCCAGCACGGTGACGATCGGCAGCACCTCCGCGGGGAACAGCACCTTCTTGATCAGGTTGCCGCCCGCGATCAGCGTATTGGACGATTCGAGCAAGGACGAGGAGAACCAGGTCCAGGGCAGGATGCCGCAGAACATGAAGAGCGCAAACGGCTCCATGTCTTTCGGATGGCTCGCCGGAAGGACCTTGGTGAAGACGAAGGTATAGATGAAGAGGAGGAGCGCCGGGTTGAAGAACGACCAGAAGAAACCGAGCACCGACCCGCGGTAGCGCGCCTTCAGGTCGCGAACGACCAGCGTCTGGATCAGCGCCCGGTAGCGCGTAAGGCTGGCGAGGTTTTGGAACATCACAGGGTCCGGCTACAGCCGGACACTACATCTTCCGGCTTTCCGCCTGCAGCTGCTGAAGCGTACGGAGCATGGCCAGCCGCGCGCGCTCGAAATCGATCTCGTGGGGCAGGGCCTGGAACACTTCCTCGGCGCGCGTCATCCCGGCCTCGGCGCGGGCCTGGTCCAGGTCCTCGGCGCGCTCGGCCACCTGCGCGAGCACCGACACCGCGCCGGGCAGCACTTCCACGAAACCCACCGACACCGCCAGGAAGTGCTTGTCCGATCCCTGCCGGTACCACATGGCGCCGGTCCGCAGCGACGTGAAGAACGGCGTGTGCCCGGGCAGCACGCCGAAGTCGCCTTCGCTGCCGGGCAGCGAGACCTCGTCCACCTCCTGCGAGATGGACTGGTCGGGCGACACGATGTGCAGCGTCAGTTTCGTGGGCAACGCCATGTTCTGCCTTCTGCCTTCTGCCTTGTTACTGCTTCAGCGTCTTCGCCTTTTCGAGCGCTTCGTCGATCGTGCCGACCAGGTAGAACGCCTGCTCGGTCAGCCCGTCGTGTTTGCCCTCCGCGATTTCCTTGAAGCCGCGGATGGTCTCGTCAATTGTGACGTACTTTCCCGCGAGGCCGGTGAACTGCGAGGCCACGAAGAAGGGCTGCGACAGGAAGCGCTGGATCTTGCGCGCGCGCGAGACCGCCAGCTTGTCTTCTTCCGACAGCTCGTCGATGCCGAGAATGGCGATGATGTCCTGCAGGTCCTTGTAGCGCTGCAGGATCTGCTTCACCTGGCGCGCCACGGTGTAGTGCTCTTCGCCGATCACGCGCGGGTCGAGGATTCGCGACGACGAGGCCAGCGGATCCACGGCCGGGTAGATGCCGAGCTCGGCGATCTGGCGCGAGAGGTTCGTCGTGGCGTCGAGGTGCGCGAAGGTGGTCGCCGGCGCGGGGTCGGTGTAGTCGTCCGCCGGCACGTAGATCGCCTGCACCGACGTGATCGACCCCTTCTTCGTCGACGTGATGCGCTCCTGCAGCTGGCCCATCTCCGACAGCAGCGTCGGCTGGTAGCCGACGGCCGACGGCATGCGGCCGAGCAGCGCCGACACTTCCGAGCCCGCCTGCGTGAAGCGGAAGATGTTGTCGATGAACAGGAGCACGTCCTTGTTCTCGGCGTCGCGGAAGTACTCGGCCACGGTCAGCGCCGAGAGTCCCACCCGCAGGCGCGCGCCCGGCGGCTCCGTCATCTGGCCGTAGACCAGCGCCGCGCGCGACTTCGACATGTCTTTCATGTCGATCACGCCCGACTCCTGGAACTCGAGCCACAGGTCGTTGCCCTCGCGCGTGCGCTCGCCGACGCCGCCGAACACCGACACGCCGCCGTGCTTCATGGCGATGTTGTTGATCAGCTCCATGATGATCACGGTCTTGCCGACGCCGGCGCCGCCGAACAGGCCGATCTTGCCGCCCTGCAGGTACGGCTCGAGCAGGTCGATGACCTTGATGCCCGTCTCGAACATCTTCAGCTCGGTCGACTGCTCTTCGAGCGTCGGCGCCGGGCGATGGATCGGCCAGCGTTCCTTCGAGTTCACCGGGCGGTCCGGGAAGTCGACCGGCTCGCCCAGCACGTTGAGCACGCGGCCGAGCGTTTCGGGACCGACCGGCACCGAGATCGGCGCGCCGGTGTCGATCACGTCCATGCCGCGCTGCAGGCCGTCGGTCGGCTTCATCGCCACCGTGCGCACGCGGCCTTCGCCCAGGTGCTGCTCGACCTCGGCGACGATGTCGATCTTCGCGCCGCCGGCCTTGCCTTCGTCGACGATGCGGACGGCGTTGTAGATGGCCGGCAGGTGCCCGCCCTCGTACTCGACATCGATGACGGGACCGATGACCTGGATGACCTTGCCGATTTTCTGATCGCTCGCTGCTGTTGCCATTTGCTTCTCGCTTCGCTCGCTCACGTGGCCTGAGCCCCTGACACGACCTCGATGATTTCCCGCGTAATCGCGGCCTGACGCACCTTGTTCATGTAGAGCGTCAACCGGTCGACCATTTCCTTCGCGTTGCGCGTGGCGCTGTCCATCGACTGCATGCGCGCCGCGTGCTCGGCCGCCGACGACTCCAGCAGCGCCCGCTGCACCTGCACCGCCACGTGCATCGGCAGCAGCGTGTTCAGCAGCAGCGCCGGATCGGGCTCGAACAGATAATCCACGCCCTGGACTGCCTGACTGTCCTTGCCCGCCGAAGCCCCGGCGGAGGCGGCGGCCTCATTGAGGCGCGGAATCGGCAGCAGCTTTTCGATCACCACCCGCTGCGAGATCACCGACCGGAACTCGTTGTAGATGAGATACACGGAGCTAATCTCGGGCCCCAGGAATTCCTTGATCGCTGTCGTCGCAATCGCCTGCGCGTGCGACCACTTCACGTTCTGGAAGAGGCCGACCTCCTCGTAGAGGACGTCGAAGCCGCGGCGCTGGAAGAAGTCGCGGCCCTTGCGGCCGACGAGCGCCATCGCCACGTCGCGGCCATCCGGCGCCTTCGGCTGGTCGAGCGTGAACTGCAGCGCCGACTTCACCACGTTGGTGTTGAAGCTGCCGCACAGCCCGCGATCGGCCGTGATCACGATCAGCAGCGTGCGCGCCGCCAGCGGATCGTCGTTGAGCAGCGGGTGCGTCGCGTTCTCCGTGTGCGTGGCCAGACTGTTGAACACGCGCAGCATCTCTTTCGCGTACGGCCGGCTGCGGACGATGCGCTCCTGCGCGCGGCGCAGCTTGGACGACGAGACCATCTTCATGGCCTTCGTGATCTGCTGCGTCGACTTGACCGCGCGAACCCGCCGCCGGATATCAAGTAATGAGGGCATTTACTTTTTGCCTTCTGCCTTCTGCCTTCTGCCTTCCCTAGCGCGCTCCGGCGGTCGCCCTCATCGACTTGAAGTGCGCCTGGAATTCCGTCAGCGCCGCATTCAAGTCACCCTTGATCGCATCGTCCAGGTTCTTCTTGTCCTTGATCGCCTGGAGCACCGTGCCGTGGCGCATGCCCATGAACTTCTCGAGCTCGTCCTGCGCGGCGCGGATGTCGGCCACGGCAATCTCGTCGAAAAAGCCGTTGGTGCCGGCGTAGAGCACGACCACCTGCTGCTCGACGGGCAGCGGCCGGTACTGGGGCTGCTTCAGGATTTCGACGAGTCGGGCGCCGCGATTCAGCTGGCGCTGCGTCGCCTGGTCGAGGTCGCTGCTGCCGAACTGCGCGAAGGCCGACAGCTCGCGATACTGCGCGAGGTCGAGGCGGAGCGTGCCCGCCACCTGCCGCATCGCCTTGATCTGCGCCGAGCCGCCGACGCGCGACACCGAGTTGCCGACGTTGATGGCCGGGCGCACGCCCTGGTTGAACAGGTCCGATTCCAGGAAGATCTGGCCGTCGGTGATCGAAATCACGTTGGTCGGGATGTACGCCGAGAGGTCGCCCGCCTGCGTCTCGATGATCGGCAGCGAGGTCAGCGAGCCGCCGCCCATCTTGTCGTTCAACTTCGCGGCCCTCTCCAGCAGGCGCGAGTGCAGGTAGAAGACGTCGCCGGGGTAGGCCTCGCGGCCGGGCGGACGGCGGAGCAGCAGCGAGATTTCACGATACGCCTGCGCGTGCTTCGAGAGGTCGTCGTAAATCAGCAGCGCGTGACGGCCCGAGTCGCGGAAGAACTCGCCCATCGCCGTGGCCGAGTAAGGGCTGATGTAGAGCATCGGCGCCGGGTCCGACGCCGTGGCGGCCACGACAATCGTGTAGCGCATGGCGTCGGCTTCTTCGAGCGTGCGGACGACCTGGGCCACCGTGGACTGCTTCTGGCCGATGGCGTTGTAGATGCAGATGACGCCGGTGTCTTTCTGGTTGAGGATGGTGTCGAGGCCGACGGCGGTCTTGCCCGTCTGGCGGTCGCCGATGATCAGCTCGCGCTGCCCGCGGCCGATCGGCACCATGCCGTCGATCGACTTGAGGCCCGTCTGCAGGGGCTCGCGCACCGGCAGCCGATCCACGACGCCGGGCGCGAGGCGCTCGATCGGCGAGAGCTGCTTGGTGAGGATCGGCCCCTTGCCGTCGATTGGCTGCCCCAGCGCGTTGACGACGCGGCCGAGCATCTCCTCGCCGACAGGCACCGAGATGATGCGCCCGGTCCGCTTGACGGGGTCGCCTTCCTTGATCGCGGTGTACTCGCCCAGCAGCACCGTGCCGACGCTGTCTTCCTCGAGGTTGAGGGCAATGCCGAAGACCCCGTGCGGGAACTCGAGCATCTCGCCCGCCATGGCGCGCTGGCAGCCATGCACGCGCGCGATGCCGTCACCGAGCGACATCACGGTGCCCACTTCGGCCACATCCACGGCGACGGCAAAACTGCCGATCTGCTCGCGGATAATCTTGGAAATCTCGTCGGCTTTTATGCTCATCTCAGGTCTCAGCTTTCAGCTTTCGGCTTTCAGCTTTCGGCTTTCTTATTTCTCCACCAACTGCTGGCGCATGCGTGCCAGCTGTGTCTTCACGCTGCCGTCGTACACCGTGCTGCCAATCCGCGCGACGATGCCACCGAGCAGCTCGGGATCGACGCTGACCGAGAGATCGACCTTCTTGCCCGTGACCTTCGCGAGGCTCTCTTCGAGCGCCTTGGTCTTCTCCGGCGACAGCGGCGCCGCGCTGGCCACCTCGGCGCGCACGATGTTCTGGTGCGCGAGCAGCCGTTCGCGGTACGCGCCGGCGAGATCCGGAGCCAGGTTCAGTTTCCGGCTTGCGGCCAGCAGGACCAGCAGCTTCTTGACCGGCGACGACAGGCCCATCGCGGTCGCCACGGCTTCCATCAACGACTTGCGCTCGGCCTCGGTCACGCCGGCGCGGCCGGCGGCCTGCGCCAGGTCGGGGCTGGCCTGCATCATCCCCACGACAGCCTGCAGGTCGCGGTCGACCTGCGCGAGGTCGTTCTTCTCCTCGAGCGCGACGTCGAAGAGCGCTTTGGCGTACCGGTTGGCCGAGGTTCTCAAGGACATGTCAGCGTTCAGCTCTCAGCTTTCGGCTCTCAACTCTTCTTGACTTGATCGAGATAGCGATCGACCAGGCGCGACTGATCTTCCGGAGTCACTTCCTTCTTGATCCGCTCGGTTGCCAGTTGCACCGAGAGATCCGCCGCGTGTTCCAGGATCTCTTTCTTCGCGAGCCGGACCTGCAGATCGATTTCGCGGCGCGTCTGCTCGAGCAAGCGGTCGCGCTCGGCGGCCGCGGCGGCGGCGATGCGCTTCTCTTCGGCGGCGATCTCGGCGGCGCCGCGGGTGCGCAGCGCGTCGAGCTCGCCGGGCAGCGCCTGGAGCTTCTGTTCGATGGCGGCGAGCTGGGCGTTCGCCGAGGCCCTCAGTTCCGCGGCTTCGACCAGGTCCTTGCGGATGGTCGCGCTGCGGCCGGCGAGGTAGTCGCGGATCGGCTGGTTCAGGAAGTAATAGAGGACGCCGATGAAGATCGCGAAGTTGGCAAGGGGCCAGCCGAGGCCGAGGATCATGTCGGTGATGCTCAAGGCGTGTGCCTCGGGTGCATCATGTGCACCGGGTGCAGCGGGTGCATGTTCTTGTGCGAAGGCACAAGTCGCGACAACGCCCGTGAGAAACAGGGTCGCCAATACTTTGCGCTTTAATTCACAAGCGGCGAGGAATGTGTTCGTCACGTTACGAGGTCCCATTCACCCTTGTTGCTTAGGAAGCACGACCCAGCACGCGCGTCACGATGGCGCCGGCCAGGCTTGACGCGTCGCGGTTGAGCGTGGCGCGCGCCGCTACCGATTCCTGCTGCACGCGCGCGGCCGCCGTCTCGAGTTCCTGCTCGATGGTCGCTCGCGTCGACGAGAGCAACGTCGCCCGCTTGTCGAGCGCGGCCTTGCGTACGTCGTCCATCTGACGATAGACCTCGCCCCGCGCGCTGTTGAGCGTCCGATCGTATTCGGCCGCCGCCGCGCCGGCTTTCTGCGAGGCGGACTCGGCAAGCTCGCGGGCGCCGCGGACCGCGGTCGACCGCTGATCGATCACCTGGAGGATCGGCTTGAACACCAGCGCGTTGAGCAGGAAGGTGCACAGAAGCAGGAATCCGACGACCCAGAGCGTGGTGATATCGGGAGTTAACAAACAATTAAGACTATCACGCCCAAACTAAGGTGCCTAGGGTGCGTACGGTGCCTGGTGTGCCTAAGGGCGGGTGCCTCGGGGTGCTTGGTGCCGAGTGCGCCAAACGTGATTAGGTCAAAAGCCCTAATTAGGCGATTCGGATCCGGAGCGTCGACTCGGGTTCGACTTTCCCGACGAATCTGGCAGGGACTCCTGCCTTCTCAATCGCCGCAAAGGCCAATCTGGCGGCCTCGGCCGAAACCGCGATCAGCAAGCCCCCCGACGTTTGGGGGTCGAAGGCCAGGTCCGGGAGGGCGGCGGGCACATCCGGGCCGAACTCGACGCCCCCTCCGAAATGCTCGCGGTTGGTGGTCGTCCCCCCGGACTTGTTGGCGCCCACCAGGTCGAGCACGCCCTCGATCACGGGGATGGTGCTCGCCTCGATCGCCATGGTCACGCCGCTCGCGGCGGCCATCTGGGACGCGTGGCCGATCAGGCCAAACCCCGTAATGTCGGTGCACGCGTGGACGGCGGTCATCCCGGCGACGGCTTCAGCCGCGGCCCTGTTCAACGTGCGCATCGATTCGACCGCGCGCTCCACGACGCCGGCCGGCGCCCGGCCGAACTTGATCGCGGTGCCGACGATGCCGGTGCCGAGAGGCTTGGTGAGGATCAACCGATCGCCGACCCGCGCGCCGGCGTTGGTGAGGATGCGCCTCGGATCGATGGCGCCGGTCACCGCGTAGCCGAACTTGATCTCGCGATCCTGCACGGTGTGCCCGCCGAGCAGCGCCACGCCGGCTTCGCGCAGCTTGTCGAAACCGCCACGGAAGATCGCCGCGATGGTGCCGGTGTCGACATCGTCTTGCGGAAACGCGGCGATGGCCAGCGCCGTCAGCGGCCGCCCGCCCATCGCGTACACGTCGCTCAGGGAATTGGCCGCCGCGATTTGCCCGTACACGTACGGGTCGTCCACGATCGGCGTGAAGAAGTCGACGGTCTGCACCAGCGCCGGTCCCGACTCCCACGCGTACACACCGGCATCGTCCGCAGTCCTGTAGTCGACCAGAATGCGTGGATCGGTTTGTACCGGAATGCCGCTCAGGACCTGAGCGAGCTCGCCTGCGGCGAGTTTGCTCGCTCAACCGGCGCAGCTGACCATCTCGGTCAGCCGGCGCCTTTGTTGCTGTGTCATCACCGCTCCACCAAAGGAAACCACGAAGATCTTCGTGGTCTTCGTGGTCTCATTTTCTGTCGGTCAGGTACTCGTAGATCCGCTGCAGCTCGTTCTCGTTCGTGAACGCGATCGCGATCGTGCCGCCCTTGCCCCTTCGTTTGATCTCGACCGGCGTGCCGAGCGACAGCCGCAGCTGCTCTTCGGCGGCGCGCGTGTGCACGTCCTTCTTCGCGCCCGTCTTCTTGTCTTTCGCGGGGCCCATCCGGTCGAGATCGCGCTTCACGAGCGCCTCGGTTTCCCGCACCGAGAGCCCGCGCGCCACGACGTCCCGCGCGAGCCGGCGCTGGTCCGCTTCCGTGGTGAGCGCGACGATGGCGCGGGCGTGGCCCATCGAGAGCGCGCCTGAGGCGACGTCGCCGCGCACTTCTTCGGGGAGCTTGAGCAGCCGGAGGTAGTTGGCGACCGTCGCGCGATCCTTCCCGACCTGGGCGGCGATGTCGTCCTGCTTCAAGTGGAACTCGTCGACGAGCCGCTGGTAACCGGCGGCGGCTTCCATCGGATTGAGGTCTTCGCGCTGGATGTTCTCGACGAGCGCCATCGCGAGCAGGCGCTTCTTGTCGTCCGCCCCGACGTCCTTGATCACGATCGGGACCCTGGTGAGCTGCGCGCGCTGGGCCGCGCGCCAGCGGCGCTCGCCGGCGATGATCTGGTAGCGGTCGCGGCCGGCGCCACCGGACAGCACGCGGCGCACGACGATCGGCTGGATCACGCCGTTCGATCGGATGGACCGCGCGAGCTCCTCCAGCTTCGCATCGTCCATCGGCCCGCGCGGCTGGTAGTGGTTCGGCTCGAGCAGGTCGATGTCGACGTCGAGCGAGGCGCGCGACGACATCAGCGCGTCGCCGGCGTCGGGAATGAGGGCGCTCAGGCCCTTGCCCAGGGCGGGTCGTTTCTCCATGGTCAGCTCTCAGCTCTCGGCTATCAGCTCTCGGCTTTCAGCTTACGGCCGGAGCGAGTTGGTTGCGTTCGAGCACTTCGTTCGCAAACGCGAAGTAGGCGTCGGCGCCGCGGGATTTCGGATCGTAGGTCACGGCCGGCAGGCCGTGACTGGGCGCTTCGGCGAGGCGCACGTTGCGCGGGATGACGGTGCGATAGACCTTGTCCTTGAAGAACTCGCGCACGTCGCGCGAGACCTGCTGGCCGAGGTTGGTGCGCTCGTCGTTCATCGTCAGCAGGACGCCCTCGATGTCGAGGCCCGGGTTGAGGGCGGCGCGCACGCGCCGCATGGTGGAGACGAGGTCGGCGAGACCTTCGAGCGCGAAGTATTCGCAGTGCAAGGGAATGAGCACGCGGTCGGCGGCGACGAGGGCATTGAGCGTGAGCAGGCCGAGCGAAGGCGGCGAGTCGATGATGATGTAGTCGAAGCGGTCGCGCTGCGGCTCGAGCAGCCGCTCGAGGCGGCGCTCGCGCTCGGAGACCGAGATCAACTCGATCTCCGCGCCCGAGAGATCGCGCGTCGCGGGAATCAGGCTGAGACGATCGATCATCGTCGGGAGGGTGAAACGGTCCGCGTCATCTGCGGCCTGGGTGAGGGCTTCATAGATGGTTCCTCCGGCGGCCCGCTGGCCTTTCATCCCCACACCGCTGGTGGCGTTTCCCTGTGGGTCGCAGTCGACGAGCAGGACCGTTCGCCCGGAAATGGCGAGGGCGGCGGCAAGGTTGATGGCGGTGGTGGTCTTTCCGACCCCGCCTTTCTGGTTTGTGACGGCGATGATCTTGGCCATTTGCGGTCTATTGACCTAAACGACAATATAGCTGTTGGCGAACTAAAGGATATTGCATGTTCGTTCCACGTGGAACACAGATTTGCGCAGTGTGCCCGGCCGATTCAAACGCGCGTCTTGCTCAGGACGACAAGTTTGCTGTGAAGGGAGTCAACGAGCGGGTATGTGGCCATCCACGTGAGCGGCGGCGGCGCGGAGGCTTCGAGATCGATCCCACCGGGTCCTCTGAAAAGGAGCAGTCTTCCACCCGTGCGCAGGAACGCCTGCAGTGTGAGGAGCGTCCGCGTTTCGATTCGCACCGCGCGGATTGACACCAGGTCGAGTGACTCGTGCAGCTCCGCTCGAGGCAGCAACTCTTCGAACCTGGCGGTTTCGACTTCGGCATCGCGCAGGCCGAGCGTTCGAACCGCTTCGCGCAGGAAGACCGCCTTGCGTGTTTTCACTTCCACCATTCGCAGGTGCAGATGCGGGCACGCGAGCTTGAGAGGCAGCGCGGGCGAGCCGCCGCCCGATCCTGCGTCGAGCAGCGTGCGCGCGGCGTCGGGCACGTAGCGCGCCGCGACCACGGGCTCGATCAGAAGTCGATCGATCGCATCGTCTTCTCCCGAGGGCGTGAGCTTGAAGGCGGTGAGGTTGATCTTCGCGTTCCACTTCGCGAGGAGCTGGTAGTAGGTCTCGAGCGATTCAATCAGCGTGGCTTCGAGGGAGACGCCGGCCGCCTTCGCGCGACGCTTCAGACGATCCCGGAACTCCCGATTGGCCACGGGGGGGATTTCAACACATTCTTTAACAGGAGATCAGGAGATCACGAGACTCACGAGAAAGAATCTTCTCTTTGTGCTCGTGGCCTTCCGACCTCCTGTTTGAGTTCTTGATCGCCCGGCGAGAGCCGCGCAGGAGAATATTCTTCCTCCTGATTCTCGTGGTCCCATGATCTCCTGTTGAAGCTCGTGATCTGGGGATTGCTCGAACCTAAAACCGATCGAGGTAGGCCCCCACGACGGCGACGGCGGCTGGGGTGACGCCGGGGATCCGCTGGGCCTGGCCCAGGGTTTCGGGGCGGGTCTCGGAGAAGCGCTGGACCATTTCACGCGAGAGCCCCGGGACGCGTTCGAAGGGGAACCCCTCGGGAATGCGCCGGCGCTCGGCGCCCTGGGCGCGGGTGACCGCCTGTTCCTGTCGGACGAGATAGCCCTCATATTTGACCGCGGTCTGCACCGACGTGACGTCGAGCAGGCGATCGTTTTCGACGGTTTCGATCGCCACGTCCCCCGCTGCGATCAGCCCCTCGAGCGTCAGCTCCGGGCGGCGAAGCGCCTGTGAAGCCGGCACGCGGGCGCCGCCGTCGACGCGGACCCAGCTCCGCTGGAGCCGATCGAGATTGGCGTCGAACCGGGCGCGGCGACGTTCGAACCGATCCCAGCGGTCGTCGCCGACGAGCCCAATCCGGCGCCCTCGGGGCGTGAGCCTCAGGTCGGCGTTGTCGGTTCGCAGCAGCAGGCGGTATTCGGCGCGTGAGGTGAACATCCGGTACGGCTCGAGGCAGCCCCTGGTGATGAGGTCGTCCACCATGATGCCGAGGTAGGCTTCGTTTCGACCGAGCACCAACGGTTCGCAGCCGAGGACCGACTGTGTCGCGTTGATTCCCGCGAGCAACCCCTGCCCGGCCGCCTCTTCGTATCCCGAGGTCCCGTTGATCTGCCCGGCGAAGAACAGCCCGGGCACGCGGTGCGTTTCGAGCGACGATCGCAATTCCGTGGGCTGGACGAAGTCGTATTCGACGGCGTATCCCGGGCGCAGGATCTCGGCGGATTCAAGGCCGGGGAGGGCGTGGACCAGTTGTTCCTGCGTCTGGGCGGGCAGGCTCATCGAGAAGCCGTTGACGTAGATCTCTTCGACGTCGAGGCCTTCGGGCTCGAGAAACAGCTGGTGGCGCTCGCGGTCTGGGAAGCGCATCACCTTGTCCTCGAGCGACGGGCAGTAGCGCGGACCGATTCCCGCGATCTGGCCGTTGAAGAGCGGCGACTGGTGGATGCTGCTGCGCACGAGCTCGTGAACCCGCCCGGTGGTATGCATCAGGTGGCAGGCGATCTGGTTCCGTGGCGGCTCGGTGGCGGTAAAGGAGAATGGAATGGGGTCGGCATCGCCGTGTTCCACGTGGAACACGCCCCTTTTCACGCCACCAGCGAAGTCGATCGAACGCCTCGCCAGGCGCGGAGGCGTCCCCGTCTTCAACCGGCCCCATCGCATTCCCAGCGCCTTGATGGATTCGGCCAGGTCCTTCGACGGCGGCTCATCGGCCCGTCCGGCCTGACGCTTCTCCGGCCCGACGTGGATCAGCCCGTTCAGGAACGTACCGGTCGTGATGACCAGCGATCGGCAGCGATGAACCGAGCCGTCCTCCAGCGCGAGCCCGGCTACACGGCCGCTCTCGAGAAGCACGCGGCCGGCCCGGCCGATGATCCAGTGGATGTTCGGTTCGGCCTCGAGCGCTGTTCGAACCCACTGGCCATACCGGGGCTTGTCCGCCTGCGCCCGCGGCGACCACACCGCCGGGCCGCGGCTGCGGTTGAGCAGCTTGAACTGGATGCCCGTGGCGTCAATCGCCCGTCCCATGAGCCCACCCAGCGCGTCAATTTCCCGCACCAAATGACCCTTGGCGGTGCCTCCCACGGCCGGGTTGCACGGCATGTGGGCCACGGTTTCGCGCGAAAGCGTGCACAAACCCACGCTGCACCCAAGCCGCGCCGCCGCCCACGCCGCCTCGACCCCAGCGTGGCCGGAACCGACAACGATGACATCTAATTCGCTAATCGTTATCATTTATCGATAAGTATTACTTATAGCCAGATCTACATTCATTCTTACATTGATCCAGGACTCGGCGGCTTTGCCGCCTCGTGGGAGTCGTTTGGCTTCGCTCTCACTCCTGGGACTCGCCGCTTCGCGTCTCGTCGGACTCACTTCGTTCGTGGGGAAAACGCACTTCCCAAGGAGCGAGCGGAGCGAGCGACTCCTACGACAGTCCGAAGGACCGAGTCCCACGAGATGCGAAGCGTCGAGTCCTACGAGGCGCGGGAGCGCCGAGTCCCACGAGCCCGAAGGGCGAGTCCCAAGTCACTTCCCGATGCAGAACTTCTCGAAGATGTGCCGCAGCAGATCGTCCGTCGTCCGGCGCCCGGAGATCTCCTGCAGCGCATGGGACGCGTCCTGCAGATCCACCAGCGGGAACTCTTCCGACACGGCGCCCTCGAGCGCGGTGTTCGCGCGCGCGAGCGACGCCCGCGCGCGTTCGAGCAGCTGCGTGTGACGGATGTTCGTGATCGCCGGGGTATCGCGACGGCAGTCGCCGGCGTTCAGCGCGCGGGCGATTTCGGCGATGAGGGCGTCGAGGCCTTCGCCGGTCTTCACGCTGGCACTACTTGTCGGGAGGGAACCGCTTGTCGTCAAATCCAACAGCCCCGGAAGATCGATCTTGTTCACGACGATCAGTCGCGGCAGTGACGCCGTCAGTTCCAGTAGCGCGCGGTCGTCGTCCGACAACGCCCGCGATCGATCGAGCACGACCAGAACCAAATCCGCAACCGCCAGCGTCCCGCGCGCGCGTGAGACGCCTTCCTGCTCGATCGGATCCGCCGCCTCGCGCACGCCCGCCGTGTCGATCAAGCCCAGCGACAGGCCGCCGATGTCGGCGCGCTCGGTCAGCAGGTCCCGCGTCGTGCCCGGAATCGGCGTCACGATGGCGCGGTTGGCGTTGAGCAGCGCGTTGAACAGGCTCGTCCTCCCCACGTTCGGCGCGCCGACGATGGCCACCTGCGCGCCCTCGCGGACGAGCCGCCCCCGCGCCGCGTGCGCGAGCAGCGTGTCGATGCCGGCCATCACCTGCGCGATGGCCGCCACCGCCGCCGCGGGCTCGACGAAGTGATAGCCCTCGTCCGGAAAATCCAGCGACGCCTCGAGCCGCGCCATCACGTCGAAGAGCGCGCCCTCGATGGCGCCGATGGCCACCGTGAGCGTGCCTTCGAGTTGATCGAAGGCCGCGCGCGCCTGGAGCGGCGTGACGGCATCGATCAAATCGGCGACGGCCTCGGCCTGGATCAAATCGAGCTTGCCGTTGAGAAAGGCGCGAAGGGTGAACTCGCCCGGTTCGGCCAGCCGCGCGCCGGCTTCGATGGCGCGCGTGAGGATCGCGGACAGCACCACGGGGCTACCGTGCGCAGAGATCTCGACCACGTCTTCGCCGGTGTAGGACTGCGGCGCCGGGAACGCCGTGACGACGAGCTCGTCGCCGATGCGATGGAGGCTGTTGGTCCGGCTGACCGCCTTCGCCGAGGCTTCGGCGGTCGAGAAGCCGGACTCCACAACGAGCTTCGCGAAGGTGGCGTGACGGGGCTCGAAGGGCTTGTCGCGGCCCACGAGCGCGCCCGCGATTCGCGCGGCGTCCGGGCCGCTCAGGCGAACGACGCCGATGCCGCCACGGCCGCTCGGCGTCGCGATTGCGACGATGGTGTCTGAGGTGGAGAAGACCATTTGCCGGGCTCCGGGCTCCGAGAATGCGAATATCCGGAGCCCCGAGCCCGGATGCCGGAGCCCGGCAGATTACTTGACCGAAATGATGACCGTTTTCTCGAACGCGTCGCCGATGCTTTCCGACGTCACCTTGTCGACTTCCGCGACCGCGAGGTGGACGATGCGGCGCTCGTAGGGATTGAGCGGGCCGATCTCCTGCGCCAGGCCGCTGTCTTTCGCCTTGCCCGCCAGGAAGATCGCCATCTGCCTCAGCTCATCGTCCTTGCCCTTGCGGTATCCCATGCAATCGACGACGAGGCGCCGGCCTTCCGAGGCCTCGTGGCGATAGATGGCGGCGACGATGTGCTGCAGCGCCGCGAGCGCTTCGCCCTGCCGGCGGATCAGGACGTTGCCGTCCTCGCCGTTGAGATTGATGCGGACCCCGTCGGGCATCTCTTCGGCCGTGGCCTCGAGATCCAGGTCCATCGCGTCGACCACCTTCTGCACGAATGCCGTGATATCCGCCGTCGCCATATGCGTCCCTTATTTGCCCGCCGGCTTCGCCGGGCTGCCAATCAGGTAGTTGGTGAAGTACTGCTGCCCGATGCCCCAGACGTTGCTGACCGTCCAGTAAATCACAAGACCGCTCGGGAAAGACAGGGACATGAACGTGAACATCACGGGCATGAACATCATGATCTTCGCCTGCGCCGGATCCATCGTCGTCGGCGTCATTCTCTGCTGCCAGAACATCGTCGCGCCCATGATCAGCGGCGAGATGAAGAGCGGGTCCGGCGCTGACAGGTTGTTGATCCAGCCGACGAAATGCGCGCCGCGGATCTCGATCGCCTGCGACAGCATGGCGTAGAACGCGAACAGGAACGGCATGGTGAGCAGCATCGGCACGCAGCCGCTGGCGGGGTTCACGCCCCGGGCCTTGTAGAGCGCCATCACCTCGGTGTTCATCTTCTGGCGCTCGGGGTCGGTGACCTTGAACTTCGCGTAGCGATCCTGGATCGCCTTCATCTGCGGCTGGAGCTCCTGCATCTTCCGCATCGAGACCACGCTCTTGTGCCGCAGCGGGAACATCGCGATGTTGATCAGGATCGTGAGCACGACGATGGCAAAGCCCCAGTTGCCGATGAAGCCGTGGACCCATTTCAGCGCGCCGAGCAGCGGCACCGCGAGCCACGAGAACATGCCGAAGTTGATGACGCGCGTGAGCTCGGTATCAATGCCGCGCAGGTCGTCGAAGGCCTTGGGGCCGAAGAAGAACCGCGATTGCTCCTGCGGCGACTGGTAGCGGATGGCGTACGCCGAGTACTTGCCGATGATGGCCGGGTCGGACGCCTGCGGCACGTTCACCGGCGCATAGTCGATGCGGAACGGGACCGCCGCCTCGTCGTTGAGGACAATCGACACGAAGTAGTGGTCGTCCACGCCGGCATAGCGGAACGCGCCTTCCTGCGATCCCGACGTCGTGGGCGGCACGCGTTCGACCTTGCCCTCCTTGTAGACGATGGGCTGCGCCGGCGTGTTGTAGCTTGGCGAGAAGAACGACGCGGGCGGAGACCGCGCGATGTCGTCGCCGAGGCCGGGCCCCCAGTGGATAGTCGGGTTGAGCCGCGCCTGGCCGAGCTGCACGACGCCGGCGAACGAAACCACGTACCCGGTCGGCTGCACGGTGAAGGTCTTCTTGACGGAGAGGCCGTCGGCCGCGCTCATTTCGAAGACGATCGATTGCGGTTCGGCGGTGGCGTCGATGGCTGCCGCCAAACCCGCAGGTTTGTCGCCACCCGCAGCATCCTTCACCACGTAGAAGCTGTTGTTCAGCCGCGACGTCACGTCGGCATCGTCTACCACCAGCGAGAACGGCTTCACCGCGTCGGGGCCGGCGCCATCGGGCACGAGCTCGAGCGGCGCGCCTTCATCGTTCCGATAGCCCTTGAGCGTCCAGCGCACGAGCCTTCCGCCGCGGTTGGTGAACACCGCTCGCACGGTCGTCGTCTCGACGACGATCTCGCGCTCGCCGGTTTCGCCAAGGGTAATGGCAGGTGCAACGGGCCCGCCTTCGCGGCCGGAGGCCGCTTCGGCGAGGTCTCGCCGCAGCTCGCCAGAACTCTCGCGAGCGGAGGCGGAAGCGGGTGAAGCGTTGCCGGCGGTCAGTGGCGGCGACGTTAACCCGGACGTATTCCCTGGCGCGGTCGGCGTGACGGGGGCCTGCCCCGCCGTAGCGCCAGGGGTTCGAGGCGCGGAGGCGGGAGGCATCACAAAGCGCTGAAAGAGGAACAGCACCAGGAATGACAGTGTTATTGCGATGAGTACTCGGCGTTCCATCTAATGATCTATTGACCTGTTGATCTGGTGATCTGGTGGGGGACGGGATCGAATCCGTGTCCGCCGAAAGGGTGACAGCGGCAAAGGCGCTTGGTGCCGAGCCAGCCGCCGTGCAGGAATCCAAAGCGCGCGATCGATTCGCTCATGTAATCCGCGCAGCCAGGCGTGTACCTGCAACTGCCGGCAAACAGCGGCGAGAGCACGATCTTGTATACGCGAATCAGCGCGAGCGCGATTCTATCCACGGTGCCGGCTGAGTAAGTTCCGGAATTCGGCCTCGACGCGGGCATAGGGTGCATCGAGCATTTCGCGCCGGGGCACGACGACCACGTCAATGCTCCCGGCCGGCTTGTGATGGCGAAAGAGCTCGCGGACGAGCCGTTTTGCGCGGTTTCGTTCGACCGCCTCGCCCATCTTGCGGGTGGCGGCAATACCGAGACGGGCGCGTCCGGCCTCTCTGTCTCGCGTAATCATGGTCATGAGGCGGCCGGAGCGTTTGAAGCCCGTCTTATAGATGAGCTCGAAATCAGCCCGTTTCCGAACGTGTTCGTCAGGACGGAACGTGGGCACGACTTACCCCAGGGCGGGTCTAAAGACCCGCCTCTACTTCTCGTCGGAAACGGTGAGGCGCTTGCGCCCCTTGGCGCGGCGGCGCTTCAAGACCTGCCGGCCGTCCTTGGTTGCCATGCGAACCAGGAAGCCGTGCGTTTTGGCGCGGCGCCGGGTATTCGGTTGAAACGTTCGCTTGCCCTTCTTGGATCTGGCCATTTTCTCCTCGGTCGAACCTACAATTATGTGCCGCTACGTTTCGACGTGTAAAGGTCGATCGGGCTCCGGGATCCGGGCTCCGGCAAGAAACTCGATCAGATCCCGGCGCCCGGAGCCCCGAGCCCGGGTCTGCATGTTAGAGTTGCCCTTCGGTCCGGAGGGAGTTTTCCACACCTGTGGAAAACCTTGTGGAAAAGCAGGGTTTTCTGAGAAGATAAGTTCTTTATTTGTAGCTGTTTACAGGCATGTCTAGCACGAGCATCTGGGACCGGGTCCTCAGCCGGATCGAAGCACAGGTTGGGCGGCACAGCTTTTCGACCTGGTTCAAGCCTACGAGCCTGCTTGACGATGACGGGACTCGGCTCTCGATACGCGTCCCAAACCCGCTATTCGTCGAGTGGCTGCCCAAACACTACTCGGTGGTGCTGGCCGAGGCGCTGAGGGACGCGGGCCGCCCGGAAGCCACGCTGGTGTTCGTGCCTGACGCCGCGGCCGGCGCCGGGGCGTCGCGAAGGCCGGAAGCCAGACACGTCGAGGCGACGCCCGTCGCGGCGCCCCACGCCGTGGTCACCGAGGCGCCGCCGGCGATCGCGGAAGAGCCCGCGCGCGTCGGCAGCCTTATTCCCCGCTACACATTCGACTCGTTCATCGTCGGGCCGTCGAACCAGTTTGCGCACGCGGCCTGCCGCGCGGTGGCCGAGACGCCGTCGCGATCGTACAACCCGCTGTTCATCCACGGCGGCGTCGGCCTCGGCAAGACGCACCTGATGCACGCGATCGGCCACTACGTGGTGCAGCATCATCCCGGGCTCGTGCTGACCTACATCTCGTCCGAGCGATTCATGAACGAGATGATCAACGCGGTGCGCTTCGATCGCATCCTCGACTTCCGCTCGCGCTATCGCAGCGTCGACGTGCTGCTGGTCGACGACATCCAGTTTGTCTCCGGTAAGGAAGGCACGCAGAACGAGTTTTTCCACACGTTCAACGCGCTGCACGACGCGCAGAAGCAGATCGTGATCAGCAGCGACCGTCCTCCCCATGAAATTCCCGCTCTGGAAGAGCGGCTGCGCTCGCGTTTCGAATGGGGATTGATTGCGGATATCCAGTCGCCGGACCTCGAAACCAAGGTCGCGATCCTGAAGAAGAAGGCGGAAGGCGAGGCGGTGCCGCTGCCCGACAACGTCGCGATGTATATGGCGAGCCGCATCAAGTCGAACATCCGCGAGTTGGAAGGATCGCTGATCCGCCTGCTCGCATACGCGTCGCTCAAGAACCAGTCGCTGACGATCGAACTGGCGCAGGATGTGCTGCGCAACGTCCTCGATCACGAAGAGAAGGCCGTCACGATCGAGCAGATTCAGAAATTCACGGCCGAGTATTACCAGCTTAAACTCTCCGAGATCAAGTCACGCAATAACTCCAAATCGGTGGCGATGCCGCGGCAAATTGCCATGTATCTCTGCAAGGCGCTCACGCACGCGTCGCTACCCGAGATTGGCCGGAGCTTTGGCGGAAAACACCACTCGACGGTGATTCACTCGATCAAAAAAGTCGAGGAAATGCGGAAGAAAACGCCTGAATTCGACCACCAGGTTAAGACGTTATTGGACCAATTTAAATAATATCCACACCTTCACCTGTGAACGTTTTGTGGAACCCTGTGGATGGGGCGAAAGACCCCTTAAATCGTGTCCGGCAACCCGCCCTTAATCCACAGAAAAATGCACAGTTTAAATATTTGATTCAAAAGGCTTTACGGCGGTTGGAAATTTAGTAAACAGGACCTACTTCCTGTATACTTTATTGTCTTCGCCTTTTCCTTAATTCTAAGAGGATAGATCCGCTATGGAACTGGTCGCCAGGAAAGCCGATCTTGTGCGGGAACTGCAATTTTTCCAGCAGATCGTCGAGCGCAAGAACACCATTCCAATTCTGGCGAACGTGTTGCTCGAAGCCTCGGGCAACGAAGTGACGCTGCTGGCAACCGATCTCGAGGTGGCGCTGCGGAGCCGTTGCGAAGCGGTGGTCGGGAAGCCGGGGTCGGCCACGCTGCCGGCAAAGAAACTGTATGAGGTGGTGCGTGCGTTGCCGGACGGCGACGTCAACATCGAAACCGACAAGGGCGGCACGACCGTGCGAGTGTCGGGCGGGCAGTTCAGCTCGAAGATGCCGGCGCTGCCGCGCGAAGATTTTCCAAGCCTTCCCGAAGCGGGTGGCGGCGCGAAGGCCACGATCAAGGGCAAGTCGCTGGCGCAGATGGTGGCACTCACACAGTTTGCGATCACGGGTGAAGACACGCGCTACTACCTCAATGGCGCGCAGTTCGTGCTCAAGCCCGACTCGATGACGTTTGTGGCCACCGACGGCCATCGCCTGGCGCTGGTCATCGTCAAGCACGAGGGCACAAAGGGTGACGACATCAAGGCCATCCTGCCGCGGAAGACGCTGGCGGAACTCGGCCGCCTGCTCGCGGATGGCGACGTCGATGTGAAGTATGAGCGCGGCGAGAACCACTTGTTCTTCGAAATCGGCCCGCGGCTCCTGATTTCGCGCATGATCGACGGACAGTTTCCCGCCTACGAAAAAGTGATTCCCCGCGGCAACGACAAGCACGTGGAATTCGAGCGGGATCGCCTGACCCAGGCGGTGCGCCGTGTGGCGATCCTCTCGAACGAGCGGTCGCGCGCGGTGAAGATGATTCTCGACAAGGGCAAGGTCGAGGTCACGTCCAGCAGCCCTGAATTTGGTGAAGCGCGCGAGCCCATCGCCATCGAATACAACGGGCCGTCGCTCACCATCTGCTTCAACGCCCAATACGTGCTCGACTTCCTGGGCGTTGTCGAATCCGAAGTCGTGGCGCTCGAGCTCAAGGACGAAGTGAGCCAGGCCGTGATGAAGCCCGTGGGCGCCGACGGCTACGACTACACCTACGTCATCATGCCGATGCGCGTCTGAGACTGCAGGCGGGTCTGGAGACCCGCCTCTACTAATAAATGTCACAAACGGAACAACCAGAACACCAGGCCGGCCTGGGCGGCGCGAACGGAAATGCCGGCAACGGCAACGCAGACTACGGCGCGGAGAGCATCAAGGTCCTCGAAGGCCTCGAGGCGGTCCGCAAGCGCCCGGCGATGTACATCGGCTCGACGGGGCCGGCCGGGCTGCATCACCTCGTCTACGAGATCGTCGACAACTCGATCGACGAAGCGCTCGCCGGGTACTGCACCGAAGTCAACGTCACGATTCACCTCGATAACTCGATCACGGTGATCGACAACGGCCGCGGCATTCCCACGGACATGCACGAGAGCGGCCGCCCCGCGGCCGAAGTGGCGCTGACGGTGCTGCACGCCGGCGGCAAGTTCGACAACAAGTCCTACAAGGTGTCGGGCGGCCTGCACGGCGTCGGCGTGTCGGTGGTGAACGCGCTGTCGGAGCGGCTCGATCTCGAGATCTGGCGCAACGAGCAGACGCATCAGCAGAGCTACGAACGCGGCAAGCCGCTGACCGATCTCACCGTGACCGGCACGACCAAGCGCCGCGGCACCAAGGTCACGTTCAAGCCCGACACGCAGATTTTCGAGGCCGGCGATTTCAGCTTCGACACGCTGGCCCAGCGCCTGCGCGAGCTCGCCTTCCTCAACGCCGGCGTCACCATCACGCTGGACGACGAGCGCGACGACGGGAAGAACCACCGGTTCCACTACGACGGCGGCATCGTGTCGTTCGTCGAGCACCTGAACAAGAACAAGGGCCTGATCAACGAGAAGGCCGTGTTCATGCACGGCAACCGCGACGGCATCGACGTCGAGATCGCGATGCAGTGGAACGACGGTTACAACCCGCAGGAATTCTCGTTCGCCAACAACATCAACACGCATGAAGGCGGCACGCACCTCTCCGGCTTCCGCTCGGCGCTGACCCGCAGCATCAACGCCTACGCGAACAACAACAACCTGGCGAAGGACCTGAAGGACGCGACGATCAGCGGCGACGACATCCGCGAGGGCATGACCGCGGTCATCAGCGTCAAGATCCCGAACCCGCAGTTCGAAGGCCAGACCAAGACCAAGCTCGGCAACACCGAGGTCAAGGGCATCGTCGAGGCCATCGTCAACGACAAGCTCGGGGCGTTCCTCGAAGAGAACCCGGCCATCGCGCGGAAGGTGGTCCAGAAGACCGTGGATGCCGCCAGGGCGCGCGATGCGGCGCGCAAGGCGCGGGACCTGGTCCGCCGCAAGGGCGCGCTCGACGGCAGCTCGCTGCCCGGCAAGCTGGCCGACTGCCAGGAACGCGACCCGGCGAAGGCCGAGATCTACATCGTCGAAGGCGAATCGGCCGGCGGCTCGGCCAAGCAGGGCCGCGACCGGCGCTTCCAGGCCATCCTGCCGATCAAGGGCAAGATCCTGAACGTGGAGCGGGCGCGGCTCGATCGCATGCTCAGCTCCGACGAAATCAAGACGATGATCGCGGCGCTCGGCTGCGGCATCGGCACCGACGATTTCGACATCGACAAGCTGCGCTACCACCGCGTGATCATCATGACCGACGCCGACGTCGACGGCTCGCACATCCGCACGCTGCTGCTGACGTTCTTCTACCGCCAGATGCCGATGCTGGTCGAGCGCGGGCACATCTACATCGCGCAGCCGCCGCTGTTCCGCGCCAAGCGCGGCAAGTCCGAGACGTTCATCAAGGACGAGCGCGCGCTCGAAAACTTCCTGGTGCACCGCGCCGTCGAGTCGCGCACGGTCCGATCGGCCGACGGCGTCGAATACGCCGGCGCCGGGCTCGAGAAGCTGCTGCACGGGCTGATCGCCTACCGCAACGTGCTGCACACGGTCGAGCGCCGCGGCCACGCCCGCGACGTGGTCGAGGCGCTGCTCGACCGTGACGTGCGCGATCGCGGCTTCTTCGAGCACCAGGCTCCGCTCCAGGGCCTCGCCGATCAGCTGACCACGCCCATCCGCGACGTCACCATCGTCCGCGATGAAGAACACAACTCGTGGCTGCTGCGGATCGACAATCGGGCGACCGGCTACTCGCGCGTCGACCAGATCGGTCCCGAGTTTGTGACCTCGGGCGAGTACCGCACGCTGGCGGCCAGCTATTCGGAAATCAAGAACCTGATCCGCGCGATGCGCAAGGCGCCGGTCGACGCGCGCGTCTCGGACGGCATCAAGGCCGCTGCCGAGGAAGCTGAGGCGGTGGAAGAGGCCGTCGCGCTCAGCGCCGACGAGAAGGACGCGCTGGCGGCCATTGGCGTGGCGCCGGAGGCAGGCGGGGCTAAAGCCCCGCCTCTACAGAAGGCCGCCGGCCCGGTGTCGATTCGCTCAGTCGACGAGTTCATCGATCACTTCATCAACCTGGGCCGCAAGGGCGTGGCCATCAACCGCTACAAGGGCCTCGGCGAGATGAACCCCGAGACGCTGTGGACGACGACGATGAACCCGGAGATCCGGACGTTGCTGCAGGTGAAGGCCGAAGACCATACCGAGGCGGACTCGATGTTCACCACGCTGATGGGCGATCAGGTCGAGCCGCGCCGCAAGTTCATCGAAGACAACGCGCTCGACGTCAAGAATTTGGATATTTGATACCTGCAGGGCCCCCCTTTGAGGGGGGCCCTACGATGACCTTCCATGCCGCAGACCGAGCAAACCCGCACGCTTGTCAACATCGAAGACGAGATGAAGCGCTCGTACCTGGATTACGCGATGAGCGTAATCATCGGGCGGGCGCTGCCCGACGTTCGCGACGGGCTCAAGCCCGCGCATCGCCGCGTGCTCTTTGCGATGAGCCAGATGGGGCTCGCCTCGAACCGCGCCTACCGCAAGTGCGCGAAGGTGATCGGCGAGGTCATCGGCAACTACCACCCGCACGGCGACCAGCCCGCGTACGACACGCTCGTGCGCCTGGCCCAGGACTTCAACATGCGCAAGACCCTGGTCGACGGCCAGGGCAACTTCGGCTCGGTCGATGGCGACCCGCCGGCCGCCTATCGCTACACGGAAGCCAGGCTCGAGGCGCTCGCCGAAAGCCTGATGGAAGACCTCGACAAGGACACGGTAGACTTCGTCCCGAACTTCGACGAAACGACGACCGAGCCCACGGTGTTTCCGGCGACCTATCCCAACCTGCTGGTCAACGGCTCGACCGGCATCGCGGTGGGCATGGCCACGAACATCCCGCCGCACAACCTCGGCGAGGTGATCGACGGCGTCGTCTGGATTATCGAGAACACGCTGATGGGTCCAGGCGAGT
>Ga0156330_1126_pt1 | contig 45069 bp, 46 predicted proteins | sample RifCSPlowO2_12_FD_107978 | JGI IMG/M metagenome (GOLD analysis project Ga0156330, IMG submission 107978) | Acidobacteria bacterium RIFCSPLOWO2_12_FULL_67_14b | reverse complement strand
GCCGCCGATGGTGAGGTAGACGTTCGGGTCGTTCGGCTTGGCGTCGCGGCCCTTGAGATAGGTTTCCTCGGCCATCTGGTACTCGCCCGAGTCCTCGTAAATCTTGGCCAGTTGGAAGTAGTTGGTGGGCTCGTTCGGCGACAGCTCGATCATGCGCTTGACGACCGGCTCGGCCTGCGTCGGATCGGCCAGCTTGTCGGGGCCGTACGCCGCGACGAGGAACTCGAGCGCCAGGGAGCGTTTGGGCACCGTTTCTTCGGTGAGCTTCTCACTGGCGAGCTTGTAGTTGTCGATCGCCTTCTGCAACAACGCGTCGTTCGCCGGTTCGCCCTTGCGCGCCGGGCGATACATGTTGTCGTAGGAGTTGGCGAGGTAGAAGTAGATCGCGGCGTTGTTGGGATCCAACTGCGCCGCGGCCTCGTAGCGTTCGGCGGCCGCCCGCCAATCGCTGGCCGCATAGAACTTGTTGCCGTCCTTGAACGCCTTCATGGCGCGGACCTCTCCGATATAGCCGCAACCGGCCAGCGCGACGCTCAGCCCGATGACCAGCGTCACGAACGCTGCCGAAGACCGCATTTTCATCACATTCCCCCAGACAAAGTTTAAGGCCAAGGCCAAAAAGTATAGTCCCGATACTTGACCCCCCGCAACCTCGACCCCCGCCTGCCGCTATGATGGGGAAGAAGGCCCTTCCTCCCGATAAGAGCATTAGACACCGGTTTCCATGATTCGCTTCGAGGACCTGCTCGACAAGGTGCGGGGCTACAGCCCCGACGCCGACCTGGAACTGCTCCGCCGGGCCTACGTGTTTTCGGCCCTGGAGCACAAGGGACAGGTCCGCCATTCGGGCGAACCCTACCTGGTCCACCCCCTCGAAACGGCGGACATCCTTGCCGACATGAAGCTCGACGCCACCTGCATTGCCGCGGGCCTGCTCCACGACGTGGTCGAAGACACCCTGACCACGCCCGAGAAGATCCGCGAGAAGTTCGGCGAAGACGTCGCGCACATCGTCGAGGGCGTGACCAAGATCGGCGCCATCCCGTTTTCGTCGAGCGAAGAGCGCCAGGCGGAGAACTTCCGCAAGATGCTGCTGGCGATGGTCGACGACATCCGCGTCATCCTCGTCAAGCTGGCGGACCGCCTGCACAACATGCGCACGCTGCAGCACATGCCCGACGATCGGCGCGTGCGCATCGCGCAGGAGACGCTCGACATCTACGCGCCGATCGCCAACCGCCTCGGGATGAGCCGCATCAAGAACGAGCTCGAGGAGCTGTCGTTCCGCTACCTCGAGCCGGCGGCGTTCGCATCCCTGCGCACGCGGGTCGAAGCCAAGCGGCGGCCCACCGAGGGCATGATCGAGCAGCTCGCCGCCGACATCCGCAGCAAGCTGCTCGAGGCGCAGGTGCCGGTGATCAGCATCGACGGGCGGGTCAAGCGCCTCTACAGCATCTGGCTGAAGCTCAAGGCGCAGAAGATCGACCTCGAGCAGGTCTACGATTTCGTCGCGCTGCGCATCGTCACGCCGTCGGTGAAGGACTGCTACGCCGCGCTGGGCATCATCCACCAGACGTGGTCGCCGGTGCCCGGCCGGATCAAGGACTTCATCGCGATGCCGCGGCCCAACGGCTACCAGTCGCTGCATACGTCGGTGATCAGCGAGAAGGGGTTTCCGTTCGAGGTGCAGATCCGCACCGAGGAGATGCATCGGCTCGCGGAGGATGGCATCGCCGCGCACTGGAAGTACAAGGAAGGCCGTGTCGGCGCCGGCCGCGACGAGCAGTACTTCCAGTGGCTCCGCCAGCTGCTCGAGTGGCAGCAGGAGGTGCGCGATCCGCAGGAGTTCCTCGCCAACCTCAAGATCGATCTCTATCCCGAAGAGGTCTACACCTTCACGCCGCGCGGCACGGTGAAGGTGCTGCCCAAGGGATCGACGGCGATCGACTTTGCGTATGCGATTCACACCGACGTCGGCCACCAGTGCGTCGGCGCCCGCGTCAACGGCCGCATGGTGCCGCTGCGCACCCGCCTCAAGAACGGCGACATCGTCGAGATCGTGCGGAACGCGTCGCACAAGCCGAGCCGCGACTGGCTGAACTTCGCGGTCACCTCGCGCGCGCGCAACAAGATCAAGCACCTGATCCAAGGCGAGGAAAAGGAGCGCGCCGTCGAGCTGGGCAAGCGCGTATTCGACAAGGAAGCGCGGCGGTTCGGCTTGAACGGCGCGAAGCTGCTCGATGGCGACGCGGTCGCGAAGGTGCTCGCGGAGTTCGCCGCGGCCAAGCCCGAGGACCTGCTGGCGCAGATCGGCTACGGTAAGGTGTCGCCGCGGCTGGTGCTCGACAAGATCGTCCCGCAGGACCAGCTCAAGGAACAGGCCCCCGAGCACCCGGTCGTCTCGGCCGTCAAGCGCGTGCTCCGCAGCGGCGCCGAGCCCGATCGCATTAAGGTGCGCGGCGCCGACGATGTGATGGTGTTCCGGGCGAGGTGCTGCAATCCGATCCGCGGCGAGAAGATCGTCGGCTACATCACGCGGGGCAAGGGCGTCTCGGTGCACTCGGCCAAGTGCACGAACGTGGTCAACCTGATGTACGACCCGGAGCGCCGCATCGACGTCGAGTGGGACAAGGGCACTGACATTGCGCCCTACCCGGTGCGACTCACCGTCGAAGTCGAGGATCGCAAGGGCATGCTGGCCGAGCTCAGTAAGCGGATCTCAGACATCAACACCAACATCACCAACCTGGAGGCCCGCACCGGCGACCAGCGCGGGCGCCTCGACATCACCGTGGAGATCAAGGACATGAAACACCTCGAGCAGGTGATCAAGTCGGTTCGCGGTGTCGACGGAGTATTGAACGTCGAGCGGACGGCGCCTATGCCAGAACGGCGATGACGTCGATTTCGACGCGCACGTCTTTCGGGAGCTTCACGACCTGGACGGTCGACCGCGCCGGGTAGGGGGCGGTGAAGTAGCCGGCGTAGACCTCGTTCATGGCGGCGAACTCGGCCAGATCGACCATGAAGACGGTGGTCCGCACGACCGCGGAAAAATCCGCACCCGCTGCGGAAAGTAGCGCTTTGATGTTCTCCATGACCCGGCGGGTCTGGTCCGTGATGTCTCCGGCCACGACCTGGCCAGACGCCGGATCGAGGGGAATCGACCCCGACAAGAACAGCAGGTTCCCGGCCTTGAGCGCGGGCGAGTAGGGTCCGATGGCCTTGGCCGCGCCGGCGGCCGTGACGAGCTCGCGCATCACGCGGCTTTGACGATCTTGCTGGAGCGGATGCAGCGCGTGCAGACCTTGACGCGCTTGTTCGCGCCGTTGACGACCGCGCGGACCGTTTGCAGGTTCGGCTCGAAGCGGCGGGGGCGGACGTTGTGGGCGTGCGAGACGCGGCGGCCAACCACCGGACCCTTGCCACAGATTTCACAGCGCATTGCCATTGCAGGAGCTCCTCAGGGAAACCAATATTCTACCGTACGACGGGGTCAGACCCCGATAATCCGCCCTGGCTGGGCCGGGGCCGGTGGCTGTTGCCGGAGAATCCGGCCCGCGAGCTCGAGGTAGCTGGTGGGCCCGTCTGGAAGCTCGCTCCCTTCGTGCCGGGCGCCGCGCTCGATGCCGCGCAGCACGACGGCGACCTCGCGCTCGGCCCGAGCCCCGCCGTGTTTCGTGACTTCTTCGATCAAGCCCTTGAGCTCCCGCCGCAGGGACTCTGCCGGCATGGACGATGTGGATTCCTCGTAGATGACGCCGCGGCTCGCCGTCTCGAGGGACGAGGCGAGGGCGCCTGTGGCCAGGGCGACATCACTGTCGACCAGCCGCGCCAGGCCGTCGGGCTTGTAGCCGAGGATGATCGACTGCAGGAGGAAGAAGAGCTGCAGTTGCTCCTCGGAGACGCGGCCGAGCGTGGCCATCAGCGCCGTGACGTCGCGATCGATCTGCCGCTTGACCACAGCGGCCGGGTGTTTTTGCCCGGACTGCAAATAGGTGCAATCGGCCGGGCAGGAGATCTCCACCAGCCGCTTGGTGGCGCAGCAGGTGGCGCAGATGTCCTGCCGGAGAGCCGGGCAGGCCCGCTTGGTGGGGCGCTTGTGACAGAGCGGGCAGTGCATGGCTTACCGTGTAATTGTTGCCACAGTGTGGCTGCCCGTGCTACCTTTTCCCGGTTTCCGGGTGTCCCCGATAAGTGACAGAGGACGGGCGAACCCAAAACGGCTCTCCGGCGTCTAATCACCAGTGAACGGTGTTCGGACCGCGGAAATCGGGTAAGGCAGAGGCGGAGTAAGTCTCTGTGGGTAAACGCGATAGACATGGAAGACCGGGGAGGGGCAGGCCCTAGACAGGCTCGACGGCCGCACCACCAAGCCCTACCGCTTAATACCCCCAGTCATCCTTTCCATCGCTCATATCGGTTTTTCGGCGTTCGGGTTCGGCTGGATTCATAGGCATCGCTCTTGCTTAGAAAGCTGCAACCAAGTGCGGGCAATCATAGGCGCCCTTAAGGAAGGGCGATGGAAGGGAGCGGCTGAAGTCATGGCAGCCAAGAAGAAGAGTGTGGCGGTAACGGACGCACCAACAGGGGCACGTTACGACGAATTGAAGCGGATGCTGATCGAGCGTCAGCGCGAGATCCTGAACGAGGTTCAGGGAAAGATCCGCGATGTTCGCGCCGAGGGTTCCGAAAAGGACCGCGAGGTCCTCGATCCGGGTGAGACCTCCGAGGTCGACATCCAGGAAGACATCGAGTTCGCCCTCATCCAGATGAAGGCGGAAACGCTGAACAAGATCAACGAAGCGCTCGCGCGGCTCGAGGAAGGGACCTACGGTCACTGCTTCGAGTGCGGCGAAGAGATCGCCCAGCCCCGGCTGCGCGCGCTGCCCTTCGCGGTCCGGTGCAAGGACTGCGAGGAGGCGCGCGAGATGGCCCAGCAGCGCGAACGTATCCAGGCGCGCCGCGGTTCGTCCAGCCTCGGCTTCGACATGCGCGGATAGCACCCCGGCGTCCTAAGTAACACAGGCTCCGCCGGTGGCGGGGCCTGTGGGTTCCCGCCTCCGGCTCACTATCGAAGGCACAATGCAGAAGGCACAAGGCAGAAGAAACATTCTGCCTTCAGCCTTCTGCCTTGCACTTCGCCCGGGAGGGCGACCACGTGAGCAACCCGTTAGAACCGTTCGAACCAACCGGCGCGGAAACGCCGTCGTTACGCGTGCCCACGGAAATGGCCGTGCTGCCGTTGCGCGACACGGTGCTGTTTCCGCAGGCGTTCATGCCGTTGGCCGTGGCCCGCGAGAGCTCCGTCAAGCTGATCGACGAGGCGGTGGCGAGCGGGCAGACCATTGCCGTCTTCGCGCAGCTCGAGGCCGGCGAGGACGAGCCGGCGCAGAAGGACCTGCACGCCATCGGCACGGCGAGCCAGATCCACAAGATGTTCAAGCTGCCCGACGGCAGCCTCCGCATCATCGTGCAGGGCCTGGCGCGCGTGCGCCTGGACGAGGTGACGGCGAGCCGTCCCTACCTGCGCGCGAAGATCAGCGAAGCGCCGGAAGTCCTCAAGGACACGGACCGGCTCGAGATCGACGCGCTGCAGCGGAACATCAAGACCAACTTCCAGCAGATCGTGTCGCTGTCGCCGTTGATGTCGGACGACCTGCAGGCGCTGGCGTCGAACATCACCGACCCGGGCCGGCTGGCGGATTTCATCGCCTCGGGGCTCGGCACCATCGGCACCGACACCAAGCAGGAGGTGCTGCAGACGCTCGACGTCCGCGCCCGGCTCGACCTGCTCAACCGGCTGCTGATCAAGGAGCTCGAGGTCCTGGAACTTGGATCGAAGATCCAATCGCAGGTCCAGTCGGAGGTCGGCAAGAACCAGCGGGATTACTTCCTGCGCGAGCAGCTGAAGGCGATCCAGAAGGAGCTCGGCGAAGGCGACGACCAGACGCGCGAGATCGAAGAGCTGCGCGCGAAGCTGGAGGCCGCCGGCCTGCCCGACCCGGTCAAGAAGGAAGCGCTGCGCGAGCTCGATCGCCTGTCGAAGATGCCGCCGGCCGCCGCGGAATACACGGTAGCCCGTACCTACCTGGATTGGATCGTGGCGCTGCCCTGGTCGAAGAAGACCGAGGAGGTCATCGACCTGAAGAAGACCAAGACCATCATGGATGCGGAGCACTCCGGACTGGTCAAGGCCAAGGACCGCATTCTCGAGTACCTGGCGGTGCGCAAGCTGAACCCCACGATGAAGGGGCCGATCCTGTGCTTCGTCGGGCCTCCGGGCGTCGGCAAGACGTCGCTGGCGCGCTCGATCGCGCAGTCGCTCGGCCGCAAGTTCGTGCGCATCTCGCTTGGCGGCGTCCGCGACGAGGCGGAGATCCGCGGCCATCGCCGCACCTACATCGGTGCGCTGCCGGGCCAGGTCATCCAGGGCCTGCGCCGCGCCGAGTCGAAGAACCCGGTGTTCATCCTGGACGAGGTCGACAAGCTCGGCTCCGACTTCCGGGGCGACCCGTCGTCGGCACTGCTCGAGGTGCTCGATCCGGAGCAGAACAACACGTTCCGCGATCACTATCTCGACGTGCCGTTCGATTTGTCGGAGGTGCTGTTCATCACGACGGCGAACGTGCTCGACACCATTCCGCCGGCGCTGCGCGACCGCATGGAGGTGCTCGAGCTCCCCGGGTATACCGAGGAAGAAAAGCTCGCCATCGCCAGCGATCACCTCGTGGCCAAGCAGGTCGAGAACCACGGGCTGAACAAGCTGCAGATCGCGTTCACCGAGGCGGGCTTGCGCGAGGTGATCCGCGGCTACACGCGCGAAGCCGGCGTGCGCAACCTCGAGCGCGAGATCGGATCGATCTGCCGCAAGATCGCGCGGCGGCGGGCCGAAGGCGACGAGGCCAGGGTCAAGGTGACGCCCGAGTTCGTGCACGAGCTGCTGGGCGCTCCGCGTTTCATGGCCGAGGAAGTGAAAGACCGGACCCGGCTGCCGGGCGTGGCCACCGGCATGGCCTGGACGCCGGTTGGCGGCGACGTGCTGTTTGTCGAGGCCACGCGCATGGCGGGCACCGGCTCGCTGACGCTTACCGGTCAACTCGGCGACGTGATGAAGGAGTCGGCGCGGGCGGCCCTGTCGTGGGTCCGCGCCCACGCCAACGAGTGGCAGATCGATCCGGACTTCTTCAAGAACTCGGAGCTCCACGTGCACGTGCCCTCTGGCGCCATCCCCAAGGACGGCCCCTCCGCGGGCGTGACGATGGTCACGGCCATGGTGTCGGAGCTGACGCGGCGCCCGGTGCGCGGGGACCTGTCGATGACGGGGGAGATCACCCTGTCCGGCAAGGTGCTGCCGGTCGGCGGCATCAAGGAGAAGGTGCTCGCGGCCAAGCGTGCCGGCGTGAAGGAAGTGATTCTGCCGAGGCAGAACGAGAAGAACGTCAAGGAAGACCTCGGGGAAGAGCTCCTCAAGGGGCTGACGATTCACCTGGTGAACACGATCGACGAGGTGCTCCTGCTCGCGCTGGTGCACCAGAACGACCGGCCGGTGAAATCGCCGGCTAAAGCAAAGTCAGGTCAGCCAGCGTCTTCAGGTCGCAAATCGCGCCCGACGCGGCCAGCGCCCGCGCCTCGGTCACGGTAAGTCCGGACGCCACCGCGCGATGCGCTCCGGGCGGCTTTGCTATACGAGTGTTAGTCCCGCCAGCGTCTTGAGGTCGACGATTTCTCCCGAAGCGACCAGAGCGCGAGCATCGTCCAGGGTGAACGTGTGCGGCTCGATCTCCTCGTCGTCATCTTTCTGCGCGGCTGAGCCGGGCGCAGGCGCGCGCAGGTCTTCGCAGCGGTAGTAGGTCATCAACTCATCGCAGAAGCCGGGGGTGGGGTAGTACCCGCGCAGGCGCGTGACCTTTCCGGGTGCCAACCCGATTTCCTCTTCGCATTCGCGCGCCGCGGCTTCGTCCGGGTTTTCACCCGGCTTGAGACTGCCGGCCGGCAGCTCCCAAATCCAACGATCGATCGTGTAGCGATATTGGCGGATCAGGATGATCGCGCCGGGCTCGGGAATCGGCAGCAGCACGACCGATCCCGGGTGTCGCACGATCTCCATGTCGATTGTGTGGCTGCCGGGCAGCTTCACGCGATCGACCTCCAGGCGAAGGATGCGTCCCGTGTGAACAACGCCACGCGCGACCAAAGTGCCCTTGCGACTCTCCATTCGATAACTCTAACCGACGGTGGTGGGGACAAACCTCCGAGGTTTGTCCCGCTGCGGTTACGCGCGGGGAGGTGTCTCCCGGCGTGAGCTCTCGTCTCGCCGGTCAAATCTCCCTCGCCCCAGCGCCAGGTTCGGCGGTCAGTGGCCGGGCGACGCCCACGCTGAACCATCCATGGGTTCGCGGGACGTTCGGGACGTAGAACTTCCGAAGAGTCTCGAATCGAAACCCGGCGCGCTCGACCAGGTCGGCAATCGGCCGGTTGAGGTTGCACCCGCACGCCACGACGTTCTGAAGGCCATTCAGCCGCCCTTGCCAGCGGGCGACGCCGGGTTCTTCGGATAACCCGTGTTCCATCACGATCAGCCGCCCATCGTCGCGCAGCACGCGGCGCAGCTCGGCGAGCGTGCGTCCGGGATCCGACACGGTGCAGAGCGTCAGGGTGCTCACCGCGGTGTCGATGCTGCGATCCGGAACGGGCAGCGTTTCCGCCCGGCCGACGACCGTCGTGACCGGGATTCTGGACTGCCGGATGTGCGCCGCCGCACGGGCCTGCATCCCAACATTCGGCTCGATCGCGACAAGGGACTCGACGGCGGCCGGATAGTGCGCCAGGTTCGGGCCGCTGCCGAATCCAATCTCGAGGACGCGGCCGGTGGCTGCGGCCAGGGCGTCCGCGCGAATCCGCATGAGCTCCGGACCGGCGGTCAGCTTGTCGTTGAGCCACGGGAAGACGCGACGTTCGTAGAAGCTTCCAGACCCTGGCATGGCACCCCTTCCCGGGACGTTCATCTACCGCGGCCGAACCCTGCGAGTCTGGCGAACGCCCAGATGCCGAAGAGACATGCACCAAATGCGGCGATGACGATCGACATCGCCGCGACAACCAGTTCTCCGAGCCCGGCAAATGGCCCTGACCCCCTTGCCTGCTCGGACCCCTGGAGGAACCAGAGAGCCATCAAGATCCCGGACGCAGCGATCAACACACCGAGAATGGCGAAGACACGGTGCAGCACGGATGCATGACGAGCACGCACCGCCCCCCATGCGCCAGGCTCCAAAATACGCCACTGAAAAGAAATATCGCATCGCGTGATCCCTCACCGCAGTCGTGAATACCTGCGGTTCGACCCCGGAAGGTCCACCCCATAGGCGACGTAGTGTATTGCGCCCACGATCAGCGCGATCGGCAGGATGCGCGGATCGAAGGCCGCCGCCGCCGGTGCCGCCGTCGGCCCCAGCGTCGTCAGCATGGCGCCACCGGCCACGAATGCGATCGCCAACCACTGGTAAAGCCGCAGGCCGGCGATCACCGACGTCTGCGGCTCGCCCCGGAAATGTTCTTCGACGAAGCGGCCCAGGCCGACGAGGATGAAGTACGTGCCCGCGATGAACTGGAGTGGCGCGGCGAGCGCCCAGAGGCGGAGGAGCACAAGACCGACGAGCACCATCCAGACCATCGAGTAGAGGGGTGTCGGATGCAGGGGCAGACCGCCCAACGCGCTCAAGCGCACCACTCGCGACATCGGGTGCCGGTATCGGATCCCGAGCGCGTCGGGGGCCTCGCGGCCGTGGCAGCACCCCTGCACCAGGCAGCGAATGCGCCCGATCGCTTGCGCGAAGCAACCGCCCGTGCCGAACGCCACGAGAATGAGCCAGGCGTCCGCATCGACGAAACCGGCGACGAGGGCCACCACGATGGCGGTGAGTGGTGCACCGAAGTAGCCGAACGGCCGCAGCAGTTGCGGCGACCCTTCCACGACCTGTGCCCACAGGCCGGCGCCGAGCACCCCCGCCAGAAGCGCCATCGCGACGAGCCAGCCGAGGTTCTGGCTCCCGGCGAGCGCCCCGGCGATGAGCAGCCCCACCGTGACGCCCAGGCCTGCGTAGATCCCGTGGCTCATCAGGCGAACGGGGCCGATGCGGGTCTCTCGCCACGAATTCGCGAGGTGCTCCGCTCCATCGCACACGCGCCGCCAGACCGCCTCACGACAGGCGACGAGAGCGTACAGCGCGAAACCCGCGACGACGTCGGCCGCGGCGTGCATTCCCGTTGTCACGCAGCTTGCCGCCAGCGCCGCCACGATCGGCCACCCGAGCCACCGCAGCCGCGGCCATCTCGCGGTGTAGAGCTGCGCCGCAAGACACGACCACACGACGTGAAATGCGGGGAAGGCTGTCACCGGCCGATCGTATTGCCGCTCCCACGTCATGAGCGTTTGCCAAAGTCCCTCGCCCGGAACCGGCTTCGCCGGCGCCACCAGGGGGAGCAGGAGGTAGAGCGGAATGATGATCGCGGTGGCCCACAACCCGCCGAGCGCATAGCGGCGCAGTTCGCTCTTCCGTGCGGCGGCGAGCGGCGCCAGGGACACGAACGGATAGGTCGCCGCGTAGACCGCCTCGGTCCACGGGATGACCGGCAGCGACCGGTCCCACGCGAAGTACGTCGATCGCGCGTCCGGCGGCACTCCGAGATACTCGACCCCCATGTAGAGAACGAGCCAGGGCAGGAACACGAGCACGTAGACGGCGGCGCGCTCGATGGCCGATGGCGGCGCGTCCGAGTCGTCTGGCAGTCTCAGCAGCGGCGCCGGCAGGGCGCCGTAGCGGCGGCGCGTGGAGTCGCTCTCGAAGCCGATGACGAACGCGGCCACCGCAAGTGCGAGCACCGGCGAGACGATCCACAACCCTGCGGCCGACCGCGTGGCGAGCGAAACGCCGAGCGCCACGAGCACCGCACCGAGATAGATGGGGTGCGCGATGATGCGGTAGACGCCGCGCGTGACGAGCCGCTCCGGCGGAAACGGGCTGGCCGGCAGGCCGCGCCCGTGGACCCACAGATCTCTGGTCGCCGCCGCCATCAGCGCCAGGCCGGCAATCGCCACTCCCGCACCAGGTGCGACCGATCCGTATGCCGGGAGTGCAAGCACCGTGTCGAGGCGGATCGCCCATGCGACGAGCAGCGCCGGCAGCGCCAGCACGAAGAGAGCTGCGTACGCCAGGCGCGCGCTCATCGTGTTATCCGCATGCGCGGATCACCGGAACACGACCACTTCGTGGATCGCCCGGCCGCAGAGCGGCGCGGCGTTTCCTTCCTGAAGCGTGCCGTTGCTGCACCACCGGGTCTGGCGGAGTGCGAGGAAGGCCTTCGGCACAACGGCCTGGAGAGACGGAATCGTTGCGGCGATCTGCGAGAACGCCAGCGTCTCGAGCACGTGGTGCTCGCCGACCACGACGTTCACGGCTCCGGCCGACACGCCTTCGTCCGTCACGACGGCGGGGGCCGACGTCTTTCCGTCAACGAACACCCAAGTGCGCTCGGACTCGCCGCGCCAGTCAATCCACACGACGGAGCGGTTCGGGACCGCGTCGAGCCAGCGGCCCCAGCGAAGCTCGCGAATGGGCAGGCGCCACGGAGGCACCGTGAGGAGCATGCGCTCGGCGTATCCTGGGCCCTTCACGGGCGGGAATCCAGACAACTCCACAGAGACGACGGCGGCCGGGGCTTCGGCGCGCCACTCGATGACGCCGGTACTGTCGTCGAGCAGTCGCGCCTCGATCGGCCGCTGCCGCGACGTGACGTCGATCACGCAGCCCAACGGCGGCGCGCGCCATGTGATCGCGCCGGCGCCGACGTCGGGCGGGGGCGACGGCGCGAGGCTCGATCGGCGGGCGGGCGGCTCACCTGACTGGTAAAGAACGACGTTCTGCCAGGTGAACGCGAGACGGCGGTACGCGAGCGACGCCCAATACCCGACGACCACGCGGCCGTCGGGGGCCACGCAGTCGAAGTACCACTTGCTGAGCGTGAAAGGCGCGATGCTACGCCTTCTTCCCGACGAACCACTGGAACGCCTCGCGAATTTCTCCGGGCGGCACGCGGTGGCCACCTTTGTATTCGTGATACGTCACGTCGTAGCCCTCAGACTTCAGCTGCGGCACGTACTTGCGGGCCGTCTTGTCGATCGGCATCTGCGTGTCGTCGATGCCGTGCGCCATGAAGATCTTCGGCTTGCCTTGATTCCGGAAGGGGATCATCTGGCCGCCCATGAAGACGATCAGATGGTTCCAGACGTTGCCGTAGGCCAGGCCCATCGACAGGGCGTAGCCGGCGCCGTCGGAGACGCCGCCGAGCGCGTGGCGTTCGGGATCCAGATCCAGCATGCCGGCGACGTGGCGGTACGCCGGTCCGAGATACCGCACGTCGTCGTCGAACCCGGGAACGGAACGGCCCCACGTCAGGCCGCGGGATTCGGGGGCGATCATGATGATGCCGAACTCTTCGGCCAGCGGGAACATGCCGCGCACGCCGTCGCCGGTGCCGGCGAAGCCGTGCAGCATCATCATCACCGGCATCGGCACGCCCGGCTTGTAGCTCTTTGGTACGTACAGGGTGCCGTCCCGGTCGTCCGAGACGCCAAGACGGCTTTGTCCGTACGGGATTGTGTCCTGCGCGCGCGTCCGGGCGCTCGCCTTGCCGTGCAGCAGGCCCACAGCGCCCACGGCGCCCACCGTGAGAAACGCGCGCCTATCCATTGGGCGGGCGGCTCTCAGCCATTCGCCGAAGATGCGTCAGACGGCACATTGCCGCTCGACCGATTGTCAATCGCGCGACTGTTGTGTGATCGCCGATTTCCGGTTGACGATTCGACTGGACGATTGCGAATTGGCGGCTGGTCGCGACGATGGCAACCAAGGCCCCAATCGTCAATCGGAACTCGAATCACCCAATCCCCCAATCACCCGGTCGCCAAACAGTCGCCAAATCGGTCAATCGGTGAATCGGCAATGTGCGATCGTCTCGCCACTTAGCTGCCGGGCACCATGATGTGCGCGGTGCTCGTGCCCGCGTTCATGATCCACGCGCCGCCCATCTTGTTGTTGTCGGGCAGGCCGAGCGTCGCGGTGGTGGCGCCGGGTACGGCGATGGTCATGTGCAGCCGCGCGGTCGCCCGGTCGGCGCCGCTCAGCGTGTACCAGACCGAGCCGAACTCGGGCTTGACGCGCGTGCCGTCCTTCTCGGCGGCATCGATCGCCGCCTGCCGCAAGGCGCGGTCGGTCTGGACCTCGAGCTTGCGGTTCTGCGCGACGCGCTCCAGGTTGCCGACGCTCGTGCACTGCACGGAGAACGGCTGCTCGGTCGGCAGCCCCGACTGGTCGTAGCAGACCAGGCGGCTGGTGCCGGGCCGCAGCGTGTCGTAGGTGAAATCCGGCTTCCACCTGATGACCATCGCGGCGTCACGGGCATTGCGCGGCGCCGCGGCCAGCGCCTTCTCGATGTCTTCAGCAGGGGTTTGTGCGACGGCACCGGCCGCTACGGCCAGCGCACCCAGGGCGATCAGGACCACTCGTTTCATGACAGGACCTCCAGACGATGTGTCCCGACATCATACGTCGTCTTCGTCGTGATGCGTCTCTTCGGCGATCGAGACGCGTGCGAAGACGGTTTCCCGAATCTCGGGAGGGGCGAGCTCGTAGGCGACCTGCTCCAGGTCGGCGGGAATCGGCGCCGTGAACTCCATCCGCTCCTTGGTCCGCGGATGCGTGAACGCCAGGCGTTCGGCATGCAGGAACGGGCGCGTGAGCTTCGTGACCGCGCGCAGCGGATGCGGCACCCGGCGGTGGACGCCGCCGTAGAGGGCATCACCGACGATGGGGTGGCCGATGGCGCTCAGGTGGACGCGGATTTGGTGCGTGCGGCCGGTGGCGATCGCCACGCGCAGCAGCGTCACGCCGTGGAGATCGCGGGCCCACGTGACGCGGGTCACGGCGGAACGCGCCCGGCTCGAACGCGTCGACATCTTGATGCGGCTCTTCGGATCGCGGCCGATCGCCGCCTCGATGCGCTTGCGCTGCTGGACCAGGCCCCAGGCGAGCGCCACGTACTCCTTTTCGACTTCGCGATCGTGAAACTGCCGCGAGAGCTCCTGGTGCGCCTCGTCGGTCTTCGCCACCACCATCACGCCCGAGGTGCCCTTGTCGAGCCGATGGACGATGCCGGGGCGCTTCTCGCCGCCGATGCCGCTGAGATCCTTGATGTGATGCAGCAGCGCGTTCACCAGCGTGCCGCTCGCGTTGCCGGCCGCCGGATGCACGACCATGCCCGCCGGCTTGTTCACGACCACGAGGTCGCGGTCTTCATAGAGAATCTCGAGCGGAATGTCTTCCGGCGTCATCGCCGACGGCTCCGGCTCGGGCAGGTCCACGGCGATGACGTCGCCCTCGCGGATCTCGGAGTTGGACTTGGCCTGCTTCAGGCGCGAGTGGCTGACGTGGCCGTGCTCGATCAGCCGCTGGATCTGCGACCGCGAGTAGTCGGCGATTTCGCCGGCCAGGAAGCGGTCGAGACGATTGCCCTCGTTGTCGGCGTCGGCGGTGAATTCGAGGCGGGTCATCGACGGGCTCCGGGCTCCGGGCGCCGGGCTCCGCTATGCAAACCGCGGTTTCCGGGGGCCGCGCGCGGAGGTGTCGGGCGCCTCCGGGCGCTCGGGCCGGCCCAGGTACCACAGCATGAACAGGCTGAGCGGCACGAGCACCACCGAGATGAACTGCGACGTCGACAGCGCGTTCAGCACCAGCCCGCGATCGTCGCCGCGGAAGAACTCGATCACGAAGCGCAGCACGGCGTAGAGGAACGCAAAGCTCCAGAACGTGCGGCCCGCAAAGTGGCCCGGCCGCTTCTCGATCAGCAGGAGCGCCACGAGAATCACGAGGCCGGCCGCCGACTCGTAGAGCTGCGTCGGGTGCAGCGCCACGTTCAGCGGCGTGCCGACGTTGAAGTTGGCCACCGGGTCCGTGAACGTGATGGCCCACGCCACGTCCGTCGGCTTGCCGTAACAGCAGCCCGCCAGCAGGCAGCCCAGGCGCCCGACCATGTAGCCGAGCGCGATGCCGGGCGCAAACAGGTCGCCGGAAGCCCACAACGGCAGGCGATGCTTCCGCAACTGGTAGATGCAGACGGCGATCGCCGCGATCAGGCCGCCGTAGAACACGCCGCCCGACCGCAGCAGCGTCGTGAACTCCTGCCAGCTGCTCGTGAAGTGCCGGAAGTCGACGATGAACAGCAGCGCCTTGGCGCCGACCAGGGCCGCGATGATCACCCAGATCAACAGGTCCATGACCTTGTTGCCGTCGACGCCGGCGGCGCGCGCGCGCCTGACGGCCAGCCACAGGCCCAGCAGGTAGGCCGCGGCCAGCAGCACGCCATACGAGTAAATGGTGATCGGTCCAGCGCTAAACAGGATTGGATGCACGGCGTCGTCCCAGCCCAAGAATATCGAGAATCATCAGGATCACGCCCACCGTGATCGCGGCGTCGGCCACGTTGAAGGCCCAGAAGTGCCAGCCGTTCCAGTAGGCGTCGACAAAGTCCAGCACGTAGCCGATGGTCGATCGGTCGATCAGGTTGCCGATGGCGCCCCCGAGCACGCCGGCAATGCCGATCCGCGCGAGCCGGTCGCCGAGCGGCACAGTAGCAGCGTACCACGCGACGCCGCCCAGCGCGACGAGGGCGACAAGCGACAGCACCACCGTCTTGAACGGGAACTCGACGCTGTTCAGCAGGCCGAACGCCGCGCCCGTGTTATGCACGCGCGTGAGGTCGACCAACCCCGGGATCACCTCGATGCTGTCGTGCAGCGCCAGCGCGGGCCGCACCAGCGCCTTGGTGATCTGATCGAACACCACGACGACGAGCGCGACGACGATTTCGAGCCTGCGCGCGGCCACGCTAGAGGCTCACCGGCTCAGCGAGCGCGTCGACACAGCGCGGGCACAGCCCCGTCCGGTCCGGGTCCTGGCTCACCTCGGGCACGTAGCGCCAGCACCGATCGCATTTCACGCCGGTTGCGGGCTCGACGGAAACGGCGAAAGGACCGGGAGCCAGTTCCACCTGAGACACGCCAAAGAGCGTCGGCAGGAACTCGCCATACTCCTTGAGCAGGTCACCAGTCCCCTCGGTCGCCGCCACGATCACTTTCGCCGACAGGTTCCCCCCGATTGTCTTGTCTTTCCGCTTCTCCTCGAGTTGCAGGTTCACCTTGTCGCGAACGGCGACCAACGCCGCCCAGCGTTCGAGCAGTGCGGCATCCTGCCACTGGTCGAGACCTTTCGGGAACAGCGCCATGTGCACCGACGCTTCGCGCTCGCCCGGCAGCATCCGCCACAACTCGTCCATCGTCACCGACAGGATCGGCGCGAGCAGGCGCGCGAGGCCGTCGACGATGATGTACATCGCCGTCTGGCCGGAGCGGCGCGCCTCGGACCTGGCGCCGAAGGTGTACATCCGGTCCTTGGTCACGTCGATGTAGAACGCGCTCAGGTCCACCGTGATCAGGTGGTTGGCCACCTGGAAGATCCCGGGGTAGTCGTAGTCCTCGTACGCCTTGACGATGCGCGCGGCCGCGTCGGCGTATTTGGCCAGGGCCCAGCGATCGATCTCGAGCAGCTTCGCCTTGGGCAGGCTGTCGTCCTTCGGATCGAAGTCGTAGAGGTTGGCCACGAGCACGCGGATCACGTTGCGGATCTTCCGGTAGGCCTCGACGGTGCGCGCCAGGATCTCCTTGCCAACGCGGATGTCTTCGCGGTAGTCGACCATCGAGACCCACAGGCGGAGGATCTCCGCGCCGCTCTGCTTGATGATGTCCTGCGGCGCCACCGTGTTGCCGAGCGACTTCGACATCTTGCGGCCTTGCTCGTCCATCACGAAGCCGTGCGTGAGCACCTGGTCGAAAGGCGCGCGCCCGCGCGTGCCGATGCCGACGAGCAGCGAGCTGTGGAACCAGCCGCGGTGCTGGTCGCTGCCCTCGAGGTAGATGTCCGCGGGCCAGCGGTGGCCTTCGCGGAAGGGCAGCACCGCCTCGTGGCTCGAGCCCGAGTCGAACCAGACGTCGAGGATGTTGCCTTCGCGCTCGAACTCGGCGCCGCCGCACTTGGCACACGTCATCCCCTCGGGGACGAACTCCTCGATTGGGCGCTCGTACCAGGCATCGGCGCCGTAGACCTCGAACACCGCGGCCGCCTTGTCGACCATGGCCTTGGTGAGGACCGGATGGCCGCACTTCACGCAGTCCATGGCCGGGATGGGCACGCCCCAGACACGCTGGCGCGAGATGCACCAGTCGGGACGGTTGGCGATCATCCCCTCGATGCGCGCCTGGCCCCACGCCGGGATCCAGCGCGTGTTGTGGATCGCCTCGAGCGCCTTCTCGCGCAGGTGCTGCGCCTCCATGGCGATGAACCACTGCGACGTGGCCAGGAAGATCACGGGGTTGTGGCAGCGCCAGCAGTGCGGATACGAGTGGTCGTAGTCTTCGCGGTGCCAGAGACGCCCGCGTTGCTTCAGCGCCGCTTCGATCTTCGGGTTCGCGTCGTGGACCTTCAACCCGGCGAACAGCTCCACCGATTCGTTGAAGTGCCCGCCCGGATCGAGCGGGCCGTAGATCTCGAGCCCGTAGCGGATGCCGGTGTGGTAGTCGTCGGCGCCGTGGCCGGGCGCCGTGTGCACCGCGCCGGTGCCGGCCTCGAGCGTCACATAGTCGCCGAGCACGCCCAGCGAGTCGCGCGCGTACAGCGGGTGCCGGAACACCAGGCGCTCCATCGCCTTGCCGTCGAAGGTGGCCAGCAGCTTGTCGAACGATTTGCCCGTCTTCTTGCCGACGCTCTCCGCGAGGTCCTTCGCGACGATCACCGCCCTGCCGTCGATGTCATAGGCGCCGTACTGGAAGTCGGGGTGGAACGCGATGGCCAGGTTCGCCGGGATGGTCCACGGCGTCGTCGTCCAGATGAGAACCGAGACGCCCGACGACAAACCTAAAGGTTTGTCGCCACCTGCGCGCGCGGGCACACGCTTCGCCAACTCGGGGAGGCTCTCGTCGCTGAGCGGGAACTCCACGTAGATCGACGGCGAGGTGTGCGGCTCGTACTCGACTTCCGCTTCGGCCAGCGCCGTGCGGCAGTGCGTGCACCAGTGCACGGGCTTCTTGCCCTTGTAGACCATGTCCTTCTCGACGAACTTGCCGAGGGCGCGGACGATGGCCGCCTGGTACGAGAAGTCCATCGTCTTGTAGGGCTCGTCCCACAAGCCGATGATGGCGAGCCGCTTGAACTCGCGTCGCTGGATGTCGAGGTACTTCGCGGCGTACGCCTGACAGGCGCGGCGGAAATCGGCCGTGCTCATCTGCTTCTTCTTGGGGCCGAGCTCGCGGTCGACCCGCAGCTCGATCGGCAGGCCGTGGCAGTCCCATCCGGGGATGTACGGGGCGTCGAAACCCAGCATGTTGTGCGACTTGACGACCAGGTCCTTGAGGATCTTGTTGAGCGCGTGACCCATGTGGATCTCGCCGTTGGCGTATGGCGGACCGTCGTGCAGGATGTATTTCGTGGCGCCCTTGCGCGCCGCCCGGATCTGCCCGTACAGGTCGATCTGGTCCCAGCGGGCGACGGTTTCCGGCTCGGTCATCTGCAGGTTCGCCTTCATCGAAAAGGACGTCCGGGGCAGGTTGCAGGTGTCTTTCCAGTCGGCCATAGCTATCTCTGTATTGTACGCTGGAGACTTGAGGCTTGAGGCTTGAGGCTTGGGGCTTGAGGCTTGGGGGATGGCCACGTGACGGTTCGTGAAACAGTGCTCGACAACGGATTGAAGGTGCTGGTGCAGGAGGTGCACACGGCGCCGCTGGCCTCGGTGTGGTGCTGGTACCGCGTCGGCTCGAAAGACGAGGCGCCGGGGGTGACCGGGGTGTCGCACTGGGTCGAGCACATGAACTTCAAGGGGACCCGGAACATCCCGCGCGACCAGGTGAAGGGGATCATCGAGAAGTTCGGCGGCGCCTGGAACGGCTACACGTGGATCGACCAGACCACCTACCTGGAAACCGCGTCGGCCGACGCGCTCGACCGCATGCTGTTCATCGAGGCCGAGCGCATGGACGCGTGCCTCTACGATCCGGCGGACTGCGAGTCGGAGCGCACGGTGATCATCTCGGAGCTGCAGGGCGGCGAGAACGATCCCGAACAGCTGCTGGACACCGAGGTGACGGCCGCGGCGTTCAAGGTGCATCCCTACCATCACCCCACGATCGGCTGGCTGTCGGATCTGCGGACGATGACACGCGAGGATCTGTACGGCCACTACCGCCGCTATTACGTCCCCGCCAACGCCACCCTCGTCGTCGTCGGCGACGTCGAGAGCGACGACGTGCTGAAGCGCGTCGAGTCGAAGTTCGGCGGGTTCGCGCCCGGATCGCCGCCGGCCCGCGTGACGCAGACCGAACCGGATCAACAGGCCGAACGCCGGGTGGTGCTGCGCAAGGCGGGCACGACCGCATACTGGAAGGCCGTGTATCACGCGCCGGCGTTTGCCGACGAGGCGTTCTTCCCGATGCTGGTGGCGGACGCGGTGCTCAACGGCGCGGCGGGCCTGAACATCTGGTCGATGGGCGGCGTGTCGCGGCCGCAGCGCAGCGCGCGGCTCTACCGCGCGCTGGTCGACGGCGGGCTGGCGTCGACCGTGAGCGGGGCGTTGATGCCGACCGATCATCCGTACCTCTACTCGATCAGCGCGAGCGTCGCCGAAGGCAAGACGCTGGCGGCGGTGGAAGACGTGGTTCTGCAGGAGATCGAGCGGCTGCGCCGCGGCGGCATCACGCCCGCGGAGTTCGCCAAGGTGAAGGCGCAGCTGCGCGCGCGTTTTGTCTACGACGCGGACAGTGTGACCGACATCGCGCATCAGCTCGGGTTCTTCGAGACCATCGGGTCGTGGCGCGCCTACCACGGTATCCGCGAGCGCCTCGACGCCGTGACGCCGGAGCAGGTGCACGCGGCGGTGCAGCGGTACTTCACGCCCGAGAACCGGACCATCGGCTGGTTCGAACCGAAATGACGGCTTGGGGCTTGAGGCTTGGGGCTTGAGGCTTGAGGCTTGCGATGGGGCTTGAGGCTTGCGATGGGGCTTGATCCGCTGCGCGTCGTGCTCGGCAACGGCGTGACGGTGATCGTCAAAGCCAATCACACCACGCCGGCCGTCAGCATCGTCGCCGGCGTGGGCCACGGCGGCTATACCGATCCTCCCGGCAAGGAGGGCGCGGCGGCGTTGTGCGCCCGCGTGCTCGATCGCGGCACCGTGTCGAGGACCGCCGAGGCGATCGCCGACGATCTCGATGGCCGCGGCGCCTCGCTCACGGTGGCGGTGGGCCGCCACCAGATGTCGGTGAGCGCCACGTGCCTCGCCGAGGACTTTCAGGCGGTGCTCGCGCTCGTCGCCGACGTGGCCCGGCACCCGCTGTTTCCGGAGGCGGAAATCGTCACGCGCCGCGCCGACTTGATCACGACCATCCGGCAGGAGGAAGACAATCCCGCGTCGATGGCCGTCGACGCGTTTTTCAGCGCGCTGTACGGGGCGCATCCGTACTCGAGGAAGGTGCGCGGCACCGTCGCGTCGGTCGAGCCGCTGAAGCGCCAGGATCTGGTCCGGTGCCACCAGAAGGGCTTTCAACCATCCGGCCTGACGATGGTCGTGGTCGGCGACGTCGACGAACAGTCGGCAGTCGACGTGGTGTCCCGGGCGTTCGGCGACTGGGCCGCCACCGCTCCGGCGGGTCAGGCCGGTGGGGACAGACCTGCGGGTGGGGACAAACCTTTCCTGTCCGCCGAAGCGGCGCGCGCGAAGGCGGAAGGTTTGTCCATCCCCGACGCGCCGCGGGCGACGGAGCGAAATCTCGTGGCCGTGCCGATGATGAACAAGTCGCAGGCCGACGTGGCCTACGGGTTCGTCGGCATCCGGCGATCCGATCCCGACTACATGGCCACGGCGGTGATGAACAACGCGCTCGGGCAGTACGCCATCGGCGGCCGGCTGGGCGACAGCATTCGCGAGCGGCAGGGCATGGCCTACTACGTGTTCAGCGCGCTCGACGCCGGCTTCGGCGAGGGCCCGCTCTACATCCGGGCCGGGGTCTCGGCCGGCAACGTGGAACGGACGATCGCCTCGATCGACGCCGAGCTGACCGCGGTGCTGACCGACGGCTTCACCGCGAAGGAGATCGACGAGTCGAAGGGCTATCTCGTGGGATCGCTGCCGCGGCAGCTCGAAACCAACCGCGCCATCGCGGCGTTCCTGCTGAATGCGGAGGTCTTCGGCCTCGGTCTCGACTACGACGTGCGCCTGCCCGATCTGATCCGGGCGGTCACGCTCGAGGCGGCGAACGCGGCGGCGCGGCGCCTGCTCGATCCGGCGCGCGCCACCATTGCCGTCGCGGGCCCCTGGCATCCGCCTACGCTCGAGGTCGCGCAGGCGAGCTCCGGCGAGACCTCGCCGAAGCGGCCTTCGGCCGCGGAGGCGGGGCCATCGTGATCCGCGCCGTCTTCTTCGACGTCGACTTCACCCTGATCTTCCCGGGGCCGACGTTCCAGGCCGAGGGCTATCGCCGCGCCTGCGCCGTCCACGGCGTCGACGTCGACCCGTCGCGCTTCGCCGAGGCCACCGCCGCCTCGTCGATCATCCTCGACGAGGTCGAAGAGCCGCTCTACAACGGCGATCTGTTCGTCGACTACACCGCGTCGATCATCGAGAAGATGGGCGGCCGGGGTGAGAACGTGATGGTCGTGGCGCGCGAGATCTACCGGCAGTGGGCGGGCAATCATCACTTCGAGATCTACGACGATGTGGCGCCGGCGTTGAAGGGGCTGCAGGAGCGGGGGCTGCGGGTCGGCGTGATCTCGAATTCGCATCGCAGTCTCGATGCTTTCAGCGAGCATTTCTCGCTCGGCGGCCTGATCCACGTGGCCGTGTCGTCGGCGGAACACGGCTACATGAAGCCGCACCGCAGCATCTTCGACGCCGCGCTCGAGCGGGCCGGTGTGGCGGCGGCCCACTCGCTGATGGTCGGCGACAGCCTGAAGCACGACGTCGAGGGCGCGTTGGCGGCCGGCATGCAGGCGGTGCTGCTGCGGCGATCCGGCGAAGTGCCGGCCGGCCTGCCGGCGGATGTTCGGGTCATCCAAACGCTCACCGAGCTGTTCAAAATCCTTCACCACGAAGATCACGAAGCCTCAATCACGAAGGACGCGAAGCAGTCTTAGGTTAAAGTCCTCGTGTTCTTCGTGGTGATCTTCGTGGTCTTCGTGGTTTCCTGCTGATGACCGAGATTCAAATTCGCGACCTCACCGCCATCGACGAGTTCCGCCAGGTCGTCGACCTCGAGCGCGCGATCTGGGGCTACACCGACAGCGCCGATCTCGTCACCGTCCCGGTCTTCACATTCACGGTGCATCGCGGAGCCACGTTGATTGGCGCGTTCGACCCGGCGGGGCAGATGGTCGGCTTTGCCTATGCCGTGGTCGGCATGAAGGACGGCAAGCCGATGCACTGGTCGCACATGACCGGCGTGCTGCCGTCGCACCGCGGCGGGCTGGGGTACCGGCTGAAGCTGGAGCAACGGTGGCGCGCGCTGGACCGGGGCATCGACCTGATCGAGTGGACCTTCGATCCGATGCAGACGCTGAACGCGCACTTCAACTTCGCCAAGCTGGGCGGCGTGGCGGAGGAGTACGCGGAGAATTTCTACGGGGAATCGACCAGCGCCCTGCATCGGGGCACGCCGACCGATCGCCTGGTGCTCAGCTGGCACATCGATATCCCGCACGTGCTCCGGCGACTGGAGCAAACCCCGGAGCTGCGGGTGCGGTCTCAGGAGGTAGGGGAGGCCCCGGTGGCCAACCAGACGGTGATGGACGGAGACTGGCGCACGGTGAAGGCCGTCGACCTCACCATCAAGAAGCGCCGGCTCTGGATCGAGATCCCGGCGGGGTTTACGGAAATGCAGCAGCAGGCGCCCGAGCGCGCGCTCCAGTGGCGGCTGCACGTGCGGCAGATGTTCCAGGAGTACTTCGCGAAGGGTTATCGCGCGGTGGACTTCGTGCTGCAGCGCGAGGCGGGGCTCGGCCGTTACCTGCTGGCGAAGAAGGATTGACCGATGATGCGACCACTCATGCTTGGCGTGTTCGTGCTGACATTCGCGGTTCCGGCGCTCGCGCAGACGCCGTGCGCCGGGGTGCCGAAGGACGAGCCGTTCGTCATGGTCACGGCGCCCGCCGCGGGCGCGAAAGTGAAGAGCGGATTCGCCGTGAGCGGATGCTCGCGCACGTTCGAGAGCACGGTGGTGTGGACGCTGACGGTTCGCGGCGGGAAGGCGCTGGCGAAGGGCACCGCCAGGGGCGGCGGCGTGGATGGCTCGGGACCGCTGTCGTTTACGGTCGCGGCCAGGGTCGCTAGGCCGACGCTGGCCTATCTCGAGGTGATCGAGCCGAGCGCCTCCGGCGGTGCGCCTGCGAGCCGGGTCATCGTGCCGGTAGTCCTTACACCGTAGCTAGTCTCCATTCTTCGGAACCGGCTTACCTCCCTTCAGTTGGACATCGCTGCGCTGATAAACCGCGGTCCCTTGCAGGCGTTTCGCCGCTTTCTTGATTCCAAAAGTGTGAGTTCTTCCGCCGGCGCCCTCGCTCGCCGTGCTGCCCTCGTAGGTCCAGTCGTCCTCCTCGAAGAACACGATGTCGACGCGCCAAACCAGTACAGGTTTGGTGCCTTCGAATGATTCGGTCGTATCTACAAGGTACCTCCACACGATGTACCAGCCTGCATGGTTATAGTGCGACTGAATTGCCCAAGGTCGTTTGCTAGCTTTGCTCTCGAGGCAATCGACGGGCTTGGGCTTGGGACCCGATCCGCGGCGCACCAAGTCCGGAAACTGCTGTTGAGCAGTATGAATGTTCTTGTGCTTTTCATATCCACTTACCTGGTCGAGAGCGCGGGTACCCAAGATTCCGACCAGCGCGCTAAATACATTTGCCTGCTCGATGTAGAGATCGACCAGCCCCCCTGCCTCGCGTTCGATGTATTCGATTGCCTTGCGCAACTGGGGAATAGTGAGGCCCTTAGGAAGCGCGATCAGCTCGTTGAAGTCAGCGCTCTTGACCATTGTGAAGTCCGTCGACCGTGTTTAGGGCAGCAAGAGAAGGAATTGCGCGTTTCGCCACCTCGAAGTAAACCCTATCTTGTTCCAGTCCGATACTTTCATAGCCGACCGCTAGAGCGGCTGCTATGGTTGAGCCGCTACCCATAAACGGATCCAGTACCGTACCTTGTGCCAACGGCAAAGCAGCGCGCACAATCTGGCGAAGGAAGGCTTGAGGCTTCAACGATGGATGGGGAGCGAGTCGACGCTCCTCTCCCCGGGCGGGTGAAGCGACGATGAGATCCTTGAAGGGCTCGGATTCCGAACGTCGCCTTAGCCCGCCGGTGTGCCATTTTCTGAGATTGTCTTGGACTCGGCCTTCGCAAGGTTTACGGAACAAGCCCCATGGCTCCCAACAAGATCGAGGCATCACAGATACTTGCGAGAACTCGTCGTGCGCATTCTTGGGTCGGTCACCACCACGCAAGGTCTGGACCACGCGGATTACTTCGCCCCGCTTCTCAAATCCCGAGCGGATAAAAGGGTCATAAACGTAGTACGAAACCAGGGGGTTGCTTGCAATAAAAACGTGACCGCCTGGCACAAGCACCCTGATGAGCTGCTGAGCAAGCCGATGAAAAAAATGTCGTAGTGCCTCTTTGTCAAGGTCGTTCAGCACCGTGAATCGCGGCAATGGACTGCGCTGATGGCCGTCGAAGGATGGGGGAATCCGCCACACCCCACCGCGCCCAGTTCTCAACTTTGTCAACTCACGGTCCGAATACTCGACTAGTCCGTAGGGTGGATCCGTGACAACCGCATGGATCGAGCACGGCAAGGCATTGCAGAGCCAGTCAAACGCATCGCAGTTGTGGATCTGAAAACCCTCAGCGTCCCGCGCCGGAGCTTGCCTGCGTGAGGATTCACCTCGTCGGGCTACAGATGTCGCTCGCATACCAGGTAGTGATTCTTGGCAGGATTGTCTGAATGCTCTCTTCATGCCCACAGAGCATGCAAACCAAGTGACTATACCATCTCGCCGCCCGGTTCTCCGAAGGCCGTGATCTTTAGGGACTTGACACGATAAGCAAACGGAGACCAAGCGAAAAAATTGCCTTATCAGGGCGACTCCGACTGCGCAGATTCTTCGATGTCATCCGGGGGGCCAGGCCATGGCGCGCCCGCCGAGCACGTGCAGGTGGATGTGGAACACCGACTGGCCCGCCTGCGCGTTACAGTTGAACACCGTGCGATACCCGGGGCCGTCGACGCCCCTTTCCTTGGCGATCGCGGCCGCGCGCCGCACCATCGCTCCCACCAGGCCATCCTCGGCGGCCGACAGTTCGTTCAGCGTGGCGAGGTGCCTCTTCGGCACCACCAGCACGTGCATCGGCGCCTGCGGGGTGATGTCGTTGAAGGCGATCATCTGATCGTCCTCATAGACTTTCGATGCGGGGATGTCGCCCGCAATGATTTTGCAGAATAGACAGCTCATGCTTGGGTGCTCGGGTGCTTGGGTGCTCAGGTGCTCAGGTGCTCGACTACGGCGACACGGAGAATACCCTGAAGGTCAGGACTGATCCTAGTCAGCGTCAATCCTCGAGTCGCGGCGACCAACTCGCGGACCGCATCGGCCTGGCCGTAACCGATCTCCATCAACAACAATCCGCCCGGCTGGAGTGATGTCGTGGCCCTTGCCAGAATCTCGCGGACATCGCGCAAGCCGTCGGCGCCGGCGGCCAGGGCGGTTCGCGGCTCGTAGTCGCGTACGTCCGGGGCCAATCCCGCGTACTCCGCCTCGGTGACGTAAGGAGGATTGGCTACGATCAGATCGAATGGACCCGGCACACCATCCAGATACGCTGCCTCGCGAAACTCGATGCGATCGGCGACCTTGTGGCGCTCCGCATTGGCGCGCGCGGTCGCCAGCGCCTCTGGCGAAATGTCCGTCGCAACGATGCGCGCCCGCGGCACTTCCGCGGCGAGGGTGACCGCCAGGCAGCCGCTGCCGGTGCCGATGTCGGCGGCGAGCCCAAAGGCACACGACAACGCTTCCTCGATGATCAGTTCCGTCTCGGGCCGCGGAATCAGCACCGACGGGGAGACCGCGAAGTCGCGGTTCCAGAACTCCTGGACGCCGGTGATGTACGCCATCGGTTCGCGCCTGGTCCGGCGGTCGACCCGGGCCGCGTAGACGGCAGGGAAGTCCGCCGGCGGCGGCTCGGTGTCGCGGGCGTGGATGGCCGCCCGGCTCCAGCCGAGAGCGTGCATGGCGAGCAACAGCACGTCACGGGCGGCTTCGGGGGGGGCGATGCCGGCCACCACGAGTCGGGCCTTGGCCGCGCTGATGTACTCGCGAAGTGTCATGGTCTCGGACAAACCTGAAGGTTTGTCCCCACCCGCCTGAAGGTTTGTCCCCACATTACTCGGTGACCGCGCGGAGTTTCTCAGCCGTGTAATACGTGCTCAGCGCGTCGATCAGCTCGTCGAGGTTGCCGTCCATCACGCTGTGGAGCTGGTGCGTCGTGAAGTTGATCCGGTGATCGGTGACGCGGCTCTGCGGAAAATTATAGGTCCGGATCTTCTCCGATCGATCGCCGGTCCCGACCTGGCCCTTGCGCTCTTTCGCGATGGCGTCGTGCTGCTTCTGCATCTCGGCTTCGTAGAGCCGGTTGCGCAGCACCTTCATCGCCTTCGCGCGGTTCTTGACCTGCGACTTCTCGTCCTGCTGCGACACCACGGTGCCGGTCGGGATGTGCGTGATGCGCACGGCCGAATAGGTGGTGTTCACGCTCTGCCCGCCGGGGCCGCTCGAGCAGAAGGTGTCGATGCGCAGGTCCTTCTCCTGGATCTGGATGTCGACCTCGTCCGCCTCGGGCAGCACGGCGACGGTGGCCGCCGACGTGTGGATGCGGCCGCTGGCCTCGGTGGCCGGCACCCGCTGCACGCGGTGCACGCCGCTTTCGTACTTCAGCTTGCTGTAGGCGCCCTTCCCCTCGATGTTGACGACGACGTCCTTGATGCCGCCCTTGTCGGCTTCGCTGAGCGACATCAGCTCGACGTTCCAGCGCTGGCGCTCCGCATAGCGCGTGTAGGCGCGATAGAGTTCGCTCGCAAACAGCGCCGCCTCTTCGCCGCCGGTGCCGGCGCGGATCTCGACCATCACGTTGCGATCGTCGTTGGGGTCTTTCGGGATCAGGAGAATCTTCAGCTGATCCGAGACGCGCTCTTTCTGGACGTTGAGGTCGCTGAGCTCTTCGAGCGCCAGATCGCGCATTTCGGGATCGCCGCCCTTGACCAGCTCTTCGGCGTGCGCGATCTCCTTCGTCACCGCCTTGTACTCGCGGTACTTCTGGACGAGCGGCTCGATTTCCGCAAGGGCCTTGGCCTGCTTGCGGTACTCATTCGGGTCGCTCTGCACGGCGGTGGTGCCGAGCGACGCCATCAGCTCTTCGTACTTGCCCTCAACGGAGACTAACTTGTCGAACAAACGGGCACTCCTTGTCGGCCTTCAGCCATCGGCCTTCAGCCATCGGCCTTCAGCCATCGGCCTTCAGCCATCGGCTTTCAGCCATCGGCTTTCGACCATTGTCCGGGGCTAGCCGCCAGATACGGGCGGCAGAAACGCGATCTCGTCGCCGTCCGCCACCGTGGCGGAAAAGCGCGAGTAGTCGGCGTTGACGGCGCACGAGATCGACTTCTCGTATGGCGACAGCTCCGGATACTCGGCCACCAGCGACGACCACACGGCGCCCACGGTGGCGCCGCCGGGCGCCTCGCGCGTCAGCTCACCCGACCCGGTGATGTCGCGAAGCCGCGCGAACAGGCGGATGGTTACGTGCATGCGATCTTCATCGCTTTCTCGCGCGCCTCGACGTTGTCGGGGTCCGCGGTCGCGCCCTCGATCCAGACGTCGCCGCCCTCGAAGTACTCGTGCTTCCAGATCGGCACGATCTGCTTGATGCGCTCGATCGCGTAGCGCGACGCGGCAAACGCATCGGCGCGGTGCGGCGAGGCCGCCGCAATGGCCACGCTCGCCTCGCCAATGCCCATGCGGCCGATGCGGTGGTGGATCGCCAGGCGTACGTCGGGCCACTGTTCCGCGGCTTCCTGCACGATCAACTCGAGGCCGCGAAGGGCGAGCGGCTCGTACGCCTCGTATTCGAGGCGCATCACCCGGCGGCCCAGGTTGTGATCCCGCACCAGCCCGACGAACGTGGTCAGCGCGCCGATGCCCGTGATGTCCAGCGCGCGGACCAGGGCGGCGGCATCCAGCGGCTCGGCAGTGATGGCGGTCAGCGCGATCATCTCAGCTAATCAGTATACCGACGGGCTCGGGGATCCGGGCTCGGGGATCCGGGCTCCGGGATCCGGGCTCCGGGATCCGGGCTCACAAAATCCCGCGCCAGAAGTGATCGAGGGGGCGATGGCCGCCACCCAATGGGATGCCCGGCCGCATGGCGCCCGCCACGTACTCCTTGGCGAGGCGCACGGCCTCCGCAAGCGTGACGCCCCTGGCCAACTGGGCGGCGATGGCGGCGGCAAACGTGCATCCGGTGCCGTGCGTGTTCGAGCCCTCGACGCGCGGGCCCCGGAACTCGGTGAACTCGCCGTTGTCGAGGAGCAGGTCCACGATCTCGGAGCCGGGCAGATGCCCGCCCTTGATCACGACCGCCGCCGGCTTGAGCGTGGCGATGCGCCTGGCCGCCTCGCGCATGTCGTCGCGCGTGCGCACGGTCATCTTCGCCAGGATCTCGGCCTCGGGAATGTTGGGCGTGACCACGCGCGCGAGCCGGACGAGCGTCCAGCGCAGGGCGTGCACGGCCTCTTCGTCCAGGAGGCGATCGCCGCTCTTGGCCACCATCACGGGATCGACGACGAGGTTCGGCAGGTCGAACGATTCGACGGCAGCGGCCACGGCTTCGACGATCGACGAGTTGGCGAGCATGCCGGTCTTGACCGCATCACACCCGATGTCGGCCACCACGGCCTCGATTTGGGCGGAGACGATGTCGTCGGGGGCGACGTGGATGTCGCTGACGCCGAGCGTATTCTGCGCCGTGAGCGCTGTCACGGCCGAGGTGCCGTAGACGCCGTGGGCGGCAAATGTCTTGATATCGGCCTGAATACCCGCGCCGGCGCCGGAATCGGACCCCGCAATTGTCAGGGCGGTCGGCATACCAGTAGAATTCCGAGTCATGACATCACGCCCTCTCGTTTCGCACGCCTCGACGATTCTCGATCGGGTGAGCACGCGCGCCGGGTCCGCCAACGTGTGGACCGCCGTGCAGGTGCTGTCGGTCGTCTTCGTGGCCGTGCTCACGGCGGCGGCGTCACAGTTGAGCTTCCCGCTGCCGTTCACCCCCGTGCCGTTCACCGTTCAGCCGATGGTGGTGCTGATTGGCGCGGCGGCCCTGGGATCGCGCCTCGGCGCGCTCAGCCAGATCCTTTATCTCACGCTTGGCGTGGCCGGGCTGCCGGTGTTTGCGTTTTCGCCGGAGCTGCCGCAGGGCTTCGCGCGGCTGCTGGGGCCGACCGGCGGCTACCTGATGGCGTTTCCGCTCGCCGCGTGGGTCACGGGCCGGCTGGCCGAGCGCGGCTTCGATCGCCACTACGGCACGTCGATCCTCGCGATGACGGCGGGCCTGTCGATCGTCTTCGCGGGCGGCGTGATGTGGCTGGCCACCGGCGCCGGGATCGCCGCCGCGCTCGCCACGGGCCTCTACCCGTTCATCCTCGTCGACGTGATCAAGATCGCGGCGGCGGGACTGGTGCTGCCGAGCGCGTGGAAGTTCCTCGCGCGGGGGGTAGGGGTCTGACCCCGATGCCCATTCGCCTTCTGCGCTTCTCGGCGGCTCTGTTGCTGCTGGCCGCATCGGCCTCGGCGCAAACGCCCACCGGGCAGGGCCGGCTGTTCCCGCCCTCGGACCTCGGCCTCCTCGAAGCCCCCGACCGTCATCTCTGGCAGCCTCCCGATCAGATCATGGACGCCATGGGCATCGCCGACGCCTCGGTGGTCGGCGACATCGGCGCCGGCAGCGGCTGGTTCACCATCCACCTCGCTCGCCGCGTCGGGCCCCAGGGCCTCGTCTATGCCGAAGACGTGCAGCAGGGAATGATCAACGCCATCTCGCGGCGCGTGCAGCGCGAGGGGCTGACCAATGTCAAGCCGGTGTTGGGCGTCGGCAGCAATCCGCGCCTGCCCGAGCGGTCGCTCGACGCGGTGCTGATCGTGGACGCCTACCCCGAGATCCAGGACCGCGTGACCATGCTCGCGAACCTCGCGCGCGCGCTCAAGCCACAAGGACGCATCGGCATCGTGGACTTCAAGCTGGATGGCACCGGGCCGGGGCCGCCGCCGGAAGAGCGTGTCAGCCCCGACGTGGTGGTGAAGGACGCGGAGAAAGCAGGGCTCCGGCTGATTCGCCAGGAGCCGTTTCTGCAGTATCAATACTTCCTGATCTTCGGGAAGTAGGATGGAGCCCCCGGAGCCCGGAGCCCGGATTACTCCGACCGCAGGGCGGACATGGGGTCGATGCGCGTGGCCTGCCGGGCCGGCAGCCATGTCGCGACCAACGCCACCGCCGCCAGGCCGGCGACCACCGCGCCGTAGGTCATCGGATCGAACGGGCTCACGCCGAACAGCAGCGCCGTGAGCAGCCGCATGAGCGCCGCCGCCGCCGTGAGACCCACCAGGAGCCCCGCGGCGGTGAGGATGATGCCACGCGTGATGAACAGGCGCTGCACCTCGCCGCCCCGCGCGCCGAGCGCCATCCGGATGCCGATCTCGCGCCGGCGCTGCGACACGATGTAGGCGATCACGCCGTAGATGCCGACCACGCCGAGCAGCAGCGTGACGCCGGCGGCAATGCCGAGGATCACCAGCACGAAGGACGTTTGCGCCATCGACTCCTCGTACATCTGCGCCAGTGTCCTGACCCGCGCGAGCGGCAGGTTCGGGTTCACGCTCCACACCGCCTGCTGCACTTCACTCATGAACCCCGGCGACTGCAGCCGCGACGAGCGAATGGCATAAGCCATCGATCGCTGCACGAAGGCAATGCCCGCCCCGGCGGCACTGGCCCGCATCGGCCAGTAGATCGTCGTCGGCGCCGGCTTGGTCGCGCCGTCCTGGCGCTCGTTGCCGACGACGCCGACAATCTCGATCCATTCGGTCTTCGACGTGCGGCGGACCCGTTTGCCAATCGCCTTGGCGGGCTCGCCCCAGTATTCGCGCGCCAGGTTGTCGCTGATGATCGCGACCGGTGCCGCATGATGGACGTCGGCCCACGTGAAGTCACGGCCGGCGATCACCGGATTGCCCATGGTCGCGAAGTAGCGCTCGCCGAGGTACTTCATCCGGCGCAGCGCCGGGATGGTGGTGTCGGCCTGCGGAAAGTCCTCGACCCAGATCGGATCGTTGTTGCTGTTGCCGTCCATCGTAATGGACGAGGACACGCCGACGGATTCAACGCCGCCGACGGCCTCGATCTTCCGGACGATCTGCTCGTGCATGCGCGCGACCTCGCCCTGATCGGCGACCACGGCCGTCGGAATCGAGAGGCGGAGCGTCAGCACCTCTTCCGGATGCGTGAATCCCGGCGGCACGTCGCGAATCGCGAGAAAGGTGCGGACCATCAACCCGGAGGCCACGAGCAGGACCGCGGCGAGCGCGACCTGCGCGACCACGAGGCCGTTACGGGCGCGATGCCGCTCGCGGCCTTCGCTCGAGCCGCGCGAGCTGTCGTTCAGGGCCGACGCCAATTGCGGGCGCGCGTATTTCGCGATCGGCATCGCGCCGAACAGCAATCCCGCCACCAGCGACACGCCGAGCGTGAAGGCGAGCACGATCGGATCCAGCGTGATCTCGCTCAGGCGCGGCAATTGCGCCGGCTGCAGGTAGACCAGCAACTGGATGCCGCCGTAGGCGAGCGCCACGCCCAGCACGCCGCCGAGCATGGCGACCAGCAGGGATTCGGACATCAGCTCCCACGCGATGCGGCGGGCCTCGGCGCCGAGCGCGAGGCGGACCGCCAGCTCCTGTTGGCGCGCTTCCGCGCGCACGAGGAAGAGGTTGGCGACGTTGGCGCAGGCCACCAGCAGGACCAGCGCCACCGTGCCCAGCAGGATCCACAGCATGCTGCCGATGTCGCCGACCACGTCGATCTCGAGCGGACGCACCAGCGATCCGAATCGCGCATCGTCGAACATCTTCTGCGTGAAGCCGGGCGGCAGCGGGAACCGCTCGGTCAGCGACGGCAGCAAGCGCAACACATCGGCGTTGGCCTGGTCGAGGCTGACGCCGGTCTTGAGACGCGCGAGGCCCCGGTAGTTGAACCCCGCCGCGTGAATGGTCGCGCGATCGAGCTTCATCGGCATGATCACGAGCGGGTTGGCACGGAGGAACGTGAAATCTTCGGGCAGCACGCCGATGACCTCGCGGGCGGTGCCGTTCACCATCAGGCTCTGACCGATGGCCGCGGGACTTGCGCCGAACGCGCGCTGCCAGTACCGATGCGACACCATCACGACGCCCGGGCCGTTCGGCAGGTCGTCTTCCTTGCTGAAGCCGCGGCCGAGCGCCGGTTGAATGCCGAGGATCGGCAGCGTGCCGTCGGTCACGTTGAGCGTTTCCACCTGCTCCGGCTCGCCTCGTCCCGTGACGGTGGCGGATCCATCATTCCAGAGGCCGATGTCCTGGAACGACTGCGCGCTGTCGCGCAACATGAAATACGTCGCGGCCGACTGGTTGAGCGGGCCCTGCATGACGCCCGGCGCCACGAGCCACGTGCCCACCAGCGACTCGGGCTGGGCGTAGGGCAGCGGCTTGAGGATGATGCCGTTGACGACGCTGAAGATCAGCGCGTTGGCGCCGATGGCGGCGCCCACGGTGATGATGGCGGTGAACGCGAAGGCCGGGCTCTTGAGGAGGCGCCGCAGGGAGTGTTTCACCTACGGTGAGACGATGGCGGCCTTGGGAAGGTTCGCTGAGTGGCACGCCTGAGTGGCACGCGTCGCGCGGGGAGGTCATCTCCCGGCGTTCGTGCGCCCGGCGTCAGGAGCGTAGTGATAAGCGGGAGGGCTCTCGCTCGGCGGTCAAATCTCCCTCGGCGCATTGAGCTCTTGGGCTATGGACGCGCCAGAGACGGCAAGACGCCGAGTACGGCCTCTGGTCGATTTGACGAGGAACTCTTGTATCACCTCGCTCGAACTCACGCCGGGAGATGACCTCCCCGCGCGACGCGGCCGAGGGCACTTGTCATACCCTGACCGGGCTTTCTAAGGCCCGACCTGACGTGGATGCGGAACGATGTAGAATTCGCGCCACAAGTAGTTTAGGTTCGTCCAGACCCCATCACACCGATGCGGCATTTAACCGCATGTTTTCGCAGGACAAGTTTACGTGCTGTTCGGAGGACCGGACGGCCCACCACAGTTCCGTAGTGGGCTCCTTTCGATTTGAGCCCCCGAAGTGAAGCGGCTTTAGCATGACACAATGGGGGTCATGGCCAAAGCCGCGAAGCGCACCAAACGCCCACCCGTTGATCCTAACCTGTCTGGCGCGGATATGGCGGGCGGACCACGGAGGACTCGCACGAGTTCATGCAGGATCTCGCGGGCCGAGTCAGCGGCCGTGTGCAGATTTCGACGGACGGTCTGTCGCACTATCCGCCCGCCGTCGTTGCGGCCTTCGGTGAAGACGTCGATCTCGGAGTGGTTCTGAAGAAGTTTGCGGCCAGTCACAACGCGGGCCGCTACTCGCCTCCGGCCTGCGTGGGTTGCGAAACGAAGCCCGTGATCGGAGAACCCGAACAGAAGCACATTTCCACGTCCTACATCGAACGCAGTAACCTAACGCTGAGAATGTCCATGCGCCGGTTCACTCGGCTGACCAATGCGTTCTCGCGTAAGGTGGAGAACCACGCGGCGATGGTCGCGCTGTTCTTCATGTACTACAATTTCGCCAGGGTGCATCAGTCGCTCCGCGTGACGCCCGCTATGGCCGCAGGCGTCTCCGATCACGTGTGGGACATTGAAGAAATCGTTGCTCTTCTTTCCGCTTGAAAATCGCTTCGAATAGGGCGATCATCACTCGTCGCGCACCGCGAGGTGCGAGTAACAAACGCCGACCGGGTCCGACACCCCGGCGGCATTTTTCTTTTTAGGGAGCAATTTTATGATTCTTCATACAAGTAAGAACGCTCTAGGGTCAGTACCCAGCAGTAGCAGTAGGAACGGCACCATCGCTATTTCTCCACACGTTATGCGCCGCCTTGAGGATCACCTAAAACTGGTGGGTGGCAAGAAGAAGGGCTTTATCGACCAGGTGGTAATTGAGAGTCTTGATTCAAGAACCTGCAAGAGCCTAGCGGATCAGATCTCAAGGCTTAGGGCCGAACTACAATTGCTGAAGCGGAAGAAATAGGGGGAAAGTGGGTCAGTTATTCAAACTGACCCACTACCCACAGTTCATGCCGCTTGTCTCGGGTTAGAGCAATGACGCAATATCACACCGTAGGTCCAGTTCATAACGTCAAGCTCAAATCTACGACATCACAACAATTCTCGGCTGGCGTGTCCCTGGTTCCCATGCCGCAATGGGTCAAGAGGCAATTCACCGCAGGCGCTTACGCGCGGTGAGGGGTCTTCCGGCGTGAGCTCGAGTGAGGGGATTACAAAAGTTCCCCGTCAAATCGACCAGAGGCTACACGCGGCGTCTTGCCGTCTTTGGCGCGTCCATAGCCCAAGAGCTTGATGCGCCGAGGGAGATTTGACCGCCGAACGAGAGCACCGAGCGACTCGCCTCGAGTCGCTCGGTGCGCGCGAACGCCGGGAGACCCCTCGCCGCGCGTAAGCGCACTCCAGCAGTGGCGATAGCGAATCCGCGCGGCCGACAAACCTAAAGGTTTGTCGCCACCAGCCGAAAGGTTTGTCGCTACACTTAACAGATGCTCCCAGGCTTTTTCGACTCCATGGTGGCGTTGATCGTCAAGACGTCGACGGACCTGCCGCCCGACGTCCGCGCCGCCATGAAGCACGCCCTCGACGAGGAAGACGAGGGCTCGCGCGCCAGGCAGGCGCTGGCCATCATCGGGCAGAACATCGATCAGGCGGCCGACATCGAAGGCGCCATCTGCCAGGACACCGGCATGCCGACCTTCGAGATCAAGACCCCGGTCGGCGCCAATCAGATCTGGATGAAGCAGCAGATCAAGGCCGCGATCGCCGAGGCCACCAAGCGCGGCAAGCTCCGCCCGAACTCGGTCGACTCGCTCACCGGCGAGAACAGCGGCAACAACCTCGGCCCCGGTACGCCGGTGCTGCACTTCGAGCAGTGGGACCGCGCCGACGTCGAGGTCAAGCTGCTGCTCAAGGGCGGCGGCTGCGAAAACATGAACGCGCAGTACTCGCTGCCGTCGGAGCTGGCCCACCTGGGCCGGGCGGATCGCACCATCGACGGCGTGCGCAAGTGCATCCTGCACGCGGTCTGGAACGCCCAGGGCAAGGGCTGCGCGCCGGGCGCCATCGGCGTGTGCATCGGCGGCGACCGCACGAGCGGCTATGCGGAAGCGAAGCAGCAGTTGTTCCGCAGCGTGGACGACGTCAATCCCGACCCGCGGCTGGCGGCCCTCGAGGCCGAGATCATGCGCACGGTGAACACGCTCGGCGTCGGCACGATGGGCTTCGGCGGCAAGGTCTCGCTGATCGGCTGCAAGGTCGGCGCGCAGAATCGCCTGCCGGCAAGCTTCTTCGTCTCGATTGCCTACGACTGCTGGGCCTACCGCCGCCTCGGCATCGTGCTCGACGGCACGACCGGCGCGATCAAGGAGTGGATCTATCGCGACCCGTCGGTGCCGACCATCCCGATGATGGACCAGGCCGGGTTCCAGCGCACCGGACGCCAGGTCGCGCTGCGCGCGCCGATCGACGAAGCCACGGTCCGCTCGCTGAAGGTCGGCGACGTCGTGCTGGTCAGCGGCCCGGCGTTCACGGGGCGCGACGCCGTGCACCATCACCTCGCCAGCCACGCGCCACCGGTGGACCTGCGCGGCGGGGTGATCTATCACTGCGGTCCGGTGGTGGCCAAGCAGGCCGACGGCGGCTGGAAGATCACGGCGGCGGGGCCGACGACGAGCATTCGCGAGGAGCCGTACCAAGCGGACATCATCGGCAAGTACGGCGTGCGCGTGGTGATCGGCAAGGGCGGCATGGGCGGGAAGACCCTGGCCGGGCTGAAGCAGCACGGCGCGGTCTACCTCAACGCCATCGGCGGCGCCGCCCAGTTCTACGCGCGGACCATTGACCGGGTGGATGGCGTGTCGTTGCTGGAGTTTGGAACTCCGGAGGCGATGTGGCATCTACAACTTAGGGACTTCCCGGCCATCGTGACCATGGACGCCCACGGGAACAGCCTTCACAAGGACCTGGAGCAGGAATCGGGTGAACGACTGGCTGAGCTGGCGGATTCACGCTTTTCGGCCTAAAAACAACGCTCTGGGGACTCTGGAACCCTGATAAAATAAAACCTGATTATGCACACCGACACGCACACTCATGAAGCTCCGGCGATGGCGCCCGGGACCATCATCACCGTCACCGAAGCGGCGGCCGGGAAGATCCGCGAGCTGCTGTCCGAAGAGGGCAAGACCGAGAGCGGCCTGCGCGTGTTCGTGCAGGGCGGCGGGTGCTCGGGCTTCCAGTACGGGCTGATGATCGAAGAGGGCAGCGGCGTGGGCGACCAGGCGTTCGAATCGAACGGCGTCCGGCTGTTCGTGGATCCGGTGAGCATCAGCTACCTGAAGGGCGCCGAAGTCGACTTCGTCGACACCATCACCGGCGGCGGGTTCACGATCAAGAACCCGAACGCGACTTCGACCTGCGGCTGCGGCTCGTCCTTCACAGCCTAGAGGGCGTCATGGCCACGACGGCGGCCGTTCCGGATCTGGATCGTCTTCGGCCTGCCGGTACCAAGCGCTCGAGCAAGCGCGACCTGATCGTCAACGTGTTCCTCAAGCAGGAGGGCCACCTCAGCGCGGACGACCTGGTCGCCCTGATCAAGCGCGCGGACCATCGGATCAGCCGCGCGACCGTCTACCGCACGCTGCAGTGGATGGTCGACGCCGGCATCGCGCGCAAGGTCGACTTCGGTGAGGGACGCTTCCGGTTCGAGCATTCGTACCGGCATCCGCGGCACTTTCACCTCATCTGCAAGACCTGCAACCGCTCGTACGAGTTCCTCAGTTCCGACATCGAGGCGCTCGTCGAAGAGGTGGCGGCGGCGCGCGCGTTCACGGCGCGGCAGAGCGTGGTGCAGATCTACGGCACCTGCGACGCGTGCAGCACCGGCCGCGTGACCCAGGACGAGGGATCGAACAGCGAGCTGCTGTTCGCGCGCGATGCGCTCCGCATCGCGATTGCCACCGAGCGCAGCGGTCTCGAGTTCTACGCGCGCGGCGCGCGGCTGGTCAAGGACCCGCGGGGCCGGCAGATCTTCCACAAGCTGGCGACCGAGGAAAAGAGCCACCTGAGCACGCTCGAAGGGCGCTACCAGGACCTGCTCAAGCAGGATCCGCAGCTTGAGTCGCGGCCGACGTTCCTGTTCTTCAAGGGCGCGGCCCACGGCCTGTTCGCCGCGGGCGCCGACCAGCTGCGCCGCGACGGCGTCGACGACCTCGAGGCGCTGCGCATCGGCATCCGCTGCGAGCGCGGCTCGCACCGCTTCTTCAAGCGCTACGGCGAGCGCTTCGAGGATTCCGAAGGCAAGCGCATCTTCCTCGAGTTCGCGGACGAGGAGCGCGAGCACCTCGAGTTGCTGATTCGCGAGTACCGCGCGCTGGTCAAGCGCCAGCGGGCCACCGGCCACAAGGCAGCCGCCTCGTCGAAGCGCGCGCGCGCCGGCGGGCGCGTGAAGCCGGGCGCCCGCGCCCGGTCTGCGCAGCGTTGATCGATCTCCATCTCCACACCAACGCCTCCGACGGGCGGCTGACGCCGTCTGAGCTGGTGGCGCGGGCGTCGGGCGCGGGCCTCACCACGATCAGCGTGACCGATCACGACACGGTGGCGGCGATCGCGGCGGCGACGGCCGCGGCGGCGGCCGCCGGCATCCGCGTGGTGCCCGGCATCGAGATCACCGCGATCGACGATGGCCGGGATGTGCACGTGCTGGGGTATTTCTTCGACTCGGCCAGCGCCACGCTCGGCGCGTTCCTGGAAGGGCAGCGCGCGCGGCGGGTGTCGCGGGTGCGCGAGATCGGCGCGCGGCTCGGCACGCTCGGGATGCCGGTCGATGTCGACGCCGTGCTGCGGTCGGCGGCCGGCCGGCCGGGGTCGTCGGTGGGACGGCCGCAGCTGGCGCGGTCGATGGTGGAGGCGGGCCACGTGCGGTCCGTCCAGGAGGCCTTCGACAGGTGGCTCGCGACCGGGCAGCCCGGCTACCTGCCGCGCACCGGGCCGAGCCCTGCCGATGTGATCGACGCGATCCACCAGGCCGGCGGCATCGCCTCGTTCGCGCATCCGGCCGTTACGAACCGGGATCACCTGATCGCGCCGCTCGTCGATCAGGGCCTCGATGCGATCGAGGTCTACCATTCCGATCACGCGCCGGAGCACGAGCGGCTGTATGCCGCGCTCGCCGCGAGGCTCGGCGTGTTGATCTCGGGCGGATCCGACTTTCACGGCGATCCTTCGACTCCGCTCAGGGCAGGCCGGGGCACGCTCGGCGTCGTGTCGCTGCCGGCCGAGGCCTTCGAGAAGCTCGAGCGCCAGGCGCTCCGGCGGGAGCCCGCCTCGTGAGCGCGCCGCTCGTCGACGTGCAGGGCCTCGTCAAGGATTACCAGGGCCTGCGCCCGCTTCGGATGAAGGTGCTGACCCTGAACGCGGGCGAGGTGGTGTCGATTGCGGGGCTCGATGCGATTGCCGCCGAGACGTTCGTCCAGCTGATCACCGGCGCCACGCTGCCCGACGCCGGCGACGTGTCGCTGTTCGGCACCAACACGCGATCGATCACCGACACCGCCGGCTGGCTGAAGTCCCTGGACGGAGTCGGCATGGTCACCTCGCGCGGCATCCTGATCGAGGCGTTCACGGTGCTGCAGAACGTGGCCATGTCGTTCACGCTGGACGTCGACCCGATCGATCCGCGCGTGCTGCCTCAGGCCGGCGCCCTGGCCCGCGAAGTCGGGATCGACGCCGAGGCCTTCGACGTGCCCACCGGCGCCGTCGGGGCCGACGTGCGGATGCGGGTGCACCTGGCCCGCTCGCTCGCGCTCGGCCCCAGGATGCTGCTCGGCGAGCATCCGTCGGCGACGCTGCCGAGGGACACGGTGTCGGTGTTCGCCGCGGACCTCGCGAAGGTGGCGCGGGCACGCGGTCTCGGACTGCTCGCGATCACGGCCGACGATGCGTTTGCGAAGGGGCTCGGCGGATCGCGACTCGTCCTGAACGGCGCGACCGGTGAATTGAAACCGATCGGACTGTTCAAGAGACTGTTCAGCTGACAGTGCAGAGTTAAGAATGCGGCCGGGCCTGATCCTCTTCGACATCGACGGGACCCTCTTGCTCAGTGGGCGCGCGGGTCTTCGCGCGATGACGCGGGCGTTTGACGAGGCCTTCGGCGTGCCGAACGGATTCGAGGGCATGGCGTTTGCCGGCCGCACCGACGCATTTCTCGTCTCGCAGGCGCTGGTCGCCGCGGGCCTGCCGGACACGCCGGACCAGCACGATCGCTTTCGCGACGCCTACGTGCCGCTGCTGGCCGAGGAGATCCAGCATCCGGGCACGGGCCACAAGGGCCTGATGCCCGGCGTGCGCGATCTGCTCGAGGCGCTCGGGGACGTGCCCGAGGCGTACCTCGCGCTACTGACCGGCAACTATCGGGAAGCGGCGGCCATCAAGCTGTCCCACTTCGAGATCTTCGGTCACTTCGAGTGGGGCGCGTTCAGCGACGACTCGGCGGATCGCAACGCGCTGGTGCCGATCGCGCGGGAGCGAGCGGAAACTTACGACGTACCGGCCGAAGCGCGCGATCGGATCATCGTGATCGGCGACACGCCCCACGACGTCGACTGTGCCCGGTGCGCCGGCGCCCGCTCGATCGCCGTGGCGACCGGCGGCTTCTCGATCGACGAGCTGCGGGCCGCCGGCGCGGACGAGGTGCTCGCGGATCTCACCGATACCGAAGCCGTGCTCGCGCTCTTGGGTTGACGAACGATCGTGAGGAACGATCGTCAGTTTGGCGGAAGCGCCTGGGAGTCGAACCCAGCCTGCCCCGCAAGGAGGCAGCGACCGATTTTGAAGACCGGGAGGGCCACCGGGCCCCGTTCACTTCCAAGGCGATGATATCAGCCGCCGCTGAACCCTGTTAATCAGCCACCCCAATCCAGTAAGCCATCAGCCTCTGCGTCTCAAAGAGGGTGAACCGCAGCGTCGAGCGGCTGGCCCACCAGCGATCCACATCCGACCGGTCGTAGCGCGAGGCGCGGACGATTACCTTCCGGTCGGTGCCGATGACGCGGCGCATCGAGAGGCCGGCGCGCCGGGTGTGCTGCTTCGAGGTGACGACGATCACCGTGGACCAGCCGTGCTTGCGCATCGTGATCAACAGCGCGTCCGCTTCATCCGCGGTGCTGGTCTGCCGGTCGAGCGCTTCCAGGTCGGTGGCCGGCACGCCCATCCGCACGAGCAGCTCCATCTGGATCTGCAGCTCGCTGGGCACCGGGATCTTGTGTTCATTGAGCCACTGCTCGCCCCAATCGACGTCCTGTTGGGTGAGCACGATCTTCGGCGCCCAGCCCGCCTGGTAGAGATCGAGGGCCTCGAGCGGGCGCTCGAAGCGCGAGCCGCTCAGCACGTAGATGGCATCGGCCCTGGCGAGCGGGTCTTCGCGCACGAGCCACGAGCCCAGCCGCGGTCCGACGAAGGCGGTGACGAGGAGCAGCAGGAGGGCCGCGGCGGCGGTGAAGCGGAGGAGGGGGCGTTTGGGCAAGGCCACGAACGTCCGGCCCCGCCGCCGGGGCCGGAAAGGGAAGCTTACAAACCAGTATTACCCTTCAATGAGCCGCACGTCTCCAGCCCGAGGACCCTTCTGGGACTCCTCGATGGTGAACTCGACGCGCTGTCCTTCACGCAGCAGCTCGAACACCGCGCCGCGAACGGAGCTGCGATGAAAGAAGTGCTCGAGGCCGGACTCATCCCTGATGAATCCAAAGCCCTTGTCGATCAGGAGCCGTGCAATTGTCCCGCTTGGCATGACCTATCCTCCGATGAACCAAACCCAGAGGAAACGCCCTCTGAGCCGCCGCACCCGAGATACCCGTGGTATCAGAAATGAGGCCGATTACACTGTGGCCACGGCAGGGGATGCGGGCTAAAAGTGCGCCAGTGTAGGCAGGTCAACAATGGGAAGTCAAGTATACGTTCGGCGTAGAGGCTGCGTTTACTCAGCCGGTGCGTGGACCGCGCGCCAGCGGGCGGCCACGGGGGCTGGATCGTGCTCCGCGCAGTGATCCTCGCGGCCGGCGCTTCGTCCCGAATGGGCCGCGCCAAGGCGGTGCTGCCCCTCGGATCGACCGGTGACACCGTGCTGTCGCGGAGCCTCCGCGGCCTCCTCGAAGGGGGCCTGACGGACATCACCGTGGTCGCCGGCGCCCACATCGACGCGGTGCGCGCGGTCATGCCGTTCCGCGATCCCCGTGTGCGGATGATCGAGCACCGGGGATGGGAGCAGGGCCAGCTGTCGTCGCTCGTCGCCGGACTCGATGCCGCGGCCGACCCGCAGCTCGAAGCGTTGCTGGTCACGCTCGTCGATGTGCCGCTCGTGCATCCGGGCACGGTGCGAGCCGTCGTGCACGCGTGGCGATCCACCCGCGCGCCGATTACCCGGCCCGTGGACGGCGCGCGCCACGGCCATCCGGTGATCTTCGACAGCTCGGTGTTCGCGGAGCTCAGGGCCGCCGATCCCCGCATCGGCGCCAAGGCGGTGTTTGCCGCACACCGCGCGCACGTGCTCGATGTGGCGGTGAAGGACGAAGGGGCTTTCCTGGATCTCGATACTCCGGAAGATTACGAACGGGTTCGACGTAGAGGCGGGTCTTAAGACCCGCCTCTACAGGCACACCGGCTGGATCCCTTCTCCCCTGATCTGCGCGAGGACCTTGGCCGTGGCGTCGCCGTGGGTGCAGCCGTTGAGGCGATAGCGGAAGTACTCGAGCACCCACACGACGGCGCCCTCGTTGTTCACGAACGAGGTCATGGCCGATCGCCCCAGTCCATCGTGGTATTTCACGTCGAGGCCGTTCATGAAGTCCAGGCCTTCGTCCCTCGGGGGAAACGGGATGGGGCCGGCCGGTGTCAGCGCGCACACGCCGTACACGCCGGTGTTGTCGATCTGCGAGAACACCCTGATGGTGGCCGTGCCGTGATCGCAGAGGCCGACGCGATAGCGGGCGTATTCGGAGAGCCAGACCACGACGCCCTCGGGATCCACGTAGGTGGTGACGGCCGCTGCCCGCAACAGGTCGCGATAGATGACGATCAGTTGCGCGTAGAAATCGTTCGGCTCGTTGCGCGGCGGAAAGCTGACGTTCGACGTCACGCCGGCGGAGTAGAGCGACCTGGCGCCGGCAATGTCGTCGGCGGTGAGCGCATCCAGATCGCCGAGCAGGTGGTTCATCAGGGCCGAGACGCTTTGTCCTTTTTCATCAGGATGGTCGAGGCCGAGCAGGTGGCCCAGTTCGTGGAGCGCCACGCGCCGGATGTCCCATCGTTCCCTGCCGCCTGACGAGCGCACCGGTCCGCGATACGAATCGAACGTGAACGCCGTGTTGAAGACGATGTCGCCTTCGGTGCGGACCGACGTGTCGACGAGCTCCCACCGCGTCGTGATGGCCAGCGTATCCGCGGGGAACGCGCGGCCGTAATACCTCGAGTCGAAGAACACCTGATTCACATCGTCGCCGTCTTCGCGGGGCACGGTCGAATCCTGCACGGCGCTGAACTTCAGGAGGTCGAGGTGGGCATTCCAGACATCGATCGCCGACGTGAAGGCCTGGTTCCAGCTCGTGGAGCCGTCGACGAGCGTGCCCGAGCCCGACCCGAGCTGCAGGTGCACCGGCAGGGTGCCGGGCGGCCAGGCCGAGCCGAAGATCGCAAAGCCACGGACGGGGACGCCGGTCGAAACGGCCAGGACGGCCATCACCGCGCCGGCGAGGATGCGGCGGGCCGCCGTCATCGCGCCCTGTAGGTGGTCAGGCGCACGCGCACCGCGGCGGCCAGGTCCGAGAGCCGCATCGGCGTGATCGAGGCCAGCGAGGCCGGGGCTCGCGCGCCCACCTGCGCGACGCTGCCGAGCGACCGTCCGTCGTAGGTGCGGACGCGGTCGAGGCCGGTCATCACGTCACGCTCGATGCGCATGCGCCCGTGCATGAAACCGACGAGCGGGCTGACCGCCCTGACCGTGGAGCTGACGAAGAGCACGTCCCGCTGCCCGATCCGGAAGACCGGCATGCCGACGACTTCCATCCGCCGATTGCCGATCGTGCCGCCGAGGAACTCGAGTTGCGTGACGGCGCCGGCGGCGCCCTTCCAGACGTCCTCGACGCGAAAGGTGACGTAGGTCACGATGATTCGACCGTGGGCCGTCGCCTCCCACGCCGCCCGCTGCCCGATCACCTCGCCGACGAAGATCGTGCCGGCGCCGGCGACGAGCGCGTCGAAGGTGGGGGGAATCACCGTGGTCGACCCGGCGACCCCCCCGGTCAGAACGCTGAATGCGGCTGTCAGCACCAGGAGGCGCTTGAGCATCCGCCTAGCCGACGATGAACGGGATGCTGGCGCGGGTGGTGCCCCAATCGATGTGGAGCGTGGCGCCGGCCGGCGTGTCCTGGATCGAGATCGTGAGCTGCTCGGCGGCCGCGGGCGCCTTGCCGAGGGTCATGGGCGCGCGGCCGAGGTCGTCGCCCTTCGGGTACGGAATGCCCCACTGGCCGGTCTTCTTGCTGACAATGAGGTGCCAGGTGCCGCCGGTCGGGATCGTGTAGATCGTGTAGGTGCCGGCGGGCACGTGCAGGCTGCCGAACATCAGCATCTTGTCGGTCTTGAGCGTGGTGGCCTCGTCCGCGCCGGTGCGCCATTCGCGGCCGTCGTACGGGTCGATGTCCTTGCCGGGCACGCGGCCCTTCAGCGAGGGCCGGCCGTACTCGATCGACAGGTTGCCGCCGTCGATGGTCCACTCGGTGCGGACGTGGGGGCTGCCGCCGCCACCGGTCTTGATCGGGGTGGTCTTCTGCGCGCTGATCGCGGCGCCCAACGCCATCGCCGTCACCGCAAGTGCCAGAACAGATCGCTTCATCAGTCATCTCCTTCGCACGGCCGGGTTAGGCCTGCGCCATCAGTCGATCATCGTAACCTGCCCGGCGCCACCCGTTCAATCGCCGCCACGGGCACCCACGCCACTCGATCATCTCTTGCCGCGCCTCGAAGAGTTCATCCAGAAGCCGTTCACATCTGCGTCCTGACAGCAAGTTCAGAATCCCCGGCGTCGATCCACTGACAAAGGCTGGTAATCTGGCGGGGAGACGACGATGCGGGTGCTGGTCATCGAGGATGACCCGAAGGTCGCGGGAGCGGTGAAGGCTGGCCTGCAGGGCGAAGGCTACGAGGCCGTCGTATCCTCGACCGGTGAGGACGGCTTTTTTCGCGCGACCACCGAGCCGTTCGACGTGATTCTGCTCGACATCGGGCTCCCCGGCCGCAGTGGGCTGGAAGTACTGGCCAGGCTCCGCGTGCGCGGGCTCACCGTGCCTGTTCTGGTGCTCACCGCCCGCGATACCGTCGAAGACCGCGTCCGTGGCCTCGACTCGGGCGCCGACGATTACCTCGTCAAGCCCTTCGCGTTTGCGGAGCTGCTG
>Ga0156330_1120_pt3 | contig 45126 bp, 38 predicted proteins | sample RifCSPlowO2_12_FD_107978 | JGI IMG/M metagenome (GOLD analysis project Ga0156330, IMG submission 107978) | Acidobacteria bacterium RIFCSPLOWO2_12_FULL_67_14b | reverse complement strand
CTCACCTTCGAATCCCGGCTCGAACACCAGCGTCGGTAATGACTGTGCCGAGGCCTTTGCGAGCAGTGCAATGGCGAACGCCGTGGGCAGGAGGAGGCGCTTACCGAAGTGTGCAACGATAGACATAGGTTTGGGCTAGGTCGTGCACTGCCAGGAATTGCGCAGCAGACGATAGTCTGTGTAAGGGGGGCCTCGCAGGAGCTTATAGTCATCATGCGACATTCGAAGGTCAAACTGTCGTATAAAGTCGCACTAAACTTTGCGGTCTGGCGCGGGTTATCAAGAGAGGGCGTCCATTCCCTCTAAAATGCTTACTTTCAATAGTTTAGCCACCTCCATCGACATGGACCCGGCTGCCACGGACGAGGAGCTCGCCCGCGCGATCGGCGAGGGCGTTCGCCCAGCGTTGCTCCTGGCATGGATGAGACGCGAGTCGCAAGGTGCCGTGGCACCTGTGCTCGGGACCGCGATGCGCGATGCGGCCGCGCGCGAATCGCTGGCCGCACGACGATTGGACGTGGCACTCGCGCTGTTACGCGCCGCCGGCGTCCCCTCGCTCGTCTTGAAGGGCGCGGCGGTTTCTCAGCTGTGCTATCCAGAACCGTGGCTGCGTCCGCGTAATGACGACGATGTGCTCGTGCCGGCCGACGGGTTTGACACGGCACAGGCCGCGCTTCGAGACGCCGGCTATCAGGCGGCGCCCCAGAACCCGGCTCCGGAGATCGTGGGGCAGGCGCACCTGCACTTGCCGCTCGGTGACGGCCATTTCCACGCGATCGATCTGCATGCGCGCCCGCTCGTGCCGGCGGCCTTCTGCGATCTGCCGCCGTTCGAGACGCTCGAGGCGGCGGCGCTGCCGCTGCCGGCGATCGGGCCCGGCGCGCGAGGCCCCTCGGCGCCCCACGCGCTGCTGCTGGGCTGCGCGCACCGGGTGGCCCATCACACGCCGACGGAAGATCCGACTTGGCTCGTCGATTTGCACCTGCTGGCGGAGCGCCTCGACGACCGCCAGTGGGCCGACTTCGCCGACCTCGCCGTGCGTTCGCGCGTGGCCGAAGTGTGCGCCGCCGAACTGCGGCGCGGCATCAGCACCTACCAGACCCCGGTTCCGGCCGGCGTCCTGACGCGCCTGGCATCGGTGCGAGGGGAGGAAAGCGCCGCGTACCTGGTCGCCCTCGGGCCGCTCTATTCGCATTGGCTCCAGTTCCGCCACCGATCGGGCGTGCGCGCGCGGGCCGGCATGGTGGCCCACCATGTGCTGCCGCCTCGCGCCTACATGGAAGCCAGGTTTGGGGCCGGCCCGTCGTACCGGTTGCCCTGGCTTTACACGCGCCGCGCGGTGATGGGCTTCGGGCGTTGGGCCCACGAGTTTGCGCAACGGCGCCGGCAGGCTTGATCCGATGCCGCCGCCGTCCGTGTTCTCCGCGCTGGGACTCTTCGTGCGAGAGGGGTTTCTGTCCCCCGCGGAGCGCGCCGATGTCGAGCGCGCGATGCGCGAGAGCGTCGGGGGCCCGGCGGGCGTGTACGGCGAGGCCACCCGGGGGCGCCGGCATGCCTCGGAGCTCTCGGTCGACGCCGGCCTCGCGCACCGCATGGCGGCGGCGGTTGCGGCGCTCGGCGCAGATCTCCAGCGTCACTTCCACGTGCGTCTTTCGGACGCCGAGCCGCCGAGCTTCTTGCGGTACGTGCCTGGCGACCATTACGCCGCGCATCGCGACCGCCCCGACGCCCGCGTCGATGCCGCCGCGAGCCGGCGCGCCGTCTCGGTCGTGATCTTCGTCAACGGCCCTGACGGGCCCGACGGCTTTGAAGGCGGGCGGCTCCGGTGTTACGGGCTGCTCGGCGAGGGCCTCGCCGAGATCGGGATGGACATGGATCCGGTCGCGGGCACGCTCGTCGCGTTCGAGTCGGGCCTGCTGCACGAGGTGACACCGGTCGCCGCCGGTACGCGCTATTCGATCGCGTCCTGGTTCTCCGCCCACGAGTCGGGTTGATCCACGCCGGGGTCCTCGCGCGAGCCCGATCGAACCTGACTCGTGCGCTGATGCAGCAGCGCGGCCATCAAGGTGGCGCACAACACGGCGTTGGCGGGCATCACCAACGGTGTGTCCCAGGCGCTCTGGACGGCGATGCCGACGAGGCCGGCCGCCGCGCCCACGCGCACCCAGAACATCTCCCCACGATCGGCCTCGAGCGCGCGACGGCCCTGGATGACGAGCGCCGCGAGTCCCGCGGCGGCCGGCACCAGCAGGAGCAACCCGCCTTCGGCGGCAATCTGCAGGTAGTGCGAATGCGCCTGGTTGAAGTACGACCAGCCGCCCAGGTGCGGAATCCAGATGCGTGATTGCTGATAGAGGAGGATCGCGATCCCGTACGCGCCGGCGCCGACCCCCGTGAGCCAGAAGTCCCGGATCATCGGCAGCGTCTCGCGCCAGATGATCAGCCGGTTGTCGGGCCGTGACGCTTCGGTGAAGGTGCGCTCGAAGCGCTCCGCCCATCCATCAAGATCGATCGAGCCGGCCACGACGATCAGCACGACGCCGGCCAGCGCCACCAGCAAGAGCGCGCCGCGCTGCTCGAAGTCGAGACGGCGGCGGGCCATGAGCCAGGCGGCAAGGCTGGCCGCGCCGGCGCCGGCCACCGCCGACCGCGACAACGTCAGCAGCAGCACGGCGACCATCACGAAGACGCAGGCACCGGTCAGCAGGCCGCCCGAATTGAGGACCTCGCGGATGTAGCGCCGCCACCCGCGCTGGCCCGCCACGTGGATGCGGAAGTGGGCGACCAGGTATCCCATCGATGCCGAGACCGCCATCAGCAGCCAGCCCGCGAAGTGATTGCGATTGACGAACGCCCCGAACGGGCTCGCATCGCCTTCGACGCGGATCGATCCCAGCAGGAGCGACGGATCGACCGCGCGCTGCACCGCCGCGATCACGGCCACGAGCGCGCCGAACAGCGCCAGCAGCCGGCAGTACCGCCGGGCGCCGCCGCCGGCGGAGAACACCGCGCGCGCCGCCCAGAAGGCCAGCACGGCGATGGCGAGCGTGCCCAGCGCGTTCAGCGTGCGCATCCAGTCGAGGGTCAGAGGCACCAGGATGCTTCGCTCGCCGACGAACGGCGTGAGCATGATGGTGGAACGCACGAGGTCGGCGTGCGGTGAAAGCAGATCGACGACGGGGCGGGGCAGCGGGATCAGCTGGAGGGCGATGGCGGCCAGCGCCATCACGCAGGCGAGGTCGAGCAGCCGGCTCGATCGGGGCCACGCGAACGCCAGGTGATAGTCGGACAGGACGGCGAGCGCGGCGAGAACCAGGAGCGGGAGCGTGGTCCACGGCAGCGCGCCCGCGTAGAGGCCGTAGGAGCCGGCCACGAGGGCGGCGAGGAAGGCGCGCTGCACGCCCGGGATCTTACGCCGCCGGGGCTTCGGCGTAGTAGCTCTTGTACTGGTGGCCGTAGTAGCGCGAGTAGTAGTACTTGTTGCGGGCGAAGTCGACCTTGTTGAGCACGGCGCACAGGTGGCGCGGGTTGCCCGACAGCAGGGTTTCCACCGCGCGCTCGGCCAGGCGCCACCGCGTCATCTCGGACCCGACCACGAAGGTCACTCCCGCGACGAGCGGCGCGATGATCACGGCGTCGGTCACGGCCAGCACCGGCGGCGTGTCGATGATGACCCAGTCGAACGGCCCGTTCTCGAGGCCCGAGATCAGCGCGCGCATGCGATCGGCCGCCAGCAACTCCGACGGGTTGGCCGGCGTGCGCCCGGCGGTGATCACGAGCAGGTTGGGATCGTGCGTCCGCTGGACCACTTCACGCATGCGGGCCTGGCCGGCCAGCAACTGCGACAGGCCGCGGTCGTTGGTCATCCGTAGCGCCTTGTGAACGCTCGGGCGGCGCATGTCGGCGTCGATCAGCAGCACGCGTGACCCGCCGACGGCCAGCGCCATGGCGATGTTGACCGCGGTGGTCGTCTTGCCCTCGAGCGGCTGGGCGCTCGTCACCGCCATGACCTTCGGCCCGTCCCCGGGCAGCTGCGAGACCAGCGCGGTGCGCAGCGTGCGGAACGCCTCGCCGAAGTCGTGCGGCACCGGGCCCGACAGCAGCGGGTGGCGATCGCCGCGGACCGCCGGCACCAGGCCGAGGAACCGCAGCTTCAACCGGCGCGTGATGTCTTCCGGGGTCTTGACCGTGTCGTCCAGGTAATCGATGCCGAACGCCGCGCCGAGCGCGAACACCAGTCCGAAGGCGAGGGCGTAGATCCAGTCCTGCCGATGGTTCGGTGACGACGGACTGCCGGGCACCTGCGCGCGATCGACGAGGCGGATGTTGTTGGTGCGGCTGTTGGCCACGACGCGTAGTTCCTTCTCACGCGTCAGCAGCGAGTTATAGATCTCCCGGTTCGACTCGGCCTCGCGCAGGATCAGCGTGTAGTCGACGCCCTTACGGCTCAGGTCGGTGGCGGCCGCCTTCTGCTCGTTGAGCGCCTGGGTCAGCGTGCGCTCCTGCACCACGGCGGCCTCGTACTCGCTCTTCGCCGTCTGGATGGCCTTCTTGATCTCGGCCTCCAGCTGCAGCTTCACGTCGGCCAGCTGCGTGGTGACCTTCTCGTACTCAGGGTGCCGCGGGCCGTAGCGCTCCGAGATGCGCCCGCGATCGCGCTCGACCTCGCTGACCCGGTTCCTCAGGCTCAGCACCATCGGGTTCTGGAGGATCGTCGTGATGGTCTCGGTGTCCTGGCCCGCACTGCGGACCTGGTTCCAGACGTTTTCCTTGGTCAGCCGATTGGTCCGCGCCCTGGTCACCTCGTCGTTGAGCTGCGTCAGCCGCGCCACCACGATGTTGCCGCTGCCCTCGGCGAGCCCGCCGGCATCCTGCCGCTCGCGGTAGTCGGCGAGCGCGCGTTCGCTGGCCTTCACGAGGCCCTCCTGCCGCCCGACCTCGCCGGTCAGCCACTCGAGGCTCTTGTCGAGATTGGCCGCCTTCAACTCGAGGTTCTGCGCCACGTACTCTTCGGCGTAGGCATTGGCCGCCTTCGCTGCGAAGGCGGGATCGGCGGCCGTGAACAGCAGGTCCACCAGCCGGCTGCCGCGAATCTGGTTGACGCCGAGGTGCCCGATCAACGCGTCGGCGTACGCTTCGGGATCGCCGCTCTCGGCCGTGGCCACCGGTGACGGCGCCGGCGTCGAGCCGAGCACGATGCGCACGGGCCAGTAGGCGTAGGTCTTGACGGTCGAAATCGCCTCGGCCAACGCCGTCGGCTTGGCGCCCTGTCCGTTGAACTCGGGCACCGTGTGCAGCTCGAGCTTCTTCGCGGTCCGCCGCGCCAGCTCGCGCCCGCGGATGATGCGCAGCTGCGTTTGCAGGTAGACCTCGGGGTCCTGCAACGTGAAGTTCTGCGAGATGTCGGCCGGGGTGCCGAGGCCGGCGGTGTCTTCGTCAATCAGCACGCGTGACTGGGCCTGGTACTGCGGGATGGTCGTGTAGCTGTCGACCATGTTCCAGGCCACTACGAGCACGAACACGGCCATCGCGGCGCGCCGGTACTTGAACAGCACCGACAACCGATCGAGCAGGTGGGTCTCCTGCGACAGTGGCGTGAGCGCGTGAGTACCGGCCTGAAGGTTTGCCGGCGTGTTGGGTCCGTTCATTGCAGGTCGATCCCACGCCGCCCTAGGGGTTCGGGATCCCCGGCGTTACCGGCAAGCCAGGTTCAACCGTCAGCACGCCAACGCTGGCCGCCTGGGACACGGCGCTGTTGGCCGTGCTGCCCAACCACCAGCCGAACGACCGCGTCCGCGCCGTCAGCCGCACGAGCGTCTGCACCACTTCGCCGGCGCCGACCGTCGTCGCTTCGCTCAAGGCCGCCACGCCGCCGCCGGCGAGCGTCATCTCGACCACGTAGGTGCCGGGCTCGATCGAGCGGAACGCAAACGCCCCTTCCGCGTTGGTCGTCGCCACCTGATCGATCGTGCCGGACCGCAGGTTGCGCAGCTGGATGTGGGCGTCGGGAATGACCTCGTCGGCGCTGTCACGCGCCGTCCCAATCAAGGCGTTGCCCGCCTGCTGGTAGGCCCCGGCGCCTTCGTCAAGCACCAGCTTCGGCGTCGTGCGGACGAACGTGCCCTGCTGGGCGCCGGCGCTCCCCGCCAGGACCATCACCAACCCGCAGCCGATCAGCCATTTGGTTGTGCGCATACAGCCTACCCGTCAGGACTGAATAGCCCCGGACTATGTTACCTGTCCTTATCGGACGACGTGACCAAGAACCTGAGACTACACTACATGACATTATATGACAATATTGTCGTTTGTGTCTAGTCCAGGTGCACAAGTTGTTGACTGGCCTCGTTTGTCCGCAAACGGCGTAGGATTCGGGCCATGACGACCCGCATCCTGGTACTTTTGACTGCGCTCACGGCCACCTTGGCGGCCCAATCGTCGCGCGCCCCCCAGATTGACTCGATTCGTCAGGATCACCTGCGGGCCGATTTGTTCTTTCTCGCCGGCGACGGGATGCAGGGGCGGCTCACCGACACGCCGGCCAACGCGGTGGCGGCCGACTGGATCCGCTCGCGGTTCGAGCGGCTGGGCCTGCGGCCCGGCGGGCACGCCGGCACCTACGAACATCGCTACCAGCTGATGACGGCGTCGCTCGGCGACGGCAACGCCGCCTCGTTTGGCACCGCCGACGGGTCGGCGCGCACCGATCTCCGGCTGCTGCAGGATTTTTATCCGCATCGCGTCTCCGCAAGCGGCGAGGTCACGGGGACCGTCGTCTTCGCCGGCTTCGGCATCGTGTCGCCGGAGCGCCGCCACGACGACTACAAGGACGCGATCCGAGGCGGCGTGGCGCTCGTGCTCGATCGCGAGCCGGGCGTGAACGATCCCGCGAGCCCATTCGACGGGTTGGTGACCGCCGAAGCGGCCACGCCGTTGCAGAAGGTGCTGGCCGCGCAAGCGAAGGGCGCCGTCGGCGTGATCTTCGTCGAGGACGTTCACAACCAGGCCGGCGCGCCCTCCAACTTCAGCGCGCAGGCGGGCAACTACTGGCCTGCGGCGCCGCCGCGCGTCGAGCGCTACACCCTGATGAAGTGGGCCGAGCAGGTACGCATTCCAGTGGTGCAGGTGTCGGCGTCAATCGGCGAGGCGCTGGCGGCCGGCGCGAAGCGTCCGTTCGTGGAGCTGGCGCGCACGGCGGAAGCGCCCGGCGGCGTCATGCCGGTGCCGCTCAACGTCTCGGTACGGCTGAAGACGAGCGTGGCCCGCCACACGGTGCCCGATCGCAGCATCGTGGCGACGCTCGAGGGCGCCGATCCGCAACTGAAAAGCGAGTACGTGCTGATCGGCGCGCATTACGATCACGAGGGCGCCGACGGTCCCCGCCTCTTCAACGGCGCCGACGATGATGGGTCGGGCATCGTCGGGCTGCTGGAGATCGCGGAGGCCTACGCGCTGGCCGCGCAGGCCGGCCGGCGGCCGCGGCGGTCGATCATCTTCGCGGCGTGGAATTCCGAAGAACGCGGCTTGCTCGGCGCCTGGGCCTACACCGAGTTTCCCCTCGTGCCGCTCGACCAGATCGTGGCCAACCTGAACATGGACATGATCGGCCGGAACGAAGAGGTCGAAGCGGGGGGCGGCGGGCGGTTCCGCGGCCTCGAGATCCAGACCGCGGAATCGAACCAGAACGCGAGCAACATCATCGGCTCGGTGCGCAATCCCGATCTGCGGGCTGCGCTCGACCGCGCGAACCAGGGCATCGGCCTCGAGTTGAAGTACCGCTACGACAACAACGCCTCGAACCTGATGCGCCGCAGCGATCACTGGCCGTTCATCCAGCGTGGCGTGCCTGGCGTCTGGATCCACACCGGTCTGCATCCCGACTACCACACGACGAACGATCGTCCCGAGAAGATCAACTACGTGAAGATGGAGAAGATCGCCCGGTTGGTGTACCAGGCCAGCTGGGACCTCGCCGCCTCCGCATTGCGGCCCGCGTTGCGGCCGGTGCTGCCGCCGCCGACCGCGCAATGACGCGGCTGTGGGCGATGGTGCTCGGCACCGTCGCCGTGTCGGCGCTCGCGTCGCTGCGGGCCATCGTCCTGTACCTGCCGCCGCCGCTGCGCGTGCCGGGGACGGCCGGCATGATCGCCGCCGGTGTGCTCGGCTGCATTCTTCTCCTGCGGGGCCGCCTGCGTCCTCGGTGGGTCCTGATCGCGGCGAGCGTGCTCATGGTGATCGTGGCCGGCGCGATCTATCCCAGCGCCGACGCGCGCAGCCAGATGGGCCTGGGATCGGACCAGGACGATGCGTTGAGGGACATGGCGTCGGGCATCATGGCCGGGCGCTACCCGTTTGCGACGCCGACCTATCTGGACAACCCGCCGAGCCCCGGCCCGGTGTGGGTCCTGCTGCACGTACCGTTTGTTGCGGCCGGTGCGTACATTCTGGCCCCGGTCGTGGCGCTGGCGCTCGGCGGGTGGACACTGGCGCGCACCGCGGGCGGCATCGCCGCGGCCGGCGCCGGTGTGATCCTGGGGACGTCGCTGGTGTTCTGGGAAGCGGTCGCGATCGGATCGGATCAAGTGGCCGTGGGATGTGCGAGCGCGATCCTGCTGCTGCTCGCGGTCGAGACCCGCGCGACATCCACGGCCATCGGCGTCACGGCGCTGGCCGTCGCCGTGGGGACCGCGCGAGCGGTGTTTCCCTTTGTGCCCGCCGCGATTGGCCTGATCGCGCGCGGCCACAGGCTGGGCAGCGTCGCCACGCTGTCGGGGGCGGCGCTTGCCGTCATCATCCACCTGGCGCTGTTTCAATGGGGGCCGGGCGGCTACGGTCCGATGCACGTGTTCGGCGAGGCGGCGATCATGCTGCCCGGCTGGCAGGCGTCGGCGGGCGCGGCCGCGACGCTGGCGACGCTCGCGGTGGTGATGGCGATTCGCCCCCGCCGAATCGCGAGCCAGATGGCCGGACTCGGCGTCGTACTGGCGGTCCCCTTGATCCTGATGATGGTGGTGCGGAGCGCGGAGGACTTCTCCGACATCGCCTCCTGGGGGGCCAACTACGTCGTCCCCGCCGTGGTCGTGTTGGCCGCCGCCACCGGCCTGGCGGTGGCCGAGGTGGCCCGGAATTCCCTGGGCAAGGTGGTATAAAGAGTTGATCCCATGACGACCAAGATCCTGAGGCGAGTAGTGGGTGCGGCCCTCCTGGCCGCCAGCACCGGCGCGGTGACCGGCGCCAGCGACTGGCCCGAATGGCGGGGACCGTCGCGCGACGGGCGGTCCGCCGAGACCAACCTGCCGTCGAAGTGGTCGCCGTCGGGCGACAACCTGGCGTGGCGGATCCCGATCGGCAGCCGGTCGTCCCCGGTCGTGTTCGGCAACCGCATTTACCTCAACACGCCCACGGGCGATCCCGCCAACACGCAGGAGCGCCTGGTCGCGCTCGATGCGGAGACCGGGAAAATCGTGTGGGAGCGGCGCTTCAGCCTGTACCTGAGCGACGTGCCGCAGCACCGCTCGTCGTGGGCGTCGCCCGCCGTGGATCCGGAGACGGGCAACATCTACATGTTCACCGTCGCGGCGCAGCTCGTTTGCCTGGCGCCCGACGGCAAGGTGCTCTGGGATCGATCGCTGCCGGACGAGTACGGCGCGGTGACCACGCACGGCGGGCGCACGACGTCGCCGATCATCGAGGGCGACAAGGTGATCCTGAACGCCCTGATTCTCGCGTGGGGCGATCTCAACCGCACCGGCAACCGCTACTTCGCGTTCGACAAGCGCACGGGGCACACGGTCTGGGTGAGCTCGCCCCAGGCGCGGCACTACGACACGAACTACTCGACACCGGTGGTCGCCACCATCGAGGGTACGCGCGCCCTGGTTGTCGGCGGCACCGACGGCGTGTATCACGCGTTGAAGGTGAACACGGGCGAGAAGATCTGGTCGATCGAAGTGAGCAAGCGCGCCATCTTGAACAGCGCGATCGTCCGCGACAACGTCGCCTACATCACGCATGGTGAGGAGAACATCGACACCACCGAGATGGGCCTGATCGCGGCGGTCGATGCGACGAAGACCGGCGTGTTGGGGGCGGATGCGTTCAAGTGGCGGACGCGCGGCTTCCTGCCGACCTACGCCTCGCCGGTGCTGGACGGTGATCGCCTCTACACCATGGACAACAGCGCCATCGTCGGCGCCTTCGATTTGAAGACCGGCGCGCGGTTGTGGGAAAAGACGCTCGGCACCCTGCAGAAGGGGTCGCCGGTGCTGGCCGACGGCAAGCTCTACGTCGGCACCGAGAACGGCAAGTTTTTCATCCTGCGCCCGTCGGCCACCGGGGTCGAGGTGCTCGACGAGGATCTGCTGGGCCCGGCGCAAACGCCGGAGCCGATCGTGGCCTCGCCGATCGTGGCCGATGGCCGCGTCTATGTGACGAGCATGGAGGCTCTCTATGCGATCGGTAAGCGGGTTGCCGCCCGTCGCGCCCCCGCTGCCCCCGCTGCCCCTGCCGCCCCCGCCGCCCCCGCCGTCGTCCAAGTGTTCCCGTACGAGTCGCTGCTGTCGCCGGGGCAGAGCGTGACGCTCAAGGCGCGGCTCTTCGATGCCAAGGGCAACTTCATTCGCGACGAGCCCGCCGCGCAGTGGGCCGTGGATCAGCTGGCGGGCGGCGTGGATGCGAAGGGTGTCTACACGGCGCCGGGCGCGGGCTCGACGGCGGGGTTCATCAAGGCCACCGTCGGCGGCTTGAGCGGCACCGCGCGCGTGCGCGTGATCGCGCCGCTGCCGTGGAGCTTCGATTTCGAGAACGCGACGTCCGAGGCGCCGCCGTCGTGGTGGACCGGCGCGCCCGGCAAGGTGTTTCAACGCACGGTCGAAGGTGCCGGGAACGTCCTGGTGCGCCCGCGTGACGACACCGTCGGCCGCCGCTCGAAGGTGTACTTCGGCCTGCCGAACGCCGCCGGGTACACGATCGAGGCCGACGTCCGCGGCCGCGAGCAGCGGCGCCAGCGCGGCGACGTCGGTTTGATCAACGAACGCTACGGCCTGGTGCTGTTCGCCAACGGCCAGAAGCTCGAGCTGCACCCGTGGCAGGCGGCGGACGAAATGACCGTGCGCGTGCCATTCGCGTGGGACGCCGACCAGTGGTACCGCATGAAGCTGCGCGTGGATCACCTGGCCGACGGTAGCGCGCGCATCCGCGGCAAGGTGTGGCCGGCGGCCGACGCCGAGCCGGCCGCCTGGACCGTCGAGAAGATCGACAAGATCCCCCACCAGATGGGAAGCCCCGGCATCTACGCCGACGGCATCTCCGACGTCTACTTCGACAACGTGAAGGTTTACAAGAGCCAATGATGAAACGCGCGTCCTTTGTCCTCATTCTTCTGCTGGTCGCCGGCGCCGGCCTGTCGGCCGACTGGCCCATGTGGGGCGGCACGCCGAGCCGCAACATGGTCTCGCCCATGACCGGCCTCCCGACCGCGTGGGACATCAAGACCGGGAAGAACGTGAAGTGGGTGGCCGAGCTCGGCTCGCAGTCGTACGGCAATCCGTCGGTCGGCAGCGGCGTCGTGATCATCGGCACGAACAACGAAGCGCTGCGCGATCCGAAGCAGCCCGGCGACCGCGGCGTGGTGATGGCGTTCCGCGAGGCCACCGGCGAGTTCCTGTGGCAGGCGACCTTCGAGAAGCTGTCGTCGGGGCGCGCCAACGACTGGCCGTACCAGGGCATCGCCAGCTCCGCGCTGATCATGGACGGCGTGGCCTACTTCACGTCGAACCGTGGCCAGATCGTCGCCGCCGACGTCCAGGGCTTTCACGACAACGAGAACGATGGCCCCACGAAGGACGAGAAGCTGACGGGCAAGAACGATCCCGACATCCTCTGGGTGTTCGACATGATCGAGGAGGTCGGGGCGTTCCCGCACAACCTCGCCAACTGCTCGCCGGTCGCCGACGCCAACCTGCTCTACTGCAGCACCGGCAACGGCCAGGACGAAAGTCACGTCAACATCCCGTCGCCGAAGGCGCCGTCGCTGATCGCGATCGATCGCACGACGGGCAAGCTCGCGTGGGAAGACAACTCGGTGGGCGATCGCATCCTGCACGGCCAGTGGTCGACGCCGGCGGTGGGCGACATCGGCGGGGTCCGGCAGGTCGTGCACGCGCAGGGTGACGGCTGGGTACGCGGCTACGAGGCGGCCACCGGCAAGAAGCTGTGGGAGTTCGATACCAACCCGAAGGAATCGTTGTGGCCCAAGACGCGCAACGAGGTGATCAGCACGCCGGTGATTTTCGACAACGTGGTCTATATCTCCAACGGCCAGGACCCCGAGCACGGCGAAGGCGTCGGCCACGCCTACGCGATCGACGGCACCAAGCGCGGCGACATCACCATGACGGGACGGCTCTGGCACTTCGACAAGATCCGCCGCTCGATCTCGACCGCCGCGATCAAGGACGGCCTGATCTACCTCGCCGACTTCAGCGGCTTCCTGCACTGCCTCGATGTGAAGACGGGCAAGCTGTACTGGACCCACGACATGTTCGCGGCCATCTGGGGGTCGCCGATGCTGATCGGCGACAAGATCTACCTCGGGGATGAAGACGGCGACGTCGCCGTGGTCGAACACGGCAAGACGTTCAAGCTGGTGTCGGAGCAGAACATGGGCAGCTCCGTCTACGCCACCGCGGTCCCGGCCAACGGCGCGCTGTTTATCATGAACCGCAACCAGCTCTACTCGCTGGCCGAGGGTGCTCAGCTCAAGAAGTAACAAGGCAGAAGGCAGAAGGCAGAAACGAATCGTGAACCGCCGCGATTTTCTCGGTGCCTGCGGCGCGCTCGCGCTGGTCCCACGCGTCGTCGCGCAGTCCAGGCCCGCGCCGATGGCGCCGGCCGATGCGTGGCCGCAGTTCCGGGGCTCCCCATCCCTCACCGGCGTCTCGGCCACGACCATCGCACCGGCCCCGAAGCTGGCGTGGGCCTGGGAAGGCGGCGAGGCGTTCGATTCCTCCGCCGCCATCGTCGACGGCGTCGTCTACGTCGGCACCGCAACGGGCGAACTCATCGCGGTCGGCCTCGCCGACGGCAAGCTGCGCTGGCGCTACCAGGCCGGCGAGTCGATCGGCGAGTCGTCTCCGGCTGTGGTGGGCGGCCGCGTGTTCATCGGCGATCTGCTCGGCGTCGTGCACGCCGTCGGCATCGCCGACGGCAAGCCCCAGTGGACGTTCAAGACCCAATCCGAAATCAAGTCGTCTCCGGTCGTCGTCGGCGACACCGTGTTGATGGGTTCGTACGACGGCAGGCTGTACGGGATCCACGCCGCAACCGGCAAGCAGCAGTGGGCCTACGCCACCGAGAACTACGTACACGGCACGCCGTGCATCGTCGGCAGCGCGGCGCATTTCGCGGGCTGCGACGAGGTGTTTCACGCCGTCGACGTGAAGACGGGGCGGGAGCAGTTGGCGACCTCGGCCACCGCCTACACCGGCGCGTCGGTGGCCATGGTCGACGGGGTCGCCTACTTCGGGACCTTCGACAACCAGGTCCTCGCGCTCGACCTGAAGTCGCGCAAGGTGTTGTGGCGCTACGAGCATCCCGATCGGAAGTTTCCGTTCTACTCGTCCGCGGCGGTGGTCGATGGCCTGGTCGTGCTGGGCGGCCGCGATCGGATGGTGCACGCGCTCGATGCCAAGTCGGGCAAGGCGCGGTGGACCTACATGACGCGCGCGCGCATCGACTCGTCGCCCGCCGTCGCCGCCGGCCGCGTCTACGTGGGATCGAACGACGGCCGGCTCTACGCGCTGGATCTCGCCAGCGGAAAAGTGGTGTGGGAACACGACGAGGGCGCCGCGCTCACCGCGTCGCCCGCGCTCGCCTCGGGTCGACTGGTGATCGGATCGACCGAAGGCCGCCTGCTCTGCTTCGCGTAGAGGCGGGTCTTCAGACCCGCCTTTCGCGTGGAGGCGGGTCTTTAGACCCGCCTGGCGCGCGAACTATAATCACCCCGCCATGAGAAAAGCCCTGCTTGCCGCCATCGTCCTGTTCGCATCGCTCGGCGTGTTCGCCCAGGAGCCGGCGCAAGACGGCGCCCGCGCGCAGGACCCGTGGTCGGCCGGCACGTTCGCCGGATTCCGCCTGCGCGCGGTTGGTCCGGCGTTGATGTCGGGCCGCATCAGCCACATCGCGGTGCATCCCACCGACAAGCAGACCTGGTATGTCGGCGTGGCCTCCGGCGGCGTGTGGAAGACCAGTAACGCCGGCATCACCTGGACGCCGGTGTTCCAGAACGAGGGCGCCTACTCGGTGGGCTCGGTGGTGATCGATCCGAAAACCCCGAGCACGATCTGGGTCGGCACTGGCGAGGCGAACAACCAGCGCAGCGTCGGCTACGGCGACGGCATCTACCGCAGCGACGATGCGGGGCGGACGTGGCGCAACCTCGGCCTCAAGACGTCGGAGCACATCGGGCGGATCGTGATCGATCCGCGGGATTCCGACGTGGTCTTCGCCGCCGCCTACGGTCCGCTGTGGACGTCGGGCGGCGACCGCGGCCTCTACAAGACCATCGACGGCGGCAAGAGCTGGACCAAGGTGCTCGAGGTCAGCGAGCACACCGGCATCAGCGACGTCGCCATGGATCCGTTCGATCCCGACGTGCTGCTGGCCGTCGCGCACCAGCGGCGCCGGCACGCGTGGACCCTGATCCACGGCGGGCCCGAGAGCGGGCTCCACAAGTCGACCGACGGCGGCAAGACGTGGCGCCGCGTGCGCGAGGGCCTGCCGGGCGGCGATATGGGGCGCATCGTGCTCTCGTTCTCACCGGCGAAACAGGGCGTGGTCTACGCCAAGGTGGAACCGGCCGGCGCGCCGGTCGCGATCTTTGCCTCGCCCGACTCCGGCGACAGTTGGGAGCGCCGCGGCAACGTGCAGGCGCAGCCGATGTACTACAAGAACATCCACGCCGATCCGAAGAATGCGGATCGGCTCTACGTGCCCACCGTGCAGACGCAGGTGTCCGATGATGGCGGGCGCACGTTCCGCGGCCTCGGCGAACGATCCAAGCACGTCGACAATCACTACGTGTGGATCGATCCAGACAACACCGATCACCTGCTCGAGGGGTGTGACGGCGGGCTCTACGAAACCTGGGACCGCGGCCGCCTGTGGCGGCACTTCACCAACCTGTCGGTGACGCAGTTCTACAACGTCGATGTCGACAACGCCTCCCCGATTTACAACATCTACGGCGGCACCCAGGACAACAGCACGCTTGGGGGCCCCTCCCGATCGCGCGGCCCGCAGGGGCCGACCAACAACGACTGGTTCATCGTCACCGGCGGCGACGGCTTCGTCGCCCGCGTCGATCCGAGCGACCCGAACATCGTCTACGCGGAATCGCAGTACGGCGGCATCGTGCGGCTCGATCGCCGCACCAGCGAGCGTGTGTCGATCCGGCCCGTGGAAGGCAAGGGCGAGCCGCCGCTGCGATTCAACTGGGAGTCGCCGTTCATCATCAGCCCGCACAACCCGGCGCGGTTGTACTTCGGCGCCAACAAGCTGTTCCGCAGCGACGACCGCGGCAACACGTGGCGGGCGATCAGCCCCGACCTGACGCGGCAGACCGACCGCAACATGCTGCCCGTGATGGGGCGGGTGTGGCCGCCGGAGGCCATCGCGCAGCATCAATCCACAGCGACCTGGGGCAACATTTCGACCCTGAGCGAGTCGCGAAAGCGCGAGGGCCTGCTCTATGTCGGCACCGATGACGGGCTGATCCAGTTCAGCTACGACGGCGGCGGCACCTGGCGAAAGAGCGAGAACCCCCCGGGCCTGCCCGACTACAAGACCTACGGCGTCTACGTGCAGCGTGTCTTCGCGTCGAAGATCGACGAGAACGTCGTTTACGCGATCTACGAGAACAGCAAGAACGGCGACTTCAAGCCATACGTGTTCAAGAGCGCGAACCGGGGCGCCACGTGGACGTCGATTGCCGGAGACCTGCCGGCCAACGGACCGGCGTTGTCGTTCGCCGAGGATCACGTCAATCCGGACCTGCTGTTCTGCGGGACCGAGTTCGGGTTGTTCTTCACGGCCGACGGCGGGAAGAAGTGGATCCGGTTGCGCACCAACCTGCCGACCATCGCGGTGCGCGACCTGGCGATTCAGGAGCGCGAAGACGATCTCGTGCTGGCCACGTTCGGCCGCGGCTTCTACGTGCTCGATGACTATGCGCCCCTGCGGCAGGCCACCGCCGCCGTGTTCCAGAAGGACGCGCACCTGTTCACCGGCAAGCCGGCGCTGCTCTCCGTTCCCGAAACGGGCAAGGCGCGCGGCTCGCAGGGCGAGCAGCTCTGGATGGGGGAGAACGAGCCCGAGGGCGCCGTCTTCACCTATTGGATCAGGGAAGCGCCGCAGACGCTGCGGCAGCGGCGCCAGGACGCCGCGCGCGCCGCCGAGCAGAAGAAGGAAACGCCGAAGTATCCCACGCCGGCGGAACTGACGGCGGAAGCCGATGAAGACGCGCCGCAGACGTTGCTGACGGTGACGGATGCCTCCGGCAAAGTCGCACGGCGCCTGACGGTGCCGGGCGGACGCGGTATTCATCGCTACGTCTGGAATCTCCGCGGCGTGCCGGCGACCACCGGCGGCGGCGGATTCGGCGGCGGTGGTGGCGGAGGCGGTGGCCAGGCCGACCCGCCGGCGATTCCGGGAGGCACCGGCGGCGGCAGTTTCGTGCCGCCGGGCGTCTACAAGGTATCGCTGTCACGGCGCATGGATGGCGCGCTGAGCTCGCTCGGCGCCGAGCAGGCGGTCACGGTAGTGGCCGACCCCGCCTCGACGATGTCGCCCACGGCCCGCACGGCGGCCACCGAGTACCAGGACAAGGTCGCGAAGCTCCAGCGGTCCATCACCGGATCGCTGGAGCAGGCCAACAGCATGAAGACGCGGACCACCGCGATTCGAGCCGCGCTGGTGGACTCGCCGGCGGATCTCAAGATGCTCGACGAGGCGGTCCGCTTCGACCAGCGGGTCACGGCGGTGCTGCGTAAGCTGCGCGGCGACGAAACGCTGCGCGGGCTGGAGTCCGGATCGCCCTCGACCATCCAGTCGAGGGTCAACTCCGCGGTGGCCGGTGCGCGCGGCTTGAGCGGCGCGCCCACCGGCACGCAGCAGCAGAACTATGCGATCGCCTTCGACGAGCTGTCCGCCGAGATCACCAGGCTCAGGGCGCTGGAGGCCGAGTTGAAGAAATTCGAGCAGCAGATGGAAGCGGCGGGCGTGGCCTACACGCCCGGGCGGTGGCCTTAACGTGTACCTTGCATTGCCAATCGACAATCAGTCAATCGTCAATTCCCCGCTCTACCTGAACTCGACGGTGATGGTAGGCCCGTCGATCTTGATGCCCTTGATGTCCTTCAGGTAAGGCTTCACTTCCGACAGCGAGGCGTCGGGCCCCAGCTTGCTCTGCAGCGCCTTGAACTTCGCCTCGTCGGCGAGCAGCGCCTCCATGTCCATCTCGAGGAGCGTGATCCGCGATCCGTTCACGTACTCCGCGTTGGTCTTGATGATCGGCCCGGCGACCTCCAGATCGATGTTGATCTTGAAGCCCTGGAACATGGTCTTGATCATGTTCATCATCATCGGGTTGGTGAGGTCGGGGACATCGCCCGCGTCGGCCGGCGGCTTGCCGCCGCCGCCGCCCGGCTTGTCGGTGAACGCGATGGTCAGCACCGAGGTGCTGCCGTTGCGAGCGAGCTTGAATTTGACGGGGTCGTCCTTGGTGGGCTCGGAGGACATGCGGCCGTCGGCGCTGCCGCTCATGCCCGGGTCCTGGCTCACCTGCACCTGGTTGATGTCGTCGAAGGCGAAGATCGCCTTCACGCCCTCGAAGCCGCTGGCGTTCTTCGCGGGCTCGGCCGACAGCAGCCGCACGCCCTTGCCCATGCGGGCGGCCGTGCGCTCGAGGTCGGCCTTGTTGAGCACGTTCGGGCCCTGGCCGTTCTGGGCCACGCCGGGCATCATCGCCTTCAGCGACGCCACGTTCATCAGCGTGGTCTGTTCCACCGTCCCGCTCCCATCGGCGTTGACCTTGATGAGCGTGGTGCTGTTGATGCAGCCCGCGAGGCCGATCGACGAGACGAGGGCGAGCAGGACGCGAATCGAACGCATATGGGTCTCCTCCGGGCAGGTCTGACCCATCATATCCTTCGCCGCCATCCGGCTGTTGGGGCGCGGGTCTTAAGACCCGCGCCTACGTATACTCGGGCATGGCACCAGAAGGAGAGGGCAAGACCGCGCTCGTCACCGGCGCGTCTTCAGGGATCGGGAAGGCGTTTGCCGAACTGCTGGCGGAGAAGGGCTACGGCCTGATCCTGACCGCGCGGCGGCGCGACCGGCTGGAGGCGCTGGCCGCGGACCTGGCGACGCGGCACGGCGTGCCGACGCGGATCGTCGTGGCCGATCTGGCGGATCCCGAGGCGCCGGCGCGGATGGTCGCGGAGCTGGGCGGCGCCCGGGTCGACCTGCTGGTGAACAACGCCGGCTACGGCGTGCCCGGCAGCTACACCAACGTGGCGTGGTCCGAGCACCAGCGGTTCATGCAGATCATGGTCACCGCGGTGTGCGATCTCACGTACCGGCTGTTGCCGGGAATGGTCGAGCGGGGATGGGGCCGCATCATCAATATCGCCTCGGTTGCCGGCATGGTGCCGGCGCCGGCGGGCCACACGCTGTACGGAGCCGCGAAGGCGTTCGTGATCCGGTTCTCCGAGGCGCTGTCGGCCGAGAACGCGGCCACGGGCGTGCACGTGACGGCCGTGTCCCCCGGCTTCACTTACAGCGAGTTTCACGACGTCACCGGCACCCGCGACAAGATGAACCGCGTGCCGGCGATGTTGTGGCTCGACGCGACCACCGTGGCGAAGGAAGGGTACGCGGCCGTGATGGCCGGCGACGCCGTGGTCGTGAACGGACGGATTTACAGAATCCTGATCTGGTTGAATGGCGTGCTGCCCAAGCGGCTGGCGCGGTGGGTGTCGGGCAGCGCCGGGCGCCGGTACCGGAAAGCCTGAACTTCAGGCCCTCGGGGCCGTATATATAGTCAGGCCCTCCCTATGGAATCCCTCATCACAGACCTGCGGTACGCCGTCCGGTGGATGGCCAAGAGTCCCGGATTCTCGCTGGTGGCCGTCTTGTCCCTTGGGATGGGCGTGGGGGTGAACACCGCGATGTTCTCGCTGGTGGATTCGCTTCTGTTCCGGCCGCTGCCCGTGACGTCGCCGCAGACGCTGGTGGACGTGTTCACGGCCGGCGGTGACGGCGACGAGTACGCGACCTCGTCGTACGCGGACTACCTGGATCTGAAGGCGCAGAACACGGTGTTCAGCGACATGATCGGCTACAGCCCGATGATGGCGCCGCTCAGCCTGGGCGACAGGTCGCGCGTCACGCTCGGGCAGGTCGTCACCTCCAATCATTTCTCGATGCTCGGCGTGCAGCCGTTTCTCGGCCGCATGCTCGTGCCGTCCGACGACGACCCGGCGGCGGCGCGCGTGGTCGTGATCGCGCATCGCATGTGGCGGCGCGAGTTTGGCAGCGACCCGGCGATCGTGGGCAAGTCGCTCACGCTGCGCGGGCTTCAATACACCATTGCCGGCGTCGCGCCCGAGTCGTTTACCGGCGTGGTGCCCCTGCTGACCCCGGAGTTGTGGCTGCCCGTGCGGCACGTGGACGAAGTGGAGCCCGCGGGCATTACGTCATCGGTACCGTCGCCGACTGGGAACACGCGCCTCGAGCGGCGCGGCACGCGGTGGATGTTCGTCAAGGGCCGGCTCAGGCCTGGGGTGACCGCGGCGCAGGCGCACGCCAATGTGGCGCTGATCGGCGCGCAACTCGAAGCCGCCAATCCCGTGACGAACAAAGGCAGCAAGATCGCGGCGGTGCCTACCGAAGACGTGCGGATGTTCGTGCCGCAGGCCGGCGGCGTGCTGTCGATCAGCGCCGCGGCGCTGATGGCCATCGTCGGGCTGGTGTTGCTGATCGCGTGCGCGAACGTGGCGGGCATGCTGCTGGCGCGCGCGTCGGCGCGCCGCCGCGAGATCAGCGTGCGCCTGGCGATTGGCGCGAGCCGCGCGCGGCTGGCTCAGCAGTTGCTCGTCGAGGGCCTGCTGCTGGGCACGCTCGGCGCCGCGGTGTCCGTGGGGTTGGCGTGGGCGCTCGTGCAGGCGCTTCTCGGCGTCGCCCTGCCGCTGCCGGTCGACGTCGCGTTGGACCTCCGCATCGATGCGCGCGTCCTGGCGTTCTCGCTCGCCATCGCCACGGCGACGGGCCTGGTGGCCGGGCTGCTGCCCGCGCTGAAGGCCTCGGCCCCCAGCCTGATCGACGATCTTCGCGGCGAAGCCCCCGCCGGGCGGATGGGCGGACGCCGGTTCACGCTGCGCGACGCGCTCGTTGTCAGCCAGGTCGCGCTGACCGCCGTCCTGCTCGTCGTGGCCGGCCTGCTGCTGAGGAGCCTCGGCGCCTCGCAACGCGCGGATGTCGGGTTCGAGCCGCAAGGCCTCGCCGCCATCGCGCTCGATACGGACATGGTGCGCTACACGCCGGAGCGCGGCCAGCAGTTCTGGCGCGAGGCCCTGGCCCGGACCCGCGCGCTCTCCGGCGTCTCCTCGGCCGCGCTGGTCTCGCCCACGCTGCCGTTCACCTTCAATTTCAACCAGCAGGAGATGCGGATCGACAACCGCACCTACACCGAGGGGCAGCGCGGAGAAATCATCGAGAACGTGGCGATGTCGCCCGGCTACCTGGGCACGCTCGGCGTGCGCCTGCTCGAAGGCCGCGACGTCGACGCCTCCGACATCACGGGCAGCCCCGACGTGGCGGTGGTCAACGAGACGATGGCGCGGAAGTTCTGGCCGAAGGAGTCGGCGGTCGGCCATACGTTCCAGACGATCAACCCGACGCGCTCGCGGTCGTTCCGGATCATCGGCGTCGCCGCCGATCACAAGCGGCACGGCGTGCTGGAATCGCCGACGCCGTTCGTGTACTACGCCAACGCGCAGCGGACCGGCAACTACAACTTCCTGGTGGCGCGGTCGAGCGGCGACGCCGCCACGCTGCGCAACACGATGCGGCGCGAGCTGCTGGCGATGGATCCGGGCCTGGTGATCATGTCGGCCAGCACGATGGAAGAGCACATGGGGGCCTCGCTGATGCCCGCGCGCGTGGGCGCCATGCTGGCGGCCGCGTTCGGTGGCCTCGGTATGCTGCTGGCGGCGATCGGATTGTACGGCGTGATCGCGTTTTCGGTGGCGCGCCGCACGCGCGAAATCGGCGTGCGCATGGCGCTGGGCGCCAAGCCGCCCGGCGTGATGGCCATGGTCATGCGCCAGGGATTCACCATCGTCGCGGTCGGGCTCGGCGTCGGCGCGCTGCTGGGCGCCGCGGCCGCGTTCGGACTGCGGGGACTCCTCTACGGCGTGCAGCCGCTCGATCCGATCGCGTGGTCGCTGGCCCTCACCGCGATGATGCTGGCGGCCGGGCTGGCGAACTTCGTGCCGGCGCGGCGCGCGATGCAGATCGATCCGATGTCGGCGCTACGATCGGAGTAATCATCGACTCGGGCTTCGCCGTCGCGCCTTCGGCGCTCCTCGACTCGGGCTTCGCCCTCGTGGGCGTCGCGCCTTCGGCGCTCCTCGGACTCGGCGCGTCGCGCCTCGTGTGAGTCGGCCTTCGGCCTCCTGAGCCTCTCAGCGGCAGCCTATACCGCCCACTCAGGTGCCAGCACTTCCGCCTGTTCGAGCACGAGCTGCGTGGCCTTCTCCTGCTTATTCCGTGCTTCCGTGTTTCCGTGGCAAGCATTTGAGGTCTGCAGCGTCGGGTCCCAGCGAAGGCGATATACTTGCAGCCTTTCCGGAGGAGATGCTGATGTCGAGATCGTGGCGCAGGTTTTCGTTGTGCGCGGCCGCGTGCCTGACCGCGGCCATGTCGCTGTCGGCCCAGCAGACGAACCCGACGCCGGCGCGGCAGGCGGGTGACGGCGAGGGGCCTTTCGATCGCCTGGTGATCCGCGGGGTCACGGTGATCGACGGCACCGGCGCCCCGCCGCGCGGCCCGATGGACGTCGTCGTCCAGCAGAACCGCATCCACGAAGTCACGAGCGTGGGGTTCCCGGGCGTCCCCATCACCGATCGGTCGCGTCCGCAGAAGGGCACGAAAGAGATCGACGGCACCGGGATGTACCTGATGCCCGGCTTCGTCGACGCGCACGTCCACTGCGGCGGCGGGCAGGCGCGCGAGCCCGACTATGTCTACAAGCTCTGGATGATGCACGGGGTCACCACCGTGCGCGGCGTGCCCTGCGGCTCGATGGACTGGGACCTGCAGCAGCGCGAGCTGTCGGCGAAGAACCAGATCGTCGCGCCGCGCATCTTCGCCTACCACCGTCCGTTCACGGGTGAAGGCTGGGACCGCACGCGCCTGCAAACGCCCGAGACCGCGCGCGAGTGGGTGCGGTTCGCGGCCAAGAAAGGCGTGGATGGCCTCAAGCTCGGCGCCCTCGATCCCGAGATCATGGCGGCGCTGCTGGACGAGGCCAAGAAGTTCAACCTCGGGTCGACCGCCCACCTCGACCAGATGGGCGTGGCGCGCATGAACGCCCGCGACGCGTCCCGCCTGGGCCTGGGCACGCTGACGCACTACTACGGCCTGTTCGAGGCGCTGCTGAAGGACAACGTCGTCCAGCCGTTCCCGGTGACCCAGAACTACAACGACGAGCAGCACCGGTTCGGCCAGGTCGCGCGGTTGTGGAACAAGATCCACCCGCGCGGCAGCGAGCCGTGGAACGCGCTGATCAAGGAATGGGTCGACCGCAAGTTCGTCCTCGATCCGACGATGACGATCTATTCGGCGGGCCGCGACGTGATGCGCATGCGCAACGCCGACTGGCACGAGAAGTACACGACGCCGTCGCTGTGGGCGTTCTATCAGCCCAACCGCAACGCGCACGGCGCCTACTGGTTCTACTGGACCACCGAGGACGAGATCGAGTGGAAGCGGTTCTACCAGGTGTGGATGTCGTTCATCAACGACTACAAGAACGCGGGCGGCCGGGTGACCACCGGGTCGGATTCCGGCTTCATCTACCAGACCTACGGCTTCGGCTACATCAACGAGTTCGAGATGCTGCAGGAGGCCGGTTTCCATCCGCTCGAGGTGATTCGTTCCGCGACGTTGAACGGCGCGCTGACGCTGTCGGAGCCGAAAGGCAAGCCGATCGACTTCGGGATCATCCGGCCCGGGCTGCTCGCCGACATGGTGATCGTCGATCAGAATCCGCTCGAGAACTTCAAGGTCCTCTACGCCACCGGCGCCGTAAAGCTGAACGACAAGACGGCCAAGGTCGAGCGGGTCGGCGGCATCAAGTACACGATCAAGGACGGCATCGTTTACGATGCCAGGAAACTGGCCGCCGATGTGGCGGCGATGGTCGAGCAGGCGAAGCAGCGCAAGCCGACGACATCGGCCAATCAGCAGGATTAGCCAAAAGACATGCGCATACTCGGAAAAATCATCCTGGTTCTGCTGCTGCTGGTCGTCGTCGTGGCCGCCTGCGGTGTCGGCTATCTGTACTTGGTCTATCCGAATGTCCCGGCGGCGCCCGCGTTCAAGATCGAGCCGTCGCCGGAGCGGCTGGCCCGCGGGCAGTACCTCAGCGATCACGTCGTCGGGTGCACGACCTGTCACTCGCAGCGGGACTGGACCCGCTATTCGGGTCTGATCAAGCCCGAGACGCTCGGCCGCGGCGGCGACAAGTTCGACCTCGGCGGGGCGGGCGTGGTCTACGCCAAGAACATCACGCCCGCGGCCATCGGATCCTGGACGGATGGCGAGCTGCTGCGCGCCGTCGCGGCCGGCGTCTCGCGCGACGGCACGCCGCTGTTCCCCCTGATGCCGTACCCCCACTTCGGCCAGATGTCCGAAGACGATGTGCATGCCGTGCTCGCCTACATCCGATCGCTGAAGGCGATCGAGGGCGCCGTGCCCGATCGCACGCTGGCATTCCCGATGAACTTGATCGTGCGGACCATTCCCACCGCTGCGGCGTTCCAGCCGCGGCCGTCGCCCGACAGCAAGGTGGCGTACGGCAAATACATGACCGACGCGGCGCTCTGCAGCGACTGCCACACGCCGATCGACGATCGCGGACAGCCGCTCCCCGGCCGCGACTTCGTCGGCGGCATGGAGTTCATCGAAACCGGCTACCGCGTGCGCTCGGCCAACATCACTCCGGATGCCGACACCGGCATCGGCTCGTGGACCGAGCAGCAGTTCATCGACAGGTTCAAGGGGTTCGAGACGCCGTCGAACGCCGAGCTCGGCGACGCGGAGCGGCGGCAGAACACGGTGATGCCGATCACGATGTACGCCGGCATGACCCGCGAGGACCTGTCGGCGATCTACGCCTACCTGCGAACGCTGAAGCCCGTGGTCAATCGCGTGAACAAGTTCCCGGACGCGAAGTAGAGTTAAGAGTGCAGAGTTAAGAGTTAAGAGTTAAGAACGAATGTTTGACTACCTGACCGGGATCTACAACATCACGCCCACGCCGTTCGATCCCGATGGCGCGCTCGACGAGCCAAGCCTTCGGCGGCTGACCGAGTTCACGCGCGGGACGCGGGTCAACGGCATGACGATCCTGGGCGTGCTGGGCGAGGCCGACAAGCTGACCGAGGCCGAGCGGGATCGCGTGACGTCGATCGTGATCGAGACTGCGGGCGCCGACTTTCCGATCTGCGTCGGGACGACGCACGCCGGCACCGACGGGTGCATCGCCTACAGCCGGCGCGCCCAGCAGCTGGGCGCGAAGGCCGTGATGGTGGCGCCGCCCCGGCTGGCGAGGACCAACGACGCGGCGCTCGAACGCCACTACGTGGCGGTGGCGGAGGCGATCGACATCCCCGTGGTCGTGCAGGACTTTCCACCGGCGGTCGGCGGCATCACGATGAGCGTGGAGCTGATTGCGCGGCTGGCGGCGGCGTCGCCGAGGCTCGCGTTCCTCAAGCTCGAAGACGAGCCGGCGCCGACGAAAATCACGCAGATCCGCGCGGTGTCGACCGACGTCCGGATCTTCGGCGGGCTGGGCGGCATGATGTTCCTCGAAGAGCTGCGGCACGGCGCCATCGGCACGATGACCGGCTTTGCGTTCCCCGAGATCCTGGTCGACATCTACTCGCGGTTCACCGCCGGCGATCTCGATGGCGCCACGGACGTGTTCTACGGGTTCCTGCCGATCATCCGCTTCGAGAACCAGCCGCGCATCAACCTGGCGCTGCGCAAGCACATTTACCAGCTGCGGGGCGTGATCGCGCACGCGCGGGTCCGCGCCCCGTTCACGCCCGTCGACGCCGACACGCTGAAGGACCTCGACGACATCCTCGAGCGCATGGAACTGCTCGCCCCAAGGCGGCGGCCGGCCTCTAACCAATAACGAATAACGAATAACGAATAACAAACAGCCATGGATTTCGGATTGAAGGGAAAGCGCGCGATCGTGATGGCGGCCAGCCGCGGGCTGGGCTATGCCTCGGCTCTGGGACTGGCGCGCGAGGGCTGCCATCTCGTGATCTGCAGCCGCGACCAGGCGCGAATCGAGGCGGCCGCCGAGACGATTCGGCGCGAGACCGGCGCCCGCGTGAAGGCGCTGACTGCCGACGTGAGCAGTGCGTCCGAAGCCAGGCGGCTGGTCGATACCGCCGTGGCCGAGTACGGCGGCCTCGAGATCGTCGTGCACAACGCCGGCGGTCCTCCCGCGGGCGAGACCCTCGCGATGAGCGACGAGCAGTGGCAAAAGGCGTTCGAGCAGAACCTCTTGAGCTTCACGCGCATCGTTCACGCGGCGGTGCCTGAGATGAAGAAGGCCGGGTACGGGCGCGTGCTGACCATTGCCTCCTCGTCGATCAAGCAGCCGATTCCGAACCTGGCGCTGTCGAATGCCCTGCGTGCGGGCGTGTGGGGACTGGCGAAGACGCTGTCACGGGAGCTCGCCCCGAAAGGCATTCTCGTCAACGTGATCGCGCCGGGCCGGATCGACACCGAGCGCATTGCCGAGCTCGATCAGGCCAACGCCCAGAAGAGCGGCAAGCCCGTTGACGAGGTTCGCAAGGCATCGGTGGCGACGATTCCGCTCGGTCGGCTCGGCCGGCCGGAAGAGCTCGCGAACCTGGTCGTGTTCCTCGCGTCTCAGGCCGGCAGCTATATCAGCGGCCAGGCGATAATGGTGGACGGTGCGGCGGGGAATGCCTTGTAAGTTCACAGTTCACAGTTCAGAGTTCACAGTTGAAGTTTGAAGTTTGAAGTTTAAAGTTACTGCCGTCGCGCTCGTGCTCGCTGCCGCATCCACCGGGGCGCAAGTCGTGGTTCCGGCGACGCGTCCGGAATTCTCCGGGTTTCTCACTGAGCTCAAATCGCAGGCCCTCGCGCGCGGGATTTCCGCCGACACCGTCGAGCTCGCGTTGACGGCGCTCGAGCCGCTCGAGGTCGTAGTCGAACGGGACCGCACGCAGGCGGAAACGGTCCTGACAATCGATCAGTACCTGCAGCGCCGACTCACCCGGACCTTCGTGCGCACGGCCCGGGAGAAGGCGGCTGCGCATCGTGGCGTGCTGCGCAAGGTGAGCGCGGCCTATGGTCCGCCCCCGCGCCTGATCGTCGCCGTGTGGGGGATGGAATCCAACTTCGGCCGGTTCACGGGCACCCGACCGACCGTGCAGGCCCTGGCCACGCTCGCCTGGGAGGGCCGGCGCGGCCCCTTCTTCACCGGCGAGCTGATGGACGCGCTGCAGATCGTGGACCAGGGCCACATCGACCTCGATCGCATGAAGGGGTCGTGGGCGGGCGCGATGGGGCAGACGCAGTTCATGCCGTCCTCCTACCTGGCCCACGCGCAGGATTTCGACGGCGACGGCCGCCGCGACATCTGGGGCACGCTGCCCGACGTGTTCGCCTCGATTGCCAACTACTTGAAGGCGTACGGCTGGCAGCCGGGCCAGGCGTGGGGGCGCCAGGTGAAGCTGCCCGCCGGCGGCGCGGCGCCGCTGGTCGAGACGATCGGATTGCGCGACAGCGGATGCCGGGCGTCACGCGAGCTCACGGTGGCGATTCCCCTCGCGAAGTGGCAATCGCTGGGGGTGCGGGCGATCACCGGCGGCGCGCTGCCGAAGGTCGATCGCATGGCCTCCCTGCTGCGCGCCGGCAAGAAGACGTATTTGGTCTACCCGAACTACGACACGCTGCTCGGCTACAACTGCGCGCATGCCTACGCGCTCGCGGTCGGTCTGCTCGCCGACCGCATTGGCGAATAGCGCCGGCCAGGCCGTCGAATCCGCCAGGCTAATCGGGACACGACCGGGCGGGGTACCCGTCATGAACTGACGTCCCGGGCCATTCAGCTCACCGTCAGGACAGCCCTTCGTGCGGCCGTCTTGGGCTCGGTGAGCACCACGATTTGTCGGTCCAGGGTCGCCAGGACGCCGCCGTGACGAATGGCGAGACCCAGCAGGTAGGCGTCGGTGACCTGTTGATGTCCGATCAGGCGCACGCCGGCAAACGCCACGGCCTCCGCGAAGGCCAGATCGTCGGCCCACAACGCGTGATCCTTGGCCGCCGTGTTCGCGACCAACACCTGCGTCGCGTCGCGTGGCTGCACCGCGTCGCGTGAGAAGGCCGGGTTCGACACGATCCGCACGAAACCAGCCTGCGTGATCGGACACGTAGCCCAGCCCCGGCTCCGATGGCGGGCAAACCACGCCACCGCCAATTCGTGCTGTTCGTGGCTCGGCCAGAGCAGGGCGATCAACAAGTTGGTGTCGAGCAGATAACTGCTCACACGCCCTCGGCTTCGATCCGTCGCACTTCCTTGGTCGTCACCTTCGGTGAATCAGCGGGGAGCTGGAACATGACGAGGCCGTTCCTGTCCAGCGAGGGCGTCGGCGCGCTCAACCCGCGCCGCACCAGGTCCGAGATGGTCTTGCCCAGAGAGACGCCCCGGAGCTTGGCGTGACGAGCGACCAACTCGACGATGTCATCATCAAGTGTAATGGTTGTTCTCATACGCTAATGATGCGTTAGATATGGATTGATGTCAAAGATCGCTTTTCGACATCAGACTACCCAATACAATCTGGTCCCGGGAGTAAGGCCATCAAGCGCCACGGTGTGCCCGTATCGTGGGCCTCGAGGCCGACTCGAGGATAAGATCGTGGGTATGAGCACCCCATCCAAGCCCTCCGCCGCCGCTGTCGTGACCGTGTTGGCGCTGGCCGCGGCGTCGATGGCGGCCGCCGTGTATTTCGGCGGCAACGGCCAGCTGCCGCTGGCCATGACCGGCACCGGCCTGTTCGTGCTGCTGGGCGGCCTGGGCTTCGAACTGGCCCGCCGTCGATCGGCCTAATCAGCTTTCAGCCTTCAGCTTTCAGCCTTCAGCCTTCAGCCATCGGCCTTCAGCCATACGATAGACTCGTCGGCGCGGTGGCCGACGATTCCGACCTCTCAAGACTGCTGGCGGCTTGGGCCCGGAAAGACAGCTCCGCCCGCGACGAGCTGGTTTCACTGGTCTACGACGAGCTGCGGCTGATCGCGCACCGGTATCTGAAGGGCGAGCGGCCCGGGCACACGCTGCAGACGACCGCGCTCGTGAACGAGGCCTACCTGCGGATGATCGACCTCGATCGCATGCAGTGGACCGACCGCACCCATTTCTTTGCGATGGCGGCGACGTTGATGCGGCGGATTCTCGTCGACTACGCGCGCCAGCGAGGGCGCGACAAGCGCGGCGGCGACCTGACGATTGTCTCCCTCGACGGCCATGACGCGGCCCAATCCCAGGGTCTGGATATCGAGGCCCTCGACGGCGCGCTCGAACGGCTGGCCGCGCTCGACCCGCAGCAGGCCCGGATCGTCGAGCTGAGGTTTTTTGGCGGCCTGACCGTTGATGAGACAGGCGCCGCCCTGAACGTCTCGCCGTCAACCGTCAAGCGTGAATGGGCGTCGGCCAAGGCGTGGCTGCTGCTCGAGCTCGAATCACGATGAGCACCCGCCCGGAAGACTGGGTCCGCATCCGCGCCGTGTTCGATGGCGCCGCCGGTCTGGCCGCGGCGAAGCGGAACGCCTACCTCGATCGCGCGTGCGGGTCCGACGCCGGGCTGCGCCGGCAGGTCGACGCGCTGCTCGCGTCGCACGATCGGGCCGACACGTTCCTCGAGACGCCGGCCCGCGTCGTGATCGGCGAGCCGTTGGACGCTGCGGATGAGATCGTCGGCACGCGCATCGGTTCGTACGACGTCGACTCGCGCATCGGCGCGGGAGGCATGGGCGAGGTCTACCTCGCGCGTGACTCGAAGCTCAATCGGCCCGTCGCGGTGAAGCTGCTGTCGCGGCGGTTGAGCCTCGACGAGGATCGGCTGCGCCGGTTCCGGCAGGAGGCGCACTCCGTCTCCGCCCTCAACCATCCCAACATCCTCGTGATCCACGATTTCGGCGATCACGATGGACGGCCGTTCATGGTCACGGAGTTCGTCGAAGGCCAGACGCTGCGGCAGCGGATGCAGCATTCACCGCTGGCGATCCAGGAGGCCGTCGCGATTGGCCTGCAAGTGGCCCACGCGCTGTCGGCGGCGCACGCCCGCGGCATCGTCCATCGTGACGTGAAGCCGGAGAACGTGATGGTGCGGCCCGACGGCTATGTGAAGGTGCTCGACTTCGGCCTCGCCAAGCTGGCCGACACACCCGCGGAAGGCGGCCCGGCGCTGCGCACCAGTCCCGGCGTGGTGATGGGTACGCCCCAATACATGTCGCCCGAGCAGGCGCGCGGCCTCGAGCTCGATGCCCGCAGCGACATCTGGAGCCTCGGCGCGATGCTCTACGAAATGGTCACCGGGAGCCCGCCGTTCAGCGGTGCCACGTCCGCCGACCTGGTCGCGGCCATCCTCAACGCCGAGCCGGTGCCGCTCGATCTGAAGGCGCCGCAGGCGCCACCGGGGCTCGAGCGCATCGTGGCGAAGGCCCTCCGCAAGAACAGGACCGAGCGGCACTCGAATGGCGCGGAAGTCAGCGCGGAACTCGCCGCGCTCAGCAAGCAGCTCGAGTCCGATCGCCCGGGTCAGCCGGCCCAGCCCGTTCGCGATCTTCGGCCCGACGACGATGCCGGGTCGACCCCGCGCAGCCGGATTGCGAAGCGCACCCGCCTGGTGGTGCTGCCGTTCCGATTGTTGCGGCCCGATGCCGAGACGGACTTTCTCGCCTTCAGCCTGGCCGATGCGATTGCCACGACGCTCTCGAACCTCGACTCGTTGATCGTGCGATCGAGCCTGGCCGCCGCGCGCTTTGCCGCCGCGGAACTCGATCTGCGGGCGCTGGCGGCCGCAACGGAAACCGATGCCGTGCTGGTCGGCACGCTGCTCCGCATGGGGCCGCAACTGCGCGTCAGCGCGCAGCTGCTCGCCGCGCCGGAAGGGACGATCATCTGGTCGGACCGCATCGATGTGCCGGTCGACGATCTCATTCGCATCCAGGACGAGCTGAGCGAGCGCATCGTCGACTCGCTGTCGCTGCCGCTGGCGGGGCGCGACCAGCAGATGTTGCGCGGCAACGCGCCGGCCAGCGCGAAGGCCTACGAACTGTACCTGCGCGGCAACAGTCACTTCTATCATTCGGACGACTGGACGATCGCGCGCGACCTCTACGTCGAATGCGTGGCCGAAGATCCCGCGTACGCGCCGGCGTGGGCCCGGCTTGGGCGGTGCTATCGCCTGACCGCCAAGTTCCGATCCGCCACCGTCGCGGTGATGACGGAGAACCTGCGGCGCGCGGACGGGGCGTTTCGCAACGCTTTCGAGATCGACCCCGACCTGCCGATCGCGCATCACCTCTACACGCCGCTCGAGACGGACCTGGGCCGAGCCGAAGAGGCGATGTTGCGATTGGTCCGCCGGGCCCGCCAGCGCCGGGCCGATCCGGAGCTCTATGCCGGACTCGTGCACGCGTGCCGCTACTGCGGCCTGTTCGACGCGTCGGTGGCGGCGCACGCGCACGCGAGGCGAATCGATCCGCAGATTGCCACCAGCGTGGCGCAGACGCACTGGATTCGCGGCGAGTTCGAACAGGCGATCGAAGGCTTTGGCCCGCACGGCTTCTTCTTCGGGCTCCCGTACGTCTCGCTGGGGCGGAACGACGAGGCGCTCAAGGCGGCCGAACAGGCCTCGGGCGTTGTTCGTGACGCCACCACCCGTTCGTATCAGCGGATCCTGCCGCTGTTACTGACGGGGAAGACGGACGCGTGCCGCGAGCTGCTCGACGAACTGGCGCCGCGGAATCCCGATCCCGAGTCGATCTTCCATATCGCCCGCACCTACGCGCGGCTGGGTGCGACCGCTGCCGCGGTGACGCAATTCAGCCGCGCCGTCGATGCGGGCTACTTCTGCGCGCCGGGGTTCGAGCGCGATTCGTGGCTCGACCACCTGCGCGCCGATCCGGTGTTCACGGCCGCCCTGGCCCGCGCCCAGGTCCGGCACGCCCAGGCCGTCCGCAAGTTCCGCGAGGCAGGCGGCGAACGCCTCCTCGGCCTGGCGTAGTCATTTGGTCGGGTTGTCGGCCGGGTTGACGTAGTTGACGAGGAACGGGCCCTGCCCGTAGATCTGCACGACCGTCTCGCCCTTCGCGCTGGCGTAGTGGCGGCCCATCTTCGGCATCACCGTAAACGACCCCGCCGGCAACCGGTGCATCGATGCGTCATTGCGCTTGTCGCCCAGGCCCATCGAAAACAGCCCGGAGATCACGACGATGTTCTCGTCGGTCGGGTGCCAGTGGGGCGCGATCTTGTACCCGTCCGGGAACTTGAGGCGGAGGCTGAAGAAGCCTTCCTTGCCCGGATCGCCGTCCAGGACGGCGATCTGCGCCCCGGGCGGAAGCACCGGGGGCGCCGGCCCCCACGTCAGTTCGGCGGGGGTGAAGGCCACGTGCCTGGGCGCTTGCGCGAGAATGCCGGCGGGAGTGCCGAGTAGAGCCACGAGAGTAAGGCCAGCTGCGGTTCGAGTCAAAGACGACATATGGGACCTCCTGTTTTTTGTCCTTGCTTGATAAGGCGCTGTTCGCCGGAAAAGGAGGTCAACCGTCGCGGACGCGAGTTTGGATAGAATCGAAGGATGATTCAGCGTGTGTTTGCCTTCCTCATGATTCTCTCGGTGGCGGCGTGCGGGCCAGGCGCGCCCGCCCCGTCGAGCGCGCCCGCTCCGGCGGCCACGGCGCCCGCCCCCGCCCCGAAGCCCGCGGCGGCCATCACCTTGCTCGAGCCCGCCGACGGGGCCAGCGCGGGGCACATCGATCTGTTTCGCTGGTCCGCCGCTGACGGGGCCGATGGCTACATCATCCGCATTCTCGGCAGCGACGGCCGCGTCGTCTTCGAGAGCCCGCTGCTGACCGCGACTGAGGCGCACCTGCCCAAGACGGTGGGGCTCGAACCGGAAGCGCACACGTGGAGCGTGACGGCGCGGAAGGCCGGCGAGGCCCTCGTGGCGTCGCCGGTGTTCAAGTTCACCATTACCCCATAGGACGTCATGACGAAGGACCTGCTGAAAGGCCTCAACGAACATCTCAAGCTCGAGTTCCGGGCGTCGCACGAATACCTGGCGATGTCGATCTGGCTGTCGGAACACGACCTGCCCGGATTCGCCACGTGGATGCGGAAGCAGTCGGCCGATGAGCTGATGCATGCGCAGCGGATCATCGATCACCTGGTCGAGCGCGATCAGAAGGTCACGCTGCCCGCCATCGCGGCGCCGCCGGCGTCGTGGAAATCGGCCGAGGCGTTGTGCGAGCACCTGCTGAAGAACGAGCAGGACGTCACGGCGTCGATCAACGAGCTGTTTGCGATGGCCGAAAAGGCGAAAGACCGCCCCGGCGTCGTGATGCTGCAGTGGTTTGTGACCGAGCAGATGGAAGAAGAGGCGGCGGCGCGCGCCGTCCTCGGACGCATCCGCCTCGCCGGCAACACCGGCGTCGGGCTGCTGATGATCGATCAGGAGCTCGCCGGCGGCTCGGTGCCCGGCATGCCCGTTTCGCCCGCCGGCGCGGCGTAAGACGGCCCGATGGCGGTGCAACGGTGGAATGCGGCTGACGGACCGGTCACCGAAGCCGCCCTTCGCGCCAAGCTCGAGTCGCGCGGGTATCGCATCGCGAAGTACGTCTACGAGCCGGGCACGGTGTTCCCCGACCACACGCACGGCGTCGACAAGATCGACGCGGTGGTGTCGGGCCGGTTCCGGCTCGTGGTGGGCGGGCACCTCGCCGTGCTCGGGCCCGGCGACTGGGTCGCCATTCCCCGCGGATCCGTTCACAGCGCGGCGGTCGTCGGCGACGACCCTGTCGTGACCCTGGATGCGGTGAAGCTGTGAAGGTGGCGATCTTCGGTTCCGGCGCCGTGGGCGGCTATTTCGGCGGACGTCTCGCGGCCGCGGGTGAAGACGTCACGTTCCTGGCGCGGGGCGCGCACCTCGCGGCCCTGCAGCAGGGCGGGCTCCACATCGAGAGCCCGGCCGGCGCGCTTCACCTGCCGAAGGTGTCGGCCACGGATCGTCCGCAGGCGGTGGGACCGGTGGACGTCGTGCTGTTCACGGTCAAGCTCTACGACGCGGACGCGGCGGCTGCCACGCTGACCCCCCTGATTGGCCCCGACACCGTCGTCATCACGCTCCAGAACGGCGTCGAGGCCGTCGACATGGTGGCGAAGCACGTCGGCAAGGATCACGTGGCCGGCGCCGCGGCCTACATCGTGATCGTGATCGACAAGCCCGGGCACCTTCGACACACGGCCGCGCATCAGCTCGTGTTCGGCGAGCCGGACGGGACGAGGTCGCCGCGCCTGGTGGCCTTCGAAGAGGCGTGCACGCGCGCGGGCTTTCACGCGAAAACCAGCACCGGGATCGAAACCGACCTGTGGGTCAAGTTCGTGCGGCTGTCCACCTGGAGCGGGATGACCGCGGTGACGCGGTGTCCGATGGGCGTGATCCGGGACGACAAGGATCTGTTCGCCATGATGATGACGGCGATCGACGAAGCGATTGCCGTCGGCCGCGCGAGGGGAGTCAGGTTTCCCGAGAACCTCGTCGACGAGACCCTCAAGCTGATTCACCGGTTCCCGGCCGAGTCGAAGTCGTCGATGTTCGAAGACCTGGAGCGCGGCCGCCCGCTCGAGCTGCCGTGGCTGAGCGGCGCCGTCGTCCGGCTGGGAAGGGAAGTCGGCGTCCCGGCGCCGACGCACCAGTTCATCACTACCGTGCTGTCGCCATTCGTACACGGCGCCCGCTGAGCGGATATGTGACGGAGATGGCGTTGCCGGTGCGCGGCGCGGCTTGGCCTTACCGGCACCTGGGGCGCGTCCGCGTTCCAGGTCATCGTCGGGTTCGCGTTGATCGTCGCCGCGCTGCGCGAGTCGATTCCCAGCCGGCCGTGGAGCCGCGTGTCGCTGTCACTGTGGCTCACGCTTCCGCTGGCCGCGCGCGCCTATCCGACCCGGCCGGCGCTGGCGGGGGCCCTGCTGGGCCTCGGCGCCGGCCTGATGGCCGACGCCGGCTGGCGCCTCTTCTGTCATTTCTCGGAACCCGCCCACGTGCTGTCCGCACACCTGGGCGCGGTCGTGATCGCGATGCTGCTCGGATCGGCGCTGGCGACGGCTATTTGCCGAGCTCAGCGTAGATCTTGGGCACGTTGTCTTTCGCGCCCGTCATCTGGTAGGCGCTGAATTTCTCCGGCAGCTTCAGGTCCGCCAATGCCTGATCGGCCGTCTTACCCGTCTTGATTGCCGCCTGGACGGCGGCGAGAAAGGCGCGATTGAATTCGCCGACCTCCTGGAGGTCCGCCCACGTCATCACGGTGCTGTGCCCGGTGATCACCGTGTCGACGTTCCTGATGCCGGCGGCCGCCTTGGCGAGCGTCTCGCCGATCAGCACGCCGCTGCCGCCGTTGTTCATGTCCAGCAGGGGTGTGCCCTTCCTCGCGAAGATGTCGCCGGCATGCACGGTCCGCAGGCCGCGGAAGACGACGAAGATGTCGCCGTTTGTGTGCCCGCGGCCGAAGTAGTAGAGGTCGATGGCGTCGGCGCCGTTGAGCACGGTCATCTTGTCCTTGAAGGTCTTGTCCGGCAGCGCGAACCTCTTCGACGCGTCGGCGAAGTTCGTCATCTTCGCCATGTTGGCGCCGGTGTTCTCGTGGGCGACGATTTCAACCGAGGCGGGGAAGAACTCGTTGCTGCCCACGTGATCGCCGTGCGTGTGCGTGTTGATGATGTGCGTGACGGGCTTCGACGTGACGGTCTTCACCTTGTCGAGGATCGCCTGGCCCCAGTTGGGGTTCTTCGTGTCGACGAGAACGACCCCGTTGGCCGTGATGAACGCGGCCGTGTTGCCGCCGCCCCCCGCCCCCGTGATCATGTAGAGGTTGTCTTTGACCTTCTCGATCTCCGCCACGTTCGGCTTGGCCGGCGTGGGTTGCTGCGCCTGCGTCACGGCCAAACCTGCACCGACGATGAGTCCGATCACCAGCCCACGCTTCATCACGCCCCTCCCGTCAGAAACACCCGTTCGACGAACCAGTACAGGCCCGCAAGGATAACGCAGATCGACCCGGCCAGCGCTACGCGCGCGGACCATGACACGCTACGCCGGCGGATGAGCTCCAGCACCGTGGCGACGACGCCGACGATGACGAGCTGGCCGAGCTCGACGCCGAGGTTGAACGCGAAGAGCGACCAGCCGAGCGCGGCCTGCGGCAGCCCGAACTCCTTCAACACCGACGCGAAGCCGAACCCGTGCACGAGCCCGAAGGCGGCTGCGAGCCAGGCACGAATGTCCGACGCCTGGCGGGTCGACCCCTGCCTGCCCTGAGCGAGGCGCTCTGAATCTGGCGACGAGTCGAAGGGGGTGCCCCGCAATACCAGGACGTTGTCGGCGCCCACCACAACGATGGTGAGCGCAATCAACGGCTCGATGTACCGTGACGGCGGCGAGACGATGTCGAGAGCCGCGAGCGACAACGTCAGGCTGTGGCCGATCGTGAACGCCGTGACGATCAGCGCGAGGCGTGAGAGCGAGCCGCCGAGCAGCAGCAGGCCGACCAGGAACAGGATGTGGTCGGGGCCGATCATGATGTGCTCGATGCCGGAGAGCACGAACGTCCGCACGACCGCCAGCCGGCCCTGCGTGGTGCCGGCGTAGTAGTCGGCGGTCTGCCGCGTCACGTCGAGGATGGCCTGGTGTTGCAACGCGCCGTCTTCGTAGATGTTGACGAACGTCTGGTGGATCGGGTCGTACGGGAACAGGTAGGCCTGCAGCCCGACGCGCGCGGGCTTCGCGCCTGCGACCGTGAAGGCGAGCCGCAAACTCTGGCGATCCGGGACCACGTCGACGGCGCCCCATTGGACGGCGGCGGCGCGGCCGTCGAAACTCAGCGCCAGCCGGGGCGACAGCAAGGCCACGAGCATGTCGCGGACGCGCGCGGCCACCGCGGGATCGAGCAGCGTGTCGGCCGCGGCCACGTTCAGGTCGTGGGCGGCGTCGAGATCGTGGACCACCAGCGTGCCGGTCACGCCGCTGGAATCGAGATGGAGGTCAAGATAGCTGAACGGCGCGGGATGCGCTCCGGCCGGCCGGGCCCACATGAGCAGGGCTGCCGCGAGCAGCAGTCGAATCAACGGGCGCCGCCTTAGAGTCCTTCGACCAGCACGAACTGCATGGTCGCTGCTCCGGCCCGCACCTTGCGCGCCGCCGTGTATTCGGGCGAGTCATACATGCTCCGCGCCGCCTCGAAGCTCGGGAACTCGATCACGACCACGCGCGAGGCCGCCTTCGCCCCTTCGAGCGTGGTGCTGCGCCCGCCACGAGCGAGGAACGTGCCGCCGTACTTCGCAATGATGCCCGGCGACAGCTTGGTGTAGGCCGCGTACTGTTCGGTGTTGGTCACCTCCGACTGCACCAGGATGTAGGCCTTCTTCGCCGGCGGCTGCGCCGCCAGCGACGCGCCGGCGACGGCCATCGCGGCGGCGAGCGCCGAACCGAGCACGAATGATCTCACCGACATGGTCCAACCTTCCTTATCGCGGGACGAGTACACGGGCCGTCGCCCACAGCCACGAGAGACAGATGACCGACGTCAGCAGCACGTCGCTGGGCCAATGCGCGCCGAGGGCGACCCGCGCGGCGCAGCCGAGTGCCAGCATCAGCGACGACAGCGCGAGGATCGACAGGCGGAGCGGCGTGGCCTTCTTTCGCGCCGACAGCACCGCCAGCGTGCCAAAGGTCGCGCAGAAGAACGTCATGGTCGTCGACGGAAACGTGAAGCCGCCCGGGCTTCCCACCACGGCAATCAGCTCTCCCGAGGGACGCGGACGGCCGAAGATCGCCTTCGTCGACTCCGCGCCGTAATGCTCGAGCGCGATCGCACCGGCGGCGATGGCCAGGCCGCGCCAACCCGCTACCGCGAACGCGAGCACCGCGGCGGCGGCCATCAGGTAATAGCGGTTGGGCGCCGGCGCGAGCCGGCTGATCGGATTCGCCCACCATGACGGGTCTGGCGCCAGCGACTGCAGGCCGCGGGCCACCGTCACATCGCCGGCGAAATACGGTTCCAGGGTCACGGCGACGCCAATCAGGAGCGTGACGGCAGCGGCCAGCACGAACGGCATCAAGGGGGATCGCATGCGGCTCACTGTACCGCATGGGGGCCCGCGAACACCGCGTAGAGCCCCGCGAGCGAGTACTCCTGCATCATGGCGAGGACGGCCCGGCGTCCCTCGCCGTAGACGAGCGCCCGCGCCCGGCGGCGCTCGATGAAGGCCAGCGTCCCATCGGGATTGCCGACCAGGGCGTCATGGGCGAGCCGGTCGAGCGCGCGTTCCTGCGTGATCGCGCTGTCGAGATACTGGCGTGCCACATCGGTGACCTCGGGCAACAGATCCGCGAGGAGCGTCTCGACGCGAACGAGCGCCGGCACGTCGGCCGCATTCGCTCCCGCTGCGGGAAAGAGGACGTCCCGATAGAGCGAGACGCGCTGGTCCTCCGGCAGCGCCAGGTCGGCGCCGACTTCGGCGGCGCCTTCGGCGAACAGCAGGTGCGGCCCGAAAGCCGGCACCAGCTGGAGCTCCTCGCGCTGGCGATTCGTGAACGTGACGTCGATCAACACCTGCTGCACGTGGTGCCCCGGATAGCCTTCATGACAGGCGAGCCGCAGGGCCCGTGCCACGTCGAGCAGCGCTTCGTCGTTGATCTGGAGCTCGCTTCGGTGGCGCCCTTGGTAGCGGGTAAATCCATCCCAGACCAGGCCTGGCTCCAGTTGGACCCGGACGCCCTCGTCGGGTGGCAGCCGGATCACCGCCGCCGTCGCCCGCCGGCAGGCCGCGATCGCCTGCTCGACCACGGTGACGCGCCGATCGGCCGGGACGCTCGTGCGGCGGCGAAGCGCGGCCACGCGCTCGGCGAGCGGCGAGGTTCCCGGCAGCACGCGCGCGATCTCCGCTCGCACGCGCTCCATGCGAGCGGCGTCGAAGGGCTCGGGCTCGACGCCGAATTCTTCGCGGAGCTGATCGTCGATGCCGGCCGGCCGGCCGAGTTGGCGCTCGGCCGCGAAATGCAGGGCCCGAAGCTGGGCGGCCAGGTAGCGATGCCTCTCGGCATCGTCACGGGAAGCGCTGGCCGGCGGGGCCCCGTGCACGTTTGCCTGCAGGGCTTCGATCTTCTTCAGCAGGCCTGCCACCGGAACCCGCGGGCCCGGGCGCCACGACTCGGGCCCGCGCCAGTCTTCGACCAGCTCGGGATCGTGCTGGGCAAGCTCGAGCGCGACGCGCACGTAGCCTTCCGCGATCGCATCGAGCGGCGGCACGCGCCCGGCGCAACTCCACGGCAACGCCAGCGCGACCAGCGCCAGCGCCACGCGCACGCGGAGCGTCGGTTGCCTTGTCATTTGTTGTCCGCGGCTGTTGACATCCGGTCACCGGTGAGGCTGAATGCATCATCTCATCAGTCCGGCACCCTTCATGGGGAGCCGGACTTGCTGCCGAGCGGGCATTTCGGTAACCGCTGGGCGCGTTCAGCTTTCAGCGATCGGCTCTCAGCCGAAGGCTGAAGGCCGAAAGCTGAGGGCCACTGGCAATTCACCTCGCTCCAAGTGAATTGCGCCGGATAAGGAGGAAACATGCGCCGCGTTGTCATCACTTTCTGCACCCTGATCGTGGCCGCGGCCTGTAACCAGCCGGCCCCACCCCCGGCCACGGGCGGCGCGCCGGCGGCCGCCAAGCTCGGCGTCCGCCCCGCCGGCGACACCGAGATTCAGCCCGACATGAGCCAGGTGCCGCCCGATCTGCAGAAAGTCTACGCGCACATCGACGAGCACATCGACGAGCACGTCGAGAACCTCCAGAAGTGGATCCGCCAGCCGAGCATCTCGAACTCCGGTGAAGGGATTCCCGAGTCGGCCGAGATGGTCAAGGGTTTCTTCGACGAGCTCGGGTGCCAGCAGACGCAGGTCTTCGACGTCGGCGTCACCGAGTACGGATCGCCCGGCAATCCCGTCGTCTACGCCAAGTGCGACGAGGGCGCGGCGAAGACCGTCCTCATCTACTGGATGTACGACACGATGCCGATCACGCAGCCTGATGCGTGGACGTCGCCGCCCTTCGAAGCCCGCCTCGTCGAGCAGGCGCCGTACAAGAAGGTGCTGATCGGCCGCGGCGCCACCAATTCGAAGGGGCCGCAGATGTCGCAGTTGAACGCGTTGCGCGCCATCAAGGCCGTGCACGGGAAGCTCCCCGTCAACCTGATCGTCGTGGCCGAAGGCGACGAAGAGCGCATGGACATCGGCCTCCGCAAGTTCGTGAAGGACCACCCCGATCTGCTGGCCGGTGCCGATGCGATGTACCTGTTTGGCGGACAGGCCGGGAGCGGCAGCGGCGGCTACGGCGGCGGCTCCGAAGGCTGCGTCTACGTCGAGCTGACCACCAGCGGCAAGTCCTGGGGGCGCGGCCCGACCGTGTCGGACATTCACGGCTCCAACAAGCGCAGCGTCGACAGCCCGGCCTGGCGCCACATCAAGATGCTCGCGTCGCTGGTGTCGGACGATGGCAACACGCCGCTGATCGACGGCTTCTTCGAGGGCATGAAACCGATCGAGGACTTCCAGGATGCGGAGTTGAAGGCCGCCGCGGCGCGCACCGACCTGAAGATCGCGGCCGAGAATGTCGGCGTCGCGCGCTACATCTCGGACGACCCGTATACGATGCTGAAGATGCAGCGCTACGGCACGTCGTTCAACATCGACGGCATCTGGGGCGGCAACATGTATGCGGGCGGCGCCGGCGCGATTCTGCCGAACAAGGTGACCTCCAAGCACAACTTCCGCTACGTGCCGAACATGACGGGCCCCGGGATCGTGAAGAAGCTGCGCGCGCAGCTCGACAAGAACGGCTACAAGGATGTCGAGGTCAAGATGATCGGCGACGTGCCGTGGGCGAAGATGAGCGCCGACTCGGACATCGGCCGCGCGCTGCAGCGCACCTATGAGGTCATGAACATCCCGCACGGCGAGCCGCGCACCCAGTGGTCCATCGGTGGTGGCGGCGCCGCGGCCGGCGGCTATTGGCCCGCCTACATGTTTGGCAACGGCGAGGTCGGCGAGAAGATCTCCAACTTCAAGGGCGTGCCGATTGTGGGCGGCGGCGCCGGCAACGGCGGCCGCGCGCATGCGGCCAACGAGTACTACGTCATCGAAGGGGCGGGGAAGGTGTACGGCATGGCGGGCGCGGAGAAGGCCGTGGCCACGCTGATGTACGCGTTTGCCGGGAAGATTCCGCCGGCGCCGTCGAAGCCGGCGCCGACGAAGACGAACTGATGATCGACGTTCACGGCCTCGCCAAGCAGTACCAGGTCGGCGACCACGTGGTGCACGCCCTGAGGGGCGTCACCCTGTCGGCCGCCGCCGGCGAGTTCGTCACCATCGTCGGGCCGTCGGGCTCGGGCAAGTCGACGTTCATGCACATCCTCGGCTGCCTCGATCGGCCGACGAGCGGGCGCTACCTGCTGAACGGACGGGATGTGTCGACGCTGCCCGGCGACGAGCTCGCGCGGGTGCGCAACGAGACCATCGGCTTCGTGTTCCAGGGGTTCAACCTCCTGGCGCGGACCTCCGCGCTCGACAACGTCGAGTTGCCGCTGTTGTACACGCGGCAGGGCGTCGTCAAGAGCGACGAGAGGCGAAACCGCGCGATGGCGGCGCTCGACGCCGTTGGCCTGACCGATCGCGCGGACCACCATCCCAGCCAGCTGTCGGGCGGACAGCAGCAGCGCGTCGCCATTGCGAGAGCGCTCGTCACGCAGCCGTCGCTGCTGCTGGCCGACGAGCCCACCGGGAACCTGGATACGACTACGAGTCATGAAGTGATGGAGATCTTCGCGCGGCTGCGCCGTGACCGCGGCATCACGATGGTCGTGATCACCCACGAGCGCGACATTGCCGCCTACGGCACACGCACGGTGGATTTTCGGGATGGGCTGATCGTCTCTGATGTGCCCAATGTCGCCCGCGAGATGGTGGGCCACAGATGACATGTCCAAAAGGCAGCCGCAGATGACGCAGATTACGCAGATTGAGCACTGCAGCCCCGAGCGGCCGAAGGCCGGCGCGGAACTCGGGGCTTTGCATCTGTGTCATCTGTGGCCCTCTTCGACTCGGCGGCGCCGAGCCGCCGCCTCGCTCAGGGCAGGCTGGTTTAGAGAATGAGGAAGTTGCTGCGGCACCCGGTGGTCGCCACGGCGATCAAGGCGCTCGGCCGTAACCGGCTGCAAACCGGGCTGACCGTGCTCGGCATCGCCGTCGGTGTGGCGACGGTGCTCGCCATGATGGCGGTCGGCGCGGGCGCGCAGCGATCGATCGAGCAGCAGGTGCGCGCCGCGGGCCTCAACCAGATCACGATCCGCGCCGGCAACTGGCGGCCGAAGGTCGAGGAGAGCGACGAAGCCATTGCGCACCAGGGTGATGCGCGCGAGTCGTTGCGCCATCCGCTGGAACGCCGGCGCGGCGACGTGATGCCGATCGCGTTTCATCCTGAGGACGATCCGATGGAGAAGCACGATCATCCCACCGCCCGCCAGCGGCTCGGCGATCTCGAGGCCGGCCTGGGCTCGGCGGCCACCATGACGTTCGACGATGCCGAGGCGATCCGGCGGCTGCCGGGCGTGCAGTACGTGGCCGGCGGCATTCACGAGAACGTCCGCGTGCACCTGGATCAGAAGCGGTGGTTCACCCGCATGCACGGCACCGACGTGATGATGCCGTCGATCAAGCGCGCCTGGATGTTCACCAGCGGCCGCTTCTTCACCGCGCGCGAGCAGGACCGAGCCTCGCAGGTCGTCGTGCTCGGCCAGGTCGTGGCCGATCGCCTGTTCGGCGCCGGCGCCAATCCCGTCGGCCAGGATGTCAGCCTCTGGAACCAGTCGTTCGAGGTAGTCGGCGTGATCACCAGCGCCACGTGGGTAGTGCGCCCGGCACCCGGAGACGATCAGTTCGATGCGGTCTACATGCCGTACACGACCACGCAGCGGCTGCTGAACCTGTCGAAGCTGAACGACATCACCGTGACCGCGGAATCGTCCGGGGACATCTCGCGGCTCTCGCGCGAGATCACGCGGCTGCTGCGCGTCCGGCACGGCATCGGCGACCACGAGTCGGACGACTTCACGTTGATTACGCAGGCCGCCCGGGCGCTGACCACCGGCGGCCTGCCGCCGAGCGTGGCCCGCGCGGTCGCGTCGAACGTCGCCGAGCTGGAGAAGGTGACGCTCGAGCAACTGGCGCTCACCATGGAGCGCGCCAGCCGCACGATGACGTGGCTGCTGGCGGCCATCGCCGCCGTGTCGTTGCTCGTCGGCGGCATCGGCATCATGAACATCACGCTGCTGTCGGTGACCGAGCGCACGCGCGAGATCGGCCTGCGCATGGCCGTCGGCGCCCGCCGCCGTGACGTCATGCGGCAGTTCCTGTTCGAGGCCGTGGTGATCAGCACCGCCGGCGGCTTGATCGGCGTCATCGTCGGCGTGATCGCGTCGATTGGGATCGCGCGCGCCTTGCGATGGGCCACCGTGGTGTCACCGCTCTCGGTGATGCTGGCATTCGGCGTGGCGGCGGCGGTCGGTGTGTTCTTTGGCTGGTATCCGGCCCGGCGCGCCTCCCGGCTCGATCCGATTGTGGCGTTGCGGCGCGAATGATCCGCTTTGTGCTGGTCAGCGCGCGAATCGCGCTGCGCGCGCTCGATCGCAATCGCCTGCGAACAGGCCTGACGATGCTCGGGGTCGTGATCGGCGTCGCCGCGGTGATCGCGATGGTGGCGCTCGGGTCCGGCGCCCGCGGGTCGGTCGAGACGTCGCTCAAGTCCGCGGGCACCAACATCATCCAGGTGAGCGCCGGCAACTACACGCGCGGCGGCGAGAGCATGAACATCGCCAGCGGGCTCGGCGCGGCGACCACGCTCTCGCCGGAGGATGCCGAGGCGATCCGGCAGATCGGGGGCGTGCAGGCGGTGGCCGCCGGCGTCCGCAACCGCGCGTGGGCGAAGGCGGCGCACCGGCAGTTCTTCACGCAGGTCCGCGGCGTGGAAGCGCCGCTGGCGGCGATTCACGGGTGGGAATGGCTGGGCGGCCGGTTCGGCGATGCTGCGGATGCGGCCGTGATCGGGCGCGCGGCGGCGCGCGAGCTCTTTGGCGAGGGCTTCGATCCGGTGGGCGAGCCCCTGACCATCGGCGATCGCCGATTCGTCGTATCGGGCTACTTCAGAACCAACGACAGCGACATGGACGAAACCGTGTTCGTGCCGCTCGCGGCGGGGCAGTCGATGCTGAAGGTCCGGCACCTCCACACGATCACGGTGGCGATCGAGCAGGCCGGCGAGGCCAGCCGCATCGCGGCCGCGATCACCGATCTGCTGCACGAGCGCCACAGCCGCGGGCGGCAATCGGCGTCCACCGGCGGGTTGGGCGGCAACCAGCTGCCCGGCGTCGGCGCCGGGACCGTCGACGACTTCACGGTCAAGACGCAGGCGGCGGCCAACGTGACCAAGGGCCTCTACACCTCGGTCGCCGCGTTCGCGCTCGCCAACATGCCGAAACTGGACGAGGTGACGCTGCAGGAGATGTCGAGCACGCTCAGCCGCGCCGGCTCGACGATGACGGCGCTGCTGGGCAGCATCGCCGCCATCTCGCTCGTCGTCGGCGGCATCGGCATCATGAACATCATGCTGGTGTCGGTCACCGAGCGCACGAAGGAGATCGGCATCCGCCTCGCGGTCGGCGCGCGCCGGCGCGACGTGCTGGTGCAGTTCCTGGTCGAGGCCATGGTGATGAGCCTGATCGGCGGCGCCGTGGGCGTGGCGATCGGGCTGGTGACGGCGGAGTCGCTGACGGCGATGCTCGATTGGCCCACCGAGGTGTCGCTGGCCACGGTCGCCTCGGCCTTTGGCATCGCCGCGCTCGTCGGGATCGTGTTCGGGTATTATCCGGCGCGCCGCGCCTCGCGCCTGGATCCCATCGCCGCGCTTCGCTATGAATAAGACGGCTCATCACGAGATCCGCGGTGACGATGAACGCGACGCCGCAGTAGAGCGCATAAGCCCCGGGTTTGGCGCGCGGGCCTGATCATCGCGCCTGTCGGCGCCCACCTCCTGCACCGCTTCCACCTGGATCAGAAGGAGTCGTAACGACAAACGGCAGCTCGATTTCGACGGGCTCGCCGCGTGTAACGTAGGTGACCTTCACCATCACGTCGCCGCCGACGGGCCGGCCCGCCGCGATCCAGCTCTCGCCGCTGTCGTCGATCGCCAGCGCGAGCGATTCGTCCGGCGCGCCCTTCCGCGTCACGATCATCATCACCTTCGACGCCACCGATGCCGGCAGGTCTTCGCGGACCGCGTTGCTGAACCAGATGCGATGCGTGCCGCCGCGGTCGACCACCACTTCGTAGTGCATGTCGCCATTCATCAGCACCAGCCCGCCGTGATGCGGTGAATGATCGCCATGCGGCGTCGTGATGCCGGCATGCTGCGAATCG
>Ga0156330_1092_pt1 | contig 49313 bp, 32 predicted proteins | sample RifCSPlowO2_12_FD_107978 | JGI IMG/M metagenome (GOLD analysis project Ga0156330, IMG submission 107978) | Acidobacteria bacterium RIFCSPLOWO2_12_FULL_67_14b | reverse complement strand
GCGGGTGGCGGCGGCGGCGGCAACGCTGCCGGCCCGACCAACCAGCCCGGCATCTCCGGGCTCGCCATCGACGCGCAAGATCGCATCTACGTGTTCAACCGCGGCGCCAAGCCGATCATGGTGTTCGATGCCGCAGGCAACCTCGTGATGGCCGGCGGCGATCAGGAGATCAACGGCAAGACGCTCAACCCGAACTGGCAGCACTCAGGCGCCGTCGACTGGGAGGGCAACGTCTACATGATCGAGCGCGATGCCCATCGCATCGTGAAGCTCAGCCCGAAGCTCGACAAGTTCCTGATGCAGCTCGGGACCACCGGTGAAAAAGGCAACGACGCCACGCACTTCGACTTGCCCTCCGGCATCGCCGTGCTCAGGAACGGCAACATCGTCGTCACCGACGGTTATGGCAACAACCGCGTGGCGATATTCGACAAGGCTGGCAAGTTCCTCAAGCAGGTCGGCAAGGGAGCGGGCGGCCCGACCGACAAGGGCAACGGTCCCGGCGAGTGGGTCCTGCCGCACAAGCTCGCGGTCGACGCGCAGGAGAACCTCTACATCATCGACCGCGAGGGCCATCGCCTGCAGGTCTACGACAAGAACCTGAATTACCTCCGCGAGATCAAGGTCGAGGGCTGGAACCCCTGGGACATCGGCATTTCACGCAAGGGCGACGATGGCTTCGCGTTCATCGCGGATCACGCGCTGGAGCGCGTGCACAAACTGTCGTTGAAGGACGGCAAGGTCGTCGCCACCTGGGGCAAGCAGGGCCTCGGCCCCGGCGAGTTCGACTGGGTGCACGGCATCGTCGTCGACTCGAAGGGCGCGGTCTACGCCGCCGACACCTACGGCCAGCGCATTCAGAAGTTCGCGAAATAGGGGTCTGACCCTACGCTGCGCTCCGCACGATCGTCCAATAGAGCCCGATCGCGGCAATCACCAACGAGGCTGGTATCACCACACGGTGGCGGTACCAGCCTCGTGTCATCGCCGGCCACGCGACGAGCGTCGCGATGGCAATCACGGTCAGCTGGCCGCCTTCCACACCCAGGTTGAACGTGAGCAGGCCCGTGAGGAACTCCTCGCGCGGCAGTCCGAGCTCCCGGAGCACGCCGGCGAAGCCCAGCCCGTGCAGCAATCCGAACATGAACACGAGCGCGAGGCGCCACGGCTTCAGCTCGCGGGTCAACAGGTTCTCGATCGCGACGTAGGCGATCGACAACGCGATCAGCGGCTCCACTACGCGCGAGGGCAGCGAGACGACGCCGTAGATCGACAGGCCGAGCGTGATCGAGTGGGCGATCGTGAAGGCGGTGACCTGCAGCAGCATCGGCTTCAGCCTCGGGCTCAACAGGAAGAGGCCGAGCACGAACAGGATGTGATCCAGGCCCTTCGGCAGGATGTGCGTGTAACCGAGCCAGAGGTACTCCCGCGCGATCGCCCAGCGCGTCTGGCGCGGCAAGCTCCGCGTGAGATCGATCACGCTGCTCCAGTTGGTGCCGTGGATCCATTCGATGGCCGAGGAGCCGCCGGCCTGGCGGATCTCCAGCGGGTAGGGATCGGCGACGAGGCCGTACAGCCAACGCAGAGTGGAGGCGCTTCGCGGCATTCTTCCGTGCAACCTGAACGCGGCCAGCGCATCGGATTCCGCGGGGGGCAAATACGCCACGGACTCGGCTCGCACTTCGTGCCCGTCCACGAACAACACGATCCGATCCGCGAACACCGCACCCAGTTGCGCGAGGCGGGCGTCGCGCGCCGCGGGCGCCATGTTCGCCGGCACCAGGCCGCCGGCAAACGTCTCGAGCCGCATCAGCAGCCACAGCGGATCGTTGGCGACCTCCAGGACGAAGCGGCCGTCGGCCGAGAACGACAGCGTGACCCGCGTGCGCTCGGCCTCGTGCGCGATTGGCGCGAGCGTGGCGACGAGGATCGCCCAGATCGCGAGCGCCAATCGTCCTGAGCGAGATGGACTTCGTTTACGAAGTCCATCGAGTCGAAGGACCACGTCGGGTATCATACGGCCCGTATGAATGCCTGGTCTGCGCTCGTCCTCCTACTGACGGCGGTGGTACAAACGCCGGCGCCTGCCAAGGTGGAGATCGTGAGCGTGACCGGGTGCCTCCGCGAGCAGGGCGCCGGCAACTGGATGGTGGTGGCCGCCACCGATCCGGTGCCCAGCATTGCCAACCAGGCCCAGGGCGCCGACATCCCCAAGACGCCGCCCGACGGCAAGAACTCGTTCAGATTGCTGGGCGTCGGCGAGTTCAGCCTGCCCACGCTTCGCGATCGCACGGTGGTGGTCAGGGGCCTGTTCATCAAGGCCACGCCGGTCAGCCGCCTCAACATGACCTCCATCGTCGAGGCCGTCGCGTCCTGCGCGTCAAGCGCGCCGAAATAGGCTACTATCCCGGGAACTTGATTCGGGCTCCGGGCTCTGGGCTCCGGGCTCCGGGCTCCGGGCTCCGAGAGCCGAGAGCTGAAAGCCGAAAGCCGAAAGCCGAAAGGGAACAGGATGAAGCGTCTGCTGCTCGTCGTTGTCGGCGTGGCAACCCTGACTTCGTTCACGGCCACCGCACAATCGCCAACGCCCGCCAGGGCCGCTGCCAAGGCGCCGACGTTTGCCAAAGACGTCGCGCCGATCATGTTCAACAAGTGCGCGAACTGCCATCGCCCCGGCGAAGTGGCGCCGATGGCGCTGCTGTCGTACGAAGACGCGCGGCCGTGGGCCAAGGCGATCAAGTCGAAGGTCGTGGCGCGCGAGATGCCGCCGTGGGGCGCGGACATGACAGAGACGCTGCCGATGCGCAACGACGTCAGCCTCACGCAAAAGGAGATCGACACCATCGCCGCCTGGGTCGATGGCGGGGCCGTGAAGGGCAACATGGCCGACATGCCCGCTGTGCCATCGCTCGCCTCGGGCTGGACCTACGGGACCGAGCCTGACGCGGTGCTCGAGATGCCGGTGGAGTTCGACATCCCGGCGGAAGGCGAAGTCGGCGTGCAGATGTTCTATTCGAAGGTGCCGTGGAGCGAGGACCGTTTCGCCGAGGTCGTCGAGCTGCACCCGAGCAATCGTTCGGTGCTGCATCACGCCGGCATCTACTTCGTCGACCTGCCGGAAGGCACGCGGCTGGTCAACGGTCGCATCGTCGATGAGAACGGCAAGGTCATCAGCGACCGTGGCTCGCGCGGATTGCCGTCGACCGATAGCGGCCTGCCCGGATCGAGCAAGCTGCTGTCGTGGGTGCCCGGCCGTGGTCTCGATCGTCACCGCCCGAACATCGGCAAGCGCATTCCCGCCGGCAAGTACGTGAGCTGGCAGATGCATTACAACCCGACCGGCACGCCGCAGAAAGATCGGACGAAGCTGGGCATCTGGTTCAACAAGGTGCCGGTGACGCACGAGGTGCTGATCCGCCAGGCCGGCGATCCGCTGGCCACGACCAAGGGTGGCCTGTCGATCTATCGCGCCGAAGGCCGCGAGACGGAATACAAGGCGGACCCGGGCAGCACGCGCCGCAGCCGCACGACGCCGAACATCCCGCCCTACGCCGAGAACTGGAAGCTCACCGGCATCACGCCGGTCACCGAAGACATCACGCTCTACGCGATGTCGCCGCACATGCACTTGCGCGGCAAGAGCCTGAAGTGGGTCGTCACCTATCCCGACGGGCGCGAGCAGGTGATCCTCAACGTGCCGAAGTTCGACTTCAACTGGCAGTTCAACTACGAGCTGGCCGAGCCGCTGAAAATTCCGGCGGGCAGCAAGATCAGCGGCATCGGCGTCTACGACAACTCGGTCCGCAACAAATGGAACCCGGGACCGCAGCTCGAGGTCTACTGGTCGGAGCAGAGCTGGGACGAGATGTACCAGCCGTTCACCGAATACTCGGTCGACTCGCAGGACCTCACGATCCTCAAGCCGGTCACGCAGCAGAGACAGTAGCCTTCAGCTTTCAGCTTTCAGCTTTCAGCTTTCGGCTTTCAAGGCCAATATCTGGCCTCTTGCGTCAAAAGCGCGGGAGGCCAGAATGCTGTACGCCAGCCGAATTGTCCGCGCCGTTGCCATCACCGCGCTCGTCGCCGCCGCATCGAACGCGCCGCTCGCCGCGCAAGCCGTCGATCAGGTCCGCATCGCCGCGGTGAACCTGTCGTACGTCGCGCAATCGAGTAGAGCCGGCAAGGCCGCGCTCGCGCGACTCGAGGAAGCCGGCAAGAAGAAGGCAGCGGAGGCCGCGATCAAGGCCGCCGAGCTCGAGACGCAACAAGTCGAACTGCAACAGCGGGGCAGCGTGATGAGCGCGCGCGCCCTGGCCGATCTGCAGAAGGCCTTCGAAAAGGGTCGCATCGACTTCCAGCGCTTCCAGCAGGACGCGCAAGCGGAGCTGCAGGGAATGCAGACGCAGTTCGAAGCGGAGTTCCGGTTGAAGCTGATGCCGGTCGTCGATCAGATCTCGAAAGAGAAGGGGCTCCACTTCGTGTTCGGCCTGGAGCAGGCGCCGATCATCTGGTGGAACCCCTCACTCGATATCTCCGACGAGGTCGTCAAACGACTTGACGCAACCCCGTAGGCACTTGAGGCACCGTACGCACCGCACGCACCTTACTTTATGACCTTCCCGCCCTTGCGGTTATCGATGACGAACTTGTCGCGCGACGGCATCACGACCTTCGGCAGCGTTGCCGGATCCATCACGGCGTCCTCGGCCACGATCTTGTTGAGCGCGAGGATGTAGGCGACGAGCGCGTAGGTTTCGTTGGGCGCGAGCGTGCCCGGCTGCATGAACGGCATCGCGCGAGAGGTGTAGTCGAAGAGCGTGGTCGCGTAGGGCCAGTAGTTGCCGACCGTCTTCACCAGCTTCGGGTTGATGGCGAAGTCCCAGTTCTTACCCGATTCGCGATCGACCAATCGCTCCGCCGAAGCTCCTTGGCCATTGACACCATGGCACGATTGGCACTTCTGAGCGTAGAGGGAGGCACCCTCTTGTACGGTGCCGCGGCCCGGCGGCAGACCGCGGCCATCAGGCATGACGTCGATGTCGATCGCCTTGATCTCGTCCGGCGTCGCCGGACGACCAATTCCGAATCGCGGTTGTGATCTTTGTGTTTGGGCAGTGACAGCGACGACCAGAAACAGCGGCAGGCCGCAAGCCACAAGCCTCAGGCCCCAAGCCTTCACGCCCCACCTCCTGCGAATTTCACCGTCCCATCCGGGTTCACCTTCCACGCGCGGATGTGATTGAAGTGATACGCGGTCGACGGCCCGCGCGCGGCCATCAGTACGTCGAGGGTCGGCTGCGTATAGCCGGTTTCATCGGTCGCGCGGCTCATCAGCGTGGCCTCGCCGCCCTTCCATTGCCACGGCAGGCGGAAGCGCGTGTGGCACTTCGGCAGCACCGGGTCGTCGAGCGTCGCCGGCTGCCACGTCCGGCCGCCGTCGGCGCTGATGTCGACGCGTGTGATCCTGCCGCGTCCCGTCCAGGCGAGGCCGCGGATTTCCCACCAGCCCGGGCCCGTCAGCTGGTCGGGGAACGACGGCTCGGTGATGAGCGACTTCGCATCCATGTCGAGGCTGAAGATGCGCGCCGTGCCGTCGGGCAGCGGATCGGTGTACTTCGAGGTTTCCTCGCGCGTCATGAACGGCTGATCGGCGAGCTCGATGCGGCGCAGCCACTTGACGCTCGCGTTGCCTTCGACGCCCGGCAGGAACAACCGCGCCGGGTAGCCCTGCTCGGGGCGCAGCGGCTCGCCGTTCTGCCCGTACGCGATCAGCGCATCGTCGAACGCCTTCTCGATCGGGATGCTGCGCGTCATCACGGCGGCGTCGCTGCCCTCGGCGAGGAACCACTTCGCCTTCGGTGACGCGCCGACCTCGCGGAACAGCGTGGCCAGCGGCACGCCCGTCCACTCGCTCGTGCTCGTCAGGCCGTCGATCTGCTGCGGCGTGACGTCGGTCTGGTTGCCTTCGCGGCGATAGGCGCGGCCGCCGTTGCCCGAGCACTCCATGAACCGGATGATCGAGCGCCCGGGGAAGCGGCGGAGATCCTCGAGCGTGAAGACCAGCGGCCGGTCGACCAGGCCGTGGATCAGGAGGGTGTACTGCCTGGGATCGATCGCCGGCACGCCCCCGTGGTGCCGTTCGAAGTGGAGATCGGATGGCGTGATGATGCCGTCCAGATCCTGGAGCGGGCTGAGGCTCGAAGTGCGCCGATCGCTGAACGACACGCGCCTGGGCCGCTCGAACGGCGACCGCCCGCCGACGTCGGTGGCCAGCGGACCCTGCACCTTGGTGGGGTCGGCAGGCACCTTCGGTCGGGCCGCCTGGTCGGCGTTCTGGCCGGCGATGGGCAGCGCCGCGCCCATGATTCCCGCGGTTCCGGCGGCCAAGACGCGCCGCCGGGTGATGGTTTTCGCCCGTTCCATGCGCCCTCCCTGGAGGGATGATCGGGGACAGGCCCCCAAAATCACACGAGTTCTAGTCGAAATACCGTAAAAAGTGTGACTTTGGGGGCCTGTCCCCAATCATCCGATTTCCAGCGGGAGCCTATCATGGCGGTGACAAGCGGTGACAATAAAATCCCTCTAAGTCGTTGATAATCCTACTTGTTAGTGGTAAAACGTCGCTAGTGAAAACGGTCCCCGGGTCGGGGACAAGGCGAGCAATGAAGAGACATTCGGTCGTTGCCCATTTTGCCCTCGTGTTGGGACTCGGTCTGCGTGTGTTCGCCGACCAGTCGCCGGCTGCTCGCACGCCCGCGGCATCCACCACGAAATCTCCGGCGATGGCGGTGGCGCACGCGCCCGCCGCCGCGACCGAGGCGCAGACCGCGCTCGTCAAGCAGTACTGCACAGGCTGTCACAACGATCGCACCAAGGACAACGCCGGCGGCCTCACGCTGGCCCTCTTCGATGCGGCGAAGGTCGGGCCCGACGCGCTTGCCGCCGAGACGGCGGAGAAGATGATCCGCAAGCTGCGACTGGGGATGATGCCGCCGCCGGGCGCCCGTCGCCCCGACGCGGCGACCCTGATTGCGTTCGCCGAGTCGATGGAAACGCGGCTCGATCGCGCCGCGGCGCTCAGCCCGAATCCTGGCCGCCGGCCGTTCCAGCGGCTCAATCGCGCCGAGTACGAGCGCGCCGTGCAGGGCCTGCTGTCGCTCGATGTCGACGTGACGACCTTCCTGCCGCCCGACACGATCAGCGCCGGGTTCGACAACGTCGCCGACGTGCAGCGCTTCTCGGCCACCCTGATGGAAGGCTACCTGCGCGCGGCGAGCCGCATTGCCAGCCTGGCGGTCGGCGACCCGCGGGCGGGCGCCGCCGAAGTCACCGTCAAGGTGCCGCGCACCGCGTCGCAGATGCGGCACGTCGAGGGCGCGCCCTTCGGCACGCGCGGCGGCATCTCGGTGATGCACACGTTCCCGGCCGACGGCGAATACAGCTTCCGCATGCAGCTGCACTCGATCCCCACGGGCCAGTTGTTCGGCAGCACCGTGAGGGGCGAGCTGATCGAAGTGTCGATCGACGGCGATCGCGTGGCGGTGCTCGAGATCAACCCGCGGATGAGCGAGGCCGATGCCAACGGCATGAACATCGTGACGCCGCGGATCCACGTCAAGGCCGGGACGCAGCGTGTTTCGGCGGCGTTCATCCAGCGGTTCGACGCGCCGGTGGACGACCTGATGGCGCCGATCGATCACACGCTGGCCGACACCCAGATCGGCGCGGGCTTCGGGATCACGACGCTGCCGCACCTGCGCGAGTTTGCGATCGGCGGGCCGTTCAAGGTGACCGGCGTCTCCGACACGCCGAGCCGCCGCAAGATCTTCACCTGCCGCCCGACCTCGGCGGCCGACGAGGCGGCGTGCGCGTCCGAGATCATCCGCCGCCTGGCGACGCAGGCGTACCGCGGCCCGCTCAGCGCTCAGGACGTCGAGGGTCTTCAGCAGTTCTTCGCCGAGGGGCGCAAGGACGGCGGTGACTTCGAATCGGGCATCCGCATGGCGCTGCAGGCGATCCTGGCCAGCCCGCGTTTCCTGTTCCGTCTCGAGCATCCGCCGGCCACGGCCCGGCCCGGCCAGAACTACCGCATCGCCGACCGCGATCTGGCCTCGCGCCTGTCGTTCTTCCTCTGGGGCACCGGCCCCGACGCCGAGCTGGTGAAGGTCGCGGGCCAGGGCACGCTGAAGACGCCCACGGTGCTGGCCGCGCAGGTCAAGCGCATGCTCGCGGATCCGAAGTCGGAAGCGCTGGCCACGCGTTTCGCGTCGCAGTGGCTGCGCCTGCAGGACCTCGAGAAGATCCATCCCGACGCGTTGCTCTTCCCGTACTACGACCACCATCTGTCGGACGCGCTCAGGACCGAAACCGAGCTCTTCTTCCACAGCATCGTCAAGGAAGACCGCGGCATCCTCGACCTGCTGACGGCCGACTACACGTTCGTCAACGAGCGCGTGGCGAAGCACTACGGCATTCCCAACATCAACGGCTACGAGTTCCAGCGCGTCACCCTGGCCGACGACAACCGCCGCGGGCTGCTCGGCCACGGCAGCGTGCTCGCGCTCACCTCGGTGGCGGACCGCACCTCGCCCGTGCTGCGCGGCAAGTGGATCATGGAAGTGCTGCTCGGCTCGCCGCCGCCGGCGCCGCCGCCCAATGTGCCGTTGCTCGACGAGACCAAGATCGAATCGGGCGACCGCCAGCTGACGACGCGCCAGCGCATGGAGCAGCACCGGGCCAATCCGCAGTGCACGTCGTGCCACCGCGTGATCGATCCGCTGGGCCTCACGCTCGAGAACTTCGACGTCACCGGCCGCTGGCGCATTCGCGACAACGGCGCGCCGGTGGATTCGGCGGGCGACCTCTACGACGGCACGAAGATGGCCGGGCCGGCCGGGCTGCGCGCGGCGCTGCTCAAGCACCAGGACGCCTTCATCCTGAGCTTCACGGAACGGCTGATGACCTACGCGGTGGGCCGGCGAGTGGAGTCCTACGACATGCCCGCGATTCGCGCGATCATGCGCGACGCGGCGAGGAGCCACAACCGCTTCTCGGCATTCGTGATGGGCGTGGTCACGAGCCCGGCGTTCCAGATGAGCCGGGCGGAAGCGGTTGAGACGACGGTTGAACGATAGGAGACAGGCGCGATGATGATCACGAAGAAGCACGTTTCCCGCCGCATGGTCCTGCGCGGCCTCGGCGTCACGGTGGCGCTGCCGTTCCTCGAGGCGATGACGCCGGCCTTTGCCCGGGCGGCCGCCGCGCGCAAGGTCCGGCTGTCGGCTATCGAAATGGTGCACGGATCGGCTGGCGCCACGGTGTTCGGCCTGTCGAAGAACATGTGGTCGCCGGCCGCAGTGGGCACCGCGTTCGACCTCAGCCCGGGCGCGCTGTCGCCGCTCGAGCCCTTCCGCGACTACCTGACCGTGGTCAGCAACACCGACGTGCGGAACGCCGAGGCGTTCTCGCTGCCGGAAATCGGCGCCGACCACTTCCGGTCGAGCGCCGTGTTCCTGACGCAGTCGCATCCCAAGAAGACGCAGGGGTCCGACGTGCACGCCGGCACCTCGCTCGATCAGATCTACGCGCAGCGGTTCGGGCAGGACACCGCCATTCCGTCGATGCAGTTGAGCATCGAGACGGTGGATCAGGCCGGCGGCTGCGCCTACGGCTACAGCTGCGCCTACACCGACAGCATCAGCTGGGCGTCGCCGACGCAGCCGCTGCCGATGATCCGCGACCCGCGCGCCGCCTTCGACTCGCTCTTCGGCGTCGGCTCGACGCCGGCCGAGCGCGCCGCGCATCGCCAGACCGACAAGAGCATCCTCGACTGGGTGACCGGCGAGGTGGCGCGGCTGCAGAAGGACCTGGGCGCCGACGACCGCCGGCGCCTCGGCGCGTATCTCGAAGAGGTCCGTGAGGTCGAGCGCCGCATCCAGCGCGTCGAAGCCCACAACGCCACCGGCGAGGCGCGCGAACTGCCCGAAGCGCCGATCGGCGTGCCCGATTCATTCGACGAGCACGTCAAGCTGATGCTCGACCTGCAGGTGCTGGCGTTTGCCTCGGACGTGACCCGCGTCTTCTCGTTCAAGATGGGCCGCGACGGCTCGGCGCGCGTCTATCCCGAGAGCGGCGTCCGCAGCGCCTTCCACCCCGCCTCGCACCACGGCGAGCGCGAGGATCGCGTCACCGATTTCATGAAGATCAACCGCTACCACGTGAGCATGATTCCGTACTTCCTCGGCAAGCTGAAGGCGACGCCCGATGGCGACGGCACCCTGCTCGACAACACGCTGGTCGTCTACGGGTCGCCGATGGGCAACTCGAACGTGCACAACCACAAGCGGTGCCCGCTGTTCCTGGCCGGCAAGGCGGGCGGGGCGCTCCGGGGCAACCTGCACCTGAAGGCGGCCGACGGCACGCCGATGGCCAACGTCATGCTGTCGCTGCTGAACGACATCGGCGTCACCGACATGACGAGCTTCGGCGACAGCACGGGCCGCTTCGAGCTGAAGACCGTGCCGGCGTCCACGGTGGCGGAATAACGGTTACCGGTAGTGCGGTGTAGCGCGGACCTTCAGGTCCGCGGTTGATCGCGACAGGGGCAGATATGGGAAGAGTGACGATCGCGGGCGGCGTGTTCGCCGTCGTGTTGCCGGTGCTGGTGACGGCCGCGGGGCCGGCCCAGGTCGCCGACGCCCGCCTGCGCGGCGTGGAGGCCCAGGCCGCTACGGCGGGGCCCGCCAGAGCGACCGAGAAATTCCCGGTCGCGGCGGCGGCCGCCAGGCGCGACAAGGACGCCGTCCGCACGTTGCTGAAAGGCGGCGCCGACGTCAACGCCGCGCAGGGCGACGGCATGACGGCGCTCCACTGGGCGGCGCGCGGCGGTGACGTCGACCTCGCGCAGATGCTGCTCTACGCCGGGGCCAACGTGAAGGCGACGACGCGCCTGGGCGCGTACACGCCGTTGATGATGGCCGCCGAACAGGGACACGCGGCGGTGATCGCGGCGCTGCTGGCGGCGGGGGCGGACGTCAAGGCCGCCAACGCGACGGGCACGACCCCGCTGATGCTCGCGGCGCTGTCCGGCGACGCCAGGTCGGTGACGATGCTCGTCGAGAACGGCGCCGAGGTCGACGCCAAGGAAACGTCGATGGGGCAGACGGCGCTGATGTTCGCGGCCGGCACCAACCGCGTCGACGCGGTCGCCGCGTTGCTGAAGGCGGGCGCCGCCGTGAAGCTGTCGTCGAAGGTCAACAACGTCGGCAACCTGAGCAGCGTCGAGCAGGACGCGGTGCTCGCGGCCTCCGGCAGCGGCGGGCAGCCGGGCGGCAATGGCCAGATCCGCAACGGCCCGGGCACCGCGGCCGTGGTGCCGGGCGCCCAGGACGCGGCCGCTCAGGGGCAGGGCCAGGGCGGCAGGCCGGGCGGCGGCGGGCGCTTCGGCGGCGGCGGCAAGGCCGGGATCGATCGCCCCTACTTCTATAACGAGCTCGTCGGCACGCAGGGCGGCATCACGCCCCTCCTGTTTGCCGCGCGCGGCGGCTACGTCGACGCCGCGAAGCTGCTCGTGTCGGGCGGCGCCGATGTGAACCAGGTGAGCGCCGGCGACCAGACCAGCCCGCTCCTGATTGCCACCATCAACGGCCATTTCGATCTTGCGACGTGGCTGCTCGATCAGGGCGGCGACCCGAATGCGGCCTCGGCCAACGGCGTCACGCCGCTCTACGCCGCCCTCAACGTGACGTGGGCGCCGCGCGCGCTCTATCCGCAGCCGCGCGCCTTCCAGCAGCAGCAGCTGACCTACCTCGATTACATGAAGGCGCTGCTCGACAAGGGCGCGCAGCCGAACGTGCGCCTCACGCGCAAGGTCTGGTACACCGAATACAACTTCGACCTGGCGGGCGTGGACGAAATCGGCGCGACGCCGTTCTGGCGCGCCGCGTTCGCCGGCGACGTGCCGGCCATGAAGCTGCTGATGGACTTCGGCGCCGATCCGAACATCCCGACGATGAAGCCGGCGGGCCGGCCGCGGGTGGGCGACTCGGGCGCGCGCGAGGTCAAAGAGATCGCGAACCTGCCGCCGCTGCCGATCGGCGGTCCCGGCGTGCCGGCCCTGCAGGCCGCCGCCGGCGTCGGCTTCGGCGAGGGCTTCGCCGCCAACTCGCACATCCACTCGCCGGCAGGCTTCCTGCCCGGCATCAAGTTCCTGATCGAAGTGGCCGGCGCCGACCCGAACCAACGCGATCACGACGGCAACACCGCGCTGCATCATGCGGCGGCGCGTGGCGACAACGAGTCGATCCTCTATCTCGTGTCGAAGGGCGCGGATGTGACCGTCGTGAACCGCGAAGGCAACACCGTGGCCGACATGGCGAACGGGCCGGTCCAGCGCGTGCAGCCCTGGCCCGAGACGTTGAAGCTGCTCGAAAAGCTCGGCTCGAAGAACAACCACAAGTGCGTCTCGTGCTGAGATCGAGGGGCATGAAGCGGGTCGTCGTCGCGGTGCTCATCTGCGCCCCGGTTGCGCTGGCCGCCCAGCCGCCTTCGCGGGCGGCCGCGAAGCCCGCGCCCGCTTCGGCGGGCCAGGGCCCGACCACTCCGAGCCCGAAACCGGTGGCATCGCATGCCCCAGCGGTCATGCTGCCCGCGGAGCAGACGGCCCTGGTCACGCAATATTGCGCCGGGTGCCACAGCGATCGCGGCAAGGCCGGCGGCCTCTCGCTCGCGGCGTTTGACGCCGCGCAGGTGGTCGATCACGCCGAGACCACCGAAAAGATGATCCGCAAGCTGCGGGCCGGCATGATGCCGCCCGTCGGCGCCCGCCGACCCGAGGCGGCGGCGATCGCGGCGCTGGTGGACGCGTTCGAGTCGCGGATCGATCGCGCCGCGGCCGTCAGTCCCAATCCCGGGTCGCGCCCCTCGCAGCGGCTGAACCGCGCCGAGTACGCGCGCGCCGTGCGCGATCTGCTCGCCATCGACGTCGACGTGACGGCCTACCTGCCGCCCGACACGATCAGCGACGGCTTCGACAACATCGCGGACTCGCAGACGATTTCGTCGACGCTGATGGAAGGCTACCTGCGCGCGGCGAGCCAGATCAGCCGCCTGGCCGTGGGCGATCGCCACGCCTCGGCCAGCTCGACCACGTGGAAGATGCCGCGCACCGCGTCGCAGATGCGGCACGTCGAGGGCGCGCCGCTCGGCACCCGCGGCGGCCTGTCGGTGCTGCACGTGTTCCCGGCCGACGGCGACTACCTCTTCAAGATCATGCTGCACATGGGCCCGACCGGGGACCTGTTCGGCGGCCCGTATCGCGGCGAGCAGATCGAGGTGTCGATCAACGGCGAGCGCGTGGCGCTGATGGACATCAACCCGCGCATGAACGAGCAGGACCCGAACGGCCTGACCATGCAGACGCCGAAGGTCCACATCAAGGCCGGCCAGCAGCGCGTCTCCGCGGCGTTCGTGCAGCGGTTCGACGGCCCGGCCGACGACCTGATCATGCCGATCGAGCACACGCTCGCCGACACCAACATCGGCGAGGTGTTCGGCACGACGGCGCTCACGCACTTACGCGACTTCACCGTCACCGGGCCGGTGGCGGTCACGGGGGTGTCCGACACGGAGAGCCGGCGCCGCGTGTTCGTCTGCCGGCCGATCACGGCCGCGGAAGAGCCGACGTGCGCGTCGACCATCGTGCGACGCCTGGCCGGGCAGGCCTATCGCGGCCCCGTGCACGCCGACGACCTCAAGGATCTGCTGGCGTTCTACGGGAAGGGCCGCAAGAACGGCTCGCCTTCGCGGCCGGAGGCCGCTACGGCGGAGCCCCGCCATAGCTCGCTGGAGAACTCGCGAGCGGAGGCGGGCGACTTCGAAAGCGGCATCCGCCTGGCGGTGCAGGCCATCCTGGCGAGCCCGCGCTTCCTGTTCCGCCTGGAGCAGACGCCCGCCGCGCTCAAGGCCGGCCAGACCTATCGCATCACGGATCTCGACCTCGCCTCGCGGCTGTCGTTCTTCATCTGGGGCTCGGTGCCCGACGCCGAGTTGCTGAAGGCGGCGACCCAGGGCACGCTGCAGACCCCGGCGGTGTTCGATCGGCAGCTCAAGCGCATGCTGGCCGACCCGCGATCCGAAGCGCTGGCGTCGCGATTTGCTTCGCAGTGGCTCCGGCTGCAGGACGTCGAGAAGGTCCGGCCCGATCATCACTTTTACTCGTACTGGGACACGACGCTCTCGAGGGCGATGGTCCGCGAGACCGAGCTCTTCGTCGACAGCCTGATCCGCGCCGATCGGCCGGTGACCGACCTGCTGACGGCGGATCACACGTTCGTCAACGAGCGGCTCGCCAAGCACTACGGCATCCCGAACATCCTCGGCGACGAGTTCCGCCGCGTCACGATTGCGGACCCGAACCGGCGCGGCGTGCTCGGGCAGGGCAGCGTGCTGCTGCTGACCTCGATCGCCGATCGCACCTCGCCGGTCCTGCGCGGCAAGTGGGTCATGGAAGTGCTGCTCGGATCGCCGCCGCCGGCGCCGCCGCCCAACGTGCCGACGCTGGAAGAGACCAAGGCGGTCGATGCCGGCAAGCTGCTATCGACGCGCGGGCGCATGGAAGAGCACCGCAAGAGCGCGGCCTGTTCGTCGTGCCACCGGGTGATCGATCCGCTCGGCCTCGCGCTCGAGAATTTCGACGTCACCGGCGTGTGGCGCATCAAGGACAACGGCGTGCCGGTGGACCCGGTCGGCGACCTCTACGACGGCACCAAGCTCGATGGGCCCGCCGCGCTGCGCCGCGCGCTGCTGACGCACCAGGACGTGATCATGCTCAGCTTTACCGAGAGCCTGATGACGTATGCGCTGGGCCGTCGCGTCGAGTCCTACGACATGCCGGCCGTGCGCGCGATCATCCGCGACGCCGGGCGGCACAACTACCGGTTCTCGTCGTTTATTGCCGGCGTCGCCAACAGCGGCGCATTTCGGATGGGTCGGGTGGCCGCCGCGGAAACGACGGCTGCCGCGGGTCGGTAACCACAGGAGAGGCTGATGTTCATCACCAAGAAGCACATTTCCCGTCGCGCCGTGTTGCGCGGAATGGGTGTGACGATGGCGTTGCCGCTGCTCGAGGCGATGGTGCCCGCGCGTACCGTGTTTGCCAAGACGGCCGGCGGCAGGGTCCGCCTGGCGGCCATCGAGATGGTGCACGGATCGGCCGGGGCCACCAAGTTCGGCCTCCAGAAGAACCTGTGGTCGCCCGCGGCCGTCGGCCGCGACTTCGACCTCGCGCCGACCGCGCTCGCGCCGCTCGAGCCGTTCCGCGACTACCTCACCATCGTCAGCAACACCGACGTGCGCAATGCCGAGGCGTTCGAGCTGCCCGAGATCGGCGGCGATCACTTCCGATCGAGCTCGGTGTTCCTGACCCAGTCGCACCCGCTGCAGACGCAGGGGTCGGGCGTCCGCGCCGGCATCTCGCTCGACCAGGTCTACGCGCGGAAGTTCGGCCAGGAAACGCCGATCCCGTCGATGCAGCTGTGCATCGAAGCCGTGGATCAGGCGGGCGGCTGTTCCTACGGGTACTCGTGCGTCTACACCGACACGATCAGCTGGGCCGGCCCCAACTCGCCGCTGCCGATGATCCGCGACCCGCGCCTGGCCTTCGACCAGCTGTTCGGCGTCGGCGCCACGCCGCAGGAACGGGCCGCGCGCCGCGCCGAAGACAAGAGCATCCTCGACCTGATCAGCGGGCAGTTGAGCCGGCTGAACCAGGAACTGGGCGCCGCCGACCGCGTGCGCCTGGCGAGCTACATGGACGAGGTCCGCGAAATCGAGCGCCGCATCCAGAAGGTCGAGGCCTACAACAAGAGCGGCGAGGTGCGCGAGATGCCGGCGGCGCCGATTGGCGTGCCCGACTCGTTCGACGAGCACGTCGCGCTGATGTTCGACCTGCAGGTGCTGGCGTTTGCCTCGGATTCGACCCGCGTCTTCTCGTTCAAGATGGGCCGCGACGCGTCAAGCCGCGTCTATCCGTCGAGTGGCGTCACCACGGGCTTCCACCCGGCGTCGCACCACGGCGACCGCGAAGACCGCATCCTCGAGTTCAACAAGATCAACAAGTACCACGTCGGCATGCTGCCGTACTTCCTCAAGAAGCTGAAGGACACGCCCGACGGCGACAGCAACCTGCTCGACAACACGATGGTGATCTACGGATCGCCGATGGGCGACTCGAACATCCACAACCACAAGCGCTGCCCGCTGTTCTTCGCCGGCAAGGCGGGTGGGAACCTCAAGGGCGGCCTGCACCTCAAGGCGCCGGACGGCACGCCGATGGCCAACGCGCTGCTCACGGCCATCCACGCGCTTGGCCTCGACGACGTGCACACGTTCGGCGACAGCACCGACGAGTTCGGCCTCACGGCGCTGCCCGGATCGACAGTGGCTTGACAGTTACCTGTAGGGCCCCCCTTTAAGGGGGGCCCTACGTTGAAGGCCGCGGAGAGAATATGAAACGTTTCGGTTTGCGGTTGTGCGGTGTCGTCCTGCTGTCGGTGGCCGTCGCGGCCGCGACGCAGGACGCCCCGGTTGCGGAGGCGGCCCGCCTTCGCGGCGCATTCGCATACGGCGCCGCTTCGGCGAGGCTCGCCGAAGCAACGCAGGATGCTCCCGTTGCGGAGGCGGCCAGCAGGGGCGACCGTGACGGCGTGCGGGCGTTGCTCAAGAAGGGCCTCGACGTCAACGCGGCGCAGGGCGACGGCACGACCGCGCTGCACTGGGCCGCCATCAAGGGCGACGCCGAGCTCGCGCAAATGCTGATCTATGCCGGCGCCAATCTGCGCGCGACGACCCGGCTGGGCGCCTACACGCCGCTGTATCTCGCCGCCAAGGGCGGGCATTCGGCGGTGGTGGCGGCGTTGCTGTCGGCCGGCGCCGACGTGAAGGCCGTGACCAGCAACGGCACCACGCCGCTGATGATCGCCGCCGCGGCGGGCGACACGCGCACCATCACCAACCTGGTCGAGAACGGCGCCGAGATCAACGCCAGGGACGCCGCCAAGGGCGAAACGCCGCTGATGTTCGCCGCCGGCTTCAACCGCGCCGAGGCGGTGAAGCTGCTGCTCGCGCGCGGCGCCGATCACGCGGCCACGACGAAGGTGGTCGATCTGTTCGCGCTCACCGCGCCGGAAGAAGAGGCGATGGCGCGCGGCGCCGGTGGCAACGGCGTCGCACGCCAGCCGGGCAACCGCCCCGCCGACGTCGCCGGCGCGACCCGCGGGTTCCGTTACAACGAGCTGATCAGCACCCAGGGCGGGCTCACCGCGCTGCTGTTTGCGACGCGGCAGGGCTCCACCGCTACGGTCATGGCGCTCGTCGAAGGTGGCGCCGACATCAACCAGCTGAACGCCGGCGACCAGACGAGCCCGCTGCTGATGGCGATCATCAACGGTCATTTCGACCTGGCGAAGTACCTGCTCGAGAAGGGCGCGGACCCGCGCGTGCCCGCGTTCAACGGCGTGACGCCGCTCTTCGCGGTGCTGAACATCCAGTGGGCGCCGAAGTCGCTGTATCCGAGCCCGAAGGCGTATCAGCAGCAGAAGACGACCTACCTCGACATGATGCAGGCGCTGCTCGACAAGGGCGCCGACCCGAACGCGCGCGTCGGACGCAAGGTCTGGTACCAGGCCTACAACTCCGACTACGCCGGTCTGGACGAGGCGGGTGCGACGCCGTTCTGGCGCGCCGCCTACGCCAGCGACGTTGCGGCGATGAAGCTGCTCGTCGCCCACGGCGCCGATCCGAACATCCCGACGATGAAGCCCGCCGGCCGGCCGTTCACCGGCGAAGGCATCCGGCAGGTGCAGGACCTGTCGGGCGTGCCGCCGGTGCCGTACGGCGGTCCCGGCATCCTGCCGCTGCACGCCGCCTCGGGCGTCGGCTACGGCGAAGGGTTCGCCGCCAACTCGCATCGCTATGCGCCCACCGGCTTCCTGCCCGCGATCAAGTACCTGGTCGAGGAATTGGGCATGGATGTGAACGCGTCGGATCACGAGGGCAACACCCCGCTCCACCTGGCGGCGTCGCGGGGCGACAATGAGTCGATTCTGTTCCTGGTCTCGAAGGGCGCCGACGTCATGCGCGTGAACCGCGAAGGCAATACCACGGTGGACATGGCCAACGGCCCGGTGCAGCGCACACAGCCGTATCCGGAAACCATCAAGCTGCTCGAGAAACTCGGCGCGAAGAACAACCACAAGTGCATCACATGCTGAAGATGAAACTCACGATTGGGGCGCTGGGCACGCTCGTCATCTCGATGTCGGCGGCGGGCAGTGGCCAGGCGCCGTCGCCGGCCGCGGCCGACAAACCTTCCGCCTCCGCGCCAAGCGCTTCGGCGGACAAGAAAGGTTTGTCGCCACAGGCATCACATGCGCCGGCCGTCAAGACGATGCTGCCGGACGAGCAGACCGCCGTGGTCAAGCAGTACTGCGCCACCTGCCACAACGATCGCGGCAAGGAGCGCGCCGGCGGCCTGACGTTCACGACCTTCGACGCGGCGAAGGTCGAGGCGCATGGCGAGGTCACCGAGAAGATGATCCGCAAGCTCCGCGCCGGCATGATGCCGCCGTCGGGCGCGCGCCGGCCCGAGGGCACGGTCCTCACCGAGATGGCGGCCGCCTTCGAGGCGCGGATGGACAAGGCGGCGGCGCTAAGGCCGAATCCGGGCTCGCGCCCGTTCCAGCGCCTCAATCGCGCCGAGTACGCCGCCGCGGTCAAGGACCTGCTCGACGTCGACATCGAGGTGACGGCGTACCTGCCGCCCGACACAATCAGCCACGGGTTCGACAACGTGGCGGACGCGCAGACCTTCTCGCCGACCCTGATGGACGGCTACCTCCGCGCCGCCAGCCAGATCAGCCGCCTCGCCGTGGGCGATCGCTCCGCCAGCGCGACGTCCTCGACCTACAAGATCCCCCGCTCGTCGTCGCAGATGCGGCGGGTCGACGGCGCGCCGATGGGCACGCGCGGCGGCATCTCGGTGATCCACACGTTCCCGGCCGACGGCCACTACATCCTGAAGACCTCGCTGCACTACGAGCCGCTGGGCGGCCTGGTGGGCCGCAACTCGATGACGGCGTTCGGGCTGACCGAGCAGGTGGAGTTCTCGGTCAACGGCGAGCGCGTGGCGATTGTCGACCTCAATACCCGCATGAGCGAGACCGATCCGAAGAACAACCTCGACCTGCAGACGCCGCCCGTGCACATCAAGGCCGGGCCGCAGCGCGTGACCGCGGCCTTCGTGCAGCGGCTCGACGGGCCGGTCGACGACCTGCTGATGCCGCTCGAGAACACGCTGGCCGACGTCAGCATCACCTTCGGCATCACCATGCTGCCGCACCTGCGCGACTTCACCGTGCAGGGGCCGTCGGATGTCACCGGCGTCTCCGACACGCCGAGCCGCCTGAAGGTCTTCTCCTGCCGCCCGACGAGCGCGGCCGAAGAGGAATCCTGCGCGGCCGAGATCGTCAAGCGCCTGTCGACGCAGGCGTTCCGCGGGGCGCCCTCGGCGGCCGACCTGCAGGACGCGCTCGGCTTCTACGAGCAGGGACGGAAGAAGGGCGGCTTCGAGCCCGGCATCCGGATGGCGGTGCAGTCGATCCTGATGAGCCCGCGTTTCCTCTTCCGTCTCGAGCAACAACCCGCCGTCGTCCGCGCGTCGTCGACGACCTACCGGATTGCCGACGAAGACATCGCGTCGCGCCTGTCGTTCTTCCTGTGGGGCACCGTGCCCGACGCCGAGCTGGTGAAGGCCGCGGCCGTCGGCTTGCTGAAGACGCCCGCCGGCGTCGAGAAGCAGGTCCGCCGCATGCTGGCCGACAAGCGATCGGAAGCCCTGGCCACCCGGTTCGGATCGCAGTGGCTGCGGCTGCAGGACCTCGACAAGATCTTCCCCGACTACCTGCTCTATCCGCAGTACGACGACACGCTCGCGCAGGCGATGAAGCGCGAAACCGAGCTCTTCTTCGACAGCATCGTCCGCGAAGACCGCAGCGTGACCGACCTGCTGACGGCCGACTACTCGTTCGTGAACGAGCGGCTGGCCAAGCACTACCACATCCCCAACGTGAGCGGCAGCGCGTTCCAGCGCGTCACGCTGCCGGCGTATCGCCGCGGGCTGCTGGGGCAGGGCAGCATCCTGACGCTGACCTCCGTGGCCGATCGGACCTCGCCGGTGCAGCGCGGGAAATGGGTGATGGAGGTGCTGCTGGCGTCGCCGCCGCCGCCGCCGCCGCCGAACGTGCCCTCGCTGGATGATTCGGTCAAGGCCAACGAGGGCGGCAAGATGCTGTCGACCCGCGAGCGCATGGAAGAGCACCGCAAGAACCCGTCGTGCACGTCGTGCCACAGGGTGATCGATCCGCTGGGCCTCGCGCTCGAGAACTTCGACGTCACCGGGGCGTGGCGGATCAAGGACAACGAGGTGCCGGTCGACGTGGTCGGCGATCTCTACGACGGCACGCGGATGGACGGCCCCGCGGGCCTGCGCCAGGCGCTGCTGAAGCACTCGGACGTGTTCCTCACCGGCTTCACCGAGAGCCTCATGACCTACGCGCTCGGCCGTCGGGTGGAACACACCGACATGCCGGCGATTCGCGGTGTGGTGCGCGACGCCGGCAAGCGCGGCAACAAGATGTCGGCGTTCGTGCTCGGAGTGGTCAACAGCCCCGGCTTCAGGATGGGCCTGGTCGAAACCAGTAAGGAACGGCGTGCGGCGGAAGCCGACAAGCGCTAGGAGAGACGATGTACATCACGCAGAAGCACATTTCCCGCCGCACCGTGCTCAAGGGCGTCGGCGTCACCATGGCGCTGCCGTTCCTCGAGGCGATGGTGCCGGCGCGCGCCGCGCACGCGCAGGCCGCCCGCGGCAAGATTCGCTTCGCCGCCATCGAGATGGTGCACGGCTCCGCCGGCAGCACGGCGTTCGGCATCAAGAAGAACATGTGGGCGCCGGCGGCGGTGGGGCGTGACTTCGACCTCACGCCGAGCAGCCTCGCGCCGCTCGAGCCCTTCCGCAACGACATCACCATCGTCAGCAACACCGACGTGCGGAACGCCGAAGCCTTTACGGCGCCGGAAATCGGCGGCGATCACTTCCGCTCGAGCGCGGTGTTCCTGACGCAGATGCACCCGAAGCAGACCCAGGGCTCGGACGTGCACGTCGGCACGTCGCTCGACCAGTACTACGCGCAGCGGCACGGCCAGACGACGGCGATACCGTCGATGCAATTGTGCATCGAGAACGTCGACCAGGCGGGCGGCTGCTCCTACGGCTACTCGTGCACGTACACCGACTCGATCAGCTGGGCAGCGCCGAACCAGCCGCTGCCGATGATCCGCGACCCGCGGACGGTATTCGACCAGCTGTTCGGCGTCGGCGCCACGCCGGCGGAGCGGCAGGAACGGCGCAGCGAAGACAAGAGCATCCTCGACTGGCTCGGCACCGCGGTGGCGCGCCTCAACAAGAACCTGGGCGCGGCCGATCGCGCGCGCCTGGCCGACTACCTCGAAGACGTGCGCGAGATCGAGCGCCGCATCCAGCAGGTCGAGGCGGTCAACCGCACCGGCGAGCAGCGCGAGCTGCCCGGCGCGCCGGTCGGCGTGCCCGATTCATTCGAGCAGCACGTGAAGCTGATGTTCGACCTGCAGGCGCTGGCGTTTGCGTCGGACACGACCCGCGTGTTTGCGTTCAAGCTGGGCCGCGATGCGTCGAACCGCGTCTATCCCGACAGCGGCTACAAGGCGGCGTTCCACTCGGCGTCGCACCACCAGGATCGCGACGAGCGCATCACCGACTTCGCGAAGATCAACAAGTACCACATCAGCATGATTCCCTACTTCCTGTCGAAGCTGAAGGACACGCCTGATGGGGAGAGCAACCTGCTCGAGAACACGCTGGTGGTCTACGGATCGCCGATGGGCAACTCGAACGTGCACAACCACAAGCGCTGCCCGCTGTTCCTCGCCGGCCACGCCGGCGGCGCGCTCAAGGGCGGCCGGCACCTCAGGGCGGCCGACGGCACGCCGATGGCCAACGTGATGCTGTCGCTGACGCACCTGCTGGGCATGGACGACTTCACGTCGTTCGGCGACAGCACGAGCGCATTCGATCTCAATACCGTGCCGGCCACGACGGTCGCGGCCGACTGACCACGAGTTGATCCAGTAACGAGCAGGGTAGGGGCGGGTCTTTAGACCCGCCCGAGTGACGAGGCGATATGCGCACAGCGATTGGGGCTTTGATTGGGGCGCTTGGTTTGTCGGCCGTTCTCTTCGCGTCGTCTTCGCCGGTGGCCGACGCCGCCCGCCTTCGCGGCGTAGCCGCTTCGGCGGGGCTCGCCGAAGCAACTCAGAGTGCCCTGGTTGCGGAGGCGGCCGAACGCGGTGACAAGGCGGCGGTGCGGGCGTTGATCAAGCAGGCGGCGGACGTCAACGCCGCCCAGGGCGACGGTATGACGGCGTTGCACTGGGCCGCCATGAGCGGCGACGCCGAGCTGGCGCAGATGCTCGTGTATGCGGGCGCCAACGTCAGGGCCACCACGCGCATCGGCACCTACACGCCCCTCTACCTGGCCAGCCAGCAGGGCCACGCCGCGGTGATCGAGGCGCTCGTCAAGGCCGGCGCCGACGCGACGGCTGCAACGGTCAACGGAACCACGCCGCTGATGGCGGCGGCGCAGGCCGGCAAGGTCGACGCGGTGAAGGTGTTGATCGACAACGGCGCCGACGTCAACGCCAGGGACGGCGTGCGGTGGCAGACGCCGATCATGTACGCGGCCGCGGCCAACCGCGCCGCGGTGATCGAGCTGCTCGTCGCCAAGGGCGCCGACCTCAAGCTCACGAGCCGGGTCACTGACCTGTCGAGCCTGTCGCGCGAGGGGATGGGCTTCGGCGGCAACCCGCAGGTTCCCGGCGCCCCGGCGCCGGGAGCCGCCGCCCCGGCCGGCCCGCCAGGGCGGCCGCAGGCGCTTCCGGGTCCGGCGGGCGCGGCCGGCGCGCGGCGCGCGCCGATGCCCGGCATCGATCGGAACTACCAGCTCAACGAGCTGATCTCCGCCCACGGCGGCCTGACCCCGCTCCTGTTTGCCGTGCGCCAGGGCTATGCCGAATCGGTGAACGCGCTCGTCAGGGCCGGCGCCGACGTCAACCAGGTGTCGGCGGGCGACAAGACGAGCCCGCTGCTGCTGGCGATCATCAACGGCCACTTCGACGTGGCGAAGACGCTGCTCGACACGGGCGGGAACCCGAACGCGAGGAGCGAGAACGGCGTGTCGCCGCTCTACGCCGTGCTCAACGTCGAGTGGGCGCCCAAGGCGCTCTATCCGCAGCCGCGCGCGCACATGCAGCAGCAGCTCGGCTACCTCGACCTGATGAAGCAGCTGATCGACAAGGGGGTGGACCCCAACGCCCGCCTGAAGATGAAGGTGTGGTACTCGGGCTACAGCTTCGACCTCTCCGGCGTGGACGAGATCGGGGCGACGCCGTTCTGGCGCGCCGCCTACGCGAGCGACGTTGCCGCCATGCGGCTGCTCGTGGCGGCTGGCGCCGATCCGAACCTGCCGACGATGAAGCCGGCGGGCCGGGCGCGCTTCGGCGACATGCTCGAGCAGCGTGAAGTGCGCGATCTCTCCGGCCTGCCCGAGGTGCCGATCGGCGGTCCGTCGGTGATGCCGCTGCACGCCGCCGCGGGCGCCGGCTACGGGGAGGGCTTCGGCGCCAACTCGCACCGCTTCGCGCCCACGGGCATGATGGCGGCGGTGAAGTACCTGGTCGAAGAGCTCGGTGCCGACGTCAATGCCGCCGACCACGAAGGCAACACCGCGCTGCACCATGCCGCCGCGCGCGGCGACAACGAGATGATTCTCTACCTGGTGTCGAAGGGCGCCAACGTCAAGGCCGTCGATCGCGAGGGGCGAACGACCGTCGACATGGCCAACGGGCCCGTGCAGCGCATTCAACCGTTTCCCGAGACCATCGCCCTCCTGGAAAAGCTCGGAGCAAAGAACAACCATAAGTGCGTGTCCTGTTAGGTTTCTTCCTCCTTTTCCTCTCGACTCCCGCCGTCTTCGCCGCACCGCAGGCCTCCGGGCCTGCGGCTTCGCAGGTCATTGACGGCCCGCCGCCGCCCCCGACTCCGGGCGAGATGGCGCGCGACGCCGACGGCAAGTCGACGCTCCGCGCCATCAAGCTGGCCGAGCCGCTGCGCCTCGATGGAGCACTGGACGAGGCGGTCTACAAGACCGCGCCGGGTTTTGGCGGCATGCTGCAGATCGCACCCCGCTACGGCCAGCCCTCGTCCGAGAAGACCGAGATCTGGGTGATGTTCGACGGCGACTACATCTACGTCGCGGCCCGGTGCTGGGATGCGGCCGAGCCCGGCAAGTGGATCGCCAACGAAATGCGCCGCGACACCAACCAGATGCGCAACAACGACCACTTCGGGGTCGGGTTCGACACCTTTTACGATCGCCGCAGCGGGTTCATGTTCTACGCCAATCCGATCGGCGGCTTCTCCGACTACTCAATCGTCGACGAAGGGCAGCCGAACAGCGATTGGAACCCGGTGTGGAGCTCGCGCACCGGCCGGTTCGAGGGCGGCTGGACGGTGGAGATGGCGATCCCGTTCAAGTCGCTGCGCTACACCTCCGGGCCCGGCCAGGTGTGGGGCATCCAGTTCCGCCGGTCGATCCGTCACAAGAACGAGTGGACCTACTGGACGCCGGTGCCGCAGAACATGCAGGGCCCGATGGCGCTCAATCGTGTGTCGTCGTACGGCACCGTGGTGGGCCTCGACCTGCCGCCGGCGGGGCGCAACATCGAGATCAAGTCGTACGCCCTCGGCAAGATGACCACCGACCGGCTGCAGCAGCCGGCGACCTCGAACGATCGCGACGGCGACGTCGGCGGCGACTTCAAGTACGGTGTTACCGCCAACCTCACTGCGGACCTGACGGTGAACACCGACTTCGCCCAGGTCGAGATCGACGAACAGCAGGTCAACCTGACGCGCTTCAACCTGTTCCTGCCCGAGAAGCGCGAGTTCTTCCTCGAGGGCCGGGGCCTGTTCGATTTCGCCAGGGGCGGCGCGGGTGCGGGGGGCGGCGGCGGCCCCGGCGGGTTCGGCGGGTCCAGCGACCAGCCCTACCTGTTCTACAGCCGGCGCATCGGCCTCAACCGCGGCCGGGTCGTGCCGATCGACGTCGGCGGCCGGCTCACCGGCAAGCTCGGCCGCTACGGCATCGGCGTGATGAACATCCAGGCCGGCGATGAGTCGGTGTCGGCCACGCCGGGCACCAACTTCACCGTGGTGCGCGCCAAGCGGGACATCTTGCGGCGCAGCACCATCGGCGCGATGTTCACCAATCGTAACCAGTCGAGCCTGACGGCGGGCGGGTCGAACCAGGCGTACGGGGTGGATGCGGCATTCGGTTTCTACCAGAACGTCAGCCTCGGCGGCTATTACGCGCGCACTGAGACCACCGGCCTTGGCGGCGATGCCGAGAGCTTCCAGGGCAAGTTCGACTGGGTGCCGGACCGCTACGGCGTGCGCGCCGAGGTCCTGAAGGTAGGGAAGGACTTCAATCCGGAGGTGGGCTTCCTGCGGCGCACGGACTTCACGCGCTCGTTCGCGTCGGCGCGATTCAGCCCGCGGCCGCGGTCGATGCGCCGCGTGCGCAAGTTCACGTTCGAGGGGCTGTTCGAGTACTACGAGAACGGCGCCGGCGCGGTCGAGTCGCGCCAGCAGACCGGCCGCTTCAACGTCGAGCTCGACAACAGCGACGTCCTCAACATCGAGGCCAATGCCAACTACGACCTGCTGGTCGTGCCGTTCTCGCCGGCGGCGGGCGCGATCGTACCCTCGGGCGGCTATCACTACAACGACGTAAGCCTCTCGTACAACATGGGGCAGCAGCGGCGGCTCTCGGGCAATGTCGGGCTGCAGCTGGGCGAGTACTACGACGGCACCATCACGGGGCTGACGTTCTCGCAGGGCCGCTTCTCGATCCTCAAGCAGCTGTCGGTGGAGCCGCGGGTCACGCTCAACCGCATCGAGCTGCCGTCCGGTGCCTTCACGACGAAGCAGTTCGGCGTGCGCAGCGACTACGCCTTTTCGCCGCGGATGTTCGCCAGCGCGCTGCTGCAGTACAGCTCGGCGGACCGCACCTTCAGCAGCAACGTCCGCTTCCGCTGGGAGTACCGGCCCGGCAGCGAGTTCTTCGTGGTGTGGACCGACGAGCAGGACACGCATCCGCTGGAGCCGAGCCGCGGCCGCATCGCCCTGAAGAACCGCGCGTTCGTCGTCAAGATGACGCGGTTGTTCCGATTCTGACCCCGTTCCCCACGCGGGTTCCAGAACCTCCGTGAGGAACCTCCGTCGGCATCTGACGTAGGATGTTGGGCATGACCAGCCGCGTTGCTCTCGATACTGATCAGGCGCACTTGCTTCACCCCTTGCACCACCCGTCGGCCCATGCGGCGACGCGGGTGTGGGTGTCAGGCGACGGCGCCCTCATCAAGGACTCAACGGGACGCGAGTACATTGACGGCCTCTCCGGTCTGTGGAACGTGAACGTCGGCCACGGACGTCAGGAGCTCGCCGATGCCGCGCGGGAACAAATGGCCACGCTGGCCTTCCACTCGGCCTACGCCGGCGCCACCAACAAGCCCGCGATCGCCCTGGCCGAACGCCTGAGCGCGCTGGTCTATCCTTCGATCAACACGTTCTTCTTCACGAGCGGCGGCGCCGAGGCCTCCGAGAGCTCGTTCAAGACCGCGCGGTTCTACTGGAAGGCGCTCGGCAAGCCCGACAAGTTCAAGGTCATCTCACGCCACCGGGCGTACCATGGGCTCACCCTGGCCGCCATGAGCGCCACGGGCCTCCCGGCGTTCTGGCCGATGTTCGAGCCCCGCACGCCCGGCTTTCTTCATATTGATGCGCCCGATCCCTATCGCTTCAACAACCCCGACCCGAACCTCAGCCTGGGTGTGGCGGCGGCCAACAAGCTGGAAGAGGCGATCCTGCGCGAGGGCCCCGACACCGTGGCGGCGTTCATTGCCGAGCCGGTGCAGGGGGCGGGCGGCGTCATCGTGCCGCCGGCGGATTACTTCGCCCGCATCCGCAAAATCTGCGATCAGTACGCCGTGTTGTTGATTGCAGACGATGTGATCACGGGGTTTGGACGGACGGGCCGTTGGTTCGGGCTCGAGCATTACGGCGTCGAGCCCGACATCATGCAGTTTGCCAAGGGGATCACGAGCGGCTACGTGCCGCTCGGCGGCATTGGCGTGTCCGACACGATTCGAGAGGTCATTAACGGCGTGCCTGCGGGCAAGCGTTGGATGCACGCCTATACCTATTCGGGGCACCCGACCTGTTGCGCCGTGGCCCTTCGCAACATTGACATCCTCGAGCGCGAGCATCTGGTGGAGCGCGCCGCGGTCGCGGGAGCCAGGCTGCTCGAGAAGCTGCGGGGTCTTGAAGCCATGGACGGCGTGGGACACGTGCGCGGCCAGGGGCTGATGGCAGCGGTCGAAGTGGTGGCGGACAAGGCGACGAAGCAACTGTTCCCCGCGCAGGTCGCCCTCACCCAGAAGCTGACCGACGCCCTGCTCGAGCGTGGCCTCTACACTCGCGTGGCCATGGACTGCATTTGCCTGGCTCCGCCCCTGGTCACGAGCGATGCGCTCATCGATCGGATCGTCGACACGGTGCGCGACACCATTCCCGCGGTCCTCAGCGCTGCCCGCGAGCAGGTCAACGCTTTGTAGAAGCGCTTCGAGGCCTCATGATGTGCCAGTATCCTAATGAGCTATGCGTCACGCCGGGTTCCTCGCCGTCCTGATCCTGACCGGGCCGGCGGCTGTGCTCCACGCCCAGACCACCGACATCATGAATTCCGGCCGCCGCACCCTCACCGCCGAGCGGTTGCGCGCCGGCGAGCGCGTGACGCTGGACGGCGTGCTCGACGAGCCGGCGTGGACCCGGGCCGTCTCGGCGGGCGAGTTCATCATGCAGGACCCCGTGCTTGGGGACAAGCCGACCGAGCCGACCGACATTCGTGTCGTGTTCAACAAGGACCACCTCTACATCGGCGTCGTCTGCCACGACTCGGAACCGGACAAGCTCAAGGGGAACACCCGGAAGCGCGATGAGTTCCTGAGCGCGGACGACCGTTTCATGTGGACCATGGACACGTTCCTCAACCAGCAGACCGGGTACTTCTTCGAGATGAACCCGTCGGGGCTGATGGCCGACTCGTTGATGGGGCCGGGCGGAACCAACAGCCGCGAGTGGGACGGCATCTGGAACGCGCGGGTCCGCCGCAGCGAGGTGGGCTGGACCATCGAGATCGACATTCCATTCCGCACGCTGGCGTTCGATCCCAAGGCGCCGGCGTGGGGTGTGAACTTCCAGCGCACGGTGCGCCGCAAGAACGAGGAAACCGTGTGGACCGGGCACGAGCGGAACCAGGGCCTGCGCCGCATGTCGAACGCGGGCCTGCTGGTCGGCCTGACCGACGTGACCCAGGGCCGCGGCCTCGAGATCAAGCCGTACGTCGCGGGCACCTTCGCCGACGCGCCGGGCCGCGTGCCCGAGGTCGCTCGCGAAGGCACCGGCGACATCGGCGGCGAGATCACCTACAACCTCACGCCGAGCCTGCGGGCCGTCGGCACCATCAACACCGACTTTGCCGAAACCGAAGTGGATACGCGGCGGGTGAACCTGACGCGTTTTCCGCTGTTCTTTCCTGAGAAGCGCGGCTTCTTCCTCGACGGCGCGACGTTTTTCGACTTCCACGTGCCGGCGTTCTTTTCGCGCCGCATCGGCCTCGACGCCAACGGCCAGCCCCAGCGCGTGCTTGGCGGCGCGAAGCTGACCGGGCAGGCGGGCCGCTTCGACGTCGGCGGCCTCTACGTCCGCACCGGCGAAGACCACGACGTGCCGGGTGAGGATTTTCTCGTCGCGCGGGTGCGGCGGCGGGTCTTCCGGCAGTCGTTCATCGGCGCGCTGTATACGGGCCGGGCGACGCGCGATCAGTCCGTCGTGCCGACGCGGTCGACCGCGGGCGTCGATTTCCGGCTGGCGACGTCGGCCTTCCGCGGCAACAAGAACCTCGAGGCGAGCGGCTTCTTCGCCGCGACCTCGCCGTCGGACGGCATCGGCGACAACCTCTCGTACGGCCTGCGGCTCGCCTACCCGAACGACATCTGGGAGGGGAGCCTGGGGTTCCAGGAAGTGCAGAAAAACGTGAACCCGGCGGTCGGGTTCCTGCCGCGGCGCGACTATCGCCGCTATCAGCCGGCCCTGCGCTACAATCCGCGGCCGACCCACCGCTGGATCCGGCGGCTCGGGTTTGGCGGCGACCTCGACATCTATACCGACACGCGCAACCGGTTGGTGACCCGCGAGTTCGACTTCACGGCCGCCCGCCTCGAGCTCCATAGCGGCGACAACATCGAGGCGGGCGTCGTGCCGAGCTACGAGCATCTCGAGGAGGATTTCGAGATCTCGCCCGGCATCACCCTGCCGGCCGGCACCGGCTACTCGTTCACCAGGTTCCGGGTGTCGGGTCAGACCGCCAACAAGCGGGTGGTCTCGGTGCAGCCGCGGATCGAGTGGGGCCACTTCCTGTCGGGCACGCGCACCGAGGCCGTGATGGGCGTGGGCGTGCGTCCCAGGCCGGGCGTCACGCTCAACCTCGCCTACGAGTGGAACCACGTCGACCTGGCCGAGGGCCGATTCCAGACCCGGCTGTACCGCCTCGTCGCCGACACGCAGTTCAGCCCGTTCATGTACCTCGTCAACAACGTGCAGTTCGATTCGGTCAGCCGCGTGCTCGGCTGGCAGTCGCGATTCCGCTGGATCCTCACGCCCGGCAACGACATCTTCGTCGTCTATACCCACAACTGGATCGACCCGGCCGACGCGTCTGCACGGTTTGTGACGCTCGACCGCCGCGCCGCGGCGAAGGCGGTGTATACCAAGCGTTTCTGACGGGCTCCGGGCCCCGGAAGCCGAAAGCCGAAAGCCGAAAGCTGGCAGCTGGAGGATCGCATGCCGACGCTTCAGGACGTCACGCTGGCGCATTCGCGCCGTCTGTCCGAGATTCACAAGGCCCGTGAAGCCCAGGCCGCCGAGGCCGTGCTGCAGCGCGACGTCGAGCTGCGGGCGCTCCCGTCGACGTCGAAGGCCTACGCGCAGTTTGACGAGGACATGGCCTCGGCGCGCGAGAAACGGGCCGCCACCGAACAAAAGGCGGCCGCCGCCCGAGTCGCCGCGCTCGACGGCGCCATCGAGGCGCGGGGCGAGGGTCTCGAGGGCGCGGATGCCACCAGGCGCGCCGCCGACCTGGCGGCCATCGAGGCGCGCCAGAAGGCCGAGGCCGCCGCGGAGCGGAAATACCGGGACGCGATTTCGGCCCTCTCGGCTACGACGGCGCTGACCGAGCGTGTGAAGGTGACCAGAGACGCCGAGCGGGTGCGGCGCGCGGAACTGGAGGCGGCGCAGAGGGCGTATGCGGAGGCTGTGGCCGCTGCCCAGTCCGGGTACCAGGGCGCAGTCGTTGGCGCCGTGGCCAACGATCGGCGCGCGGCCCGCGAGGCGGACCGCGCCTACGCCGACGCGGTGCGCCTCGCGGACGTCGCCCTCAGGGCCGCGGTCGCCACGGCGGAGCGCGTGCTGAACAGCAGCTTGTCGGCGCTGGACGATGCGAGGAAGGTGGTCGACGAGTGCCGACAGGAACTCGCCGCCGTCACCGAATCGACCCGTCGCCTCGAGAGCGACGAGTTCGATCGGTTCCGCCGGGAGCTTGACGCCGTGAGGTCCGGTTGAAGCCGGACCCCCACGTTACTGGTTCTTGATCGGATCCTTCTTGATCCGTTGCAGCATCAGGTTGAACGCCGGCAGCTGATCCGACAGCGTCTGGTCCAGCCGATCCGTCTCGGCCTTCAGCTCCTGCACCAGCTCGTTGAAGATCGGCTCGACGTTCCCCGTCGGCCGCCCTTCACCCGACACCGCCACGCGCAGCAGCGAGGCCAGGCGGTTGTTGGTCTTGATCGGGAAGTTCAGCGGATCCTGGCCGCTCTGGTTCTTCACCTGGTAGACCTCTTCCTCCACCGCCACGAGCGCCTTCGTCAGCTGCTCGCCCGCTGACCGGACTTCCGCCGGCGCGTCCTTGATGCGCTCGGCAATGTCGGTCTTGATGCGCCGGATCTTGATCACCGCCAGGTTCGCCTCATTCACCTTGTCGCGGATGCGGCCGGCCAGGGTCCACTGATACTGCAGGTCCGCGTCGCTGATCGGACGGAGCGGGTGCTTCAGGACCTGGAACGACTGCGCCTGCGTGACCCCGTCGGCCGTCAGCCGCACCTGGTAGCCGCCCGGTAGCACGGTGGGGCCGTTCTGCGTGGCGCCCCACAGGATCATCCCCGGGAACGTGACCACGCCCGTTGAGTTGAGGTCCCACGTGTAGCGATTCAGTCCGGCCTCCATCGGCGCACTCTGCGGGCCGCCGAAACCGCCGCCACCGCCACCACCGCCGCCCGCGGGCGCGGCGCCGGCCGCCGGGGGAGGCTGGCCGTTGATCGATCGCACCACCTGACCTTTCGCATCGAGGAAGTCGATGGTCAGCGTCCTGGGCTGCGACTTCAGGAAGTAGCTGACGATCGGGCGATCGAGCCCGCGCGTCGCATTCGCAGGCTTGAACACCGCCACGTCGGTGAGCGGCGCCAGGCCGAACTGCCGCAGCGCGGCAATGTCGTCCATCACGTAGAAGGATCGGCCGTGCGTCGCGATCGCAAGCGCGTTGTCTTCGACCACCAAATCGGCGATCGGCACGTCGGGCAGCCCGCTGCTGAACTTCAGCCACTGGTCGCCGTCGTTGTAGGAAATGTAGACGCCGTGCTGGGTGCCGGCGTAGAGCAGGCCGCGGCGTACGGTGTCTTCGCGGACGGTGTGCACGTAGTCGCCGGCCGGCAGGCCGTTGACGATCTTCGTCCACGTCTTCCCGTAGTCCTTCGTGCGGAAGATGTACGGCGATCGATCGCCGAGCAGCATCTTCTTGACCGCCATGTAGGCCGCGCCGTTGTCGAACGACGAGCCATCGAGCTGGCTCACGCGTCCGAGGTCGGGCATCTCCGCCGGCGTGACGTTGACCCACGACTTGCCGTGATCGCGCGTCACGTGCACGAGGCCGTCATCCGATCCCGCCCAAATCACGTTGACGTCCTTCTTGCCGGGCGCCAGCGCGAACACTGTGGCGTAGATCTCGGGGCTGTTCATGTCGTGCGTGATCGGGCCGCCCGAATCCTGCATGGTCTTCGGATCGTGACGGGTCAGGTCGCCGCTGATTGCCTCCCAGGTATCGCCGCCGTTGATGGTCTTCCACACGCGCTGCGAGCTGGCGTAGAGGACGTTCGGATCGACGTACGAGAAGATAATCGGATAGGTCCACTGCCAGCGTTCCTTCACGTCTTTCGACGCCTCGCCCGAGAAGAAGCGCGGGTAGGCGCCCACTTCCTTGTACTCGCCGGTGCGGCGGTTCAGCCGCGTCAGGAACGAACCGTTGTTGGTGCCGGCGAAGAAGACGTCAGGGTCCGTCGCATGCGGCGCGATGTAACCGGGCTCGCCGCCGCCGGCCGGATATGGCGCCACCGGCGCGTTACCGCCGCCCCCGCCGCCGCCAAGATTGGTGTTGCTCGGCACGCACAGCGTGCTGTTGTCCTGCTGCGAGCCGCACACATGGAAGGGCAGGTGCGCGGTCGTGATCACGTGATACCACTGGGCGGTCGGGAAGTCCTCGGCGCTCCAGTTCGGCACGCGCTCGTTGACGTTGTAGGTGATGGCGCCGCCGCCGTCGTTGCCGTCGACGAGGTGGTTGGGATCGTCCGGATCGACCCACAGGTCGTGATGGTCGCCGTGGGTCCCCTGGCCGACCGGCGCGGTGGTCTTGCCGCCATCGCTCGATCGGAAGAGCCCCGTGTTCTGCATGTAGACGACGTCCTTGTTGCTGGGATCGCCGAAGACGTGCGTGTAGTAAAACGCGCGTTGACGAATCGTGCGTGACGGGTTCATCAGCTTCCACGAGGCGCCGGCGTCGTCCGACACGAAGAGGCCGCCGTTCTCGTTCTCGATCAGGGCGTAGACGCGGGTGGAATCCGCGGCCGTCAGCGCCACACCGATGCGGCCGACCATGCCCTGCGGCATGCCCGGGTTGCGCGTGATGTCGGTCCAGGTCTCGCCGCCGTCGGTCGACTTGTAAAGGCCGCTGCCGGGGCCGCCGCTCGACATCTGGTACTCGAGGCGGTACGCCTCCCACAGGGCGGCAAACAGCACATTCGGGTTCTTCGTGTCGATCGCGATGTCAACCGCGCCGGTCTTGGTGTCCTTGAACAGCGTGCGCTTCCACGTCTTGCCGCCGTCGGTGGTCTTGAAGACGCCGCGCTCTTCGCTTGGCCCGTAGTACACACCGAAGCTCGCCACGTAGGCGATGTCGGGGTTGGTGGGGTGGATGCGGATCTTCGCAATCGCATCCGAGTTGCGGAAGCCGACGTGGTTCCACGTCTTGCCCGCGTCGCTGGACTTGTAGACGCCGTCGCCCGGCATGATGTTGCCGCGGATGCAGGATTCGCCCATCCCGATATAGACGACGTCGGGATTCGACTCGGAGACGGCCACCGCGCCGACCGAGGAACTGGTGATGAGCCCGTCGGTGACCGGCGCCCAGTCGTTGCCGGCGTTGGTCGTCTTCCAGAGCCCGCCGCCGACGGCGCCGAAGTAGGCCTCGCGCGGACGGCCCTTGACGCCCGCAACGGCGATCGATCGCCCGCCGCGGTTGGGCCCGATGCTGCGCCAGCGATAGGCGTCGAGCAGCGCCGGATTGATGGTCGCGGTCTGGGCCCGGAGCGTCGCCACTAGCGCGTCGACATGACCGGTGAACAGCAGAGCTGAGAGGGCGGCGGACGCCGAGAGGAGCCGAAACCGCGAGCGCAGGAGCGTCATGGTGGAAACCTCCCAAAAACGAAAGTCTATCAAAGAGGGAATGATTCTTCACAGTTAGGGTTGTTTGCCGGCTCAGGTGAGGCGGCGAATGCCAAGTCCCGAGGTTTCCGACACAGAAATCCCGGCATGGCCCTTGCTGTTGGATGGGGCGAGGCATTCATGACAGCAACACGAATGGGACTGTTTCTGACCGGCTGCGCGCTCACCGCCCTGATGGGCCTGGCCTGCACCCGGACCGAGGCCGTCGAGAAGATGCCGGAAGGCACCGAGGTGACCGTCGTCACGCAGGACGGCACGCTGGTGCGAGGCAAGATCGCCAAGGTTGAACCCGAACTGATCACGCTCACCGGCGATCGCGGGACCGCGAGGACCGAGATCGCGCGCACCAGCGTGAAGGAAGTCAAACGCGTCACGCCCGCGGATGATGCGCCGGCGGCAGCCACGCGCGCGCGGACCCTCACGATTCCGGACAGCACGAGCCTCGACGTCGAGCTGAACACGTCGCTCGCGTCCGACACGAGCCGCGTCGAGGATGCGGTGCGCGGCACGGTGTCGTCTCCCGTCGTCATCGACGAGGTCACGGTGGTCCCGGCGGGCAGCACGCTGCTCGGCCACGTGACGAGCGTCCAGGAATCCGGAAAGATCAAGGGCCGCGCCGAGCTGGGCTTCGCGTTCACGCGCCTGCAGGTCGGACCGGTCACCTACGACATTTCCACAAAGCCGTTCTTCTATCGCGCCGAGGGCACGAAGAAAGAGGATGCCGTGAAGATCGGCATCGGCGCGGCGGCCGGCGCGATTGTGGGCGCGATTACGGGCGGCAAGAAGGGCGCCGCTATTGGAACTGCGGTTGGCGCCGGCGGCGGAACCGCCGTGGTGCTGGCCACAGATGGCGACGAGATCCGTCTCGCGTCCGGACGCACGTTGAAAGTGTCTTTGACAGACCCGCTCATCATCCGCACGAGATAGTCCCTCCTTATACGGGCGGAGGCCAGGTACTGGCCTCCGCAGCCCGCCTTGTGTCGCCCGGCCGCCAACGGTTGATGGGTATGATGCAGGTGTGTCATCACCAGTCGAGGCATACTCTGAGCGGCTCGCGCAGCGGCAAACCATGGTCGCCGAACGCGAGCGCGTGCACGTTCGCCTCGGCAACGCGAAAGTCGCGATCTTCCTCGGCGCGATTGTCTATGGCGCGGTCACGCTCGGCGGCGATCCCAGCCTGACGGTCTGGGTGGCCCTGGTGGCGGCATACCTCGCGCTCGCGGTGTGGCACGAGCTGACGATCCGGGCGATGACCCGCGCCGAGGCGGCCGTGCGGTTCTATGCCGACGGCATCGCGCGCATCGAGGACCGCTGGGTGGGCACCACCGGCGCCACCGGCGATCGCTTCCGCAACAGCGACCATCCGTATGCCGACGACCTCGACGTGTTCGGCCGTGGCAGCCTGTTTCAGCTCTTGTCGGGCGCGCGGACGCCGATGGGCGAGGCCCGGCTGGCGTCGTGGCTGTCGTCGGCCGGCGAGCCGCCCGCGATCCGCGAACGGCACGCGCGCATTGTCGGACTGCGGCCCCGGATCGATCTCCGGGAACGCATCGCCGTGGTCAACGCCGGCGAGCATCGGCGGATCGAGGCCGATCGGCTGATCGCGTGGGCCGAGGCGCGGTCCGCGGTGCCGCGGTGGGTCAGGCCGATCGCCGTGCTGCTGGCACTGGCGTTTGCCGCCACGGTGGTTGTCGTTCTGTTCGGCGGCAGCGCGCTGCCGATGGCCTTCCTCGCCCCGATCGATCTCGCAGTCCTCTGGTGGCTCTTCAAGCCCGCCAACGCCGTCGTCGACGGACTGTCGTCGGCCACCGAGTCGGCGGGCCTGGACCTGTTGTGGCGGGTGATCGCCGAGATCGAACGCGAACGGTTCGACGACGCGGCCCTGTCGGCGCTCGCCGCGCGATTGAACGGCGGCGGGAACGCGGCGGCGGCATCGGTGGGTGTCGCCCGGCTGGCACGTGTGTCGGACTGGACCGATTCCCGGCACAACGTTTTCGCGCGGCTGCTCGAGATCCCCGCGCTGTTCACGCTGCAGGTGGCGTTCGCGGCGGAATCGTGGAAGGCCCGTCATGGCGCGCAGGTTCGCGGCTGGGTCGATGCGGTCGGGGAGATGGAGGCGCTCCTCTCGATTGCCGGCTATGCGTTCGAGCATCCCGCGGATCCATTCCCGGAGTTCGTCGAGGGCGGCGACGCCATCTTCGACGGCGTCGATCTCGCCCACCCGCTCATCCCTGCCGCGACCGCGGTCGCCAACACCGTCGGCCTGGGGCCAGGCCATGCGTCGGTACTGATCGTCAGCGGCTCCAACATGTCCGGCAAGAGCACGCTGATGCGGACGGTGGGGCTCAACACCGTGCTGGCGCTCGCCGGCGCGCCCGTGCTCGCGTCGCGATTGCGGCTCACGCCCGTGTCGGTGGGCACATGCCTGCGTCACACCGATTCGCTGCGCGAAGGACGATCCGGTTTCTATACCGAAGCGCTGCGCCTCCGGCTCGTCTGCGACCTGCTCGACAGCCCAAGGCGCGTGATCTTCCTCTTCGACGAGCTTTTGAGCGGCACCAACTCGAAGGACCGCCGCATTGCGGCGGAGGGCCTGGTCCGCATGTTGCTGGCGAGACGGGCCATCGGCATGATCACGACCCACGACCTCGCGCTTACCGAGATTGCCGCGATGTTTCCGGGCGAGGTCCGCAACGTCCACCTGCAGGATCATGTGGAAGACGGCCAGATGCGGTTCGACTACAAGATCCGCGACGGGATCATCACGCACAGCAACGCGCTCGAGCTGATGCGGATGATCGGCCTCGACGTGTGATGCATTTATGATGGGCCTCATGATTCGTTCGTCTCTCGCAGTGGCCGCCGTCCTGGTGTTGGGCTCGGGGCCCGCCGCCGCCCAGAACAGCCCCCGAGCCGGGATGCTGGAGCAGGACGGCTGGGCGGCCATCAAGGCCGGGCAGGCGCAGGCGGCCGCCGATACGTTCAAGGCCGCCATCGTGCTCGATCCGAAAAACGCGCGGCTCCATTTCGGCGCCGGGCTGGCCGCGTTCCTGCAACGTCGTGATGCCGATGCGAAGGCCGCGCTCGAACAGGCACTCGCCCTCGATCCGCGACTCACCGCGGCGCGGGCGCAACTGGCGCAGGTCCTGCGGCGCCAGCAGGACTTCCAGGGCGCCATCAGCCTCTTCGAGGTGGTCGTCGCCGAGTGGCCGGAGGATCCGGCGGTGCGCGACACGCTTGCGCGGTGGAAGCGGGAGATGGAGCTGCATGAGCGCATGCGGCTGGCCGTCGGCGATCACTTCACGGTGTCGTTCGAGGGGCCCGAAGACGCCGACATGGCGTCGAAGGCGCTCGAGGCGCTCGACCGCGCGTTCTGGCGCATCTGCGATGTGTTCGGCGCGTTCCCGACCAGGTCGGTCCCGGTCGTGCTGTACAGCGGCGAGCAGTTCCGCGACATCACGCGGTCGCCGTCGTGGGCGGCCGGCGCCTACGACGGCACCATCCGCGTGCCGATGCGCGGCGCGCTCGACCAGGGCGAGGAGCTCGACCGCGTGCTCGCGCACGAGTTCGCGCACGCGCTGATCCGATCGCTGGCGACGCGGAGCCTGCCAACCTGGTTGAACGAAGGATTGGCCGCCGTGCTCGAAAGCGACGACCTTTCCTGGGCTCAGCAGCGGGTGGCGAAGGCCAGGTCGGTGCCCTCCCTGACGGTGCTAGCCGGCCCTTTCGGAAAGTTGAACGGCAACGACGCGACAGTGGCGTACGCGGCGAGCGCGCTCGCGGCTCGCGCGCTGCTCGACGAGGCCGGCGGCGCCGCGGTGGCCAACCTGCTGCGCGATCTCGGGGAGGGCATCGACTTCGAGGCCGCGTTCGTGCATCGCATCCAGCGTTCCTTCGCGGAATTCCAGGCGTCGCTCGGGAAATAATCCGCACGCCTGCGAGAAATCTCGCGGCCCACGCATGGGTTTCCCAGCATTCCCGCTCGCCTCCTTGAGATCACGCGGCACAAGATTTGCTTGCTGCCGGTAGCAATTCGGGTCCGTCAACGTCCATCCGTGCTGCGAAGGGAGCTCATGATGCCAGGAAGGAAGCTTCACGTGGGGTTGGCGGCGCTGGCCGCCTGCGGGCTGCTCGAAATGCATGGCGTGGCGATTGCCGCGGAGCCGCCGGAGACCGTCACGTTCTCGAAGCACGTCGCGCCGATCTTCCAGGCGAAGTGCCAGTCGTGCCACGAGCCGGGCTCGATCGCGCCGATGTCGCTCATGACGTTTGACGAGGCGCGTCCATGGGCGAAATCGATCCGCGCCCGCGTGTCGACGCGCCAGATGCCGCCGTGGCACATCGACCGGAGCGTGGGCGTCCGCAAGTTCAAGAACGACATGTCGCTCAGCGACGCCGAGATCGAGACCATCACCACCTGGGTGGATCAGGGAGCGCCGCGGGGCAACCCCGCCGACATGCCCGCGATCCGGCCGCCGGCCGCGGGCCTTTATTGGCAGGCGGAACGAGACGGCTTCGGCCCGCCCGACCTCGTCATCAAGACCCCGGATCAAACGATGCCGGCCCTGCACCAGGACGCGTGGTGGCGTCCGCTGGTCGACATCCCGATCACGGAGCCGCGGTGGGTCCGGATGGTGGAGATCCGTCCGTCCAACCTCGCCGGCCGCAAAATCCTACACCACTCGATCGCCTACCAGGTGCTCAGCCCGCAGAACGTGGACGCCGTCAACACGGGCACCGGCCGCGGCTTCGGCGGCGTCGCCGCCAACCCCACGGTGGACGATCGCGTCAACCGCCGTCAGCAGCTGATGGAGTGGGCCATCGGCAAGGGCTACGACCGGTTCATGGATGGCACGGGCAAGCTGATCATGCCGGGCGAGAAGATCTCGTGGGACAACCACATCCACGCCGCCGGCGAAGACATTACGTCCGGCGCCGAGCTCGGCATCTGGCTCTATCCGAAAGGCCAGGAACCGAAGAAGCGCAGTTACCTGATCGGGTTCAGCGGCCTCAAGAACGGCCCCGGCGCCCTCGACATTCCGCCGAACCAGGTGTCGCACACCGAAGGCTTCACGGTGCTGAGAGAGCACACGATCATCACCAACTTCCAGCCGCATTTCCACCTGCGCGGCAAGGCCATGATGGTCGAAGCGATTCTGTCGAACGGGTCGACGCAGGTCATCAGCTACGTGTCGGACTTCAACTTCAACTGGATGACCAACTACATCTACGCCGACGACGCGGCGCCGGCGTTCCCGAAAGGGACGATCATCCACGTGACGGCGTGGTACGACAACACGAAGAACAACAAGAGCAACCCCGATCCCGATCAATGGGTCGGCTACGGCGACCGTACCGTGGACGAAATGGCGCACGCCTGGATGAACGTGGTCTACCTGACCGACGCGGAGTACGAGCAGTGGCTGGCGGACCACAAGAGGCCCGCCACGACGGAGAGACAGCGATGAACCGACCACGCGTCCTGCGATTCTGTGCCCTGCTGGCGCTCGCCGCCGGCGGTGCGATGGTCTCGGCCCAGACGTTGTTGCCGAGCACGCCACCGAAGGGATTTGGCGCGAGCGTGACCCCGGCCTTCGAGGGTTGGTTCGACAACCCCGACGGCACGCACACGTTCCTGATCGGCTACTTCAACCGCAACACCGCGTCGGAAGTCGACGTGCCGCTCGGGCCGAACAACCAGTTCACGCCCGGCAACCCCGACATGGGACAGCCCACGCATCTTCTGACGGGCCGCCGCTATGGCATGTTCGTCTACACCGTCCCGAAGGAATTCGCGAAGACCCAGAAGCTGACCTGGTCGCTCACGGTGAACGGCGTCACGTCGAAGGTCCCGTTCTACATGAGCCCGGACTACAACATCTCGCCGATGCAGGCGTCCGAGCAGGGCCCGCACGGCTACAACCTGCCGCCCGTGCTGCGCTTCGAGCCGCAGGGCGCGTCGTTTACCGGGCCGCTGGGGACGATCGCGAAGGCCATCTCCCGGACCGCGACGGCCGGCATCCCGATGCCGCTGGACCTGGCTGCCGACGACGACGCTCAGTACTCGAGCGGCGCCAACACGCCGATGAACAACGCGCCCTCACCCGTGGAGTTGGTCATTTCCAAGTACCGCGGTCCCGGAGCGGTGACGATCGCGGAGCCGCGGGCGAAGATGACGGCGCTCAAGGGCGGCAAGCCCGACCAGCCCTTCTCCGGCAAGGCGTCGACGACGGTCACGTTCAGTCAGCCCGGCGAGTACATGCTTCACGTCACGGCGAACGACTACTCCGGCAACGGCGGCGGCGGCGCGGCCTGCTGCTGGACGACGGCCATCGTCAAGGTGACGGTCGGGAGCGACGCCCCCCGCACCACGGGCGGGCGCTAGAGGCCGAAGCCCAGTGCATTGTGGCGGGTCATGATCGGGCCGCGCCCCTCCATCACGAACTGCGGGCCGATTTGATCGATCGTCGTGGTTCGCGTCTGCCGCATCACGATGCGGAGTTCGGCGAGGAGCAGATCGATCACCTCAGGTGCCAGTACCGCCGGACCGCGCGGCCTGCAGGGCGACAACCTCTTCAAGCACCGGCACGACCAGCCGATCCTTCGGGCGATCCGCAGCTCGCTTGCTGGCCAGGATTCGTGTCAGGGGGAGGACCCTGGTCACGACATCGCCCACCGTCAACTCGATCGCGTTCGCCCATTCTTCATCGAAGCTCTCGAGTCCCTGCATGCGGAGCACGATGTCGAACAACTCGAGTCCCTCTCCGGCGAGCATCGGGGGCGTGTAGACCGTCGGCGGAACATATGCGCCACCGACCTGCTTGAGTGCTGCGGTCAGGTTGGGATCATCAAGGCTGGCGAACCATAGGTCGACATCCTGCGTCACGACCGGCGCACCCTGCAACGCTGCGGCCGAGAGCCCGACAATCAGAAAGCGCACCTGATGGCCGACGAGCTCCCGCACGAAGCGGAGCTCACGTTCGGTGAACGGCGGCAGTTCGGCCACGAAGCAGGCTTCGATTGAGGCGGGTCAGCGGGTCCAGGCGAAGCAACGCCAGAGTGTGGCGGACCGTGTCCGGGTCGAGCCCCGGATCGCGCTGGAGCGCAGCCGCCACTTCTCGGAGCAAGTCGTCGGCTTCCGCGAGGGCTTGCGTCATGGAGTCCTGCCCACTCCCGGTCACCGATCCGACTCGCGTACTCACGCCGCCATTGTCACGCGGCGTGCATGAAGGCGTCAACCTATCACACGCCAGGAGAAGCCTATCGTCACGGTGATCAGGATTGTCTGTTCCGCCACCAGGAAGACGGCCTCGGCGCCCTCGACTACGACGCGCGCCCGAGGAACAGGTCGTAGGCCGCGTTGTCCTTCTCGCGCTGATGGAAGTAGCCAAGCGTCCGCAGGAACTGATCGAACTCCACGGCATCACCGTCCGGGACCTCGAAACCCGCGAGCACCCGGCCGAAGTCCGATCCGTGATTGCGGTAATGAAACAGGCTGATGTTCCAGCGTCCGCCGAGCCGTTCCAGGAACTCCATCAACGCCCCGGGACGTTCGGGAAACTCGAAGCGGTACAAGCGCTCGTTGCGGACGTCCGGCGAACGCCCGCCGACCATGTAGCGCACGTGCAGCTTCGCCAGTTCGTCGTCGGTCAAGTCGACGGTCCGATAGCCGTGGCCCTCGAGCAGCGCCGCGAGGTCTGCGGCGTTCTGTCGTGACTCGGTCGCGATGCCCACGAAGATGTGGGCTTCATGACGGCCGCTCAGCCGGTAGTTGAACTCGGTGACGACGCGCCGGCCGATGGTGGCGCAGAACTCGCGAAAGGCGCCGGCCCGCTCCGGAATCGTGACGCCGAACAGGGCCTCACGCGCCTCGCCGACTTCCGCGCGCTCCGCCACGAAGCGCAGCCGATCGAAGTTCATGTTGGCGCCGCTCAGGATCGCGACCAGGCTGCGGCCGGCGGCGCCCGTGCGCGCCGCCCACGCACGCAGTCCCGCCACCGCCAGCGCGCCGGCCGGCTCCATCAGGGCGCGCGTATCGTCGAACACGTCCTTGATGGCGGCGCAGATCTGGTCGTTCGAGACGCGCACGACTTGGTCCACGCAGGCCTGCACGATCGGGAAGGTGAGTGCCCCGACTTCACGGACCGCCACGCCGTCCGCAAAGATGCCGACATGGTTCAGCGCGACGCGGTGACCGGCCTCGAGAGAGCGATACATCGCGTCGGCCTCGAACGGCTCGACGCCGATCACCTTCACCTCCGGCCTGACCGCCTTCATGTAGCTGGCGATGCCGGCGATCAGCCCGCCGCCTCCCACCGGGACGAAGATCGCGGTGAGGTCGTCGCGGGCCTGCCCGACGATCTCCATCGCGATGGTCCCCTGGCCAGCCATCACCAGCGGATCGTCGAAGGGATGAATCAGGATGCGCCCGGTGGCCGCGGCCAGCTCGTCGCAGCGGGCCTTCGCGTCGGCGAACGTGTCGCCCGCCAGCTCGACCTGTGCGCCGAGCGCGCGCACGCCCTCCACCTTGATCTCAGGCGTGGTCTGCGGCATCACGATCAGCGCGCTCAGGCCGAGGTGCCGCGCGGCGAAGGCGACGCCCTGGGCATGATTGCCGGCGCTGGCCGTGATCAAGCCGCGGGCCTGCTCGTCGGCCGCCAGGTGCGCAATGCGGTTGTAGGCGCCGCGCAGCTTGTAGGTGAAGATCGGCTGAAGGTCCTCCCGCTTCAGGAACACGTGGTTGCCGGTGCGGGTCGAGAGCCGGGCAGCGCGATCGAGCGGCGTCGTCCGCGCGACGTCGTAGACGCGGCTGGTCAGGATGAGGCGCAGCATGGCGTCGGGACTCATGACGCCCCCAAAGAGCAGATGTCGTTGAGCAGGCCGGCCGCGGTGACTTCCGCGCCGGCGCCTGGCCCGCTGATCACCAGCGGTTCGCGCCGATAGCGGCGCGAGTGGAACGTCACGATGTTGCGCGTGCCGCCCGCGCCGCCCATCGGGCTCGAGGCGGGTACGGCCACGAGGCCGGCGGTCACCCGTTTCGGCGTGGCCGACACCACGTAGCGCAGCACCCGCCCGTGCGCCGCCTGCGCCGCGGCGCGCGCACGCCATGCCTCGTCGAGCTCGGGCAGCCGATCGAGGAATCCTTCGATGGGCAGGGTTCGATAGGCCGCCGGCACCAGGTCGTCGGCGGCCGGCGCCGCCCCGCGGTAGCCGATCATGCGGGCGAGGATCAGCCCCTTGCGGGCCGCGTCTCGACCCGACAGGTCGTCGCGCGGATCGGGTTCGGCGTACCCGCGATCGACCGCTTCGCGCACGGCCTGCGAAAACGGCCGGCCCGCCGACACCTCCGACAGGACGTACATCAACGTGCCGCTCACGCATCCGTCGATGCGCCGCACGCGGTCGCCGGTTTCAGCGAGCTTGCGATAGGTGTCGATGATCGGCAGGCCGGCGCCCACGGTGGCCTCGTAGCGAATGCGCCGTCCGGTCGTGATCGACGAGTCGAGCAACCGGGCGTAGCTCTTCCACGAACCGGCCAGGGGCTTCTTGTTGGCCAGCACCACGTCGAATCCCTGTCCGACGGCGGCGTGAAGCAGCGCGGCGGTGTCGTCGCTGGTGACATCGACGACGACGGGCCGCGAGACGGCGTGGCTGGCCATGAGCGCGAGCGCATCGTGAGCGCCGGCCCGGGCGCCGCCGAGCGATGCGAGCAGCGCCCCCGCATCCTTTGCGCGCGCGAGACGCAGCAGCCGCGAACGCGATAGCCCTCGCGCGTCGAACACGTAGCCCGATCGATCCAGCAGGCCGACAATGCGGACGTTGCCCTCGCCCTGGCTCGCCGAAGCCCTGGGGCGAAGGCGGCCGTTGGCCGCGGCAATCTGGTCCGACAGCGCCCGTCCCACCCGGCCGAACCCGAGCAGTACCACATCCGTGTGCGGCCGCGCGACCGCCCGTCCGCCGCCGATCTTCGACAGTTGAAAGGCGGCGTGCACGCGTCGCGCCGCGTCGGGCGCATCGGCCGCCGACACGACGAACGAGATGTTGCGCTCCGAAGACCCTTGCGCGATCGCCACCACGTTGATGCCGCCGGCTTCGAGGGCCGTAAACACCCGCGCGGCAATGCCCGGCGTGCCGGCCATGCCGTCGCCCACCACCGCGATCACGGACACCTGCGTGCGCGCGCTGACGCGGTCGATCAGGCCCTGGTCCAGCTCGTGCCGAAGCCCGCGGCGGACGCTGATGACGGCTCGCTCGGCCTGATCCTCTGGGACGGTGAACCCAATCGAGCTTTCCGACGAGGCCTGGAAGATCGTCGACACCGACAGGCCCGCAGCATCGACCGCGGCGAACGTGCGCGCCGCAATGCCGTGCACGCCGACCATGCCCTTGCCGGCGACGGTGATGACGGCCTGGGCCGGCAGCATCGCCAGCGCCTTCACCGGATAGGCCTTCAGCGACTGGCGTGCGGAGACTTCCGTGCCCAGCAAGGCGGGGTCGACGAACGAGCGCACCGACAGCGTGATGCGCGTGCCGGCGATCGGGATAAGCGCGCGCGGATGCAGGACCTTCGCGCCGTAGTGGGCCACTTCGGCCGCCTCCCGGTGATGCAGCTGCGGGATCACCCGCGCATCCGGAACCAGGCGGGGATCGGCGGTCAGGATGCCGGGCACGTCTTTCCACAGCACGACGTGCTTCGCGCGCATCGCCCGCGCGACCAGCGTCGCGGTGAGGTCGGATCCGCCGCGGCCAAGCGTCGTCAGGCTGCCATCCGGCGCCCGGCCGATGAACCCCGGGATCACGGGAACGACCCCGGCGGCCACCACGGCCGCCAGCGCGCGCCGCGCGCGGCGCGCCGTCTCGTCGAGATTCGGCGCCGCCCCTCCATGGGCGTCGTCGGTGCTGATGAGGTCGATCGCGTCGACGTAGCGCGACCGGCGCCGGGCGCGGTGCACCGCCGCCGCCACCAGCGTGGCCGAGAGGCGTTCACCGCGCGAGACGAGCAGGTCCTGCACCCGCGGCGACATATGGCCCAGCACCTGGACCGCGGCACACATCTCGCGGTACTCGCGTGCGGACGCGTCGATCTGTTCGAGGATGCGCCGTAGCGCCGGCCCCCGGCCCAGAAGCGCCCGCGCGGTCTGCTGATGCCGGCGCCGGAAGGCCTCGCCCGCCCGCGGGCTGCCCTCGAGCAGCAGATCGGTGACGCCCGCCAGCGCGGATGCGACCACGACGAGCGGCCCGCGATGGCCGGCGATCCGATCCGCCGCCTTCTGAATGGCGCGCGCGTCGGCCAGCGAGGCGCCCCCAAATTTCCAGACTTCAAGTCCCGCGTTCATCTGATATCTCCAAAAAGCAAAAGGGCCATCATCCCTGCGGATGATGGCCCTTAGGAAAAAGGCCCGGGAGTTGGAAAGCTCACCTCATCCGCTGGACACGTCACCGGTCATGGTGACGCCCATAGTGCAAATCGAGGTGGTTGCCGTGCCGGATGTAGACATGAGCTCCGCTAGGCTACCATGGCCGGAGGAAAAACATGCGCCACACGGTCCTTGCCATCCTGTGTCTCTCGGCGGCGATCGGGCTGCGGGCGCAGCCGGCGCCCGCAACGGCCATCGTCGGCGGCACGCTGATTGACGGCAACGGCGGCCCCGCCGTCAGCGATGCCGTCGTCGTGATCGCGGGTGGCCGCATCACCGCCGCCGGTTCGCGACCGACCGTCGCCGTTCCGGCGGGCGCGACCACGATCGACGCGAAGGGCAAGTTCCTCGTCCCCGGCCTGATCGACACCAACGTGCACCTGTCGCTCTACGGCGGCATCGGCGAGCGGTATGAAACGCTGGCGAAGTACCACCCGCGGCAGCGCGACATCGTGCTCGAAGCGGCGCAACTGCAGCTGAAGCATGGTGTCACCACGGTTCGTGACAGCTACGGCCTGCTCATGCCCCTGGTCGCCGTCCGCGATCGGATCAACGCCGGCGGCGACATCGGCCCGCGCATTCTCGCCGCCGGCAACATCGTCGGGTGGGGCGGGCCGTATTCGATCAGCTTCAGCCTGATTCGCGAGCTGGGGCTGACGCTGTTCCAGGAACAGGTGAACGACGAGGTCTCGCAGGGCGTCGGCGAAGACCTCGTCGACATGGAGCCGGACGAGTTGCGGGCGGCGATTCGCGCCTACCTCGACAAGGGCCCCGACTTCATCAAGTTCGGCGGCACCGCGCATTTTGCGCGGCCCGCGTTCATCGGCTTCTCGGCGGAAGCCCAGAAGGTCCTCGTCGAGGAAGCGCACCGGCGCAACAAGGTTGCGGAAACGCACGCGACCACGGCCGATGGACTGCGGATGTCGGTGGCGGCCGGCATCGACCTCGTCCAGCACCCCGAGTTGCTCGGTCCCCGCGAGCTGCCCGACGCGCTGGTGCGCACGATCGTCGCCAGGAAAGTGATCTGCTCGATGCTGGCCAACACGATCACGGGCGAGGCGTGGAAGAAGGCGATGAAGGACCGCGACGAGGCCATGGCGAAGCGCGCCGAGGCCGAGAAGGGCCAGAAGGGGCCGCAGCGTCCTCGCACCGGCGCCGAGTTGCGCCAGCGCGCCGTCGAAGAGGCCGCCGAGCTGCAGATGCGCCGCCGCAACGCGCAGAAGCTGATCGCCGCCGGCGCCCTCGTGACGATTGGCACCGACAACTACTGGGCCGCCGCGCCGGAGTTCACACGGGGCGGGACCAAGCCCGACGCGCAGAATCACGGCATCGGCAGCATCATCGCCATCGAAGGGCTGGTCGAGCTCGGCATGACGCCCGCGCAGGCGATCGTGGCGGCCACGAAGAACGGCGCCATCGCGTCGAAGGGGCTGAGCGAGTTCGGCACCATCCAAGCCGGGAAACGCGCCGACCTGCTGGTGCTCGATGCGGATCCGACTGCCGACATTTCGAACCTCCGCAAGCTCTCCACCGTGATGCGCGACGGGAAAGTGATCGATCGGGAAGCGCTCCCGGCCACGCGCGTGCTCTCCCGATGACCAAGCGCGTCGTCGCGCCGCGGTTCCCGACGCCGGCCACGCCTGCCAGCGGCAACGGCGCCGCGCGCCTGCCCGACGATGTCGTCGACGAGCAGGTGAGGCGGGTGTGGCTGTTCAGCGGCATCAGCGCGTTCATGTGGTCGTTCGGGCTGGTGATGGACGGCGTGGCCTACCCGGCGGTCCTCGGCGCGACCGTGCCGCGGTCGGCCCTGGTCGTCGACGTGATTGCGGTGATCGTGACGCTGACGATCTTCGTGACGTTGCGTTATGCGCCGATCCCGCCGCGCGCCAAGGTGGACGCCGGCCTCGGGCTGATGCTGCTCAACGTCTTCGGCGCAAGGCCGATCCGGCCGTGGCCGACACCGAGACGATGCTCACGGCGCAGCATCTGATCGGGACCCCGGCCTATATGGCGCCCGAAGTGATCCTGGGTCGTGAGGACGTGGATCGACGCGCCGACGTCTACGCGATCGGCTGCGTGACGTACTACCTGCTCACGGGCCGCCGGGTGTTCGAGGACAGCACGCCGATGCAGGCGCTGGTCGATCACGTGCACGCGGCGCCGGCGGCGCCGTCCCGGAAGGCCGGCCAGGCCATTCCGCGCGAGGTCGACGAGCTGGTGCTCCAGTGCCTGAAGAAGGCCCCCGGCGACCGGCCGAAGGATGCGACCGAGATCCTGCACCGGATTGTCTCGGGCCAGATGGCGAAGGGCTGGTCCAGCACCCATGCGCTGGCGTGGTGGCGGGCGCACCTGCCGGATTTGACGGGCCCGCTGCCCTGCGCCGGTGCGTCGTCGGTGGTTTCGATCGAGGAAACTGCACACTAGGGACGGAGGTGGGGACCAACCCCGACGAAAGTGGGGACAAGCCTTTAGGTTTGTCCATCCCTGTGCAAGGCCGAGCGGGCGTTTGCGGTGTCTAAAGGCGCGAGGTTCTTTCACATGGCGCGGCGGTTGTGGTTGAAAGTCCTGACGGTTTGCGTAGCGTTGGCGGTGTTGGGGATGGCCGGTCCGGTGCGGGCGCAGGGCCCCGCCGCGGTGCCCGAGCCCGATGTACCCGAGAAGAAGGGCAAAGAGCTGCGAGCGTATCCGGTCGGCGACAGGGCGCCGCGCATCGACGGCCGCCTGGATGACGAGATCTGGAACGCCGCGGATCGCATCGAGGATCTGGTCCAGAACGATCCCGACAACATGACCGCGCCCACCGAGCGCACGGTGATCCAGGTCGCCTACGATGACCGATCGATCTATGTGGCGGCGCGCCTCTACATGACCGACGTCTCGAAGATCACCACCGTCCTCGGGCGGCGCGACACCAACCCGCGCAGCGACTCGATCAAGATCACGTTCGATCCGCGCCACGATCACCTGACGGCCTACACCTTCGACGCCAACCCCTCCGGCGTGCAGGGCGACATGACGTGGTTCGACGACACGCGCTCCAGCTCGGACTACGACGCGGTGTGGGAAGTGCGCACCGAGGTGACCAAGGAGGGCTGGAACGCGGAGTTCCGCATTCCATTCTCGCAGATGCGCTTCAGCATCGCGCCCGGACAGGAATCGGTGTGGGGCTTCAACATTCGCCGCGACATCGTCGGGCGGGCCGAGGTCGATCGCTGGGTGGCGACGCCCCGCGGCGTGAACGGCTTCGTGTCGCGGTTTGGCCACCTGACGTTCGCCCGGCCGCCGGCGCCGCCGCGACGGCTCGAGATCCAGCCGTTCCTGCTGGGCCGCGAGGCGCACGTCACCGGCGCCGGGTTCGATCACGGCTTGTCGGGTGGCGTCGACATGCGCGTCGGCCTGGGGACCTCCGCGACACTTTCGGCGACAGTAAACCCCGACTTCGGCCAGGTCGAGCAGGATCCCGCCGTGCTGAACCTTTCGGTCTTCGAGACGTTCTTTCCCGAGAAGCGGCCCTTCTTCATCGAAGACAGCCGGACGCTGGTGCCGCCGTATCAATTGATGCCGACGTTCCATTCGCGGCGGATCGGACAGCGGCCCGGCCGGCTGGCCTTGCGGGAGGGCGACACGCTGATCGAGAAGCCAGACCAGACGACCATCCTCGGCGCGACCAAGGTCACGGGCAAGGCCTCGGGCTGGACCTTCGGCGGGCTGACCGCGCTGACCGACCGCGAATACGCGACTGTTGACGCGAAGGCCGTGGATGGCGCCGGCCGCGAGCAGGTCGTGAGGACGGAGCGTCT
>Ga0156330_1041_pt4 | contig 55274 bp, 55 predicted proteins | sample RifCSPlowO2_12_FD_107978 | JGI IMG/M metagenome (GOLD analysis project Ga0156330, IMG submission 107978) | Acidobacteria bacterium RIFCSPLOWO2_12_FULL_67_14b | reverse complement strand
CGACGAGGGATCGCGCTGGTAGCGCTCGAACAACTCGTAGACATACCCCGCATTGGCCCCGGTAAACTGGTCCCACGGGTTCATAACCTTTCTACTTTACCAGCAGTCCGGGCTCCGGGCTCCGGGCTCGGGGCTCGGGCCGGATCCCCGAAAGAGATGCCATGACGCAGAGGCCGACCTACGACGACGCCAATCTGATCCTGAAGCTGTACGAGATGCGGCGGGAAGACCGCATGCGCCAGGCGCGGACGTGGTTCACCGCGAAGTGCAAGGTGAAGAGCTACGACGATCTGATCAAACTGGCGCCGGGCGGCACCGATGAGAACGCCTCGGTGCGCATGGTGACCTCCTACTGGGACCTGGTGGCGTCGTTCATGACCTCCGGCGTGCTCCACAAGGAGTTGTTCTTCCAGAGCGGCCGCGAGCTGCTGCTCGTGTGGGAACGCGTGCGCGAGTACCTGCCGTCGATGCGGGATGCGTACAAGGATCCCAATTACCTGAAGCATCTCGAGACGATCGGGAACGAATTTGCGGCGTACTTCCGGAAGCAGGACCAAGACGCCTACGAGGCCTTCCTGAAGAGGATCAAGTAGTCGTTGATCCGATTACTGGCCATCGACATCGACGGCACGCTGCTCGACAGCCGCGGTCGCGTGCCCGCGGCGAACGTCGCGGCCGTCGATCGTGCCGTCGCCGCCGGCGTGAACGTCGCCATCGCCACCGGGCGCAGCTTCCATTTCGCGCTCCAGGCGCTCGGCCAGCTGCCGGATTCGATCACGCTCATTGTCCACAACGGGGCGATCGCCCGATCGCGTGGGGGAGAGACGCTGCTGCGGCGCCTGCTCCCGCAGGCGATTGCGCGTGAGGTCCTCGAGGCCACCGTGACGTGGCGAGGTGAGGCCACGGCCGTCTTCGACCGGCCGTTGGGCGGCCAACTCGTCTACGACCGGATGGACTGGACGCATCCGAACCGGCGCCGGTTCAAGGAACGCAACGAGGCGATCATCACCGCGGTGGAGCGGCTGGAGGACGCGCTGGTGGAGGACCCGGTGCAGATCGCCTTCAACGGCGGCGTCGAACAGATGCGCGCGGTCGCCGCGCACCTGGCCGCCCACGCGCTGGCGCCGAGCCTGGAAGTGATGCTGACCGAGTATCCGAGCCGCGATTTCTCGATGGTCGACGTGTGCGCGGCGGGCATCACGAAGGGCACGGGGCTGGCCGCGATGGCGCAACACTTTGGCGTGACGCAAGCCGAGGTGATGGCGGTCGGCGACAACCACAACGACCTCGACATGCTTCGGTGGGCCGGCACCGGCGTGATCATGGGCAACGCCGAGCCGGAGTTGTTCCAGGAAGGGTTTTACCTCACCGGCACCAACGACGAGGCCGGTCTGGCGCAGGCGATCGAGCGTTTCATCTGATCGGAATTGCACAGTCCTGCACACCCTCATACAGAAGGACCTGTATCAAACCGATAGCCGTTGTGTCATGGGACAGAGCGGCTGCGGCCAGGGGCACGGCAACGGGAGCGGCGTGGGGGCCAACCTGACCTACACGAAGTTCCTGTTCGTGCTTGCCCGCGCGGAAGACGACGCGCATGGCGCCCGGCTGCGGACGGCGGGCGGCAACATCGCCCGCGGCTTCTTCAATGACTTCGACATCGACGACAGCCGCGAGACGCAGGTGCAGCCGTTCGAGACCATCCAGTTCTTCGTGCGTGACGGCGAGGCGGTGGAGCCGGCGCCCAACTGCGTGGGTCCCTGCATCAACAAGGCGCGGCACCTCGTGCAGGTGTCGAGCAAGTACCGGCCGCGCCTGCAGGAGATCGACGAAGAGCTCCGGCGCCGCATCGGCGACGCCGCCGACGTGATTGCGATCGACGGGGCGGTGCGGACGCCGCGCTACTCGAGCCCCGAGATGGTCCACTACACCAACAAAGGCGCGCCGCCGCGGCGGTCGGGGCGGATCAGCCGGAACGCCATCATCATGCCGATTCGAAAGACGTCGGAATGGTGGCAGAAGAGCCCGCTGGAGCGGCACGCGTACTTCTACCCGCACATCGATCGCGCCAGCGCCTGCCCGGTGAAGGGCCATGCCGTGGCGGCCGAACGCGGGATCGCATCGCTCTACCGCCGCGTCTACCACAACCCGGACGGCTACGAGCGGCCCAACGAGTTCGATTTCCTCACCTACTTCGAATGTGAGGACGACGCGGTACCGGTCTTCGACCAGGTGCTGCTCGCGCTCCGGGACTTCCACCAGAATCCCGAGTGGCGGTACGTGCAGGAAGGACCCATCTGGCGCGGCAAGAGAGTCTTGCGCTGGTGAGCCGTCGTCGCGGAACTAGAGTTCCGCGATCAGTGCGCGACCGACTTGAGGTGTTCCCTCAGCAAGTCCCGTCCGAAGTCCCCGTTGAAATCCCGCCACACCGAGTGCACGTGGTTGCCGTCGTTCTGCGTGTTGTCGAACTCGATCAGGAACGTCGGCCCCTGCACGCGGTAGTAATGCTTCTTCCCCCGCGCGGTTTCGCCGGCCCACGCGAACGCGATCCTGTCGGCTCCGGCCTGCTGGATCTTCTTGGTGGCCTCGGCGGCAATGTCGGCCTCCATCGCGGATGAATACGCCTCGATCACCTGCATCAACATCCCGCGCTGTTTCACGGTCAGCGCCGGCGAGGCGATGCCCACCGGCTCGAGCGGAGCGATGTCGTTCTTGTTCATCGTCACGATGTCGGTCGGCGCAACCGCGTTGATGATGGCCGCGGTCCGCTGCCGGGCGTCGAGAGACTCGACGAGCGCCCGCGCGGTGTCTTCGCGCGCGGCGAGCAGGCGCAGGCCCTTCTGCGCGCCGTCGCGGACCTCCGCCGGGTTGGTGCCGAAGAAGGCGGGCGAGCTGGCCACGGCCAGGCCCTTGACGACGGTGAAGCGGAGCGAGACGTGATGGCCTTCCACGCGCCAGCCCCACGCGCCCTGGGCCGACGGCGTGCCGAACACCGAGAAGTAGTACTCCTCCTTGTTGCGCGCCATGCGGCCGCCGGTCTCGGTGGCCTTGAGGATGTCTTCGAGCGCGATGATGCCGGTCACCGTCAAGTAGCCGCGCTGGCTCAGGCCGGTCTTGAGCAGGGCGTGCGCCTGCGCGCGCTGGGCCTCGTTCATCTCCTTGATCGTGAGTCCCTTGCGCGGGAACGTCTCGTTGGGGATGAAGTGCCAGCGCAGCCGCTCGTCACCCTCGAAGGGCAGCGACACCCTGGCGCGCTGCTCGGCCGACAGGCCGGCGAGAAACGTGTTGGCGGCGGTGGCCATGGCCGCGGCCGACCGTTGCGAGGCGACCATGGCGCCACCCATGAGCGCGACAACGAGGGTTGCGGCAACGGCGAGTCTGAGCGTGGCAAGTCGGCCCATGGCGAAATCTCCCCGGCGCAGTCTACTTGAACGTGACCCCCAATCCGAAGTGCCATTGCAGCTTGTGATCCCGCGACTTGGCGGCGTCGAGCGACAGGCTGAGGATGGTCATGTGGAAGTAGACGCCGCCGCCGTAGCCGCGCTCGAGGGTCTGGTCGGCCAGCTTCTCACCGGTGGCGTAGGCGGTGCCCGCGTCGGTGAAGACCTTCACACCGAACCGGCCGATCGACAGGGGTGAGGTCACGGGGATGCGCAGCTCGGCCGAGACGGCCGCCAGGTTGTTGTCGGCCTTGTAGCCCGCATCGAATCCCCGGAGGTTGGCCTCGCCGCCGAGCAGGTTCTGCTCGTAGATCGGCAGCGGGTCCTTCGACGTGATCGACAGGCCGCGGAGGGCCAGCACGGTCTGGCCGAAGAGGCCGAGATAGCCCCGGACATCCGCGGTCCGGCGGTTCGCGCGGCCGGCATCGAACGACAGGCGCTCGAGGCCGAACACCGCGTGGACGGCGTTTCTCGGAAAGGCCGGATCGACCCGCGTGTCGATCGTGACGTCGCCGCCGAACCGGTTGAGCCGATCGCGCAGCTCGCCGAACTTCACCTCGTCGTAGCCGCCGCCGGCGCCGAGGCGCAGCCAGCGTTGCACTACGCTTTCCGCCCTGGCCTTCACCGTGGTCCGGGTGTCGCCGATCTCGTAGTGCGGGTTTTCCCGGCGCCCGATGCCGGCTTCGCCCGACAGACGTTCGATCGGGCCCCGGTCGAACGAGCGCTCGAGTTGCACGCGCGCCTGCCGCTCGCCGCCCCACGTGACCGGAATGGAAATGCGGCTCTTCGGACCGAGCCGATCGACGAAGCTCACGCGAACGCCGTAGGTAAAGCCATAGCCGTCGTCGGAATGCAGCACCGGCATGAACATGCCGCTGCTGCGGAAGCGCTTCCAGACGCCGGGCGTGAGGTCGTCCCCGGTGATCGCCGGGACCTCGTCGACGACCACCATCAACAGGATGTCGTCTTGGTTGTCGATCGAGCGATAGCGCCTGCGCACGTCGACGCCGTCGAAGCGTCCGCTCTTCTCGAGACGCGCCCCGACCTCGGCGATCAGCGCCTCGGTGGCCGGTTGGCCGACGACGTCGCCGATGATGGCGAGCACGTCGGCGTCGGGCGTCGTGTGGTTGCCATGTACGCGGACTTCGGCGACGACCCCGGGCGAAGGCGTTTGCGCGCCGACGGCCAACGCGAGCGCGACGATGAGGCCGGTCATTTGATCTTGTAGGTGACGTCGGCCTGCTTGTAGTTCAGGTACTCGACCTGGTAGGTCGCATCGACGGCGCCGACGGCCAGCATCATGCCGAAGTGCATCTCGATGCTCTTTGGCAGCCAGACGTCCGGGAACGGCTGGCCCATCTTCATCGTCGCCTGCAGATCGTCCACCCGCACCAGCGCGCGTCCGGGGAAGAAGTCCATGTCGAGATCGTCGAAGGTGTATTGCAGGATCTGGTGCGTGGCGGGATTCACCCAGAGGGTGACCAGCGACACCTTGTTCATCTTCTCTTCGATCTCATCGTCCTTGTCGCGGACGCGCTTATTGGGCTTCGACCTGCCGTCGCTAAAGAGGCCCGCGCCCGGGTAGTACTCGATCTTCAACGCGTCGATGCCGTCGACCTTCTCGCGGCCGGCAAGCGCGTAGTGGCCCGACTCGAACCGGAACTTGAGAAAGTACGCCGACGACACGAACTGCGGTTCCATGCCCTGGCGCAGGACATCTTCCATGTTGGAGGGCGCCTCGGCGGTGGTGGGCGATTGATCGCCGTCGACGACCTTGATCGTCGTCGGCGTGATCACCACCGCCTTGTTGTCTTTCTCCTCTTCGAGGCCCTTCGCGGCGCGCTCGGCGCGGCGCTTGCGGCGCTCTTCCTTCGACGTTTCGCGTCGCAGCCATTCGGCTTCGGCCTTGCGGCGATCCGCCTCCGAGATCGTGACGCCGTTGGCCTTGACGGGGCTGCGCACGAACACGCCCTGCTTGATGAACCACGCGTATTCCTTGCGCAGGCCGTAGAGCGGGAAGCCGCCGGGGCCCGTGAGGTCGAAGGCCTCGCGCTCCTCGAGCACGTACTGCTGCAGCTTCGTCCAGTTATCGTCGCGGCGGGCCAGCACGCGCTCCATGAACGCGTCGAGGTCCGATTGGGCCGACCGCGCCTCGGGCAGGGTCGAGCCGAACACCGCCAGGCACAGGACGACGAGCAGGGGTTTGGTACGCATGGCTGGCTTAAGGCTCAGACGACGGCGGACGGGCAACAGTTCCCTCCGCGAGGCGGGCGCGGCAGCCCAATTCTAGGCGGTTTCAATGCCGGCTGCACGCTGACGACCGCGCTCTTCGATTTCGATCTCGCGAATGCGGAACTTCTGCACCTTTCCGGTCACGGTCATCGGAAACGAGTCAACGATGCGGACGAACTCCGGGATCTTGAAATGGGCGATCTTTCCGCGGCAAAACGTCCGGATCTCGTCTTCGTCGTTGTCGTGGCCCTGTCGCAGGCGCACCCAGGCCACCAGCGTCTCACCGAGGCGTTCGTCGGGAAGGCCGACCACCTGGACTTCGGCGATCGCGGGGTGGGTGTAGAGGAACTCTTCGACCTCGCGCGGATAGACGTTCTCGCCGCCGCGGATCACGAGGTCCTTGGCGCGGCCCGTGACGCGGATGTAGCCATCCGGACGCATCACGCCAAGGTCGCCGGTGCGGAGCCAGCCATGGGCATCGATGGTGCGCGCCGTGGCTTCGGGCTCCTGGTCGTAGCCCTTCATGATCATGTAGCCGCGCCCGCAGATCTCGCCCTGTAAGCCGCGGTCGAGGGTGTGGCCGGTCTCGGTGCACACGATCTTCAGCTCGGTGTTGGGCATGGCGGTGCCGACGGTCGAGACGCGCCGTTCGACCTCGTCGTCGACGGCCGACAGGGTCAGTCCGGGCGAGGTTTCGGTCTGGCCGTACGCGATCGTGATTTCCGGGCAGTGCATCTCGGTGAGCACGCGCTTCATCACTTCGATCGGGCAGGGCGCGCCGGCCATGACGCCCGTGCGGAGCGACGTCAGGTCGAACGCCGCGAAGCCCGGATGGGCGAGCTCGGCGATGAACATCGTCGGCACGCCGTAGATCGACGTGGCCCGCTCCTCGGCTACGGCGGCCAGCGTGGCGCCGGCGTCGAAGCCCGCGGCAGGCAGCACGACCGCCGCCCCCGCCGCCACCGAGGCAATCACGCCAATGACGCAGCCGAAGCAGTGATAGAGCGGCACCGGCACGCACACGCGATCCGCTTCGGTGTAGCGGAGGCCCGCGGCGAAAAGCGCGCCGTTGTTCACGAGGTTGTGATGGGTCAGCAGCACGCCCTTCGGCGAGCCCGTCGTGCCCGACGTGTACTGGATGTTCGCCACGTCGTGCGGATCGATCGGCGCGTCCGGCCGGGTGCCGCTGGCGCGGAGGCGCCGCCAGGGTTCCCCGTCGAAGTCGATGGCGTGCCGGAGGGCGGCGTCGTTGCCGGGGCGCGCCTCGTCGAGGATCTGCCGGTAGTTCGATCGCGCGTCTTCCGGCCAGAGAAACAGCGCCTTCATGGCGGACTTGCGCAGCACGTAGCCCAGCTCGTGGGACCGGTATGCCGGGTTGACGTTCACGAGCACGATGCCGGCCCGCGCGGCGCCCAGCTGCAAGAGGATCCATTCCACGCAGTTGGTGGACCACACGCCGATCCGATCGCCCGGCACCAGGCCGAGATCGATCAGCCCGCCGGCAGTGCGGTCGACGGCGGCGAGCAACTGCGCGTAGGTGAAGCGCTGGTTCTGATGACGCGAGACGAGCGCCAGCGCGCCCGGCACCCGTTCGGCAGTGGCGGCCAGCAACTCGCCGATCGTGGCGGCCAGCAGCGGCGAGCGAGGGCCGCGGGCGTAGCTCTCCATCGGGGCTGGGTGTCTGTGAAGCCGCTAGTGAGTGGTCGTGGCGTCCGCGGAATCGCGCCGGTAGACGACCTTGCCGTCGACGATGGTCACGACGACGTGGGCGTCGGTGATGCGGGCCGGCGGCAGCTCGAAGATGTCTTCCGACAGCACGACGAGGTCGGCGAGCATGTCGCGCGTGAGCGTGCCCTTGCGCAGCTCGTCGTACGAGGCCCACGCCGCGTCGCGCGTGTAGGCGTCGATCGCCGTGCGAAGCGGGAGGCGTTCAGCGGGCAGCCACGCACCCGCCGGCAGCCCGTCCAGCGTCGTCCGGTTGATGGCGGCGTGCAGGCCCATGAGCGGATCGATCGTCACGACTGGCCAGTCGCTCCCGAATGCGAGCCTGCCGCCGCCCCTGGCGATGCTGTGCCACACCCAGCCGCGCGCGGCGCGCTCGGGGCCGAGGCTGGTGCTCCACACATCGTCGGGCGTGGGGCTGGGCAAGCCGTGCAGCGGCTGCATCGACGCGATCACGCCCAGCGCGCCGAAGCGCATGATGTCCGCCACGTCGACGGTTTCGATGTGCTCGATCCGATGGCGGCGCCCGCGTTCCGGGGCGGGATTGGCCTCGGCCGCCGCCTCGTAGGCGTCCAGCGCCATCCGCACCGCCGCGTCGCCGATGGCGTGGGTCATGACCTGCCAGCCGCGGCGGTCGAGCATCGCCACCACGCGGTTCAACTGCTCGGGCGTGAAATTCGGGGCGCCCCTGGTCGAGGGACGGTTCGCGTAGGGGTCCAGCATCGCCGCGGTGTGCGACTCGATCACGCCGTCGGCCATCAGCTTCACGGCCCCCGTCTTCAACAGCGGATCGTCGGCGAACCGTGTCCGCACATCGTCGAGCCGATCGAGATCCGCTTCGGTGAGCGACGCGTTTGCCGAGAGCGCCTGGTAGACGCGCAGCGTGAGCTCGCCGCGCTTGCGCAGCTCGTCGTAAAGCTGCAGGTCTTCCGGCGAGCCGCCGGCGTTCTGCACGCTGGTGACGCCGAACCGATGGGCTTCGCCGAGGCCGGCGCGGATCGCGGCGACCTTGTCTTCGCGGGTGGACTGCGGCGCGGCGGCGCGCATCAGCTGCATCGCGCCCTCCTTGAGCACGCCGGTCGGCTCGCCGGTGCGCGGATCGCGGACCACGATCCCGTTGGCGGGGTTCTTCGTCCGCCGCGTGATCCCCGCCAGCTTCAACGCGCGCGAATTCGCCCATCCGGTGTGGCCGTCGTAGGCGGTGAGGTACGCGGGGCGATCGGGCACCAGCGCATCGAGCAGCTGGCGCGTGGGGAGGCCGCCGGCGAACGGCTGATAGTACCAGCCACGGCCGACAATCCAGTCGCGCTCGGGATGCGCCTCGGCCCACACGCGGACCGTGTCCCGGATGTCGTCGAGGGTCGTGGCCTCGAGCAGGCTCACCTGATCGAGGGCGAGGCCGCCGCTGATGAAATGCGCGTGCGCGTCGTTGAAGCCCGGAACCACCGCGCCGCCCCTGGCGTCGATCACGGTGGTTTGCGCGCGGCGCAGCCGCTGGATCTCGCGGTTGCTGCCGACGCGAATCACCTTGTTGCCGCGCACGGCCACGGCCTCGGCGAGCTCGATGTCGCCCGTACCCGGATACACGCGGCCGTTGATCACGATCAGATCGACCGCGCCGTCGTCTTCGCGCTGGGCGCCGACGATGAGCCCGGCGATGAAGGTGACGCCGACGATGCACGCCACCAGATAGGCCACGAGGCGGGCCGCCATGAGCGAATTCTAGCACCAAGCCAGTGCCGTAAAAGCGCACACGGCAGAGTGGTTCCGTGGCAGCATTTGCTGCATGCGTTTTGCGATATTGGGATCGGGGGCCGTGGGCGGCTACTTCGGCGCCAGACTGGCGCGGGCGGGGCAGGACGTCACGTTCATCGCCCGCGGCGCGCACCTGGAGGCCATCCGGTCGAAGGGCCTCGAGGTGAAGAGCGCCAAGCTCGGCGATTTCATCGTCCGCGCTGCCGCCGACAGCGACACGGCCCGGGTCGGTCCCGTGGACGTGGCCGTCGTCTCGGTGAAGGCCTACGACAACCTGACGGCGCTGCCGATGCTGGCGCCCATGATGGGTCCGGAAACCGTGGTGCTGACGCTCCAGAACGGCGTCGACAGCGTGGACGAAGTCGCGGCGGTGGTGGGCGGGCCCCGCGTGCTCGGCGGCACGACCTACGTGGCCACTGCGCTCGAGGCGCCGGGGCTGATCGTGCAGACCGGCGTGCACCGGTCGATCATCTTCGGCGAGGTGTTTGGCGATCGCCGCCGCATCACGCCGCGCGTGCAGGCCCTGGCGGACGTGCTGGCGACCGCGGACATCCAGGTGACCCCGGTGCCGGACGCGCGCGTGCCGATCTGGGACAAGTTCGTCTACCTGGTGGCGTTCTCCGGATTCACCGGCGCCGCCCGCCTGCCGATCGGACACCTGTGGAAGGACCCGCGGGCGCGGGATACCTTCTACGCCTGCTCGCGCGAGGTGGCGGCGATCGCGAAAGCCGAGGGCGTGACGATCTCAGCCAATCGGTTCGACACGCTGAAGGAGTACATGGACCACATCCCGCCCACGACGCGCTCGTCGCTGCTGATCGACCTCGAGCAGGGTAAGCGCATCGAGGTTGAGGCGCTGCAAGGCGCGGCCGTGCGCCGCGCGCAGAAGCACGGATTGCCGACGCCAATCATCTCGACGCTGTACGCGGTGCTGAAACCGTGGGAAGAGGGCCCGGCAAGAAAATAGTCACGCCGCGTTCGTTCGGCGTACGCTGCGGCTCACACGCAACGAGGGGGTGATTTCAGCAAAAAGCGTTGGGATGCGCTCATGAAGCGCACCGTAATCTTCCCGCTTTTTCTGAAATCACCCCCTCGTTGCGTTGGGTTCGCCCGGCACCAGGACGCCTCACATGCGCGCGGAGCGGTGCCTCCCGGCGCGGCTCTGCCGCGGCGGAACCTGCTTGGTGAGATTTCACCGAGCAATCAGAAGTCCTTTCCGTGCTTCCGTGGCTTGTTTGTGGGTTTGTAGGCAACGCTGTCGTAGATCGTTCGATAAGAGGGGGAAGCTCGACACGATGTGTTCGTATTGACCTGAAGAGAGTTGATACAGCTCGGCGACGACGGCGTTGAGCCGGGCGTAGGCGTCGGGGGCGGCGTCGATGCCTGTAGCGGCCAGCACGCGGGCGAGGGCGGTGAGCTCGCGGCAGGCGCTCGACCGGCGTGACGGTCTGGGCACCGGCAGGCGCGCCATCAGGGCGGTGGTCACGTGCGTGGTGACGTGGAGCCGCACGAGATAATTCGCCACCAGGCTGTTCAGCAGCGCGAGCAGGCACCACTGGGCCTGCAGGTCGAGCGGGGTCTTCAAGCAGAACAGGGTGTGCGTCGACAGCGTGTGGCGCGGCAGCAGCGCGGCGATCAGCGTGACGGCGTTGGTCGCGCTGGCCACGTCCCGGTATGCCAGCCGCACGCGATCGAAGCTGGTTCGAGAGTCGATCAGCCGTTCGGCGATCGCGCGCGGAATGGCGGCGGTGGTCTCGTCGATCCCCACCCGGAACGGCCGCAAATGCTTGCCCTCGACGATCGGCAGGGCCGAGGGGTGCGGGCGCGCGACGAAATGTGGCCGGTCGTCGGTCGCATTCAGCTCGCGCCCGAATCGCGCGCCCCACCCCTCGGCCGACGAGAGCCGAGGTGCGACCTCCGCGGCATGGGTGAGGATGCCAAGCGCCTCCTGGCAGGTGATCTCGGGCACGGTCAGGTGATCCGGGTCCCAGGCCTCGAGCCGGGAACGGGTTACGCAGATCGGTCGCGGCGCGCCGCCGTCGTTCGGCGAGCTCGGCAGCCGTTCGAGCACGCCGGCGTGCTGCAGGCCGCAACGCATGTCGAGCCGTTCGGTCGAACCGCCATTGGTGCCGGCCATCACCACGAAGCGGACGCTCCGGTGGATCGGGAAAATCGCCTGGCGGTTGTCGAAGCCCAGCCACGTATCCACGGTGTGCCGCTCGAACAGCCGCCGGCGCAGGAGGGCGCTGCCGTGATCGGTCGCAATCCCCGACGGCAGGATCATTCCCCATCGCCCTTCCGGCCGGGCGAGCTGCCACGCCCGCTCGAGAAACAGCTGATACCGGTTGGGATGGCCGCTGCCCTGGCAGCCGTACGTGCCCGACGATCGGAAGAAGCGGAGCAACGACGCGGTGCGATCGCGGTCCGACCGGCGGTCGCCGGCCGATCCAGTGTCGGCGCGCAGCATGTCCCACGGCGGGTTGCCCATCACCGCGTCGAACCCGCCGTCGGGGCGCGGCCGTCCCGCCGCGTCGAAGAACACTTCCGGAAACGACAGCTCCCAATGGAACACGGCGTGCCTGCGCGCAATCGAGCGGGCCTCGGCCAGCCAGTGCTCGATCTGCGCGCGCGGCAGGGTGGTCGCGGCGCCCAGCGCGCCGGCCAGGCCTTCGGCCACCAGCGCGCGCGAGGGCGGCGATCCCGGCCACAACGAGGCCGCGCACCACGCGTCGGCGGCCGCGGACCATTTCGCGAACGGGCCATCCGGTCCGGTGAGCGCCGCCAGCGTCCGCTCCTTTGCCCGCACCGCATCCAGCGTGTCGGACGGTTGGAGCGCAAGCCGGATGCGCTCGGGCAGCACGCGCTCACGCGCGATGTGTGCCACATCGTCCTCGAACAACGGGAGCTGCGGCACGGCACGCCTGGATCGCGAGGGCGTGGCGCGCGGCGGGCCGGCGAGATCGGGCAGTCGGGCGCCAATCAGGCTGTCGCCGACGGCGAGGTGGTGATCGAGAAACGTCAACGGGCGATCGGAGGCCAGGGTGGTGAGCCACAGCGAGAGCCGCGCCAGCTGCACCGCCGTGGGATTCACGTCGACGCCGTAGAGGCATCGCTCCGCGACCGCCCGTCGAAGGCCGATGCGATCGGCCATCGTCACCTCGCCGGCGTGCCAGTCGCCGTCCCGGACCGACGCGTGCTCGCACTGATCGGCGAGGTACAGGCACGCGGCCACGAGGAATGCGCCGCTGCCCATCGCCGGATCGACGACGCGCAGCGAGAGGATCTCGTCGGCCGTCCGGCCGTCGACGAGCGGATGGAGCGTGCGCCGGACGAGAAACTCGGTGAGCGCGCGAGGCGTGTAGAAGCTGCCCGTGGACTTGCGCTCGGTGGACGTCTTCGTCAGGACGATCGTCCGCCCCGCCTGCCTCGCCGGAGCCCCTGGCGAAGGCGGGCGCGCAGGCTCGTGCTCGAGCACGCGCTCGTACACCGAGCCGAGCTGCTCGACACCGAGGTCGTGGTAGGCGATGCGATGGCGGCCGGTGGGCGACTCGATGGTCGCCAGCGCCAGCACCACTGCTTGCGCCACCGAGTCGGGCACCAGGTGCCGGTCGGCGAGCGGCGTCTGCGACGGCGAGAACAGGCGGCCGTTGAACGCCGTCACGTCGAGATCGCCGGCGCGGCAACCCGAATGCGCCATCCGGGAAATCGCCTGAAGAGAGGCCCACAGGCCGGGCGCGCCCGGCCGCTCGATCACGCGCCGGCAGAGCGCGTCGATCGTGTACGCCTCGCGATACACGTCGTTCCAGATCGGCACGAGCCCGCGCGCCTCGGCGAACAGGAGAAACAGCACGCGGTAGATCACCGTGAGCGCCTGGTCGAAGGGGCTCTCGCCTGGTCCGGACAAACCTGAAGGTTTGTCCCCACGAGGACGAGCGCTGAGCGCCTGCGTCAGCTGCGGAAGGGCCGCCAGCACGCCGTTGCCGAGGGACTGGCAGACGCGCGCGGAGAAGCGATCCGACTCCGCAATCACGGCGGCCAGGCTGCGGCCCACGGCCGCTTCGCCGGTGACGGCCGGCGCGCTCGCGAGTTCCAGCAACGCCGCCACGCCCTTCTCGTCGCTGAGCGCCGCGCCGAGGTGAAATTCCACTGAGTGACGCGTCCACGCGCGCGAGAGGTCGACAATGCGGAGCGTGTGGCCGTTGGTGACGAGCGCCCAGCGGGCGCTCGAGGCGAGGCCCGCCCGCAGCACGCTGGTCCAGGCCGAATCCGGCGACCTGGACCAGGGCAGCACGACGAGGGCCGTGCCGGATGGACCGATCGATCCGTCGAGGCCCCACTCGTGTGACGAGAGGGCCGGCGTTCCGTAGCCCAGGATCGCCAGCATCGGGGCGACGGCCACATCGAGGATGGCACGGGCGCTGGAAGCCGGCCCGAGCGCACGGTTCACCCGCCGCCACCACTGCCCGAGCCGGCGGGCAGCGGCGGTGTGGACGGCGTCGGGTCCGGATCGCGCGAGCGCGGGCAGGAGCTGCTGCTCGACGTAGGCGTGAGAGACGAGCCGACCGCGGAGCCCGGGCACCACGCGCGAGCTAGACCTCGAGGGGCCAGGCGGCCGTCAACACCGGACGCGGAACCGTCGGCGGCGCCGCAGGCGTCACGGCGTCGATGCGGCGGCGTAGCGCGGCGTCCAGGCGGGCGATCGCCTGCTGATGGAGGATCGCGCCGCGCTCGACGCGGCGATCGAACATGGATGGCTGAAGCTCGCGCGGCAGCGTGCGATGGAGGCGATCCCGGATCACCTGCACCCGTTGCCGGACGGCTTCGCGCAACGCTGCGAGCTGCGAGTCGATCTCCGCCGCGTGCCTCAGGCCTTCGTGCGCGAGCACGGCCCGAACCCGGGGATCGCGGTCGAGATCGGCGATGCGCGCCTGCCAGTCACGACGGGTCGTTGGCCTGTGGCTCAGCTCGACGAGCAGCGCGCGCAACGATTCGTCCGCCGTTCGTCCGAGCGGCCCCACCGATCGCAAGTGGTAGAGGAGCAGCATGCGGGCCGCGGCCCTCGCGGGATGCCGTGGAAGGCTCAACACCGCGCGACGCGCTGCGCGCATGCTGCCGCCGGCACGCTGGCGGGCAACGCGTTCGACCTCGGCGGCCGCCGCCACGACCACCGCGGATGCCAGCCGCGCCGGCGCGCGCGACGGCCACCCGGCCGCTCCTAACGCCGCCGCCGCGACATCCTCTTCGCCGAACCACGCGTCGGGCTCGCCGTCCAACGCCGCGGCCGCGCGAATGCGCCGCCGTTCCAGGCGCGCGAGCACCGTCTCTTCCACGGTCCCGCGGTGGAGCAGCCGGATCGCGTGGACGCGCCGCGTCTGGCCAAGGCGATCGACGCGGCCCACGCGCTGTTCGAGCCGCCGCGGATTCCACGGCAGCTCGACATCGATCACAAGCCGGCAGCGATGATGCAGGTTGAGCCCCTCACCCGCCGTGTCGGTGGCGATCAGAAGGTCGGCGTCGCCGTGGGTGAACGCCGAGAGGGCCAGGTGGCGAAGGCCGGCAGACAGCCCGCCGTGCAGCGTCCGGATCCGGTGGCCGCCGCCGAGCGCCTCCACCAGCGCATCGAGCGTGTCGCGGTACTCCGTGAAGATCACGGCAGGCTCACGCACGCGCCGAATCAGGCGCGCAATCAGCCGAATCTTCGACGCGTGGTGGCGCGCCGCCGTCGCCGCCGCGACGAGCTCTTCGAGGACGCACTGTTCGGAGGCCCGATCGTCGAAGCCGGCCGCGCCCAGCAGTTCAGCCGGCACATCGCCGTCGCCCTCCTCGGCGTCTTCCCAGGGCAGCGACGCCTGCTCCGCCGCCGGATCGTCCCGGCCCGACAGCAGGTGGAGCCGGCGCGTCAGCGTGCGCTCGAGCGCGGTGGCGCTCGACGCGGCGCGCCGCGCCAGCAGGATGGCCAGCAGCCGCGCCCCGCGATCGCGTTGTCCCACACCGTTCCAAATCGCGCGGGCGTAGGCTTCCGCCGCGCGCAACATGCGCGATTCCGCCCCTGATGGCGTGACGGCGAGCAGGTGCACGCGACGGCCCATGCCCGCACCCACTTCGTGACGGGTCCGGCGGAACACGGTGATGCGATCGCCGGAGCCGCCGATCCGGGTCAGGTAGTTGAATGCCGCATCGTCTCCGGAGTGCGGCGTCGCCGACGCCAGCACCACCCAAGGCGCGCGCGAGGCCAGGCGCTCCACCGCCGCGCCGCGGTCGCTTCCCGGCGTCAGGTGGTGGGCCTCGTCCGCGATCACCAGGTCGAACGGCGCCCCTTCCACGGTGGCGAGCACCTCCGGCCGCTTCACCAGGTCGATCGACGCAATCACGATGGCGTGCGACGCCCAGGGGTTGACGCCGGCGGGCAGGCCATGGAGCGCGGTCGCCACCGACGCCTGGTCGAACACGATCGGGCGAAGGTCGAACCGATTGCGCAGCTCGGCCGCCCAGGTGTCCCGTAATCCAGCCGGCGTGAGGATGAGCGCGCGATCCACCAGGCCCCGCGCCAGCAGTTCCGTGAGGATCAGCCCCGCCTGGATGGTCTTGCCCAGGCCAACGGCATCCGCCAGGAGCACGCGCGTGGCGCCGGCGAGCACCGCCAACGCGGGCTCGAGTTGATACGCGAGCAGGTCGACCTTCGCCGCCGCCGCGGTCCAGATGCCGCATGCGGGGCGCGCGGATGCGATCGCGGCGCGGGCGATGCGCAGCGTCGAGCTGCGGCTCCGCCTGAGCGGCTTCCCGGAGACGACCTTGGCGATCGTGTCGAACGGCGCGATCAGCGTGGATCGCACGCCGGCGTTCGACGCGCCTGTGCCATCAAGCGTGATCACGGCGCAGCCGGCAAATCGATCGGCGCTGCTGACCTTCCACTGCTCGCCGCGGGCGGTGACGGTGTCTCCGGGTGCGAACGGGCCTGTGGGGGATTCCACGCGCCGGGGTCCTGCAAACGGGCCGCCGCGTGGCAACCGCCCGTTTTGCTGACAGTCCCGGCCTGGCGCCGGAAACGCGTCGTAGAAACTGCAACGCTAACGGCTGCGAGATGTCGCAGGAACTGCGCTCTGGGCCGTGTGCAGGGCGTTGAAGAACAAGCGGAACGTCGCGTGAGACTGGCCGCGGTGCTGCGGCCGGAAGGCAAAGAGCACGGCCCGGCCCTGGCCCGACGTCACCTCCACCATCGCGCCCTTGCCGGCGATCACCCGTTCACCCTCGAGCCAGCCGCTCAGGAGCACGTCCTTCTTCGAATAGCGTCCGACGATGCGAGCGGTGGCCGAGGGCGAGGATTCGGGCGAGGTTGACGCCGCGGGCGCCAGCTCGAAGGCGCCGCCGAAGCTGAAGAAGCCTGCCGTCTCCGCCGGCACGCCCATGGTCAATGGATCCGCCTCGAGCTCGAGCCGCACGACCGATCCCGGGCAGAAGAATTCGTTGGGCGGCAGGCCGCGCGTGGTGTCTTTCACGGCCGCGCCGAGCAGGTTCACCGCAAACTCGCTCGCCGAATCCAGGGCCACCAGCGTGCCGCCGGCGTCGACGAACCGCCGCAGCATGTCGGCGCCCTCCATGCCCAGGCCGCCCACGTAGTCGGGAGGCATGGTTCCGGCCGGGTGCCCGTTGATCAGCCGCTCGGCGCTCTGGTCGGGAATCACGATCGCGTCGAGGCGGTCGCGCAGGCCGCCGCGCTTGATGTCCGCGTCGGCGATCGTCTCGAAGGGGAACTCGTACTGTTCGAGGAGCCAGCGCGTCCACCCTTCGTCGATGTTCTCGACCCAGGGCTTGTACAGCCCGACGCGCACCCGCGACAGGGCGCGCGTCCCCTGCGGCGGGCGGCCGGCGGCGGCCGTGGCGCGCAGGCCGAGGTCGCGCGCAATCCCGGCAACGGCTTCACGCACGCCCTTGGCGTCGGCCACGACGAGGGCGCCCACTTGGTAGTGGAATCCCTGCAGATCGATCGGCGCCGTGCTCCACGCCACGCGGGCGCCGGTGTTGAGCAGCCGGTTGATCGCGATGCTCGGCGCGTTGCCCCTTCCGTCGATCACGTAGTAGCCGGCCTTCTTCGTGTCGCCCCAGACCTGGGCGGTGGCCACGGGCGCCCGGTCGAGCCGCGTCGTCGGCGGCGGCTCGAAATACTGATCGATGCGATCGACCCTGACGTTCATCTGCAGCGGCAGGGTCCATCCCGCCACGTCGTACGGCCGATCGGCGGGGGCGCCCGGAGCGGGGCGGCGAACGGGGTACTCCTGCACTTCGAGCAGCGTCTTGGCGTAGGCGCGATAGGGCTGCGCCATCAGGATGATGTCGGTGCCTTGCGGGTAGACGGTTTCGGCGACGCGGAACGGTTCGAGGGTCCGCTGCACGTCCACGGCGCCTTCGATCAACAGCTGGATCAGCTTGCGCGCCGCGTGCCCGTCGAACTGATCGGGCGGAATGATGTACGCGAACGGCCCGCCCTTGAGCCCGAGCGCGACTTGCCGTTGGCCCATGCGATAGAAGTTGCGCACCAGCTCCACGCGGTAGCGCGCGACCGCAACGAGCAGGCCGCGCGCGGCCGACAGGTCGTAGTCGACGATGTCGCGCAGGCGCCAGTCGCCGCCGGGCCACGGATGGGGAAACGTCGTCGACGGCCGGTGATCGGGAAAGCCGCGGCCGCCGACGAGCTGATCGGCGGCGACGTTGATCGGCGACGCCACGCGCACCCCCGCCGCTTCGGTGAGGAGGCTGACGGTGTTATGGCCCAGCGGCGCTGAATCTTCGTAGCCGGGCCAGTAGTAATCGTAGAGCGCGTTCTGGAGCACGCCGGAGCGGCCATCCTCTTCGAGCGACAGCGCCATCGCATGCCCGAGCAGGCCGGCGGTCCGCCAGATCAGCGGGTCGTAGTTGCGGTCGATCGGATCGATGTTGGGCGGCACGAAGAACCGCGGGCCACGTGGTCCCATCTGGTGCATCGTGAGAAACACCTGCGGATGCCAGCGGCGGTAGAAGAAGTCCGACAGCGTGCGGTTCTCCGCCATGTTCATCATGAACGCATCGCGGTTGATGTCGTGGCCGACGTAGCGGTGGTACAGCCACGGCATGCCGGTGCCTTCGAATTCCGTGCCCTTCCATTTCCGGTACCAATCGACGGTGATCACGTGGCCGTCGGGGTTGAGCGACGGGAGGAGGATCAGGACGATGTCGCGGAGAGTGCGGAGCACCTCTGGATCCTGGGAGGTGGCCAGCGTGTGGAGCAGCTCGGGCCCCGCCTGCGTCGCGCCGATCTCCGTCGCGTGGATGCTCATGCCGATGGCGATGATGGCCGGTTGCCGCTCCGCCATGGCCATCGCGGCCGCCTCGTCGAGCGTGCGGGGATCGGCGAGCCGCATGTTGTTGGCCCGGATCTCTTCCAGGCGCGCGAGGTTGTCGGGCGCGGTCACGATGGCCGCGATCAGCCGGCGTCCCTCAGTAGACGGGCCGGCATCGACGAGGTCTACACGATCCGAGGCGGCGGCGACGGTCTCGACGTAGCGCTGCAGGGAGGGCCAGTCGGCGAGCTCGCGATCCGCGCCCATCCGGAACCCGAAGAACGCCTCGGGGGATTGAATCGCGGCCGGGGCCGTTGGCGTCTGGGCGCCAAGCGACCCCGAGACGAGCACCGCAAGCACGAGAGCGATGAGCCGCGCGCACATGACACGCGATCATATCCGCAGGCGGGTCTATAGACCCGCCGCTACTACTCGAGCCGCAGCGCCGTCACCGGATCGACGCGCGTGGCGCTGGCGGACGACCAGGGGTGCCGCCGGCCGTACAAAAAAAAAGGAGGCGCCGTCATGGAGCGCCTCCCAGAGGGACGTTGAGGAAGGGTTACTTTGCGTCGCGAAGGGTCGGCCGCGGCAGCGCCGGCGGCGCCACGACGGCGTCGTCGGGTTTGGCCTGCAGTTTCGCGGAGGCGTCTTTCGAGTCGAGCCTCGCGAAGAGCGCCGCCAGGCCGGCTTGCTGGGGGTCGTAGACACCCCACTCATCTTTCGCGGGACGAACGAACGATTGAGGTGTAGTGGCCATGGTTATTGGTGACGCTCCAGGGAGTACCAGCCACAGAGCAAGTGACGTGCCGCGGCCGCCCGAGGGCCTCGGCGCCGCCGGAACCCGCCCATCTGCATCGACTTAGCGGCGGCGGGCCAGCTCGGCCGCGCCCTCCGGCGAGGCGCCTCCCACCCACCAATCGCGTGGACGCGCTTACAGATGTGCAACGATCGGAACCCCTGGGGCGGGCCCCGTTCGGCCCGCCCCATTCGTGTGTGCACGGCTTTTCCCCTCTGGCACACGGGTTGCGTCTGCATCGCTCCATGATCGTGAGTTTTCTCGGCACCAAGGGCGGCACCGGCACCACCACACTCGCGGTCAACGGGGCGGCGGATCTCCGCCGCATCACCCGCCGCCCCACCATCGTCATCGACCTGAAGACCGGCCCCGGCGACGTCGCCCTGTTCCTGGGACTGCGGCCCCGGCACACGGTGCTTCACGTTATCGATCAACTGTCGTGGATGGATCCAGGGGCCGTCTCGAAATACGTCACCGAGCACGACTGTGGCCTGCACGTGATGGCCGCGGGCGACGAGTACGGCCGTCCCGCGCCGCGGGACGTCGAGGGCATCGAGCAGATGCTCAAGTGCCTCAACGCGCTCTACGAGTTCGTGATCATCGACGCCGGGAGCACGATTGCGGCGTGCACCGCCATCGCGCTGCAGTCGTCGGACATGGTGATGCTCGTGGCGAACCCCGACGTCCCGTGCCTGCGAAACCTCCAGCGGCTGATCGACGCGGTGAAGCTGGCGGGGGTGGTCGGCGAGCGGCTGAAGATCGTGTTGAACCGCGCGTCGGAGTTCGGCGTGATGTCCACCGCGCAGATCGAACGGGTGCTCGGGCTGACCATCGACTACACCCTCGGCAGCGACTACCGCACGGTGGCGTCGGCGGTGAACTCTGGCGTGCCGGTGTCGGCGCTGCGGACTTCCGAACTGCATGGCCAGCTCGACGCCATCGCCCGAACGATCGCCGGACCCGCCTTCCGGCGCGGCACGCCCGACGATGGGTCCGAGCGTTCGGAGGACGACCCGCCTGAGCCCGAGAAGCGGCACCGTCTCTCGGGCGTGCGTCCAGCGGTCGGTTAAGAGCCGGGGCGCTTGAGCCCCACCAGCGTGGCGCCCAGGTGTGATTCCGGGGCGTCCCAATAGCGTTCAACCAGGGGATGTGTGCGGAGCAGGCGCTGGATCGCGGCGCGTTGCGCGCCCGTGCCTCGTCCGTGGATCAGCCGCACCTGCGAAAAGCCCGCGTCGCGCGCCGCGTGCAGGTATTGGTCGACGACGGAGGCGACGTCCCGGGGCGCAAAGCTGTGCAGGTCGATCGCGTCTTCAATCGGGACGCGCACCGGCTCGTCAGTCACCGAAGCTCGCCGTGACCTTCGTGGTGAGGCCGCCGCGCGCGGTGAAATCGCCGGTCACGGTCATGCGCCGCGGTGCGCAGGCGGCGACCAGGTCGTCGAGAATCTGGTTGGTGGCCGCCTCGTAGAAAATTCCCTTGTTCCGGAACTCGAGCAGATAGTATTTGAGGGACTTGAGCTCGATGCAGCGCGCATCGGGCACGTAGCGGATGCGGATGACGCCGAAGTCGGGGAGGCCTGTCTTCGGACACATCGAGGTGAACTCGGGGCAGTCGATCGCGATTTCGAAGTCGCGTTCGGGCCGCGGGTTCGGAAATGTCTCAATGGACATGAACGGCAGTGTAATGCTTTCTGCCTTGTGCCTTTTGCCTTCTGCCTTTACTGTGATTGACAGCCCCTATCGCCGGGGTTAGCATACGCTCCGCTTTACCGATACGCCGCGCCGTGCGGCACTGAGCAGGGGGACACGATGGACGAAGCCCGAAGGATGGGCAAGTCGGAGCTCTTTTCACACTTCGCCGAGCGGTTCGACGTCAAGCGCACGCAGTCGCGCGAGTTTTTCGACGAACTGGCGATCCTGTGCGAGAAGGAGCTGAAGCGCACGGGCGAGTTCGTCATTCCCGGCATGGTGAAGCTCGTCGTGCAGCACCGCAAGGCGCGCGTCGGGCGCAACCCGGCGACCAAGCAGGAAATCCAGATTCCCGCGAAGACCGTCGTCAAGGCGCGGATCGTCAAGCAGCTGAAAGACGCGATCCTTCCGAAGAAGTAGCGCGGCTGGCGGCGGGGATCTATTTCCGGATCTTCCTCGCCAGCTCGCGAATGTCCAGACGCTCCATCTTGAACTTGAGCGTGCTCAGCGGCACGCCCAGATACCGCGCGGTCTGCGTCACGTTCCAGGCGTTGCGCTCGAGCGCGCGCACCAGGAAGTTGCGTTCGAAGGTGCCGAGGGCGCGGTCGAGCAGGCTGGTGTCGGACTTGGTCCGATCGAGCTCGACCACGTGGAACTCGAACGGCAGGTCCTAGTCGGTGATCCACTCGTGGTCGACCACCGCGACGAGCCGCTCGACCAGGTTCTCCAGCTCGCGGATGTTCCCCGGCCACCAGTAGTGCGACAGCATGCGCAGCGTCGACTCGGCGATGCCGCGGACGTCCTTGTGGAAGCGCGCGCTGTAGCGCCGGACGAAGAAGTCGGCGAGCACCGGCAGGTCCTCGATGCGCTCGCGCAGCGGCGGCAGGCGCACCGGAATCACGTTGATGCGGTAGTAGAGGTCCTCGCGGAAGGCGCCCTCCTTGACGGCGCGCTCGAGGTCGACGTGGGTGGCCGCGATCAGGCGGAACGTCGTGCGGACCGGCCGCGACCCGCCGACGCGCTCGACCTCGCCTTCCTGGATCGCGCGCAGCAGTTTGGCCTGCAGGTCCGGCTGCAGGTCGCCGATCTCGTCGAGGAACAGCGTGCCGCCGTGCGCGAGCTCGAACTTGCCGATGCGCTGCTGCAGCGCGCCGGTGAACGACCCCTTCTCGTGGCCGAACAGCGTGCTCTCGACCAGCTCGCGCGGGATGGCGGCGAGATTCACCGCGACGAACGCCGCCTCGGCGTTTGCCGACTCGCGGTGCAGCAGCCGGGCGAGCAGCTCCTTGCCGGTGCCGCTCTCGCCGAGGATGAGCACGGTCGCCGACAGCTTGGCCACCTTGTGGACCGTTTCGAGCACGTCCTTGAGCGCGGTGCTCGGGCCCGAGATGAACTCGCGGGCATCGGCGTCGCCCGCCGCGTCGCGCAGCGTGAGCACGTGCCGGTTCAGGTCCTGGCGCTCGCCGGCGTGGTGCACGAGCGTGCGCAGCACGTCGGGGTCGGTGTCCTTGGTCAGGAAGTGGTAGGCGCCGAGCTTGATGGCGCGCACGGCGCCGTCGACGTCGGGCGCCGCCGAGGTCATGATCACTTCGACCAGCGGGAAGTTCTCGCGCACCACCTGGAGCAGGTCGAGGCCGCCCAGGCCGGGCAGCCGGACGTCGGCGACCAGCACGTCGACGTCTTCGCGGTCCATCATCGCCAGGCCGGCCTCCGCGGAGCCGGCGCGGACGATGCGGAAGTCGCGGCGGAGGGTCTGCGAGAAACGCTCCCGGGCTTCGTCGTTGGCGTCGATGACGAGCACGGTCTTTCGGCGCGCTGACATTCGAATGGAGTATAACGGCGGAGAGTTCAAAGTTCAGAGTTCAGAGTTCAGAGTTCAGTTTGGAGTTTTCAGTTACAGTTCAATGTGGCGCACGTGGATATAACGGGACTCTGGATCGTCGCGGTTTCGGCCCTGCTGGTCGCCGTGGTGGCGTTCGCGCAGGCGCGGCGGACCGCCCGGCAGCTGGCGCAGATCACCGAGATGTACTGGCAGCTCAAGTACGACCACGGCGAGCTCAAGGGCAAGGTGGATCCGCAGGCGCCCGCCCGTCCCGATCCCCAGCAGACGTTCGTCCCGCTGTCGTCGATCAAGAAAGGCCCAACCGCGACTTGACGTTCCGTTCTGTTCCGAGCGACATTGAGGGGTTGCATTCACGGGTAGAGGCGGGTCTTTCCGCCTTCGCGCGAAGCGCTTCGGCGAGACTCGCCGTAGCTAGGCGGAGGCGGTAGACCCGCCTGGTCAAGGAGCGGGTGTTGGCGAACGAGTACGACGTGGTAGTGATTGGCGCCGGCACGGGCGGCTACGTGGCCGCCATTCGCGCGGCGCAGCTGGGCCTGACCGTGGCCGTGGTCGAGCGCCAGAGGGCGCTGGGCGGCACCTGCCTCATCTGGGGATGCATCCCGACCAAGGCGCTGCTCGAGCACGCCCACGCGCTCAAGGTGGCGCAGGGCGCGAAAGAGTGGGGCCTCACCGGCATCGACGGCGCCGCCGTGTCGATCGACATGCCCGCCGTGCACGCGCGCAAGGACAAGATGGTGTCGGGCCTCACCGGCGGCATCGAAATGCTCTTCAAGAAGAACAAGATCGACTGGATCAAGGGCAGCGCGCGCCTGATCGGCCCGCACGGCGTCGAGGTCACGCTGCACGACGGCGGCAAGCAGGCGCTGACGGCGAAGAAGGACCTCGTCGTGGCGACCGGCTCGGCGCCGCGCAGCGTGCCCGGCATCGAGGCCGACCGCAAGCGGATCATCTTCAGCGACGAGGCGATCCACCTGCCGTACGTGCCGAAGTCGATCGGGATCATGGGCAGCGGCGCCGTCGGCGTCGAGTTCGCGTCGATCTTCAAGAGCTACGGCAGCGAGGTGACGGTGATCGAGCTGCTGCCGCGGCTGGTGCCCGGCGAAGACGAGGCCGTCTCGGCCGAGCTCGAGCGGACGTTCAAGAAGCGCGGCATCAAGGTGCTCACCGGATCGACGGTCACCTCCGCCACGACCGGCGCGAAGGGCGTCGACATCGAGGTCGACACCGCGGGCCCTTCGACAGGCTCAGGGCAGGGCAAGTCGCAGACACTCGCCTTCGACCTCCTGCTCGTCGCGACCGGACGCGGGCCGGTCACCGAGGGCCTGGGCGCCGAGGCGCTCGGCCTCAAGATGGATCGCGGCTACGTCGTCGTCGACTCGATGTTCCGCACCAACGTGCCGGGCATCTCGGCGATCGGCGACGTGATCACGATGGGCGGGCCTCACTACCAGCTCGCGCACGTGTCGTCGATGGAGGGCATCGTCCTGGCCGAGCGCATCGCCGGCCAGGCCGTGCAGCCCATCAACTACGATCACGTGCCGCGCTGCACCTACAGCGACCCCGAGATCGGCAGCGTCGGCCTCACCGAGGCGCAGGCGCGCGAGCAGGGGCACGACGTCCGCATCGGCACCTTCCCGTTCCGCGCCCTGGCGCGGGCGCGCATGGCCGGCGAAACCGACGGCTTCGTCAAGATCGTCGCCGAGAAGAAGTACGACGAGGTGCTGGGCGTGCACATCATCGGTCCCCGCGCCACCGAGCTGGTGGCCGAGGCGGTGATGGCGCTCAGGATGGAAGTGACCGTCGAGGAATTGATCCGGACCATCCACGCGCACCCGACCATGTCGGAGGCGGTGGGTGAAGCGGCGCATGCGGCGCATGGCGCCGCGATCCACATTTGAAGGCAGAAGGCAGAAGGCAGAAGGCCGAAGGCCGAAGGCTGATTTATGTCCACACCCGTAGTCATGCCCCAGATGGGCGAGTCGATCGCGGAAGGCACCATCGTCCGCTGGATCAAGAAGGTGGGCGATGCGGTCGATCGCGACGAGCCGCTGTTCGAGATCTCGACCGACAAGGTCGATGCCGAGATCCCGTCGCCCGCCGCGGGGGTGCTGACCGAGATTGCCGTCAAGGAAGGCGAGACGGTGCCGGTCAACAGCGTCGTCGCGACGATCGGCACGGCGGGCGAAGCGCCCGCCGCAGGTGCATCGGGTGCAACACGTGCATCAAGTGCCAATGGGGGTCCGGCCAAGCCGCCCGCGGCCGCTGCACCTGACGCACCGGCTGCCCCTGACGCACCCGCTGCACCCGCTGCACCTGACGCACCTTCCGACAAGCAGAAATCGTCGCCGCTCGTGCGCCGCATCGCCAAGGAACACAACGTCGACATCGGCCGCATCGCCGGCTCGGGCATCGGCGGGCGCGTGACCAAGCAGGACATCCTCGGCTATATCGACGGCGCCGCCGCCCCGGCGCCGGTGGTGGCGCGGATGGCCGGCGACGACGTCGTGCCGATGCCGGTGATCCGCAAGAAGATCGCCGAGCACATGGTGCTCAGCCGCCGCACGTCGGCGCACGTCTACTCGGTGTTCGAGGTCAACTACTCGCAGGTCGATCAGATCCGCCAGGCCAAGAAAGACGACTACGAACGTAACGGCGCGAAGCTGACCTACACCTCGTTCATCGCCAAGGTCGTGGTCGACGCGCTGCGTGCGCACCGCATCGTCAACGCCTCGATTGACGGCGACACCATCGTCTACAAGAAGGACATCAACCTCGGCATCGCGGTGGCGCTCGAGCACGGCCTGATCGTGCCGGTGGTGAAGGGCGCGGGCGAGAAGAACCTGCTCGGCCTGTCGAAGGCGATCCAGGACGTGGCCGACCGCGCGCGCGCGAAGAAGCTCAATCCCGAGGAGGTGCATGGCGGCACGTTCACCATCACCAACCCCGGCAACTTCGGCGCGCAGTTCGGGCTGCCGATCATCAACCAGCCCCAGGTCGCGATTCTCGGTGTCGGGACCATCGAGAAGCGCCCCGTCGTCATCGACGATGCGATCGGGATCCGCCTGATGGGGTTCCTGACGCTCGGCTACGACCATCGCCTGATCGATGGCGCGGTGGCGGATCAGTTCATGGCGGACGTGAAGAAAGGCCTCGAGAACTTCGACCCCGCCAGCGTGTGACGTCTTTACAAGTTCGCCGGCTCGGCCTGGTTCCGTATGCGGAGGCGCTCGAGGTGCAGCGCGCGCTGGTCGACGATCGCAAGGCCGGCCGCATTCCCGACACGTTGCTCCTGCTTCAGCATCCCCACGTCCTGACGATCGGCGTCAAGAAAGACGGCCGGTCGCACATTCTTGCCACGCCGGATCGGCTCTCGTCGCTTGGCGTCGAGGTGTTCGAGACCGGGCGTGGCGGCGACGTGACCTATCACGGGCCCGGGCAACTGGTCGGGTATCCCATCGTCGATCTCACTCCGGACCGCAGGGACGTGCATCGCTACGTGCGCGATCTCGAAGAGGTAATGATCCGCGTGTGCGCGGATTACGGGATCGAGGCCGGGCGGATTACGGGCCTGAGCGGCACGTGGATCGGGGCCGGGAAGATCGGGGCAATCGGCGTCCGCATTTCGCGCTGGATCACGAGCCACGGTTTTGCCTTCAACGTGACGACGGACGTGGATTACTTCAAGCTGATTGTCCCGTGCGGGATCGCCGACCGCGGCGTGACCTCGCTCGCCGCCCAGCTCGGCCGCACCCCGGCCATGGCCGACGTCGAAGACCGCCTGATTTCGCGCTTTTGCGAGATTTTCGAGCGGGACCTGTCTGCAGAAGCCTACTGACGAAGGGTGGTTTCGTAGCGCACGCGATCGCGGGCCGACAGCACGGGCTCGACGAGCCGCTCGATGCCCGACGGCAGCAGCGTCACGGGCATCATCGCCGAACGCCCGGGCGTGCCTTCGTCGCGGGTGACCGCCACCTGCACGGTGTGCACGCGCGGACTGCGCGTGATGGCGGTCCGGATCACCCGCGCGGCGGCGGCCGCCAGCGTGTACGGCCCGGGCGGCCACAACCGGGCCACGCGCGCGTCGAGGCGCGCCAGTTGCGCGGCCGACAGCACCGCCGTCGCCGAGCGGCCGGCAATGGCCGCCTCGTCCCAGGGAACGATCACATGTTGCGGCGGCCGGCCCAGCACCGACAGCGAGACATCCGCCGCCGCGGCGCCCGCCTCGAGCGCGCAGATCGTGACCACCGCGGACCGCAGCGCTTCCGGCGCGGACCCGAACAGGCGCGTCCGGGAGATCCCCAATTCGTTGACGCCGCGCTCCACCAGCGACGACTGCGACGCGCCGGCGCACACGAGCGGCGCGACCTGATTCAACCCCGCCACGCGCTTCACGAGCGCGAGCCCGGCCTCGTCCTGCCAATCGGCCGGCGGGGGGCCCACGCGATCCGCAAACACGACCACCGCCGCGCCCACGACCGCCGCGACGTCGCTCGTGCCCGATAACGCCGTCGTGTAGCCGTCGACGGGCCCCGACTGCGCGACGTCGAGGGCCTTGCCCGCCGCCACCGCCGCCATGTCGTCCACCAGCACGATGCGCGAGACGATGTCGGTGGCGGCCAGCTGCCGCGCCAGCGCCGCTCCCGTGTCTCCCGCACCAAGAATGACGATGGTCGCCACGGGGACTATTCTATAGGCATGGCGCGAGTCACTTTGATTACGGGTGGTGCGAGGGGCATCGGGTATGCGGTGGCGGACGCGCTGTTGCGGCAGGGCGACCACGTCGCGATTACGGCGACCACCACCGGCGGCGTGATGCGGGCGGAGCACGCGCTGGGCGCCGCCTGCGGCGATCCCGGCCGCATCGCCGGCCTCGTCTGCGACGTGCGCGACGCGGCGTCGGTGGAGCTGGCCATGCGCACCGCCGTCGAGCGCTTCGGCGGCCTCGATGCGCTCGTCAACAACGCCGGTGTCGGTGTGGGCGTGCCGATTGCCGAGATGCCCCACGACGAGTGGCACCGCATCATCGGCGTCAACCTCACCGGCGTGTTCCACTGCTGCAAGGCGGCGATTCCGCACCTGCGGGCGCGGGGCGGCGGGTGGATCGTCAACGTCAGCAGCCTGGCCGGCCGGAACCCGTTCGTGGGCGGCGCGGCGTACTGCGCGTCGAAGGCCGGCCTCAACGCGTTCAGCGAGGCGCTGATGCAGGAGCTGCGCTACGACAACATCCGCGTCACGTACGTGATGCCGGGGTCGGTGGCCACCGAATTCTCGGGCCGCGAGGCCGGCGACGGCGCCGACTGGAAGCTGCTGCCCGAAGACGTGGCCCAGGTCATCGTCGACGTGATGAACCACCCGGCGCGAAGCCTGCCCAGCCGCATCGAGATCCGCCCGTCGCAACCTCTCCGGAAGTAGGTTCCCCACGTAGGTTCCTCACGAGGGTTCCTCACGGGGGTTCCTCACGGAGGTTCCTCACGGAGGTTCCTCACGGAGGTTCCTCAGCAGTGCGGCTAGGACCGGTGCCGATTCCGTTTCGACCAGCTCTGGGAATGCCCGGCCCGCGATCTGGTGGAGCAGAAGTCGCAGGCCCTGAATGTCGCGGCTCGGATCTGAGGTGGTTCGTGCCGTGGTCAGGCACAGCTTGGCTTTCCCTTTGAGCGTGAGATGGACGCTGGCGCTCGAGATCTCGCCGTGGCTGACGCCGTGGGCATGCAACTCGGCAACGCCATCGGCGATCTCGGCGACGATTTCAATGGCGCGCCTGGGGTTGCACGGCTCGCCCGCAAACACAGCCGCGAGCGTCCGTGCTGGAACGAACTCACAGGCCGCAAGCCATTGGCCTTCGTGATTGACGAGGTCGAATACCGTCAGTAATGACGGATGGAAAATCCCGATCAAACGGCGATCGAGTTCAGCCACCGGGTGCAGCATCACGGTTTGCGCCGTCTGCAGATCGCGCGCCTTTGTCGGCAGCCCGTCGCGGAATGCCTCGATCGGTTGAAACCGGCCCGCAATCACTAGAACCTCCGTGGAACCTTCGTGAGGAACCCTCGTGAGGAACCCCCGTGAGGAACCCTCGTCAACTGACGGCAAACAGCCACTTCGGCAAGTCGACGTTGCCGCCGGTGACGAGCGCGATCACCCGCTGGCCGGGCGCCGACGCCTTGCCGGACATGATCGCCGCCGTGGCCGCCGCGCCGGCGCCCTCGACGATCAGGTGTTCCTCGGCGGCCAGCCCGCGCATGGCCCGCGTCAGGTCGTCCTCGCTCACCGTGACGACGTAGTCGACCACCTGCTTCACCAGCGGGAACGTGATCGATCCGGGCTCCAGGTTGCCGACCAGGCCATCCGCGAGCGATGGTCTCGGCGTGATCCCGGTGATGCGTCCGGCCTCGAGGCTGAGCGTAAACGGCGAGGACGCTTCGACCTCGACGCCGACGATGGTGGCCTGCGGCGCGGCGGCCTTGATCACCAGCCCCATGCCGCTCGACAGCCCGCCGCCGCCCAGCGGGATGACCACGACCTCGAAGGACGGCATCGCCTCGAGGATGTCGAGGCCGACCGTGCCCGCGCCGGCGATCACGTCCGGGTGGTTGTAGGGCGAAATGTAGACCGCGCCCTCCGCCGCTGCGAACTCGCGCGCCTGCTTTTCCGCCGCGTCGTAGTCGTCGCACTCATGCAGGACGGCTCCGTGCCGGCGGATCGCGTTCTTCTTCGCTTCGGGCGCCTTCTCGGGCGTGAAGACCACACACGCGAGCCCGAGCTTCTCGGCCGCCAGTGCGAGCGCCCGCCCGTGGTTGCCGGCCGATGCGGTTACCAGCGTCTGGGCTTGTGGCGACCCCTGGGCTTGTGGCGACAAACCTGCCTTGTCCGCCGAAGCGCTAGGCGCGAAGGCGGAAGGTTTGTCGTCGTGATTCTCGACCAGCTTCAACGCCGCGTTGAGCGCCCCCCGGATCTTGAACGAGTGCGTCAGGTTGAGCGACTCGAGCTTGAGGAAAACGCTGCCATCGGCGATCGACGACAACCAGGAGGACGGCAGCATCGGCGTGGGCCGCAGGTGCGGCGCCAGCCGTCGCCGCGCGTCGTAGACGTCGAGGGCGGTGGGCAGCATCATGCCTCCTGCAGCAACTCGGACAGCTGCTGCACGAATGCCGATCGCGCCAGCACCTGATCGATGCCGGCCGCCCGCGCCTGCGCGATCAGGTCCGCCTGCACGTGCGAGACGAACCCCACGGTCGGCACCGACGCCAGCGCGGCATCCGCCTTGAGCGCGGCCACGGCTTCGAGCGGCCGCACGCGCTGGCTGTTCAGGTCGAGGATCACCAGGCGCGGCGATCGCTCCCGGACGGCGGCCACCACGGCCTCGGGCGATCGGGCAAACGCGATCTCCACGCCCAGCGCCTTCGCCGCGCTCGAGATCCGCGACGAGAACATCAGGTCGTCGACCGCCACAATCACCATCGCCTGCTATCCTACCCTGATGATCCTCGAAAGCGCGGCGGTCGGGCCGTTTTTCAAGAACGGCTTCATCCTCGGATGCGAGCGGACCCGGAAAGCCGTGTTCATCGACCCGGGAGACGAGGTCGACCAGCTGCTGGCGTTCGTCAAGGCGGAGCGCCTCGACGTCACGCACATCCTGCTGACGCACGCGCATGTCGACCACGTGTCGGGAGTGGCGCGGGCGAAGCGGGCGCTGGGCGCGCCGGTTCACTTGCACAGGGACGATCAGGTGTTCTACGACAACGCCGTGAAGACCGGGGCGCTGTTCGGGCTGCAGGTCGAGGCCCCGCCACCCGTGGATCGGTATTACGAGGGTACCGATCCGATCCGGTTCGGCGACCATGCCGTCGCGGTGCATCACACGCCAGGGCATGCGCCGGGCGGCGTGTGTCTTGTCGTGACGCCGGGCGTGACCGGCGCCGGGGTGCCCAGCCTGTTCGTGGGTGACACGCTGTTTGCGGGTTCGATCGGACGATCCGATCTGCCCGGCAGCGACTACCAGACGCTGATGCGGTCGATCACCGAGGTGTTGTTTGCCTTCGACGACGCCGCGCCTGTGTTCCCGGGGCACGGACCCGAAACGACGATCGGGCACGAACGGCGCACCAATCCGTTTGTGCTCGAGTACCTCGCTACAAGGACCAGGTAGCCTTGGGATTGCCGCCGCGCTGCGCGTTCGACTCGGCATTGACGCGGAATTCGACGCGGCCGACCTTGATCTTGTCGCCGTCGTTCAGCGTGCTGCGCACGACCTTCCGGCCGTTCACGTAGGTGCCGTTCGTGCTGCCCAGGTCTTCGATGGCGAGCTGATTCTCTTCGCTGAGGACGAACCGGCAATGCACCCGCGAGACGAGCGCGGCGTCGACGACGAAGTCGGCACGCGGGGCCCGTCCCAGGGTCTTCAGTGTCCCCGGCAACAAGCGAAACGTGAGCGAGGCATCAGGAGGATCGATGGCTTGAAGGGTCCACATAGCGAGGTCGCGTCCGCATCAGTGTACGCGAACACGCCGGTTATGGTACAACCTCGAAAAATGGGAGCGTCGTGAGACGGCATCGGGTCGCCCGATCGCTCATCTATACGCACCGCTGGCTGGGCATCGCCGGTGGCGCGCTCGTCTTCGTCTGGTTCGCGTCGGGGATCGTCATGATCTACGCGCGGATGCCCGCGCTCGATCCCGCGGAGCGGCTGGCCCGCCTCTCGCCGCTCGACCCCGCCTCGATCCGGGTCGAACCCGGATCGATCGCTTCCGGCGCGACGCGCCTCATCATCACGACCCTCGGCCCGCGGCCCGTGTTCCGCGTCACGGCGCCGGGCACTGCCCGGACGTTCTTTGCTGATACCGGCGACCCGCTCGCGCCGGTGAATGCCGGTGGCGCCCTGGCGATCGCGCGCGCCTTTGCCGGCGGCGAGGCCGCGGCGATTCGCTACGACACCCGCCTGGAGGATGCGGACCAGTGGACGTTCGCCGTGCGCGGACAGATGCCTGTGCACCGGATCGCGCTCGGCGATCGCGACGGCACGACGGTTTACGTCGCCGAGCGCAGCGGCGAGGTCGTGATGAAGTCGACCGCGAGCACACGGCGATGGGGCTATCTCGGCGCCGTCTTCCACTGGGTCTATTTCACGCCGTTCCGCCGCCAGTCGTCGCTGTGGGCGCAATCGATCATCTGGCTCTCGATCGCCGGCGTGGTGATGTCGCTGGCGGGACTGGGGTGGGGCCTCTGGCGATACGCTCCGTTACGGCGCTACCGGCTCAGGAACCGGCGCTACCGATCGCCCTACGCCGGGATGATGCGGTGGCATCACTACGCCGGTCTGGTGTTCGGCGCCACCACGATCACGTGGATCTTCAGCGGGCTGCTGTCAATGGATCCGTGGGATTGGAGCCCCGGGACCACGCCGACCCGGGCGCAACGCGAGGCCGTGTCGCAGGGCCCCATCCGCCTCAGCGACGTGCCCCTCGAGAAGCTGCGGCCCGCGCTGGCGGCGTACGCGCCCGCGATGCCGAAAGAAATCGAGCTCGTGCGCTTCCGCGGCCGCTATTACCTGCGGGCCGAGGCCGGGATCGTCTCCGTCGAGCATCCCGTGATGGGCCCGCAGCCGGCCCTGCACGCCGACGAAATGCTCGGCGCGGCCCGTGACGCCATGAGCGGCGTCGGCATCGACGGCGTGCTCTGGATGGACCGGTACGATTCGTACTATTACGATCGGGCCGGACGGTTATCGCTGCCGGTGCTGCGCGTGCGATACCACGATCCGCCGCACACCTGGCTCTACCTGGATCCGAAACGCGGCGCCATCGCCCGCAAGGAGGAGACGCTCAGCCGCCTCAACCGCTGGCTCTATCACGGCCTCCACAGCTTCGACTTTCCGTTCCTCTACCATCGCCGTCCCCTCTGGGACATCGTCGTGATTGTGCTGAGCCTTGGCGGCATGCTCCTGAGCACGACGACGATGACGGCGGCGTGGCGGCGCGTGAAGCGGCGCGTGCGTGTCAGCGGGCGGGCCGCTTGAACTTGAACGGGTAGTAGCGTGTGAGGCCGTCGGCGGCCAGCGTGAAGAAGAAGTAGCCCGTCTCTCCGCCTTCCGGCACGCCAACCGCGGCCAGCAGCTCGGCGATCTTTTCCGGACTCTCCAGATCGGCGATGCGCACCTCGAGGGCCGTGACGCCGATCTGTCTCGTGGCGATCGGCAGCAGGCGCCGCTCGGCGTATTCGCTCTTGAACAGCGCTTCCGACGCGACGACCGCCCGACCCGGCCGCCAGCCCGTCAACGAACACCGCACCATGCGGAAATCCGCGATTACCGGGATGTCCTTCACGGCGCCGCTGGCGAGCCGCATCACGCCGGAGCGAAGCAGCTCGGCGTACGCCTTCAACGGGATCTGTTCCGTGGACGTGTAGAGGACCACGGCGCTTCCCTGCGCGAGCGCCGGGCCCGCACCGGCGAGCGTGACCGCAACGGCGAATGCCGCGAGCCGGCTAACCCGGCGGCTTCGGTTTTCCATAGTCAGACCTGTAGTGCCGGTGGCACGAGGTGCACGATTCCAGCAACTGGTCGCTCAGAGCCACGACGGCGGCGACATCATGCGCCTTTGCGGCGGACACGGCCGCGGCGCCGGCGTCGAGCATGAGCTTTGAATCGGCCAGCCACTGCTTCTGATCGCGCGCGCGGCCGGGCAGCATCAGCAGGTTGGCCGACTCGGCGACCATCAGCGCCTGGCCTTCGAGCACGGTCCATTCGCTGTCGGTCTTCGGCGTCCGCGACTCGATGTAGAAGAGCGCGTCCGAGGCGGGGTAGATGATTTTCACCATGAGGTCGCTCATGGTGCCGACGTTCCGCGTCGGCGGACGGGCGGCCGGCGTCTGCACCAGCGTGGCGCCGATGACCAACATGAATGCCAGGGTTTTCATCTCCGCGGAGTTTACACCCATTGACAAGGGCAACACTGCCGAGTAGCGTCCTTATCGCTTCGCACGCTGGTCACAAGGGAGGACAGCAGTAATGACACGACGCATCGCTCTTGCTCTGGTAGCAGTGGCATCGTGGGCGTTCACGACACCTACGATGCTGGCGCAGTCGGCCCCGACGGCCCAGCCCGCCGCCGCAGAGGCGCCGAAGCCCAACGACTATCGCGACGACAAGTCGTGGCTCTGCCGGCCCGGGCGCAAGGGCGATGCGTGTGACATCGATCTCACGGCCACGGTGGTGGCCGCCGACGGCACCTTGACGCGCGAGACCTTCACCGCCGATCCCAAGGCGCCGATCGACTGCTTCTACGCCTACCCGACGATCTCGACGGATCCGACCGACAACAGCGACATGACGGCGGACCCGGCGGAGCTGAACGTCGTGGCCCAGCAGTTCGCGCGGTTCGCGTCGAAGTGCCGTACCTACGCGCCGCTATACCGGCAGCTGACGCTCACCGGCTTGCGCAAGCGGCTGGCGGGCGCCAACATGCCGTTCGAGCGCGGCGTGCAGTTCGACGATGTGCGGGACGCGTGGCGGTCGTACCTGCAGCACGACAACCAGGGCCGCGGCGTGGTCATCATCGGCCACTCGCAGGGCTCGTACGTGCTGATGGAGCTGATCAGGCAGGAAGTGGAAGGCAAGCCGGTGCAGAAACAGCTCGTGTCGGCGTTGATCCTCGGCGCGACCCTCGAAGTGCCGAAGGGCAGGGACGTGGGCGGCGCCTTCAAGCAGATCCCGCTTTGCCGCAAGCCGGGTCAGATCGGGTGCGTGGTGAACTTCTCGGCGTTCCGATCGACCGTCACGCCGCCGCCGAATACGCTGTTCGGCAAGGCGCAGGATCCCGCCACCAATTCGGGCTCGTGCACAAACCCCGTCACGCTCGGTGACGGTCCGGCGCCGCTGCGCGCGTACCTCTCGAATTCCGGACGGACCATCACCGGCACGGCCGCGATCAAGCCGTGGGCCGCGGACAAGACGGTCGACACGCCGTGGGTCAGCGTGCCGGGCCTGTTGACCGCGAGGTGCGCGGCCAACGAGAACGCGACCTACCTCGAGATCACCGTCAACGGCAATCCCGCCGACCCGCGCGTCGACGACATCACCGGCGACCTCGGCGCCGTCGGCAAGGCGCTCGCCAACTGGGGCCTGCACCTGGTCGACGTCAACCTCGCGATGGGGAACCTGCTCGACCTGGTGGCGCAGCAGTCCAAGGCCTACGCCGCACGGCGGTAGATGGCTGAGATTGCCCACATGAGCACACGGAACAAGGCGGCGATCGCCCTCACGCTGGTTTCGCTCGGCCTGTTGGTGCCCGGGCTGGGGCTGCCGGCGCTCACCATCACGGCGACCCTTCCGGTCTTCAACAAGGAGATCTTCCGGCAGACCCAGAACGTACTGCAGGCGGTGCGAAGCCTCTACGAATCGGGCAACTACTTCGTGGCCGGCCTCGTGCTGTTGTTCAGCGTCATCGTGCCGCTCATCAAGGCCGTGATGCTCGGCGCGATCCTGATGCTCAAGTCGCCGGCAACGAAGTATCGCCTCTACCTGTTTGTCAGGTCGGTGAGCAAGTGGGCGATGGCCGACGTGTTCGCGGTCGGCGTCTTCATCGCGTATCTGGCGTCGAAGGCCACCGACAACCTGGATGCCGTGATCGGGACCGGCTTCTACTATTTCGTCGGGTACTGCCTGGTTTCGAACCTCGCGTTCCAGTTCCTGTCGGTTCCTGAGCCGCCCACCGAGACCTGGCCAACGACGTAAACAACGCCACAGACACAGAGACAGAGAAGACTCTTTTTCTAAATACTTTTCGAAGAGAGCTTACGCCACAGAATCTTGTGGACAGGCCTCTTAGAAATCTCTGTGTGTCTCGTAGTACTGCTTGTACATCCCTCGCCTGAACAGCAACCCGCCGAGCGGGCCCAGCCAGTCGAGGACGTAGTGCATGTAGCCGAGGTCCATCAACTCGATCAGGTTGCCGTCGCAGTCTTTGGCAAAGAAGAAGGTGTGGCCGCGCGGGGAGCGCTCCGGCTTCGACACGATCTCGACGCCCTTGCGCACGAGATAGTCGTGCCACTTCTGCGTGTCGCGGACGTTGAGGCTGAAGTGGGTGAGGCCGACGCGGTTCCACGGTCCCTGCACGTGCGGCTGCTGCGGCTGGAACTCGAAGATCTCGAGCACGGCGCCGCCGGGCACGCGAATCCAGCCGATCTTGCAGCTGGGCGCCCCTTCGACTCCGCCGCCTCCACCTGGAGAGGCGGCGTCGCTCAGGGCAGGCGGCTGCACGCCGAAGAAGCTGCGGACGCGCTCAGGCGGCGTGTCCGAGACGCCGACCAGCGGGCATCCGAACACGTCCCAGTAGAAGCGGACGAAGGTGTTGAAGTCGCGGACCGTGATGCCGACGTGGCTGAAGGATCGCGCTTTCATGCGCCTTCATTATCTGTCCAACCCGACCCGCGCGGCGAACGGTCTCCAGCGTCCCCAGGATCAGGCGCGAGCGCGGCCCGCCGACCACCAGCGCCAGCACCGGGCGCACATCGTCGAAGCCGCGCGCGGATGGCGAGGCGATCGCTGGTCCTGGCTTCGCCGCCGACGAGCGCGGGCGCGCCGAGAATCGTCTCGCCTTTCCTGAAGGGATTGAAGAACTCGGTGTTGTCGCCGTAGAAGGTGACGGTGGCGTCGAGGCTGTAGTCGACCCCTTGCGCCGCGGCCCCGCAGGCCAGCAGCAGCATGAAGCCGGCGAGCGTCGCGGCGCGAAGCATCCGGTCAATACTATGCCGGATGGTGAAGGGTGTTGCCCGGCGGGCCCTGGCCGGCGCCCTGCTGATGCTGGCGGCCGGAGTTTCCGTGGAGGCGCGGCAGCCACGGGATCCCTTCGGCCGAGGGACGGTGGGCGTCGAATTCGGGTTTCGCCGATGGTCGAAAGCTGGAACCTGAACGGGCGGCGCGAGTCGCTCGTCGAGGGGACCGCCGCGTTGTGGGGCGCGGTCAGGGACGGCCTCGGCATCGGCGTCGAGTTCTGCCACCTGCGCGTGTTCCAGCAAACGCCCGGCGCGTTCGTGCAAGGGTTTTCGCCGCTGGTGCGGTGGCGGTTCGCCGGCCGCGAAACGTGGAACGCCTTCGTGGAGACAGGCCCCGGCATCTCGTGGTCAGACCTGCCGACGCCGCCTAACGGCACGAAGTTCAACTACCTTTACCAGGCGAGCGCCGGCATGATGCGCCGCATCGGATCGAACGGCCATGCCGTTTTCGGGGCGCGCTTCCTGCACCTGTCGAACAACCATCGGGAAGGGCGCGATCACAATCCCGACCTCGAGATGATCGGGCCGTTTGCCGCGTTGGCGTTTTCGTTCTGATCGGCGGAACTGACCGACTAGGCTGAAGGCGGAACTGAAGTTCCGCCCTACTGGATCTTCCTCCCGTCGGCGTCGAAGACCTGCAGGCGGCCCAGCTTCAGCAGCACGGCTTCCGCGGCTGCCCGATCGCCGACCGCGATGATCTGCAGCTTCTTCGGATCCAGATACTTCTTCGCCATCGCCTGCACCTCGTCCTGGGTGATCGCCATGATCCGTTCCGGGTACTTGTCCCAGTAGTCCGCGGGCAGGCCGTAGCGCCAGCGGGTGAGGGCGTTGGTCACCGGCGCCTGCGGCGATTCGAAGGCGAGGGCGAAGGCCGAGACGATCGATCGCTTCGCGTCGGCGAACTCCTGATCGGGGACGCGGATCTCGCGCGCCTGCCTGAGCTCGTCGAGCAAATCCCGCAGCGCCGCCTCGGTCACTTCCGACCGCACGTTCGTGCTGGCGATCCACGTGCCGCGGAAGCGGCGGGCGTCGATCTGGGACGAGGCGCCGTAGGTGTAGCCCTTCTCTTCGCGGAGGTGCCGGAACAGCCGTCCGGTCGGCCCGCCGCCGATGATCTTGTTCAGCACCGTCATCGCGTAGAAGTCCGCATCCGTGTAGCGGATGGCCTGGACGCCGACGACGAGGCTGGTCTGCACCGAGGCGGGGCGCGCCACGAGGAACACGCCGGGGTCCGCCACCGCCACCGGATCGCTCACCGACGGTTCGGGCGCGCCGGCCTTCGCCCACGCGCCGAACCGGGCCTGCACCGCCTTGAGCGCCGCCGCCATCGTGATGTCGCCGGTAATGGCGATCGCCGCGTGATCCGGCACGTAGTGGGACTTGTGAAACGCCGCGAGCGCGTCGCGCGTGGTCTTGTCGAGCGCCTCGACGGCGGGCGCCATGCGGCCGTCGGGGTGGCCGTCGGCGACGGCGCGGCTGAAGCGCTCGAACGCGAGGAAGGTGGGGTTCGCGCGCTGCTGCTGCAATTGCGCGCGGGTCTGCGCCTTGTAGCGCGTGAGCTCCTGTTCAGGGAACGCCGGCGACAGCAGCACGTCAGCCGCGAGGTCGAGCACCTCGTCGAAGTGCTCGCGCAAGGCCGACGCGTTGAGCGTCGCCTCTTCCGACGACATCGCCGCGTTCACCGTCACGGTGGCGGCAAGCCGCTCGAGCTGTTCGGCGATCGCCGTTGAAGTGCGTCTCGCGGTGCCCTCGCGCAGGTTGGCCGCCGTGAACTGGGCGAGCCCATACTGATCCGGCGGATCGTAGTAGCCGCCGGCCCCGCGGATCACGAGCTGGATCGTCACCTGCGGCGCCCGCGGATCCTGGATCACCATCACGTGCAGGCCGTTGGGCAGGTCGGCCTCCAGCGGCTTCGGCAACGACACCTTGAGGACCGCGTTCGAGACCGGCGCCTTCCCTTTCATCGTGATCGTCTGCGTCGGCGGCGGAATCTGCGGCGGCGCCTGGCCGGCCGGGCCCGCGGCGGTTGCGACGATGGCGGCGGCGCTGGCGATGATGACGAGCCGTGTGCGCGCGCTCATTACTGGCCTCCCTTCGTCGCCGGCTTTGGCTGCGTGATGACGACCGTGCGATTTTCGGCGGTGAAGTACGCCGCGGCCACGCGCTGCACGTCGGCGGCGGTCACGCGGGCGATGCGGTCGATGCGCTGGTTGATCCGCGCGGTGTCGTTGAAGATCGAGGCAAACTCCGCCAGCTGGGTGCCGCGATTGAGGGAGCTGGTGAGCCCGCCGACGACGGTCCGCTTCGAGTTGTTGCGCGCCTTCTCGATCTCCCAATCCTCGATCGGCCCGGCCTTGACCCGTTCGATCTCCGCCAGCACGGCGGCCTCGACGGCCGCCGCGGTCTTGCCGGGCGCCACGGTGGCGGTGACGAAGAACAGGCCCGGTCCCACGGCGCTATCGCGGCCCGCCGTGACGTTGGCCGCCAGCTGCTGCTCGCGGACCACCTTCTGAAAGAACCGCGAGCTGCGGCCGTTCGACAGGATCGTGCCCAGCACCCGCACCGCGTCATCATCCTCGGACGTGCGCGGCGGCACCTTGAAGGCGATGTCGACGCGCGCCAGCCGCGCCAGCGGATCGTCGAGCGACAGGCGGCGTTCGGCCGTCTGCTTCGGCTCGGTCATGTCCACCTTCGGCGGCGCCGGCTGCGCGGGAATGGGCTCGAAGGCCTTCCGGACTTTCTCGAGCGTCACCTTCGGATCGATGTCGCCGACGATGGCAAGCACGGCGTTGTTGGGGGCGTAATAGGTCTTGAAGAACGCGGCCACATCTTCCACCGACGCCGCGTTGAGGTCGGCCATCGAGCCGATCACCGAGTGCTCGTAGGCCGGGTTGTCGTACGCCAGCTCGTCGATCACCTCGTCGGTGCGGCCGTACGGCTGGTTGTCGAGCCCCTGGCGGCGCTCTTCCTGCACGGCGTTGCGCTGGTTGTCGAGATTCTCCTTCGTGATGGCGAGCGACCGCATGCGATCGGCTTCGAGGAAGATGCCGAGGTCCAGCTGATTGGACGGCAGCGTCTCGAAGTAGAGCGTCCGGTCCTTGTTGGTGGTGCCGTTCATGTTGCCGCCGGTGTTGAAGATGAGCATGAAGTGCTCGCCGGGCCCGACATTCTCGGAGCCCTTGAACATCATGTGCTCGAACAGGTGGGCGAACCCGGTACGGCCCTGGCGTTCGTCGCGGGAGCCGACGTTGTAGTGCACGACGATCGAGTACACCGGCGCGGTGTGATCCTCCGAGAGGATCACCCGCAGGCCGTTGGCCAGCTTCGTCTCGGTGAACTTGATCGTCGGTCCGGTTTGCGCGGCCGGCGCCGCCGCCAGCGTCGAGACGAGCGCCGCCGCCAGAGCGGCCGCGGTCCATGGAGACACGGTCATGACTGCTCCTCCGTTGGTGGAGCCCGATCCTACACCCGGCGTGCCGGGATTACGCCGATTCCGACCCCAGAATGTGGTCGGCCACCCGGAGCGCCTGCGCGGCAATGGTCAGGCCGGGATTGACGGCGGCCGATGACGGGAAAAACGACGCGTCGACGACGAAGAGGTTCTCGACGTCGTGGGCGCGGCAGTACGGGTCGAGCACGGATTCGCGCGCGTCGGCGCCAAACACGAGGGTCCCGCATTGGTGCGTCGTGTTCTTCGCCTTGTGCGAGTGCGTCATCACCACCCAGAAGCCCAGCTGGCGCAGGATCTTCTTCGTCTCGCTCACCAGCTGCATGTGGGCGGTAAGGTTGTTGGCGCGGTAGGTCAATCGGATCTTTCCGTTCGCATCGACGGTGACGCGGTTGTCGGGCTGCGGCAGGTCTTCCGACATCGCCAGCCAGTCGACGCCGCGGGCCACCCACGCGTCGTAGGCCCACACCGGCACCGATGGCACGACGGTTTGCGCCATCACGCCGTGCGTGCGCCCCTGCGACTGGATCTGCCCGAGCGGGTACTTGGTGTTCGGGCCCTTGAGATAGAAATCGTTGATGGCCACCGTCTTCTGGAACACCGTGTCGTTCCGCCGGAACGGATGGAACCCCTGCATCATCGTCGCCAGGTGCGCCATGTAGCGCCGGCCGACGAGGCCCGAGGAATTGGCGAGGCCGGCCGGATGCTTGTCGGTGGCCGACCGCAGCAGCAGCGCCGCGGAGTTCACGGCGCCGCACGACACGATCACGAGCGGCGCCGACACGCGGAACGTCTCCCCGGGCCGTTCCACTTCCACCGACTCGATCCGCCGGCCGCTCGCGTCCGTGATCAGCCGGCGTGCCCTGGCGTTGGTCCACAGCTCGACGGTCGCGTGCGCGGTGGCCTGACGAATGCCGCAGACCTCGGCGTCGCTCTTCGCGTGGATCTTGCACGGGAAGGAGTTGCAGGTGTTGCAGAGGATGCAGCCGTCGAGCAGCCCGAGCGGCAGCGGCGACGGATGGAGGCCCTGCTGCCGGAGCCGATCGACGAGGTCCTGGATGACGGGCGAGTGGGGAACGGGCGGATGGGGAAAGGGACCGCGCGGCGGTTCGGTCGGGTCGATCCCCGCCTGGCCGTGAACGCTGTACATCTGTTCCGCGCGATCGTAGTACGGCGCCAGCGTGTTGTAGTCGATCGGCCACGCCGGTGAGATGCCGTCGATGTGCTCGACGGCCTGGAAGTCTTCGCGCCGCAGACGGTAGAGCACCGTGCCCCAGAACTTGGTGTTGCCGCCGACACAGTAGTGCGTGTACGGGCGGAACGCCTTGCCGGTTTCGTCGAGCCATGTTTCGGTCGTGCGGTAGCGCAGCTGTTTCCACACGGCCTCGGGGTTCCAGTTCTGGTCTTCGCGGGCGACGAAGTCACCGCGCTCGAGCACGAGGATGCGCGCGCCCGACCCGGCGAGCGCACGCGCCATGGTGCCACCGCCGGCGCCGGTCCCGACGATGATGATGTCGAACGCCGTGTTCACGTCATTGTCGCCGGGCTCCGGGCTTCGGGCTCCGGGCTCCGCCATAGATCTGATCCATCAGCCGCTGATCTTCCATGGCCCGTTCCAGGCTCATCTGCGGCGCCGTGCCGTCGACGATCGACCGGCGGAAGTCGCGATACATCGCCTGGTAGCCGCGGATGTCGCGGAAGCCCGGGAAGATCACGCGGGGAAAGCCCCGTCCGCGGACGAGCAGCACGATGCCGTTCGACTCGAACGTGATGATGCCGTGCCGCCCGTACAACTTCGACAGCCGCAGGCCCTTCAGCAGCGACGGAATCTCACGGGAGTAATAGAGCGAGCCGACGGCGCCGTTGTCGTACTCGAACGCCACCATCATGCTTTTGACGCGCCGATCCGGGCCCTCGCGAGAGGCGGCGGGCCGAAAGCCCTCGATGCGCGTGATCGTCGGGCCGAGGCTGGCGGCGAGGTGCAGCCAGTGGATCCCTTCTTCGAAGAACGCATCGCCGCCGGCCATGGTCTCGTCGTTGCGCCAGTCGTCCGCGGCCTTCAGGCGCTTGACGATGCTGCTGAAATGGCCGAACACCATCTCGCCGATCACGCCGTCGGCCAGCAGTTTTCGCAGCGCCACGGCCAGCGGCTTGTAGTGATCGTTCTCGCCGACGAGCACCACGCGCCCGGCGCGGTCGCGGGCCTCGCGCACAGCCTCGTAATCGCCGATCGAGGGATACGCCGGCTTTTCGACGAGCACGTGTTTGCCGGCCGCCAGCGCCTGGAGCGTCAGGTTCAAATGGAATGTCGGCGGCACCGCGATCACCACCGCATCCACTTTCGGATCGCCGATCGCCGCCGCGTAGTCGTCGTACGTGCCCGTGCCCCGGTACCTGCCGCAGAACTCGGCGGCCTTGGCCCTGTCGCGGCTGGCGTAGCCGCAGACGATCTCGGATCGGAATCGCCTCAGGTTGCGGCTATGGACTCGCGTAATGAAGCCACAGCCCAGGAACGCGATGCGGAGGGGTGCTGGCATCGAGGGATTCCATCATATCGTTGTCTACCGGCGGGAGAGGACGATCGTCACCTCCACCGTCGTGTCCGGGCGGACGTCGACGCCGGTCGTGGTGATATCGCTGCGGCTCCGCATGACGGCGTGCACCTGCCACTCGGGAGACAGACCCATCAGCTGCAGCGCACGCGTGCCGAAGAGGCCGTCGATGCTGAAGTGGCCGTCGGCCGCGACCGCTGCGTGATCGGGAACCAGCGGATCGACCTCGATCCCGTCGTCGACCCAGGCCGCGGCGACGCGCACGCCGTCGACCGGCGGCAGGCCGCCGCTCCGGGCGACGATCCTCCCGGTGATGCGCCCTGCAGGCTGCAACGCCATGGCGACGTCGTGCGTGTCGTTGACGAGGTCGACCACTTCGAAGCCGGCGAGCCGGCCGTCGGGCGATCCGGCCTGCGCCGAAAGAAAATAGCGCCCCTGCTGGAGGCCCCGCACGGTGCCGGTGCTGTCGCCCGAAAGGTCGATGCGCCTGGTCATGCGAGGCTGAATCGAGATCAGCCGTGCGACCAGGTCGTCAGCTTTGACGCCCCCGGACACGCGCACCGTGATCGCGTTCGAGGCGATGCGCGGCAGCACGATCGAGAGGCCCGTGGTCATCGCGCCAGGACGAGCGTCGACCGTCTCGGCCTCCTGCGGATCCAGCACGCCCGGATAGTAGATGGCGGGGGCTCGCGGCATGTCGGGTGAGGAGGCCGCGTCGACCGCCACCTTCACGTCCTCGCCGAGAATGTTGGTGAGTTCGAAGCTACCGTCCGATCGCGTCACGTCCGGCCTGCCCGAGATGACCTGTCCGGCCAGCCACACGTACGCGCGGGCGACAGGCCGGCCGTCGGGATCGACGACCCGGCCGCGGATGGTGGCGCCGCGCACCAGCCGGAAGTCGATTCCCGACCGTTCCTGGTCGGGCACCACGGACACGTACACACATCGCAGGCGGAACAGATCCGTCGCGCCGTGACACTGGCGGACATGTGACGGGCTCCACGCCATGACGCTGTATTCACCGCCGGCGATCTTCACGAACTCGTACGCGCCGTTACTGTTGGTCTTGACCTCGCGTGCCCTCATCGACCGAGGTTCGCCTAGAACGACAGTGACATCGGCGAGGGGCTCGCCGGTCTGCGCGTCCAGCACGACTCCGGCGATGGTGGCAGAACCCGCCGGGACAGGTTCCTGCCGGCGGGACTGCGCGCTCACGCCCTCGGCGGCAACCACCACGATCAGCGAGACGATGAGAGCGGAAGGTTTGGGACGCATCGCGTCAGCGAGTCGGGGTCAATGATATAACTCGGCCGTCCGGCCGGCGGACACCCTATGAGACGTCTCCCCCTGGCGTTCTGGCTGGTCATGGTCATGCTGGCGCTGCCGCGGCCGTCGGCGGCGCAGGATGCGGCCCCGCAGCCGGGGCCGGTCCGGAAGTTCCTCGAGACCGTCGGCAGCGACTTCAAGTCGATGGCGTCGAGCGAAAGCCTGCCGCTGCTGACCGCCGCCGCGGCCGTCGCCCTCTTCGTGGCGCCCTTCGATGAAACGCTGACCTACTCCGCGAGCTGTTCGACGTTTCTGAAGACCACCCTCGACGGGTGGGCGAGGACGATGGGGCAGGAATGGCTGCTGGGCGGCGGCGCGCTGGCGACCTACGTCGCCGGGCGTGCCGCCGGGAACACACGGATGGCGGCGCTCGGCGGCGACCTGCTCGAGGCCGAACTCGTGGCGGGCATAACCACGGTGGCGGTGAAGTACGCGGTGAACCGGCAACGCCCGGACGGCGAGGCCCGATCGTTCCCGTCCGGTCACACCGCCGGCACATTCGCGGCGGCCACGGTGATGCAACGCCACTTCGGCTGGAAGGGCGCCGTGCCCGCCTACGCCGCGGCGGTGCTGATCTCCGGCGCGCGCCTTCAGGCCAACTCGCACTTTTCAACCGACGTCATCGCCGGGGCGGCGGTTGGCATCCTCGCCGGCCGCGCCGCCACGGTGAAGATCGCCGGCGCGCGCGTCTCGGCGTCGCCGGTGATCCTGCCGGGCGGCGGCGCCGTGTCGTTCAGCATTCGATCAGCCAGGGAGTAACCCGCCGCAGTGGGGCCTACAGACACATTGTCGATTTGGCGATCGACTGATTGGGCGACTGTTTCGTGATCGTCGAATCGGGCGATTGACTGATTCGATTATCACGATTGCCGAATCGGGCGATTGGCCGGCGATTCGCCGACCATTTACACAATCGACATTGAAGGATCGAATCCATCAATCGTCGATTTCCCAATCACCAAACAATCGTCAATCGGTCGATCGGCAATCGTCGATGCAAAGGAATACGGTATCGTCTAGTCGTTGGCTGCCAATTTCTGGGAGGTCTTCGAAGCCTCCGCCACCCGCTTCGCGGATCGCCCCGCCGTCGAGATCCAGAGGCGGGATGCGATCGATCGCTTCACTTACGCGGACCTGCGGTCGATGGCGCGGGCGCGGGCGGCCTGGCTCGCGACCCAGGGCGTGGCCGTCGGCGACCGCTGCGCGATCCTCGCCGACAACGACGCGCACTGGTGCGCGGCCTACCTCGGCATCCTCAGCCTCGGCGCCGTCGCCGTGCCGCTCGACACCAACTACTCGGCCAGACAGGTGGCGACGATCGTTGGTGATTCGGGCGCGAAGATCCTGTTCGTGAACGCGCGGCTCGCCGCGGTGGCGCGCGAGGCCGTGGCCGACCTCCCGATTCAGATCCAGGATCTGCACTCGGCACCCCTGGCACCAACCCCCTTGGCACCCCAGGCACCGTACGCACCTGTGGCACCGGCTTCGGTGGCGGTAATCCTCTACACGTCCGGGACGACGTCCGATCCCAAGGGCGTCGTCCTGACCCACGCCAACCTGCTCGCCGAGCGCGACGCTGCCTTCGCGGTGGTGGATGTGACCGACCGCGACGGCATTCTGGGCGTGCTGCCGCTGTTTCATGCGCTGGCGCAGCTCGCCAACCTGCTGCTGCCCTTCGCGGTCGGCGCCCGCGTCGTCTTCCTCGAGTCGGTGAATTCGACCGAGCTCATGCGCGCGCTCAGCGAGCGGCGGATCACGATCTTCTGCTGCGTGCCGCAGTTCTTCTACCTGATCCACCAACGTGTGATGGAGCAGGTCGGCAAGTCGGCGCTGGTCACGCGGCTCGTGTTCGCCGTCCTGATGGCCGTCAATTTCCGGCTGCGCCGCGTCGGCGTCAACATCGGTCGGCTGGCGTTTGCCCGGGTCCACACCCTGCTGGGGCGCCACATGCGCCTCTTCGTGACGGGCGGCTCGAAGTTCGACCCCGCCATCGGCCGCGACCTGTATTCCCTGGGCTTCACCATCGTGCAGGCGTACGGCCTCACCGAAACGAGCGGCGCCGCCACCATGAACACGCCAAACGAGGCGCACATCGACACGGTGGGGCGGGCGTTGCCAGGCGTGCAGATCCAGATTCGCGCCGCCGAGAGCGAAGACGTCGACGGCGAGATCGCGATTCGTGGCGCCATCGTGACGCCGGGCTACTACAAGCGCCCAGACGCCACGGCGGCGGTGATGAGCGACGGTTGGTTCCTCACCGGAGACCTCGGGCGGATGGACGACGGCGGGCGGATCACCATTACCGGCCGCAAGAAGGAAATGATCGTGCTCGCGTCGGGCAAGAACATCTATCCCGAGGAGGTCGAAGCGCACTACCGCCAGTCGGCGTTCGTCAAGGAGCTGTGCGTGATGGGGCTGGCCAGCCCCGGCCACCCGACGACCGAGCGGCTGCACGCGGTGGTGGTCCCGAACATGGATCTCATGCGCGAGAAACAGATCGTGAACACCGGCGACATCCTGCGGTTCGAGCTCGAGGGCCGGGCCGTCGGCCTGCCGTCGCACAAGCGCGTGCTCAGCTACGACATCTGGTTCGATCCGCTGCCGAGAACGACCACGGGGAAGGTGAAGCGGCACGAGGTGGAGCGCCTGGTTCGCGAGCGGCATCGATCGGCGGCGCAGGAGGCCACCGCGCCGATGCCCGAAGCCGATCAGGCGTGGCTCGAGGATGCGCATGCCGCGGCGGCGGCCCGGGTGATCGAGGGCCGCGTGCGCCCCGGCGCGCGCGTGCGGCCGGAGGCCAACCTCGAGCTCGACCTCGGACTCGATTCGATGGAGCGCGTGGAGCTGCTCACCGAGCTCGAGCAGCGTTTCCTGGTGCAGGTGTCGAGGGCCGCTGCGGCGGAGGTGTTCACGGTCCGCCACCTCGTCGACGCAGTGCGGCCGGGCGCGGACCAACCTGAAGGTTTGTCCCCACCTGCTTCCACGACCGACGAGTCGTGGGCTTCAATCCTGAAGGACCTGCCGCCGGCCACCGATCCGATCCTGGGCGGTCTGCTCGAACGCAAGCCCGTGGCGGCGCCGATCCTGTTTGTCGCCTCGCGAGTGGTGCGCCTGCTGCTCGGCCGCGTCGACGTCTCCGGACTCGAATCGTTGCCGAGGGACGGCCCGTACATCATCAGCCCCAACCACCAGAGCTATCTCGATCCGATCTTCGTGTGCGGTGTCCTGCCGTACCGCGCGTTCCGCAACATGTTCTTCGTCGGCGCGGTCGAGTACTTCGAGACGCCGTTCACGAAGTGGGTCGCGCGAACGGTCAACTGCGTGCCCGTTGATGCCGACTCGAACCTGGTGCCCGCGATGAAGGCCGGGGGTTTCGGGTTGAAGCACGGCCGGGTCCTGATCCTCTTTCCGGAAGGGGAGCGTTCGATCGACGGCACGGTGAAGAAGTTCAAGAAGGGCTCGCCGATCCTGGCGCGACACATGGGCGTGCCGATCGTGCCGGTGTCGCTCAAGGGCGTGTACGAAGTCTGGCCGCGCAACCGCGCGTTCAACTGGAAGGTCCTGTGGCCGTGGAGCGGCCACCGCATCAAGGTGTCGTTCGGCGCGCCGCTGGCGTTCGGCGAGGATGAAAGCTACGCCGACGCCGCGGTGCGCCTCCGCGATCGCGTCAACGAGATGTGGTTGCGCTGTGGAAGATGAGCTGCAGGTTCAGAGTTCACGGTTCAGGGTTCAGGGTTCTTTGGGTTCAGGCTCTTCAAGTTCACTCAGACCAACCGAGAACCTGATGAACCGAGAACCTGATGAACCGTGAACCGTGAACCCTGAACCGTGAACCGTGGTGGTCTATTTGAAACTCGTAAGCGCCTCCGCCTCCGTGTCGTAGACGTCGAAGACGGCCAGCAGCTTGGTCATGATCAGCAGGTCCTGGACGCGCTTGCCCAGGTTGGCGAGCTTGATGGCGCCGCCAGACCGCTTGGCGGTGGCCAGGCACGCCACCAGCTCACCGAGGCCGCCGCTGTCCATGTAGGTGAGCCCGCCGAGATTGACCAGGACCTGCTTCCGACCCTGGAAGAACACGCTGCTCACCTTGTCCTTCAGTTTTCCGCTCTCCTCGCTCGACGCGAGCTTCCCGGAGAGGTCGATCACGGTCACGGCGCCAACCTGGCGTTCAGCAATGGGCATAGAGGGACTCCGCGCACATACTCCCACACTTACGCGGGTTCACGGTTCACAAGTTCAGGGTTCAAGGTTCACTTGGTTCTCGCACGCCCGTTGTGCCCCTTCCTGGCAAGCCACTGGACTTGAAGAACCTTGAACCTGCTGAACCCTGAACCTGGTGAACCCTGAACCCTGAACGATGAACCGTGAACCTACTTGGAGGCAGCCAGATTCTTCGTGAGCCACGCCGCGAGGGCCGAGGTGGCGTCCGGCGACACCCTCGCCTCCGGGCCGAGCGTGGCGTATTCGGCCACTTCGCCGGTCTTGGCGGCGACAAGCAGGTGGTTGACGCCGGGCACCTTCACGACGTCGACGGCCGCCTTGGTCTTCCGTTCGCGCGCCATCTGCGCGAGCTTGTCGGCATGGTGCGGCGGCACCTGCCTGTCGAGCTCGCCCTGCACGATCAGGACCGGCTGCCGCACGTCGCGCATCGCCTTCGCCGGGTCGAACGTCAGGAAGCTGTAAAACCACGGCGTGTCCGCCACGCGCCGGACCGAATCCGGAATGTCGGTCCATCCCGTGCCCTTGATCACCGCCTGGTTGATCCGCTCCTGCAGCGCCAGCTTCTCCGCCCGCTGCCCATCGTCGATCTTCATCTGCGCGAGGAGGTGCTTCTGCTGCTCGATCACGAGATCGGCGCCGGTGGTGGAGACACCCGAGAGCAGCGCCAGAGCGGAGACGCGATCGCGCTCGCGCCCGGCCGTCAGCAACGCGACGCTCGCGCCTTCGCTGTGGCCGACCAGGGCGACGCGGTCCTTGTCCACGTCCTTCTGCCTGCCGAGCCAGAAGAGCACCGAACGGACGTCTTCGGCATAGTCGGCCAGCGTGACCGATTCGGTGCGGCCGCCGCTCTGGCCCACGCCGCGCTTGTCGTAGCGCACGATGTAGAAGCCGGCGTTCACGAGGTCGCGCGCGATCTGGCCGAACACGGGAATGCCGGCGACGGTCTCGTCGCGATCGGTCGGGCCCGAGCCGCCGATGAGCACCGCGACCGGCAGCTTGCCGGTGGCGTTGGGCGGCCTCGTCACGGTGGCGGCGATGTTGAAGCCCATCGCCGGGATTTGCACGGCTTCATCACCGGGGATCGAGAACGATGCGGTCCTCGATGCCGCCGAAGCGATGTCTTCGCGCGCCATCTCGAGGGTCTGCGACGGGATGCTGAGGCGCAGCAAATCGCCGCCGCTGTTGGTCCAGATGACGAGCGGCAGGTCGCCCGCCGGCGGCGGGCTCGAGAACGTCAGCGAGTAGCGGGTGGCGGGGAAGCCGCCCTTCGGCGTTTCCATCCGCTCTTGGGCCACCGCGGTGATCTTCACCGCGACCTCGCCTTGCGGCGCGATGTAGCCGCGCAGTTCGGCGCCGGCCTTCATGCCCTGCAGCCTTCGGCCCAGCGCCGCGTACGATCCGAGAAACGCGTTCGGCAGCACGACCGGATCCGCCGAGACGGGATCCACCTTCGTTTGCGGCGTGCCCTGCACCGCGATCACGTTGGACGCCTTGCCGCCGTCGAATGTTGTCTTCAGCGTGACGTCCTGTCCGCGGACGATGCCGTCGACGAGCAGCGACCGCGGCCGCCATTCCAGGTCGTAAATCACCTCGGCATGCCGGGTGGTGATGTCGATGGGCGGCCCGAGACGGCTCGAGCCGCGGACCACCCACTGATCCGACAGGCGGATCACGAGGACCTCTTCGCGGCCGACGGGTTGCGAGCGGAGGAACACGAGAAACTGCGTGCCGCCCGCGTCGGGCACTAACGGCGGGGGCGGCTGGGCCGCGGCGCTGGACGCCGTCACGACAACCGCCAGGGCAACGCCGGTAAGATGGGACAGGGTCACGACTCAGCTTAGAACATGTTTTCCCTCGACGGCTACCGGGCTCTCCGGACAACGGGCGGCGCAGTGAGGCGGGTGGATCGCGGGGTCCTGGCTGTCGCGGGCCGCGATCGCGCGGCGTGGCTGCAGGGCCTCGTGACCAACGACGTGGCGGCCCTGGCCGACGGGCAGGGCTGCTATGCCGCGTACCTGACGCCCCAGGGCCGCATGATCACCGACATGAACGTCCTGGCCCGCGGCGCGCGCCTGCTGCTGGACGTCCCCGCGCCCCTGGCCGCGTCGTTGCGCGATCGGCTGGACGGTTTGATCTTCACGGAGGATGTCCAGGTCAGCGACGAGAGCGCGCGCCTGTCGGTGTGGACGGTCGTCGGACCGGGCTCCGGGCTCCCTTCGACGACGCTCAGGGCAGGCCGGGCTCCGGGCTCCGCTCTCACGGTGTTCGCTGTGCGGGGGGAGAGCCCGTTGTCTCCGATGCCGCCCGAAGTCGATCTCGACACCTACGAGGTCGTCCGCGTCGAAGACGGCGTGCCGAAGTTCCTCGTCGACATGAACGAAGAGACTATTCCCCTCGAAGCCGGCATCGAAGACCGCGCCATCTCGTTCACGAAGGGCTGCTACGTCGGGCAGGAAGTGATCGTCCGGGTGACGCACCGTGGCGGCGGCCGCGTCGCCAGGAAACTGGTGCGCTGGAAGGCCGCTGCTGGTGGGGACAAACCTTCAGGTTTGTCCATCCCGCGCGACGCCCGAATCCTCTCAGGCGATCGCGACATCGGCCGGGTCACGAGCGCCGTGGTCTCTCCGGCGCAAAGCGCGATCGTCGGCCTTGGTTACGTGCATCGGGACTTCGCCGATAGTGGAACGAAAGTCACGTTGGTATGGAATGATGCGCGGGCCGAGGCCACACTCAGATGACGCAGATCTCAAATGCCCGGATCGCTCTCCTCGTGGTCGCATTCGCGTCTGCGGTGGCCGTCACATCCGCGTTTCAAGCCCCAAGCCCCAGGCCCCAGGCCGTCTGGTACAAGGGCAACCTCCACACGCACACTCTGAACAGCGACGGCGATTCGACTCCGGACGACGTCGTGAGGTGGTATCGCGAGCGCGGGTACCAATTCGTCCTGCTGACCGATCACAACTACCTGACCAGCGTCACCGGCTTGAATGCCCTGCACGGCGCCGACGACAAGTTCCTCGTCCTCAAGGGCGAAGAGGTGACGGATCGCTTCGGCGACAAGCCGATCCACGTCAACGGCCTCGAGGTGGAACGCTTCGTACCGCCTCCCGGCGGCAGGTCCGTCGTCGACATGGTGCAGCGCATGGTGGATGCGATCCGCGACGCCCGCGGTGTGCCCAGCATCAACCATCCCAACTTCGGCTGGGCGATCTCGCCCGATGAGCTCGGGCAGATCCAGCGCACGCGGCTCTTCGAGGTCTTCAACGGCCATCCCAAGGTGAACAACCTCGGCGGCGGCGGCGTGGCCGGCCTCGAGGACACGTGGGACCGCATCCTCTCGAGCGGCAAGCTGCTGTACGGCATCGCCGTGGATGACGCGCACTACTTCAAGCGGCCGGAGGATCCGGCGGCGCCCAGGCCCGGCAAGGGATGGGTCTACGTGCGCGCGCCGAGGCTCGATCCGCGCGCCATCGTCGAGGCGCTCGATCGCGGCGAGTTCTACGCCTCCACGGGCGTCGAGCTGCGCTCGCTGGAATCGACGGCGAGCGGGCTCAGCGTCGCCGTGCGGGAGCAGCCGTCGAGCAAGTACCGCATCCAGTTCATCGGCCGGCAGGGACGGGTGCTCCGCGAAGCGACGACGCCGTCGGCGAGCTACACCTTCACGGGCGACGAGGGCTACGTCCGCGCGAAGATCATCGAGTCCAACGGCGCGCTCGCGTGGGTGCAGCCGGTGCCGGCCGGACCGTCCGCGCCCCGATGAGCCCGGTCGTCGTCGTCGCCGCCGTGGTCGAGCGGGACGATGCGTTTCTGCTGACGTTGCGGCCGGACGGCACGCACCTGGCGGGCGATTGGGAGTTTCCCGGCGGCAAGGTCCACGACGGCGAGACCCATGCCGAAGCGCTGCGGCGCGAGCTCTTCGAAGAGCTCGCCATCGTCGGCGAGGTCGGCGCGCTCGTGCACACCGTGACCCACGTGTATCCGGAGAAGACCGTCGAGTTGTTCTTCTACCGCTGTGTCTTCGAGGGCGTGCCGAAGCCGATGATCGGGCAGGAGGTCCGGTGGGTGCCGCGCCCGGAGCTTCAAGCGCTGTCGTTTCCCGCCGCCGACCGCGCGCTCATAGCGCTGTTGGTAGAGGCGGGTCTTCAGTAGAGGCGGGTCTTTAGACCCGCCTGTCGTCGGACCGGCAAAACCCCTTCATCGGGCAGGTCGGGCACTTCGGCCTTCTCGCGCTGCAGTGCATGGCGCCGAAGTCCATCAACGCCTGGTTGAAGTCGAAGACGTGCTTCTGCGGTAGCACCGCGGCCGAGAGCGCCCACAGCCGCTTCTTCATCGCGTGCGCCTTTGGATCGCCTTTCGCGACGAAGATGCGGAACAGCACGCGCGCGACGTTGGTGTCGAGGATGGCGGCGCGCTCGCGGAACGCGAAGCTGCGAATCGCGCCCGCGGTGTAGGCACCGATGCCCGTGAACGACATCAGCGTCTCGTGATCGGACGGCAGGCGGCCGTCGTGTTTCTCCATCGCCTGTTGGGCGATTGACTGGAGGCGCTTCGGACGAATGTTGTAGCCGAGGGGGTACCAGGTCTTCGTCACGTCCGCGGGCCGGGCCTCGGCGAGCACGGCGAAGCTCGGGTACTTGCCCAGCCACTCGTGGTACTTCGGCAGTACGCGATCGACCTGCGTCTGCTGCAGCATGATCTCCGAGACGAGGATGTGGTACGGGTTGTCGGTGTTGCGCCACGGCAGGTCGCGTCCGTGCTTGCGGTACCACGCCAGCAAGTTGCGCCTGAAACGCTGCCGCATCGCGGGCGCAGGCAGCTGAGGAGTGCGTCGAGTCGAGGGCAAGTGTGGTGCGTAGAGGCGGGTCTGCAGACCCGCCTTGGCCGCCTATAATCCTATCAGTGTCTATCTACACCAAGACGGGCGACACCGGCGACACCAGCCTCTTCGACGGCACGCGCGTCAGCAAGACCCACCCGCGGGTGGCGGCCTACGGCGACGTCGACGAGGTCCAGGCCTGTCTCGGCGTGGTCCGCGCCGCGGGCCTGCCGAAGGATCTCGACGACATCTGCCTGGCGCTGCAGCGCGACCTGTTCGCCCTCGGCGCGCGGCTGGCCGATCCGTCCCACAAGATCGCGACGCGCGTGGAGAAGATCGTGATCGACGAGCAGAGCATCGCCCGCCTCGAGGGCTGGATCGATCGGCTCGACACCGAGATCGCGCCGCTGCGCCACTTCATCCTGTCGGACGGCACCGCCGCGGGCGCGTCCCTGCACTTCGCGCGCACGGTCTGCCGCCGCGCCGAGCGATCGGTGCTCGCGCTCGGCGCCGGCGCCGTCGAGCCCGTTGCGATCGTCTATTTGAATCGCCTGTCCGATCTGCTGTTCACGATGGCGCGGGCCGCGAACCATCGCGCGGGTGTCGCCGAAACACCGTGGTGACAGGGTTCCGGCACCCCATAAAGGGGTGCCCTACAGTATCCGCCGACTTGCAGCAGGCGTACGCCGGCTGCCTGCAGCTGGCGCACTCGCACTACGAGAACTTTCCCGTGGCCTCCCGGTTGATGCCGGCGCACCTGCGGCCGCACGTGGCTGCCATCTACGCGTTCGCCCGGATTGCGGACGACTACGCCGACGAGCCCGGCCGGGCCGTCGGCGAGCGGCTTCACCTGCTCGACCAGTGGCGCGCGCGGCTTCACGACGATCGCGCGCCGCAGGACGTGTTCCTCGCCGTCCACGACACGGTGACCCGCTTCGACCTGCCGCTGTCGCTGCTCGACGACCTGCTGAGCGCGTTCACCCAGGACGTCACGACCGCGCGCTACGCCACGTGGGCGGACGTGCTGGATTACTGCCGGCGATCGGCGAACCCGGTGGGCCGCCTCGTCCTCCGGCTGAGCGGCTACCGCGACGACGCCCTCGACCGCGCCTCGGATGCCGTCTGCACCGCGCTCCAGCTCACCAACTTCTGGCAGGACCTCGCGATCGACTGGTCGCGCGGCCGGCTCTACGTGCCGGAAGAGGCCTGGCGGCCTCACGCCGCCGAGCCCTCGGTGCTCGACGGCGGCCGCATGACGGCCGCCTGGGCGGCGGCGATGCGTGATTGCGGGGAGCGGACCCGCGCGCTCTTCGCCGACGGCCGCGCGGTCTGCGACGGCGTGTCCGGCCGGTTGCGCTACGAGCTGCGCGCGACCTGGCTCGGCGGGACCCGCATGCTGGAACGCCTCGAGCGCTCGGGATTCGACGTGTTCACCGCCCGCCCGAGGCTCGGCGCGGCCGACGCAATAGTGATAGCTTGGGGCACGGCACTGTGGCGCGCGACACCTCCTTCTCGTACTCATTCCTAGTCCTGCCCGCGGACGAGCGCCAGGCCATCGGCGTGGTGTGGGATTTCTGCCGCGCCGTGGACGACGCGGTGGACGAGGCGGCCGATCGGGCGGTCGCCGAGACGTCGATCGCGGCGTGGCGGGTCGAAGTGGGCCGCCTGTTCGGCCCCGATGCGCCGACGACCCCGCAGGGCCAGCACCTGAAACCGTTTGTCGCGACGTTTCAGCTTTCGCGCCAGCCCTTCGACGATCTCGTCGATGGGGTCGAGATGGACCTGCATCGATCGCGCTACGACACCTTCGACGAGCTGGTCGGGTATTGCCGGCGCGTGGCCTCGGCGGTCGGCCTGATCTGCATCGAGGTCTTCGGCTGCCGCGACTCGCGATCGCGCGACTACGCGATCAACCTGGGGCTGGCCCTGCAGCTGACCAACATCATCCGCGACGTCGCCGTCGACTTTGCCAACGGCCGCGTCTACCTGCCGCAGGAGGATCTGGCGCGCTTTGGCGTGACCGAAGACGCCCTTCGCGCCGGCCAGGTGACCGAACCGGTGCGGCGGCTGCTGGCGCACGAGTGCCAGCGCGCCCGGCAGTTGTTCAACGCCGCGGCGCAGGCGATGCCGCCGGCCGAAGCCCGCCGCCTGGTGGCCGCGGAGATCATGGGCGGCATCTACTTCGAGATCCTCCAGCGCATCGAGCAGCGCGGCTACGACGTGTTCACCGAAGTGATTCGCGTGCCCAAGGCGGTCCGCGCGCGCATTGCGCTGACGAGGTGGGCGCGGACGCAGCTGTCGGCCATCGGTTTGAACCGTTCCGCCCGCGCGTGACCCCCGCTTTCGACGCCATC
>Ga0156330_1078_pt1 | contig 58390 bp, 54 predicted proteins | sample RifCSPlowO2_12_FD_107978 | JGI IMG/M metagenome (GOLD analysis project Ga0156330, IMG submission 107978) | Acidobacteria bacterium RIFCSPLOWO2_12_FULL_67_14b | reverse complement strand
GGTCGATCGCCACGTCGAAAGCGGCCAGGCCCTGTACCCCTTCGCGGAACCGCTTCACGCCCTCGGGCGTCAGCGGCCGCAGGCGGTCGTCCGGGTACTTCGGGCCGCGTTCGGCGGCGATGGCGTGGCGCACGAGATACAGCTCGATGATGGCGGCCATGGGATCACGCCGCTGCGGTGGGCCGGGCGGCGGCGGCGGCGGCCTCGATGACGCTGTCGCACAGTTTCAGCAGCGACGGGCGCGCGCGCATGTAGGCGGCATGACCCTCGCGGCACTCGTCTTCGAGGACGCGAACCAGGGCATCGAGTTCCGCCATGCCGCGGCGGTCCTTGGCGGGGAGCGCTTCCTGCACGCCGCGCGTGCGGTCGATCAGGATTTCCAGGTCGTGCATGCGGCCCAGCAAGTCCTGTTGCGTCCTCAGGCGGTTGAGCCGCGCGGTCGCGCGCGAGTGCGTGAGCTCACGCTGGAGCTCGAGGCAATAGCGAAGCTTCTTGGCGGCTATGCGCACGCGATGCAGCCGATCGGCCAGGTAGATCCCACCGGCGTATTCGATGGCGGCGCGCAGCTTGCGCGCGCGCGCGCCAGCCTGCTGGATCGCCTCGGCCAGCCCGTCGGCCTGCGCCCCCGGGAGGGAATCGGGCGCCGCCACCTTGACCAGCCGCTTGCAGAGCTTGTTGAGCCGCGACGGGGTGATCTCGTCGAGCATGTCGCGGCGCCTGGCTTGCCGTTCCGCCGTGACGACGGCGCGCACGCGGGCGATCGCCCGCGGCACGGCGGCGCCTTTCCCTTCGAGCTCGGCAAGTAACAACAATGTAACGTCGAGCTCGCGCACCGGGCCGAGCGCGCGCGTAATGCGCCTCACGCGGCGCTCCGCACGGTCGAGCGTGTCCTCGTCGGCGCTGGCGCCGAGCACGGGCAGGGCCGAGCGCAGCCGGCGCGATGCCACCCGCGCCAGATGCACCGAGGTTTCATCCCCCGCCTGCGCGGCCGGCATGGCGTTGAGCAACGACACGAGCCGCTGACGGAGAAGGGCGACAGAGAGGGCCGAGCGCTCCATGCTAGGATGAGTTTCCAATTATACCCGGCGCGGCGAATCCCGCGACGGCCTGCCCCATGCGCCTCGCCGCCATCGACATCGGTACCAATTCGGTCCACATGATCGTGGTCCAGGTCCGGCCTGACTTTTCGTTCGAAGTGGTCGATCGCGAAAAGGAAATGGTCCGGCTCGGGGCCGGCGGACTCGACGGCAAGAAGCTGACGCGCGAGGCGATGACGGCGGCGCTGCAAGCGCTGTCGAAATTCGAGCGTCTGGCCAAGTCCCACCAGGTGGACGAGATTCTCGCCGTCGCCACGAGCGCCACGCGGGAAGCCGAAAACGGCGGCGCGTTTCTCAAGGCGATCGAGCGCAAGACGGGCGTGCGCCCGCGCATCATCACCGGCACCGAAGAGGCGCGGCTCATCCACCTGGCCGCGGTCTACGGCGTCGACACGCCGAAGCCGGCCGTGGTCGTCGACATCGGCGGCGGCAGCGTCGAGATCACGCTCGGCAGCGGCCGCGAAGTGAAGTTCGCCCGGAGCTTCAAGATCGGCGTGATCCGCCTCACCGAGCGCTTCGTCAGCTCCGACCCGATCAGTAATCGTGACGAACGCAAGATGACGAAGTTCATCGGCGAGCAGGTCGATCGGTACCTCGAGCACATCATCGAGGCCGGGTTCGATCGCGTGATCGGCACCTCGGGCACCATCCTGTCGCTCGGCGTCGTCGCGACCGCGATCGAGCGCGGCACGGCGCCGGAGGAAGTCCGCAATCTCCGCGTGCCGGCGAAGAGCGTGCGGCGGGTGCGCAAGATGGCCGTCGAGCTGGACCTCGAAGACCGGATCCACATGCCGGGGCAGGATCCGCGGCGCGCGGACCTGATGGTGGCCGGCGCGGTGCTGCTGGATGCGCTGCTCAGAAAGCTCGACGCCGACGAGATCACGCTCTGCGACCTGGCGCTGCGTGAGGGCGTCGTGCTCGATTACATCCATCGCCATCGCCGCGACATCGCGCGCGTCGATCGCTACCCCGACGTCCGTCGCCGGTCGGTGGTCGAACTTGCCGAGCGCTGCAGCTGGGAGGCCGAGCACTCGCGGCAGGTCGCCAGCCTCGCCCTGGCGCTGTTCGATCAGACCAGGCGCGTGCACGGGCTCGGCGACAAGGAACGGGAGTGGCTCGAGTTCGGCTCGTTCCTGCACGACATCGGCAACCACATCAGCTACAAGGGCCACCATCGGCACTCTTACTACCTGATCAAGAACGGCGACCTGCGCGGCTTCGAACCGGCAGAGATCGAAATCGTGGCCCTGCTGGCGCGCTACCATCGCCGCGCGACGCCGAAGGACGAAGACGACCTGATGAAGGATCTCGGCAAAGGGTCCCGCAAGACGGTCGAGGTGCTGTCGGCGTTCCTGCGCCTCGCCGAAACGCTCGACCGCAGCCGCCACGGCGTGGTCAAGGGCCTCGAGGTGCGCGAGCGGCTCGGCCAGCTCCGGATCAAGGTCCAGGCGGTCGGTGATGCCGAGCTGGAACTCTGGGCGGCGCACCGGCAAGCTGAAGCGCTGGAAGAAGCGCTCGATCGCAAGATCCGCATGGAGAAAGTGCCTTACAGAAAGAGAGCCGGGCTCCGGGCTCCGGGCTCCGGGATTCGGGCTCCGGGATCCGCGCCGCGGGCTCGAAAGGCGTTAACGCCGAATTAACACGCAAGAAACTGCCGCGAAACCCCCGCCGAATACGCTGACAGCATGTTGCTGTTACCCATTCGACTCGCTTCGCTCGCGCCCATAGCCGCGCTGGCGGTCACGTTCGCTGCCTGCGGCGGAGGCTCATCCTCCGGCGGGACCGGCTCTTCGGGCCCGGCGCTCGTGTCACTGGACGGGTCCAGCACGGTCTTTCCTCTCAGCGAAGCCGTCGCGGAAGAATTCCAGAAGTCCAACCCGAACATGCGCGTGACGGTCGGCATCTCCGGTACGGGCGGGGGCTTCCAGAAGTTCTGCCGCGCCGAGATCGACATCAGCGACGCCTCGCGGCCGATCAGCGCCTCGGAAGTCGAGGCCTGCGGCAAGGCGGGCGTCGAGTACATCGAGTTGCCGGTCGCCTACGACGGCATCGCGATCGCCACGAATCCGAAGGCGGACTGGGCGGACAAGATCACCGTCGCCGAGTTGAAGACGCTCTGGGCACCGGACGCCCAGGGCAAGGTCAAGACGTGGAACCAGGTGCGGCCGGCCTGGCCCAACCGGGAGATTCATCTTTTTGGTGCCGGCGTCGACTCCGGTACCTTCGACTATTTCACCGAGGCGATCACCGGGAAAGCGAAGGCCAGCCGCGGCGACTTCACGTCGAGCGAAGACGACAACGTGCTCGTGCAGGGCATCAGCAGCGACGAGCTCGCGCTCGGCTTCCTTCCGTTCGCCTATTACGAAGAGAACGCGTCGCGCCTGAAGCTGGTGCCGGTCGACGACGAGAAGCCCGACAACGGCGCGGGACCCATCGCGCCGGGCGCGGAGACCATTCGCAACGGGACCTACCAGCCGCTGTCGCGGCCGATCTTCATCTACGTCTCGAGGACCGCCGCGGAGCGTCCGGAAGTCCAACGGTTTGTCGAGTTCTACGTGAAGAACGCCGACGAGCTTGCGCGCGAGGTGAACTACGTGGGCCTGGGCGGCGCGGCGTACCAGCTGGTGGCCGATCGCTTCGCCACGCGCACGGGCGGTTCCGTGTTTTCCGGCGCGAACACGATCGGCGTGACCATCGACCAGTTGCTCAGCAAGGAACGCGCGCGGTAGCGCGGCCGACGGATGTCCACGAGGACGCTCGAATGGATTGTCGAGCGCATGCTGTTCCTGTGCGCCCTGCTCTCGGTGCTCACCACCGCCGGCATCATCGGCGTGCTGGCCCTCGAGACGTTCGAGTTCCTGCGTGAAGTGCCGGTGTGGGACTTTCTCACCGGCACCGAGTGGACGCCCCTGTTCTCCAACCGGCAGTTCGGCGTCCTGCCCCTGATCGTCGGGACCGTGCTGGTGTCGTCCATCGCCATGGTGGTGGCGCTGCCGATGGGCCTGCTCGCCGCGGTGTACCTGAGCGAGTACGCGCCGGACGGCGTGCGCCGCGTCGTCAAGCCCGTACTCGAGATCCTGGCCGGCGTCCCCACCGTGGTCTACGGCTACTTCGCGCTGACATTTGTCACCCCCCTGTTGCAGCAGGTGCTGCCGACGCTGTCGGGGTTCAACGCGCTCAGCCCCGGCCTGGTCATGGGCCTCATGATCATGCCGCTCGTGTCGTCGCTGTCGGAAGACGCGATGCAGGCGGTGCCGCGGGGCCTGCGTGAAGGGTCGTACGCGCTGGGCGCCACCCGGATGCAAACCGCGCTGAAGGTGGTGGTGCCGGCGGCGTTTTCGGGCATCACGGCCGCCTTCATCCTCGCGGTGTCGCGGGCGATCGGCGAAACGATGATCGTCGCCATCGCCGCCGGCCAGCAGCCGCGGCTGACCGGCAACCCGTTCGTGCCGATCGAAACCATGACCGCCTACATCGTGCAGGTCAGCCTCGGCGACACGCCGCAGGGGACGATCGAGTACCGGACGATCTTCGCGGTGGGCATGCTGCTCTTCCTGATGACGTTCGGACTGAACCTGATCAGCACGTGGCTGCGCGAACGCTTCCGCGAGGAGTACGTATGAGGAAGCAGGCCGACCTCCTCTTCCATGCCGTATCGCTCGCCGCGCTGGTGATCGCGCTGGTCGCGCTCGCCGTGCTCGTGTTCGACATCGTCGCGGACGGCGGCTCGCGCCTCAGCTGGCAGTTCCTCACGAACATCGCGTCGCGGCACCCCGAAGAAGCGGGGGTCTATCACGCGTTGATGGGCAGCATCTGGGTGATCCTGCTCACCGGGGCGCTCGCCCTGCCTATCGGCGTGGCCGCGGCGGTGTACCTCGAGGAGTACGGCACGCGGAGCCGCCTGGCCCGGTTCATCGAGCTCAACATCGCCAACCTGGCGGCGGTGCCCTCCATCATCTACGGCCTGCTCGGGCTGGGGCTGTTCGTGCGATTCCTGGGGATGGGGCAAAGCGTGATGGCCGGCGCCAGCACGCTCGCGCTGCTGGCGTTGCCGGTCGTGATCCTCTCGACGCGCGAAGCGCTGCGGACCGTGCCGAGCACCATTCGCGAAGGCTCCTACGCGCTCGGCGCCACCAAGTGGCAGACCATCTGGAACCAGGTGTTGCCGATGGCGCTGCCCGGGATCCTCACGGGGCTCATCCTGTCGCTGTCGCGGGCCATCGGGGAGACGGCTCCCCTGATCGCGATCGGCGCGCTCACCTACATTCCGTTCGCGCCCGACGGCATCTGGTCCAAGTTCACGGTGCTGCCCATCCAGATCTTCAATTGGGTGTCGCGGCCTCAGCCCGAATTCAAGGTGAATGCCGCGGCCGGGATCCTTGTACTATTGGTGCTGTTGGTGAGTATGAACGCCGTCGCGATCGTGGTCCGGGATCGCTTTCAGCGCCGGGGCCGCGCATGAACGTGGCCAGCCGAACCGTGCCGGCGAGCCTGTCCGGGATTGCCAGCAGCCGCGGCGGGCACCCGCCCGCCGAGATGAACGCGCCCGTGAAGATCGACGTCGACGGGCTCAACTTCTACTACGGCTCCAAGCGCGCGCTGGACGGCATCGCCGTCCAGATCCGCGCCAATCTCGTCACCGCGTTCATCGGCCCGTCGGGCTGCGGCAAGAGCACATTCCTGCGGACGCTGAACCGGATGAACGACATCATCCCGGGGACGCGGGTCGAAGGCACCGTGCTCATCGACGGCCGGTCGATCTACGACTCCGGCGTCGACGTGGTCCAGCTGCGGCGCAAGGTCGGCATGGTGTTCCAGAAGTCGAACCCGTTCCCGAAGTCGATCTATGAGAACGTGGCCTACGGCCTCCGGATCAACGGCCTCGTCAAGTCCAGGGCCGAGATGGCCGACCGCGTGGAAGAAAGCCTGCGGCAGGCGGCGATCTGGGAGGAAGTCAAGGATCGGCTCCAGGAATCGGCGCTCGCGCTCTCGGGCGGCCAGCAGCAGCGGCTGTGCATCGCGCGGGCGCTGGCGATTCGCCCGGAGATTCTCCTCATGGACGAACCGGCGTCGGCCCTCGATCCGATCGCCACCCAGCGCATCGAGGAGCTGATCTACGAGCTGAAGAAGAAGTACACGATCGTGATCGTGACGCACAACATGCAGCAGGCCGCGCGCGTCTCGGACTTCACGGCCTTCTTCTGGCTGGGCCGCATCGTCGAGTTCGACCGGACCGACAAGATGTTCACCGCACCGGCGGAGAAACTGACCGAGGATTACGTGACAGGCAGGTGCGGCTGATGGAACGCGTGGTCCGGCACTTCCAGGAGGAGCTCGACGTGCTGAAGGAACGGCTGCTGGCCATGGGCGGCCTGGCCGAAGAGCGCGTGCGCGAGGTGGTGCGTGGCCTGATGGACCGCGACCCCGCGGCGCTCGACGCGGTGCTGGCCGGCGACCAGCCGATCAACGATTTGCACATCGAGGTCGACGACCGCTGCTTCAAGCTGCTGGCGCTCCACCAGCCGATGGCGGCGGACTTGCGCGTGATCGTGGCCGCCGTCAAGATCAACACCGACCTCGAGCGCGTGGGCGATCTCGCCGTGAACATCGGCGAGGCCGGCAAGCGCTACCTGCGCCACGCGCCGGTCAAGCCGCTCATCGACATCCCCCGCATGGGCGACCTGGCGCAGACGATGCTGCGCGACGCGCTGGACGCGTTCGTGCGGGGCGACGTGGCGCTGGCCGAGGCCGTGCTGGTGCAGGACGACACGCTGGACGCCCTGAAGTCGCAGATCTTCCGCGAGTTGCTGACCTACATGCTCCAGGATCCGACGACCATCGAGCCGGCCCTGGATCTGATCCTGATTTCCCGGCACCTGGAGCGCATTGGCGACCACGCCACCAACGTCGCCGAAGACGTGATCTTCATCCTCTCGGCCCGGGACGTCCGGCACCAGGGTGCCGAACCCGCCGTCGAATAGTGACTCCCGCCGACGGGTGATCTAGAATCAGTGGGATCATCCTATGGCCGAAACGCTGACTATCACCGACAACCGGACCGGGAAGACCTACGAAGTCCCGATCGCCGAAGGCGCCATCCGCGCCACCGACCTCAAGCAGATCAGGACCGGGGCCGACGACGGCGGGCTGTTCACCTACGACCCGGCGTTCATGAACACGGCGGCCTGCAAGAGCCGCATCACTTACATCGACGGCGACCGGGGCATCCTGATGTACCGCGGATACCCGATCGAGCAGCTCGCCGAGGACAGCAGCTATCTCGAAACCGCCTACCTGATCCTCTTCGGCGAGCTGCCCGACAAGAAGCAGCTGGACGAGTGGACCCACTCGATCATCATGCACACGATGGTGCACGAGAACATCAAGAAGTTCATGGAGGGGTTCACCTACGACGCGCACCCCATGGGCGTGTTCATCAGCACCGTCGGCGCGATGTCGACGTTCTATCCCGACGGCAAGCTGATCTTCGACGCCGCGTCGCGCCGCAAGCAGATCCACCGGCTGATCGCCAAGACGCCGACCATCGCCGCCTACGCCTACCGCCACAGCATCGGCCGCCCCTACGTCTATCCCGACAACGACCTGAGCTTCACCGGCAACTTCCTGAACATGCTGTTCAAGATGACCGAGGTGAAGTACCAGCCGAACAAGGCGCTCGAGCGCGCCCTCGACGTGCTCTTCATCCTGCACGCCGACCACGAGCAGAACTGCTCGACCAGCTCGATGCGAAGCATCGGCAGCTCGCACGTCGACCCGTTCTCGGCCCTCGCCGGCGCGGCGGCGGCCCTCTACGGCCCGCTGCACGGCGGCGCCAACGAAGCGGTGCTGCGGATGCTCAAGGAGATCGGGGCGGTCGCCAACGTCCCGGGCTTCATCAAGAAGGTCAAGGCGGGCGACGGCCGCCTGATGGGCTTCGGCCATCGCGTCTACAAGTCATACGACCCGCGCGCGAAGATCATCAAGCGCGCGGCCTACGAAGTGTTCGACGTGACCGGCAAGAGCCCGCTGCTCGACATCGCGCTCGAGCTCGAGCGGATCGCGCTCGAAGACGAGTACTTCGTCGGCCGCAAGCTCTACCCGAACGTCGACTTCTACTCCGGCCTGATCTACCAGGCGATGAGCTTCCCGGTGGAGATGTTCGCCGTGCTGTTCGCGATCGCGCGCACGGTGGGCTGGGTCGCGCAGTGGGAGGAGATGCTGCTCGATGCCGAAACCAAGATCGCGCGGCCCAAGCAGATCTACACCGGTCATGGAGCCCGCGACTATGTGCCGATGGAGAAGCGGTAGGGGACCATGGCAAGGTCGATTGGCGATTGGCGATTGAGGGATTGAGTGATTGTTTGGTGATTGTCGATTGGGTGGTGGCGTGAATCGATTGGCGCAGTTGGTGATTGGCGGGTGCCTCGCGACGGCCGGTGTGTGGGCGCAGGCGCCGGCCGCGTTCGACAGCTCGAAGGCCTATGAGCACCTGCGCCAGCAGGTGGCGATCGGCCCGCGCCCGTCGGGATCCGGGGCGAACGCGAAGACCCGCCAGTACATCACGACCACGCTGGCGGGCTTCGGGATCAAGACGGTCGAGCAGGGGTTCGACGGCCTGACGCCGATCGGCCCGATCAAGATGGTGAACCTCGTGGCCACCATCCCCGGCGAGCGTCCCGACCGCATCGTGATCGCCAGCCACTTCGACACCAAGCTGTTTCGCGAGTTCCGCTTCGTCGGCGCCAGCGACGGCGCCTCGAGCACCGCGGCGCTGCTGGAGCTGGGCCGCGTGATCAAGGCCAGGCCGAAGCGGCCGTTCACGGTGGAGCTGCTGTTCCTCGACGGCGAGGAAGCCGTCGGCGAATGGCAGGGCACCGACAACACCTACGGCAGCCGGCATTACGTCCAGGCCGCCACCAGGGCCGGCACGCTGAAGTCCCTGCGGGCGCTGATCCTGCTGGACATGATCGGCGATCGGCAGCTGACCATCCGTCGCGAGACCAACTCGACGCCGTGGCTCACCGACATCATCTGGAACACCGCGAAGCGCCTCGGCCACGGGGCGGCTTTCCTCGACGAGCAGACGCCCATCGAAGACGATCACGTCCCGTTCCTCAAGGCCGGCGTGGCGGCGGTGGACCTGATCGACCTCGACTACGCCGCCTGGCACACGGCGCAGGACACGCTCGACAACGTCGCCGCGCGCAGCCTGCAAATCGTCGGCGATGTGGTGGTGGCGGCGCTGCCGGAGATCGAGCAGCGGCTGCTGAAGAACTAGCAAATACATACACGGAAGCACAGAAACACGGAAGCACAGAACTCCTGTTTTGAAATACAAGATTCTGTGTTTCCGTGCTTCTGTGTTTCTGTGCGATGCATTTAGCGGTAGACCTCGGCGAGAATCTCCGCTTCCGTCAGCACCGTCGCCGACTGTTTCGCCTTGGCGAACACCCGATCGACCACCGGATCGCTGAGCGGAATCCCGTGCTGCTCCAGCCAGAACACGACGTTGGACTTGCCCGACATCGGTCCGACCTCGATCTGCTGCTTGCGGCCCACCAGGCTGGCGGGAATCGAGGAATAGACCGCATCCATCAGCTCGCGGTCGCCCTTCCGCCAGGCCTTGGCGACGGCCGCGGCGTGCACGCCGGTGGCGGTGCGGAACGCGTCTTTCCCGATCACCGGATAATTGTCGGGAATCGGCACCGCACACGCGTGCGACACCGCCTCGCAGTACGCCATCAGCGGCGTGAGGTCGCGCTCGATGAAGCCCATCACCACGAGGTTCACGAGCAGCAGGTCCATCGGCGTGTTGCCGACCCGCTCGCCGATGCCGAGCGCGGCGCCGTGCACGCGGCTCGCCCCCGCCTCGATGGCCGAGATGCTGTTGATGATGGCGAGGTCCCGATCGCGATGGCCGTGCCAGTCGATGCCGACGTCGGCGCCGAGGTCGCGGATCACCTGTCCCGCGAAGCGAACCACGGCGGCGGCGCCCCACGGCGTGGCGTGGCCGACAGTATCGGCGAGGCAGATGCGCTTGGCGCCGGCGCGGATCGCGCACTCATACAGCTGGCGCAGCGTCTCCGGATCGGCGCGCGTCGTGTCCTCGGTCACGTACATGACGTCGAGGCCTTCGGCCACCGCGAAGCGAATGGCCTGGTCGGTGCTGCGCAACAGCCAGTCCAGCGTCCAGCCTTCCGTGTACTGGCGAATCGGCGACGAGCCGATGAACGCGCCGACTTCGATCGGCAGGCCGGTGCGCTGCGTGATCTCGGCAATCGGGCGAATGTCGTTGATGGTCGTGCGGGCCGCGCAGTTCGCGCGCACCTTCATCTTCGAGACGACGATCTCGCGCGCCAGCCGCTCGACGTCCTGCGCGACATGGGGGCCGGCCCCGGGCAGGCCGATGTCGGCCGTGTCGATCCCGAGCTGGTCGATGCAGTGCAGGATCTTGATCTTCTGCGCGATGGTCGGCGTGCGCACCGACGGCGACTGCAGCCCGTCGCGCAGCGTCTCGTCGTCCAGCATCACGCACGGCGGCCGGGCCGGCGCGCCGATCTTGTTCCAGTCGTAAATCAGCGATGCCAGCACGTCAGGGCGTCCTCCTGGCGGCCCAGGCCGTGGCCAGGACGCCGACACCGGCGATCACGAGTGACCACGCGCTGGACCGGGCGGCCGCCGCCCGGATCCGGGGCCGGAGTCCGGCATTGATGGTCGTGACCGGGAGGCCCCGCTGGTGCCGCGCCAGCTGCTCGTGCACGAAGGCGCGGCCCGCCACCTTGACCTGCCGATCGAACGAGACGTTCCAGACCACGACCGCGAAGACGATCCACAGGCCCAGGGCGAGCCGGACGGGGCTGCTCATTTCGGTCCGGTGTACTGCACGACCAGCGCCGTCACGTCGTCGTATTGCTCGGCGCCCTTCGCGAAGGTCTTCACCGCGTCGATCAGCTTGTCGAGCACGACGGTGGCCGGCTCCGTGTGGAACGACTGCAGGACGTCGACCATCCGCGCCTCGCCGAATTCCTCGCCGGCCACGTTGTGCGCCTCGGTCACGCCGTCGCTGTAGAGGATCATGGTGTCGCCGGGCTCCAGCTCGACGCTGTCGTTGGCATAGGGGGCCACCTCGAACAGGCCCACGGGCATGCCGCCGGCCTCGATGCGGCGCAGGCCCTGCCGGCCGAACACCAGCGGCGGGTTGTGGCCGCCGTTGCAGAACATCAGCTTCCCGGAAGGCGCGAGCTGACCGTAGAGCAACGTCGCGTAGCGCGCGTCGATGGCGCGGCGGGTCAGAACCTTGTTGATGTGATCGACCGTCTGCGCCGGATCGTCGCCGACCGACGCGAAGGCCGAGAAGATGCCGAGAATCTTCGCCGTGAGCAGCGCCGCCGCGGGGCCCTTGCCGGCGACGTCGCCGACCAGGAAGCCGAACGTGCCGCCGGGCATGTCGATCAGATCGAAGAAGTCGCCGCCGATCGACCGGGCCTGCACCGAGGTGCCGCTGGCCTGGAAGAACGGGCCGTTGTGGTTGCCCTCGGGCAGCAGCGCCTTCTGGATTTCGGCGGCGATCTTGAGCTCGTGCTCGAGGCGCGCCTTGTCGAGCGTTTCGCGATAGAGGCGCGCGTTCTCGATGGCGACGCCGGCTTCGGTGGCGAGCGTATCGAGCGCGGTGCGCGTGTGCGGCGCAAGCAGGCTGCCCTTCTCGCGGCTGTCGAGGTAGAGCACGCCGATGTTCTTGGTCTCGCTGGCCATGTCGGCGCGATCGAGATACCGCACCATGCGCAGCGGGATGCACGCGACGTGGCGAATGCCGAGGGCGACGGTGCCCATGTGAACGTTGGCCAGGTCGCCGTCGAGCAGGTCGGCCACGATCTTCAGCTCGCCAGTGGCGAAGACCTCTTCAGGAATCTTGCGGCTGGTGTTGAACCCGGTGCCGGGCAGCGTGATGCGGCCCCTGGCGCGGGCCAGCTTCATCTCGAGCGGGCTGCCCGCAGACGACAGCATGATGAAGCCGCGTTCGGCGCCGGCCACGTCGATGGCGGCATCGAGCACGAGGGCCAGCACCTCGTCCAGCACGCGGCCGGACCCGAGCGCGCGCAGCCCTTCGAGCAGCGCCGCCAGCTGGCGCAGGTCGTTGACGGCGCTCGCATGCGATCGGTCCGTGTGCGCCGGGCCCTCGCCGGTCAGGAAGACGACGTCGGCGCCGCTGGCCCGCCCGAACTGCACGCGATCGCCGTGCACCAGCTTGTGCTCGGTGATCGACTCGCCGTTGACGTAGGTGCCGTACCGCGATCCCTTGTCCTTGAGCACCCACCCGCCGTCGACCTCGACGATCTCGGCGTGCTCGCGGGAGACATCGCTGCCGACGAGCCGCAGATCGCTTTCCGTGCGTCGGCCGATGCACAGCTGAGCCTTCGTGATCGGCACGACCCGCTGGCCGAGGCCGTCGTTTACTTCGAGCCGCGCGTTTGCCATAGGGAAAGCGGGGGCCCCTCGCCGGGGTCCAGGCAACTCATCATAACAGGCTTCCGCAGGCCACTTCCCGCGCGAGCGCGGCCAGGGCGAGGCCCAGCAGGACGAGGCCGGCGATCGGCAGGCGGCGGCGCGGCCGGGCCGCCGGCGGCGGAATGCGGGGCTCGGACGTGGCCGTCCCGCACTTGTAGCAAATCAGGGCGTTGGCGGCGATCTCGGCACCGCACGCGCGACATTTCATAACAGCTTTCAGCTTACAGCTTTCGGCTTTCAGCTTTCGGCTTTCGGCTAACAGCCAGCGACGATTCGTTCTAAGCTGAGAGCCGAAAGCCGAGAGCTGAATGATCCCGATCCGCGATGTCATCCCGTCGCGCACGACGCCCGTGGTGACCGTGGCCCTGATCGCCGTCAACGTGCTCGTCTTCCTGTTCCAGCTGGGGCTCACCGAGCGCGGGTTCGACCTCTTCCTCCTCACCTTCGGCCTGGTGCCCGCGTACTTTTCCCTCGTCTCCGTGTTCACGTCGATGTTCGTGCACGGCGGGCTCGCGCACCTGGCCGGCAACATGTTGTTCCTGTGGATCTTCGGCGACAACATCGAAGACCGGCTCGGGCACGGGCGCTACCTGCTCTTCTACCTGGTCTGCGGGTTCGTCGCGGCGGTCGCGCAGACCGCGCTCGCCCCGCTGTCGGAAGTCCCGATGGTCGGCGCCAGCGGCGCCATCGCCGGCGTGATGGGCGCCTATCTGGTCCTCTACCCGCACTCGCGCGTGCTGATGCTGTTCCCGTTTCCGCCGATCGTCTTCGAGCTGCCCGCCGTGCTGTTCCTGGTGATGTGGTTCGTCGTCCAGTTCCTGAACGGCCTCGGCACGCTGCCGATCTTCGGCGCCGCCGGCCTCACCGGCGGCGTGGCCTTCTGGTCGCACGTGATGGGGTTCGTGGCGGGGGTGCTGCTGGTGCGGATCATGCGCCGCCCCGAACGCATGACCGTCGACTGGTGGGACACACCCCATAGAACAGGAGACCAGGAGATCAAGAGAAAACTCTTCTTCTGATCTCCTGGTCTCTTGTTCTTACGACTTCTTACGGATTTCCATGGACACTTGTGCGAGCTCAACCATGAGCTTCTCGAATTGCGCGTTCCACTCGGCGTCCGGGATCTCGCCCTTCTTCAGCTTGAGCTCCTCGGCCTCCGTTTCGAGCGCGCGGCGGCGGCGGACGAGCGCCGCCAGCTCGGGATTGGCGGCCTCCGCCGGGTTCTCCGCATCGAGATAGGCGATCCGCGCGAAGCCGCCATCCGGCCCCTCCGCGCTCGCCTCGCGGCCGGTGCCGTCGCCGTTGTCGTCGATGAGCGCGCGTTCGGTGGCCAGCTGCCCGCGCTGCTCGTAGTGCTGCTTCACCGCCGCGCTGGCCGCGGCGAAGACCTCGAAAATCGACGTGCGGCCGTTCTTGTCGAGATCGCTCGACGCTTCCTTCATGGCCTTCACGAAGTACTCGGGGAACACCGTGGCGTACTTCTGCGCCGCCGAATCGGTGGCCGTGATCACGATCCGGCCCTTCGATGTCAGCGACGCCAGGAACGGAAAACTGGCCTCGGTCGTGTTGACCACCGCCAGCCGGCCGGGAATGCCGGCCAGCAGATCGGTCCACTCCTTCGCCGTCAGGTCGGGGCCCACCAGGTTGAACTTGGCGACATCGCCGTCGTAGGTGCCGTGGCCCAGCAGCACGACGAGCACGAAGTCGTCCTTGGCGCCCTTCGTCTTGAGGTCGCCGAACACCTTGCGCATGTTCGCCGCGTTCGCCGCCTCGCCGGTCTTGACGGTCTCGTCCACGAAGACGCGGATGTCCTCGGCCTTGAATCCGTAGCGATCGACCAGGGCCGACTGGAGGCCGGTGCGCCACTCCTTCATCTGCTCGGCGTACTTCTCCCCCCCCGACGCGCCGGACACGATGATGGCCCACCGCGTTTCGGCCACGGCCGCGACCGGCGCCAGCGACGCGACCAGGGCGATCGCGACGATGTATTTAATCTGTGTCATCTGCGTCATCTGCGGCCCTGGTTAGATCTCTGCGTCATCCCTGCGACTCGCTCCGCTCGCTCAGGGCAGGCTGCGGCCCGTCAGGCGAGCCCAACGCGCCTGCGCGCCATCCACTCGGCGGCCAACAGGCCGACGATCACCAGCAGGCTCCATCCATTGTGCCAGAGGTCGCGCTGTTCGGGCGTCCCCGCGTCGGCGCCGGAGGCGCGCACGAGCGATGGCAGGTCCTGCGCCTGGTCGGCGGACCGGTAGGCCCCGCCGGTGGCCGATGCCAGGCGGCGGAGCACGGCCTCGTTCAATCGCGGCTGTGTCATCTCGAGATCGGCGCCGCCCACCAGTACCTGCCGCATGGCCGTCCCCAGCCGTTCGCCGCCCTGCATCGCGGTGGCGGCAACGCGATAGACCCCCGGCTGATCGAAACGCGCCGCCACCGCATACCGTCCGTCTTGCGGGCTCGAGAGCGCCGGCGTCAATTGCCGCGTCTGGCCGTCGGGCGCGGTCAGTCCGATCGACACCTCGGCGTTGCCGACCGGCGCGAAATCCCGGTTTCTCACGGTGACCGTGATGCGATCGACAATGCCCGGCACGCTCGGGCTCATGGCGGCGATGGTCACCTGTCCCGGCGAGCCGGCGGTCAGCCAGCGCGCGATTTGCCGCCAGATGGTTTCGTAGCTCGTATCGGTGACGGGCCGCATCATGCGCCAGCGCCACGAGGCCTCGCCGGCGAACACCATCGAGCGGCCCTGCCCGTAGCGTTGCACCGCGAGCAGCGGCTGTGCCGGCGCGCCGCCGCCGAGCGCCACGGCCAGGATCTGCGCGCCCGGCCGCGGGCCGCCCATCGGGGTGACCGACGCCAGCGGCGGCAGCTCCGACCACCGGCGGCGGCTTTCGTCCGCCGAGGCGGCCAGGCGCGTGGCCGGGTGCGCGCTGCCGTCGGCGGTGAGCGCAGGCGTGTTGGGCGGCGCGCCGGCGACCTCGGCGGAGGCCCTCGCCACCGCGCCGCGACGGTCCGTCAGATCGACCGGCAGCACTTCCTCGAGCGGCGTACCGGCCAGGCCCTGGCGATCGAACGACCGCGCGCCGAGCACGAGCAGCCCGCCGCCGCGCGCCGCCACGAATTCCGACGTCAGCTCGAGCTGGGCGCGGGTGAAGAAGTCCGCCTCGATGTTGCCGAAGATGATGCCGTCGTACGCGAACAACTCGGACCGCTTCGCCGGATACCCGCTCGACAGCGCCGCCACGCGGCTGCCGCCGGCCTGCACGTAGAACGTGTCCCGCCCATCGTCGTTCTGCCCTTTCCGCACGACGGCATCGACGTCGAAGCCGGGGTCCTGCGCGAGCGCGCGCTTGAGGAACGTGTGCTCGTACCCGGGCGCGCCTTCGAGGATCAGGATCTTGCGGCGGCCCGCCTGCGGTGGCACCAGTACGCTGCGGGTGTTGTTCTCGCGAGCGAGCTCACCCTCCTGAAACGGGATTTCGACCGAGTACACAGTGGCGATGTCCGGATCGGGCGACACGGTGAACACTTCGTGGATCGGCGCGCCCTCGGCTTCCGGGGTCACGCGGCGCACGTCCACGGGACGGCCGTTGGCGCTGACGCGGATCTCCACCGGCGCCCGGCCGAATCCGGCGCTCGACGCCGACACGCTGAGATCGATCGAGGCGCCGGCCAGCAACGGCTCCCCCGCCGTCAGGTTGACGATCTCGCGATCGCGCGAGGCGGCGGCCGTGCCGACGCCCACCGCGATCACCGGCGCGTCGATCGACCGTGCCGACTCGGTTTCCTGGGCCGCCGTGTCGCCGCCGTCGGAAATCACGATCACGCCGGCCAGCCGGTGACCGCGATGGCGGTCGGCGAGATCCGCGATGGCGCCGCTCAGGTCGCTCCGGCGGGCGGTGGCGGCCAGGTGATCGACCGCCCCGGGTGCGAGCGCCTCGCCGAACGTGAGCAGCTCGAGCCGGTACTCACCGCCGAGCCGTGCCTGCAGGTCGCGCACGATGGCCTGCGCCCGTTCGATGCGCGACGGGCCGCCGCCGTCGGTCAACCGCATGCTGCGCGACACATCGACGAGAATCGGCAGGAGGCTGTTGTTGGCGGCCGATGGGGGCACGAGCACGACGGGCCGCAACAGGATGGCGATGAGCAGCAGGAGCGTGGCGGCCCTCAGGCCGATCAGGAGCGTCCGGGACGCGGCGTCCAGCGGCACCGGCACGCGCACGTAGGCCAGCCAGGCGAGGACCACCGCGCCGGCCACGGCCAACACGTAGCCCCACCATGGAAGCAACACCGCAAACTGCATGGTCGTCGCCCTCCGCTAGCGGGGCGGTCTCCGCGGCGCAGCCAGCGACTGGTAATACCGATCGACGAGCTCCCGGTACGTTTCCGAGACGGCGTCGTGACGGCCGGCGTTCAATCGCTCCTTGTTCTCCCGGGCGCGCAGCTGATCCGACAACTGCGATTCCGTCTTCTCGAGCGCCACCAGCAGGTTCTTCTTGAGCGATTCCCATTTCGCGAAGTCCTGCTTGAAGCCCTCGGTGCCCGGCGCGGAGGTGCTGCGCTGCCATTGCTCGGGCGTCGTGCCGCCGGTCTGCATCTCCGGATTCTGCTTCTGGACGTCTTCGGCGAGCCGCTGCGCGTCGCGCATCTTCTCGTCGACCTCGCGCTGCAATCGCGACACCGCGCCGGCGCGCCCGCCTTCCGAGGTGCCTTGCTGGCCGGCCTGCCCCTCGCGGCCCTCGGCGCTGGCCAGCGCGTCCATGGTCTTCTGCAGATCGCCCAGCCGATCCCGCAGCTCCTGTGTCTTGGCCAGTTGCTCCGATAGCCGCGCCGCTTCCCCGTCGCGGCCGCCGGTCGCGGCGCCAAGGCGCTCGGCCACCTTGTCGAGCGCCCGGGCGAGCTCCTCCGTCTTCGCCGGAGAGGGCGAGCCGTCCGCCGCCGTGCCCTGCTGCATCGACCTGGCCGCTTCGCGCATCCGCTCCGCCAGCCGCTGGCGCTCGATTTCCCGTGACGCCTCGGTCACGGCCTGACGCCTGCCCTGAGCAACGTCGAGGGGGTCTTGCGGCTCGGCCTCGCCGGCGCCACTCGCCAGTTGCTTCACGTTCTCGCCGAGCCGCTCGGCGCGATCGGCCAGGCGATCCTGCTCCGCGGCCAGCCGCCGGCGCGCGTCCTCGCCGGCCGCGCCCTGTGCGGTGCGCGCCGATTCGTTGCCCAGGCGCCGTTCGGCGTCCGCCAGCTGGCGCGCTTCGAGCTGCAGGTCGCCGAGCGCGCGCTTGCGTTCGTCGGGGTTGGCCTCCTGCAGTTGTTGCTCGAGGCTGCGCAGCTGCTGCAGCGCGCGGTCCGCGCGCGCGCTCGCCTGCTGCGGATCCTGGCGGCCGAGGTCCCGCGCGGCGTTGCGCATCTCGTCGGAGATCTCGCGCATCTTGCGGCTCTCGGCCGACGCGCTCTGTCCCTGCCCCTGGCCTTGTTGACCGCTCGACGACGACTGACGTCCCAGGGGTTCGGAAGACTGTCCGCCCGGCGACGGCTGCGACTGCATCTGCTTCGAGAGCTCTTCCGCCTGGGCGCGCAGCTCGTTCTGCTCGCGGGTCAGCCGTTCGAGCTGGCGCTTGACCTCGTCTTCCGAGAGCTGCTCGCGGTTCTTCGCCAGGTCGCGCTGCTGCTTGCTGAGCGCCTCCTGCCGGCGCGCGAGCTCGCGGATGTTCGCGAGCGGATCCTCGCCCTCGGGCTTCTGCTCGTCGTTCCTGGTCTCGGTCGTGGACGGCGTCTCGTAGTTGGTTTGCTGCTTCTTCCGCAGCTCCTGATCGAACAACGTCGACAGGTCCAGTTGCTGCCGGTTGCCGTTGCCGCCGCCGCCCTGCGCCTGCTGCCGCTGGATCTGGCGGCGTCGAATCTCGGCCGCGGCCTTCAGCAACTGGCTGAGCGCTTCTTCTTCATGCGGCAGCGACTTGGCGGTATTCAGGCGATCCAATTCACCGGCGGCGCGGCCCATGGCCTCGACCGCGCGCGGCATCGGATCCTCGCCGCCCGGAGTCAGGCCCGGTTGGCCGGTACGGCGGCGCCGCTGCGCGAATGCCTGACTGGCCATCTGACCGGCGAGTTCCTCGGCCTTCGCCTTGAGCGCGGTCTGCGCTCTCGCCACCGCGCGAATGTCCTGATCGGAACGGGCCTCGCGGGCCCGCCGCGCGCGGGCATCGAGCTTCCACGTGGCCGCGATGATGTCTTTCTGCAGCGCCGCCAGTTCTTCGACGCCCGTGGCCTCGCCCGCCATGCCGCCGCCAGCCTGGCTCTCGGCCGCGACGAACTCTTCCTCGTAGGGCTTCACCTCGAGAAAGAAGATGTCGCTGCGCGCTTCGGCCGGACGCCGCCCGCGGCCGCGATCGCGCGCGCGGGCGTGATAGGTCACGAAGTCGCCCGGCTTGACCTTCAGGTCCTCGAGGAACACCGTGTGGGTGCCCACGGCCAGCGACCCGCTCACGGGCGAACCGAGCGGCACCACGGTTTCGCGGCCCGTCGATGTCTTCAACACCAGCTCGAGCGCGGCCAGGCCGTAGTCGTCGTCGGCGCGGGCCTCGATGGCGACTTCTTCGAGCGGCGACACCTGCTTGTCACCCGCGGGCCGGAGGATCCGCACGTCCGGCGGACGATCGTCCAGCATCCGGATGAAGTACTCCGGGTCGCCCTCGCTCGACAGCCCGTCGATGTCGCTCAGCGACACGCGGTACGAGCCGTCGCTGGCGATCACCATGTCGGCGGTGACGACCGTGTCGGTGCCGCTCATCGGCAGCGCCGTGCCATCGGCCAGCGTCAGCCGCGCCCCGGTCACCGGCTTGTCCGCCGTGACGACGACCTTGACCCTGGTGCCCGCGGGAGCGTAGATGTCGCCCGCATCCTCTTCGGTATGCGGCGCCAGTCCCACGCCCTCGGGGTATTCGAACGCCAGATCGATGCGCGTGACGCGGACCGGCCGGATCACATCAACCGTGTAATCCCCGGATCGAGCGGAGCCGGCGGCCACGACGTAGGGAAACGACACTGTGATGTTGTTCAGCGTAATCGTGAATTCGCCCGGCGCGCCGCCAGGCAACATGCGCGCCGAACGCGCGACATCGCCCGCCCCGACCGTCAATGTCGGCACCAGTCCGCCATCGATGTGGGGGATGCGTGCGGTGATGGTCAGCGGCTGACCCGCGCGGACCTTCGCAGATCCGGGAACGACGTCGATCGCGTAGCGCTTCGGAAAAAGGTACGACCCGACGACGTGACCCGCCCGCGTGGCGGATGGGGCGAACAGCCCGATTGCGGCCAGCAGGGCCACGCCGCCGAAGGCGGCGCCCGCGGCGGCACGCCAGTAGGTGTGCCGGCTCACGACGGTACCGAAGTCGACGCTTCGGCTGGCGCGCACCGCATCCCGGACCAGGATGTCGGCCATGGGCCCGTCCGACCCAAGGCCCTTTTCCACGGCGGTGACCAGCACATCGTCCAGGCCGCCGGCGCGTTCCTCGATGAATCGCGCGACTTGCTTGTCGGAGGGGGGCCGGCGCAGTGGCAGCAGCGCAAAGACCAGCGAGACGACCGCAATCGCCGAGACGACGGCGACGGCGAAGACCAGCGGCACACCCTCGCGAGCGACGAGCCGTACCGCGAGCACGCCGACCAGCAGCATCGCGGCGGCGGTCACCGCGCCGAGCGTCCATGCGCGGAGCAACGCGCGGCGGGTCCACTGCCGCCGCACATCCGCAAGAATGGTCCGAAGCTCGCTCATTGTCTTTCGTGGCGCACGGGGCGCCTGCAGCAATCGTAGCCTACGTCGCGCGCCGCCCAACCAGCCCTTCGCCCGCCAACGCCGCCAGCATCACCAGCAACCCGATCTGCCACCATCGCTGCCGATCCTCGACTTCCCGCGCCTGCCGGCCCGGCGCCGGCTGACCAGAACGGCTGGTGCGCTCGATGCCAGAAGTAAATTCATCCACCGACGTCGTCGCCGGATTCGACTCGCGAACGTTCACGTTGAGCGCCACCGAGTACCCCGACGTCCCCGCGCCGACGCGCGCCACTCCCGGAACCGCCGCTACGCCGCGCGGGGTGTCCGGCAGCACCCAGGCCTGGCGCTGTTGCCGCCCCGCCGTCAGGTATCGCGCGGTCTCCACCGCGAAAGGCACGAAGGCCGGGCTCAACGGGAAGCGGCTCCAGAGGTTGTCCAGATCCGACGTGAAGATAAGCAGCCGGCCCCGGCCCACCGCCTGTTCCGTGAGCGCCGGATCCCCCCCGGAAAACCGCGCCAGCACGGTCCGCCCCGTGTGATCGTTTAGACGCCGGTGCTGGTCCACCTGGACGTCCCCTAAAGCGCCCGACGGATTGAGAAACGGACGAAAGATGGGATGACGGCCATCGCTGGCGACCATCGTGGCGCCACCCGATGGGCCCGCGACGGGCGCGGGCGTCACGCCGAGGTCAGCGCCGATGACATCGGCCAGCGTGGCCGGATCGATGTCGGGACCCAGACTGAGCCACAGCTGTCCTCCGCCGTTCAGGTACGACTTGATGCGCTCGCGTCCCGTGCGATCGAGGGTCCGTGTGCCAAGCACAACCAGGGCGGCCTGGTGCGCAACGGCGGCGGCGGTCCACCGCGAGAACGCGCGGCCATCAACCACGTCCACGCGAAATTCGCGGCCGCCACCCGCCACCGACAGGGCGCGTTCGAGATACAACCCGCCGGTGGCGCCGGTGGGATCGGCCACGATCACCGCAATCGATACCGCCGGAGGCGGATCGAGCACCACGTGGCGAATGTTGTCGCCCTGATACCCCGCGGCGTCGTCGACGACGACGCGCGCGGCGCCTGAGCCCGGCAGCTCGCCGGTCAGCCGCGCTTCGGTGGCCGAGAGCGCCGCGACATCGACGGTGACGTTCGCCACGGTCTTGCCGTCGACGAGTAACGCTACCGGCACGCTCGCCGGCGCGGCGCCATAGTTCTGCACGGTCGCCACAATCGTGCGATCGCGACGCTCGGCCGACGTCACGGCCACGTTCGACGGTGGCGGCGGGATGGTCACCACCTCGACGCCCACCCCGTCCGGCAACCCGCCATCGTCGTTGACCTCCCATCCCGCCTGCTGCAGGTCGGTGATCACGACCACGCGCGCCTCCCGGACGCCGGCCAATTCGGCGGCACGAGCGAGGGCGGTGCGGTAGCGGGTGCCGCCGGGGCCGGCGGTCAATTGCGCCGCCGCCGCCAGCGCGAGGGCACGGTCCAGCGTCGGCGGCACGACCACGGTCGCCGCGTCCGCGAACGCCACGAGGGCAACCGCGTGCGGGCCCGGCGCGGAACGGATGGCCTGTTGCGCCGCCTCGCGCACGCGTTCGATCTGGCCCGGTGCCGACAGGCTCATCGAGACGTCGGCGGCGACGACGGTCAACGGCGCCGATTCCGGGGCGACCGCTCCGGCCAGATACGGCCGCGCGAACGACACCGCCAGCAGGACCAGCGCGGTCACGCGCAGGGCGAGCAGGATGACCTCGCGCAGCCGCCGCCGCCGATGCTGTTCGATCGGACCCCGCTTGAGCAGTCTCACCGCCGGGAAATCGATCACCACGTCCGTACGGCGATGGAACAGGTGCAGCAGGATGGGAATGACCGCAGCGGCGGCGCCGATCAGGAAGAGCGGCGACAGGAACGAGATGCCGAACATCAGAGCAGCTTCCGGCGCGTCATCAGGTACGACATCAATCCCAGTTCGAGCGGCTTCGACGTATCGAGCAGGCAGTAGTCGATGCCGGCGAGCCCCAACTCGCGCCGGTAGGTGGCGATCAGCTCCTGCAGGCGATCGATGTAGTCCTGCCGTACCGCCCGCGGCACCGCCATCACCTCGTCGGCCGTTTCCATGTCGCGAAACCGCGCCGCATGCTCGAAGGGAAACTCCAGCTCGTACGGATCGAGAATGTGAAACACGATCACATCCGTGCCGCGGTAGCGGAAGTGCTTCAGGCCATCGAGCACGCGGACCGGATCGTCGAGCAGGTCCGATACCAAAACCACGAGTCCGCGCTTGCGGACGGCGGCCGCCAGATCGTTCAGCGGCTTGGCGACGTCGGTCTTGGCGCCGATCTTCAGCCGTTCGAGCGCGAGCAGCACGGCGCGAAGGTGACCCGAGCGGGCGCTCGCCGGCAGGAGCGCCGAAATGCGATCGTCAAACGCGATCAACCCGAACGCGTCGCGCTGCCGGTGCATCAGGTAGGCCAGCGCCCCGGTGAGGTACGACCCGTATTGCAGCTTGGTGATGCCGCCGGACCCGTACGCCATCGACCGGCTGATGTCGAGCAGCAGGTGGCACGTGAGGTTGGTCTCTTCCTCGAACTTCTTGACGAAATGGCGGTCCGACCGCGCGAAGACCTTCCAGTCGAGCGTGGCCAGATCGTCGCCGTGAATGTACTGCCGGTACTCCGCGAACTCGACGCTGAAGCCCTTGTACGGGCTGCGGTGTAGTCCGGTCAGGAACCCTTCGACGATGGTCCGCGCCTTGAGGTCGATCGTCCCGAGCCGCGCGACGATCGCCGGGTCGAGGTAGCGCGCCCCGCCAGCCATGGCCTACAGTCCGCTGGCGGGCGCCGGGACGGCGTCGAGCAGCTGATCGACGATGCGGTCGGCCGTGATGCCCTCGGCCTCGGCGAAGAAGTTCGGCAGCACCCGATGGCGGAGGATCGGCTTGGCCAGCGCCTGGATGTCCTTGACCGAGACGTGATGGCGGCCGTGCAGCAACGCCCGCGCCTTGGCGCCGATCACGAGGGCATGGGACGCGCGGAGCCCGGCGCCCCACTTCACCCATTTGCCGATGAAGTCGAGGTTGGCGCCGCGGCCCGGCCGCGAGCTGTCGGTCAGCCGGACGGCGTAGCGCACCACTTCTTCCGCGACCAGCACCTGCCGGACGTAGTCCTGGATCGCCATGATCTCGGCCCCGTCGAGCACGCGCATCGGGTCGGGATGCCTCACGCTCGTCGTGTCGGTCACGACCTGCACTTCATCGTCTTCCGACAGGTAGGTCATCACCACGTTGAACAGGAACCGATCGAGCTGCGCTTCGGGCAGCGGGTAGGTGCCCTCGAGCTCGATTGGGTTCTGCGTGGCGAGCACGAAGAACGGCCGATCCAGCGGATAGCTGCGGCCCGCCGCCGTGACCGTGTACTCCTGCATGGCCTCGAGCAGCGCCGCCTGCGTCTTGGGCGGCGTGCGGTTGATCTCGTCGGCCAGGATGATCTGCGCGAAGATCGGCCCCTTGACGAAGCGCAGCGCGCGGTGCCCGTGATCCTCGTCGAGGACCTCGGTGCCGGTGATGTCCGACGGCATCAGGTCGGGCGTGAACTGGATGCGCTTGAAGCTCAGGTCGAGAATCTGCGCCAGCGTCTTCACCAGCAGCGTCTTGGCGAGCCCCGGCACCCCCGTGATCAGGCAGTGCCCGCCGCAGAACAGCGACATCAGGACTTCGTCGACGACTTCGTCCTGCCCGACGATCACCTTGCGCAGTTCGGTGAGGATCTTGGTCCGGCTGGCGGCCACTTTCTCGGCCAGCCCTTCCACTGCTACGTCCGTCGTCCGGTTCATGAGACCTCAGTGCGTGAGCGAATAAATCACTTCGTTGATCAGCATCTGGTACGCCTGGGCCGTCCACTTGAGGTAGCCCTGGTACTCCTCGGCGTTGGACCACTCGACGCCGTCGCCCATGTCGGTGTTCCAGTTGATCAGGACCATCGGCCGGCCCGAGTCGTTCATGATGCCGCGCAGGTGGGCGGTGAAGCCGCCCTTCTCCCACGTGCGGCCGCTCAGGAACGACCCCAGTCCCGGAATCTGCGGGTACTTGTCGATGCGGTAGAAGCACGTGTAGATCGGATGCGGCGGCGCCAGTTCGACGATGTCGCGGTCCGGGAAGACGCGGCGCAGCTGTTTGACGGTGAGATCCCATTCGTAGGGACCGTGGAAGTCGTCCATCGTGAGCGTACCGCCGCGCAGGAGAAACTCGCGGAGGATCGGCACCTCCGCGTCCGACAGCAACAGGTTGCTCGGCTCGACGATGTAGATCCAGGGATGTTTCCACAGGTTCTCATCGCCCAGCGTCATGACGATTGGGTCGCCGACATCGATCGCGGTGACCGACTTGATGCGGCGCGACAGGTTCTGCTCGGCCGCGGGCGCGTCGATGGCCCACGGATCGTCCCAGTAGCTCAGGCTGTTGCGCGCGGCACCGCCCTCGCCGTCCCAGGTGCTGTACTTGATGCGCACGAAGGTCCACTTGAGGCCGGCGAACTTGTCAACGCCGATGGCGGGCATCTGCCCCGCCTTCGCTGAAGCTACGGCGGGCAAGGCCAGTTCCGCGCTGAGCCACACTCCCGCCGCGAGCAGCGTCGTGATGAGGACCCATCGGGGTTGGCGCAATTAGCTGCCTCCGGTGATGAGCTTGAGCAGGAGGTCCTGTGCGCGCGTGAACGTCGGCGCGATCTCGAGGGCGGCGAGCGCCTGCTTCTTCGCCTCGTCTTTCTGCCCTCCCTGGAGCAGGGCCTCCGCGAGGTCGGCATGCGCGCCGGCGCGGTCGACCGGCCGCGCGCCCAGCGCCGCGCGGAACAGCCGCACCGCCTCGGCGGTCTGGCCGGCGGCGAGGGCCATGCGCCCGAGCGCGCTCTGCGCCTGCGCGTCGAACGGGTCGACGGCGACGACGCGCTTGAGCGCAACCTGCAGGCGCGCGGGCTCGCGGGCGCCGTCGAGCAGCGTCACCAGTTGCCGCGACGACTGGACGTCGCTCTGCGCGTGGGTGGTCAGGGCGTCGAGCGCCCGGGCCGCGCGCGCCTTGTCGCCCCTGGCGACCGCGATCTTCGCGATCAGCGCCTGCGGGCTGTCGTCGCCCGTGGCATTGGGCACCAGCGCCGCCGCCTTTTCGAAAGCCGCGATGGCGGCGTCGGGAGACGACTCCTGCAGGGCCATGCCCAGGGCCATCTGCGCCGTGAAGCTTCCGGGATTCGCTGACACGATGGCCTTCAGGCGGTCCACAGGCATCTCGGGGCTGAGGCCGTCGGGGACCGCCAGGGCGCGCCGCACGCCAGCGAAGCGCGTGTCGATAAAGCCGTCGAACGATGCCTGCAGCGCGTCGATGTCCACGCCGAGCGCCTGCTCGATCGCCGCCTCGGTATCGACGCCGTCGGCGTACGACCGCACCAGCTCGCGCAGCTTCGCCTGGCCGTAGACGTTCACGATGTGCTCGACCACGAGAGAGGCCTGGTAGTACGACAGCGAAATGGTTTCGGGATTCGAGAACCCCGAGTTGAGCTCGCGCAGCCTGATCACCTGCTTGCGATCGATCGCCCGCGCAAAGGGCAGGTCCATCTCGCGGCCCCACTCCGGGCGCGCGCGGCGCTCTTCGTACACCGAGGTGCCTTCGCTCAGCCAGCGCGGCAGGCGGTTGTTCGACAGCTGCAGCGTGATCACGTGCGCCATCTCGTGCCACAACGTCTCGCCCCAGTTGAAGGTGCCCGGGTCCCGCGCCTTCGGCGAATCGAGCGTCACGACGCGCCCGAAGCAGGCGCCGAGGGCGCCGAGCATGCCGGGCAGCCCCAGCGTGCGCACGGCGAAGTCGTCGTGTTGCGGGAACATCTCGACCAGGATGGGGCCCTTCGGCGTGAACTCCCAGCGCTTGCTGAGCGCGTCGAGCGCCTCGCGCGCCAGCTGCGGCGCGTGGTGGCGCATCACCGGCGCCTCGTCGGGATGGAGACGGATCACCATGTCCCCGTCCTTGATCGTGTCGAAGGGCTCCAGGTTGTCGAGCAGCGTCAGCAGGTTGAAGGTGACCGTGTCGTAGGGGTCCACACGGAACGCCGTTTCGAGCGCCCGCCGGGCGTTACGCTCGTCGCCGGTGCGCATCAGGTGCGCGCCGAGGTCGGCATAGGCGCGGTTGTTCTCGCGGTCGAGCGCGATCGCCTTGCGCACGTGCTCGACGGCCTCGTCGAACCGGTAATAGTGCGCGGTGATCGACCCGACAATGCGGTGGATCTCGCCGTAGGCGGGATGGATCTTGAGGGCGGCGGCCACCGTGTCCTGGTATTCCTGGTCCCTGCCCTCGACGTAGGCGAGCGCCGCCCGCATCGACAGCGCCTCGAGGTGCCGCGGGTTGGTCTCGAGCACCCGGGCGATCGACGCGCGCGCGTCCTTCTTCCGGTCCTGGTAAATGGCGTGTTCCGCCATGAACAGGTGGGCGCCCGCATCGATCGGGTTGATCTTGAGCGCGCGCTCGGCGAACTGGAGCGCCTGCGGCGGGTTGGTGTCGGCCAGGGCGCGCGCCATGCCCACGTAGGCGCGGCCGTACTCGGCATCGGCCTTAAGCGCTTCCTCGAAGGAGCGCGCGGCGTCCTTGTTGTTGTACTTTTCGACGAACATGTCGCCCCACTCGGTGTTGACGAGGGGATCGGTGGGCGCCAGCGCAATCGCGTCGCGGAAGTAGGCCTGCGCGTCTTCGAACCGCCCGAGGGCGCGCGAGGCGCGCGCCGCACGGAGGTAATCGCGCGCGCTCGGCGAGCGCGCGTCGTTCATCAGGATCAGTTGCAGGGACCGCCGCGCCTCGGTGCGGCGGCCGACCATCTGCTGGAGCAGGCCGGCTTCGAGCGCGGCGTCGCCCGACGGATTGGCCGCCCCCAGCGGCTGCAGGATCGCTTCGGCGCGGGCGTAGTCGCCGCGGGCCGCCACCGCCCGCGCGCGCAGGACCGCCAGCGTTTCGTCCGACGCGAACCCCTGCGCCAGTTTCTCGACCTCGTCCAGGCGGCCCGTGCGCCAGGCCCGTTCGGCCGCGGCGCGGGCGGAAGCCGCCGTCGATGCCTGCTCAGCCGTGACCGGCGGCGTGAACCCGGCCGTGACGACCAGCGTGACCAGCAGCAGGAGAACGCGGCGCAACATGATTTGAGTATAAGGGCACAGGCGGGTCTAAAGACCCGCCTCTACGTCCCTGAATTTCAGACGCCCGGGCTAGAAGATCGGCCGCCACGTAAAAAACATCACGGCGACGAATCCCTGGAGGCAGGCGAAGACGGCGACCCACGCCGCGCGGTGCCGGGCCGGCACCACCGCGGCCATCCAGAGGAACGCGGGAAACAGCACCGAGGTCACGCGGCCCATCGACAGCAGGCCGCCGACGGCGATCGGCGGCAGCACGGTGACGAGGATCAGCACGGCATACGCCAGGCCGAAGCGGCGGTACACAGGCCACGCCGCCCCGAGCATGAAGAGCACGGCCAGCAAATAGAAGAGATCGATCGTCTGGGTCGACGCGTACGAATAGAAGCCGTTGTCGGCGATGAAGTCGATGCGATCGGTCACGAGCGTGTCGAGGCCGCGATAGACGCGGCCCCACGCCAGGTTCTGCGAGGTCCACTGCAACGGGTTGCCGGTCAGTCGATAGATGAACGCGGAATACGACAGCATGCCGAGGCCGGGCGCCGACGCCGAGAGCAACCGCACCGCGACGCGGGCCCATCCGCCGTCCAGAGGCGGCATCGGCCGCCGGCGCCACGCCTCCCACACCGGGGACACCGCCATCAGCCCGAGCGCGACGGAGAGAAAGCAGCCGTTGGGTCGCGTCAGGCCGCAGGCAAGTCCCCAGGCCGATGCCCGCCACAGGTGATCGTGGCGGAAGTGATAGACCGCCGCGATCAGTGTCAGGAAGAACAAGCCTTCCGTATACGCCGCGCTGTAGAAGACCGCGAACGGATACGTGGCGAGCAGCGTCACCGCCGTCGCCGCCGCATCGTCGTTGCCCAGGTGATCGCGGGCGAGGCGCAGGAAGTACACGAGCCCGATGAAAAACGCGACGAGGGAAATCGCCACGCCCGTCCAGAGCGGCTGCCGGCCGAACACGATCGACGCGTATCGCATCGCCATCGGGAACGCCGGGAAGAACGCGATGTTCTGCGGGTAGTCGGCCGGCAACTGCCGGTTCCACTGATAGCCCTCGCTCGCGATCCCGAGGTACCACCCGGTATCCCAGCGGGCCGGCAAGTCCAGGAAGTCGTTGCTGTAGACGCGCCACGGCGGCCCGCCGGTGCTGGCCGGGTAGCCGACGAGGATCACGGCGAGGAACCCGATGGCGAGCACGCCGGCCCGCGTGGCGAGATGAATCGGCAGCACCGCTTTCGTGTCGGGACTCTTCCACCAGGTGACGATGGCGTGAAGGACGCGTTGCGGGAGCGGATGCGCGCGCACCACCGCGTGACGCAGGGCGATGGCCAGCACGCTCCAGAGCGCGGGCCGCCACCAGTCGGTCACGGAGAGCCGGCCGCCGAAGACGGCCAGGCGGAAGCCGCCGCCGAGGAAGACGGAGAGGGCGATAGTCGCCATCACGACCGCCAGCACGTCGAGTGCGGCCGCCCACTTCGGTAACTTCACGCGGCTTATTCTATTCGTCCTTGGCCCGTCATCGCTTCAGCGTGGCGGCCTTGGCGCGCCGGAGCTTTAGCGAAGGCGGCCTTGGCCCGCCGTAGCTTTAGCGAAGGCGGCCCAGCGCGCGATCTTCAACACGGATGCGCATCGACATCAGCCACCCGAATCCGACCACGGCGAGCGTGCCGGTGATGGGCGCCCACACCGTGGCGGCCACGGCGGCGATCTCGCCCGCGACCGCCAGGTAGTTGGGATGCGTGAGAAAGCGATACGGCCCCGACTGCACCAGCGGCTCGCCCGGTACGACGAGCACGCGGTAGCTCCACTTCGGTCCGAGCGACGCGATCGCCCAGAGCTTCAGCGCCTTGGCGAAACCGAAGAGCACGAGGCCGCCGACGAGGACCGGCGGCGGTGATGGGCCGCTCCACGCGCCCTCGATGGCCATCGCCACAAACCCGGCCGGATAGGCCCATCGCATGGTGGCAATCACATCGCCTTTTGGCTCGATGGCGCCGCGGGCGCGCAACTGGCGCTCGTTGAACGCCGACAGCACCGCTTCGCCGCTCATCATCAACAGGACGGCGACAACCGTGACGAGGGCGATGGCCATCGCGGGCGGCATCACGTCAGCAGTCTCCAGCGTAGCGAATGACCCGTTCGAACATCGACGGCAGCGCGCGCGCCGCCACGGCGGCCGCGCCGACCCCGCGCGGTGACGCGACCAGGAAGCGGAGCGTGCGGTTGAACCGCCACTTCGACTGGAACGCCGCCCGCCGCCGTTCGGCCAGGACGACGTGCGCCCGCTCGGGCGCCAGACGGCCGGCGAGCACTTCGATGGTGGTCTCGGCCGCCAGCTCGGCGCCGGTGAGCGCGAGGCGCAGGCCATCGCCGGTCATCGGATCGATGAACCCCGCGGCATCGCCGGCAAGCAGCAGCCCCGCCTCGCCCGCGCTCGTGCTGTCCACGGCCATCGGGCCGAGCATCACCGCGGGCCCCTCCGGCCGGGCCTCCGCGAAGCGGCCGGCCAGCTCGGGATCCGCACGCAGGTACCGATCGAGCAGTCCCGATGGCGCTTTCAGGGCTTCGTCGCCGGGCGCGTGCGGGACCACGAGGCACGCGTTGGTGAGCCCGCCCGGCAGCGGCGCCACGCCAATGTAGTGGCCCTCGCGCACGTGCATCTCACCGGCGGTCGTCCCGCCGTGCACGCCGGTGAAGTAGGCGCCGATGGCCCAGCGGCGCGGACGCGCCGGCTGGCGCGCATGCCCGCGCCCGAAGGCCAGGCACGAGCGCCGGCCGTCGGCCGCGATCACCATTCGCGACGGGTGCGACACCGGCATCTGCGCGCCTTGTACGGACACGCCGGCCACCCGTTCGACGCCCCGCTCGACCATCGTCGTGGCCCCGCGCACGCGCACGCCTTCCTCGACCTGCGCGCCGGCACGCACGGCCTGCGACAGCAGCCAGTCGTCGAACACCTCGCGCGTGACGGCCCGGCCCGCGAGGCCGCGCCCGTAGCGTCCGCGCACGCGCACGCCGCCGGGGCCCGTCAGGATCATGCCGTCGATGGCGTCGCCGCAAGCGACGAGCGGCGCCGCGTCCAGATGCCGCGCGAGCACGGCCAGGGCGCCGGGGTTGAGCGTGTCGCCGCAGAGTTTGTGCCGCGGGAACCGCGCCCGCTCGAACACGCGTACGCGGGCGCCGGCCCGCGCCAGGATGACGGCCGCCAGCGCGCCGGCCGGCCCACCGCCCACGATCACGACGTCATCCATGGGCATCCCCCAGGTGCTCCCGGGCAATCGCCAAATCATCCATGGGCCCGCCCGAGCACCAGCGCGCTGTTCTTCGATCCGAAGCCGAGGCAGTTGCACAGCGCGGCCTCGATCTGCGCCGCGCGGCCCTGGTTCGGGATCACGTCGAGGTCACACTGCGGATCGGGATGCGTTTGGTTGATCGTCGGCGGCAGGAAGCCGCGCGACAGCGCCAGCGCCGTGGCGACGACGCCGGCGGCGCCGCTGGCGCCCTGCGGGTGGCCGATCATCGACTTGATCGACGAGCCGGGAATGCGCTCGGCCAGGCCGCCGAAGGCCGTGCGCGTGCAGCGCGACTCGATCGCGTCGTTCAACTGCGTCGAGGTGCCGTGGTAGTTGATGTAGCCGATCTCTTCGGCCGGCCGGCCCGATCGTTCGAGCGCCAGCTGCATGCAGCGGACGATCTGCTCGCCGTCCGGATCCATCTGCACGCGGTGGTAGGCGTCGCAGGTCGAGCCGTAGCCCTCGATGGTGGCGTAGACGCGCGCGCCGCGCGCCCGCGCCCGATCCTCGAGCTCGAGCGCCAGCATCCACGCGCCTTCGCCCAGCACGAACCCGTCGCGGCCGCGGTCGAATGGCCGCGACGCCTGCGCCGGGCAGTCGTTGAAATGGGTCGAGACGGCGCGCATGCGCGAGAAGCCGAAGATCATGCCGGGCAGCACGCACCCGTCGGTGCCGCCCGACAGCAGCACGTCGCAGTCGCCCTGCTTGAGCAGCATCGCGGCGTAGCCGAGAGCATCGGTCGAGCTCGTGCACCCGGTCGAGAGCACGTGGCTGATCCCGTGCAGCCCCAGCGCGATCGAGATCTCGCTCGACACCATGCCGCAGATCCCGACGGCGATGGCATACGGCGTGACGTGCTGGCCGTTATTGGTGAAGAAGTCCTGGTACTGCTTTTCGCCGATGTCGATGCCGCCGCCGCCGCTGCCGATGATCACGCCGGCGTTGGCCTGCCCGAACGCGAGGCCGGCATCGTTCCACGCCTCGCGGGCGGCGATCACGCCGAACAGCGCCGCGCGCGAATACCGCCGCGGATCGGCGCGCGTCTCACGCCGGTCCTGTTCGTCTTCGAGCGGCATCGCCGCGCTGATGTCGAGCTTCGGCACCGCGGCCGCGACCCGGCACGGATAGGTCGAGACGTCGAAGTCGGTGATGGCCCGCGTGCCGCTGTGCCCGCGGCGGATCGCGTCCCAGTACACTTCGCGCCCGACGCCGAACGTCGAGACAACGCCGATGCCGGTGATTGCGACCCTCGGTGACGCCAAGTCCCTATAATAGCGTTCGTGAGGAAGACCTTCGCGTGGATCGGCGCGGCGCTTTTCGTGGCCTCGCTGCTCTCGTTGCCGGCCGTCTACGAACGTCGCCTGATCACGCCAGGTCCGGCCGGCGATGGATCCCTGGCGCTTGCGCTCCTCGGCAACATCGCGCTCTTCACCGGCTTCGCCCTTCACCACAGCGTGATGGCGCGCAGCGGCGCCAAGGCCTGGATCAGCCGGATCGTGCCGCCCGAACTCGAGCGCAGCGTCTACGTCTGGATTGCCAGCCTGCTCTTCCTCGCCGTGTGCTGGCTGTGGCAGCCGCTGCCGGGGATGGTGTGGAACGCCGACGGGCCCCTCAGGTGGGGGCTGAGGGCCATTCAACTCGCCGGGGTGTGGCTCACGATCCGCGCCGCCGGCATGATCGACGTCTTCGATCTGGCCGGCGTCCGACAGGCGAATCACCAACGGCCCGTGGAGTTCAGGGTCGCCGGCCCCTTCGGCCTCGTCCGGCACCCGATCTATCTCGGGTGGTTCCTGATGGTCTTGCCGACGCCGCACATGTCAACCAGCAAGCTGCTGTTCGCGGCGGTGAGCGGCGCGTATCTGGTCGCGGCCATTCCGTGGGAAGAGGCCTCGCTCGTCGAGGCCTTCGGCGACAGGTACCGGACCTACCAGCGACAGGTCCGGTCGCGGCTGGTTCCCGGCGTCTGGTAAACCCGAAATCCGAAATCCGAAATCCGAAATCTGAAATCTGAGATCTGAGATCTGAGATCTGAGATCTACTAGCCTCGCCAGCCTTTGGTCGGCCGCGTGAACCGCGCCGGCAGTGCCGCGCGGGTGGTGGCGTCCATGGGCTTACCGGGCGCTTCGGTGGCCTCGGTCTCGTCCGCCTCTTCATCCTTCGGCAGGCCCTCGAGCTGGTCGACGAACATCAGCGAGTGCAGTGAGGGCACCTCGAACTTCTTCCCGCACGTCTTGCACGTGACCTCGTCGTCCAGGCGGAGCAGGTGATCGCGCAGCTTGTCGAATTTTGCGCGATCGTTCGCGTCGGCGCCCTGCGGGGCGCGGTCCTTCTTGGTCCGGCGGACCCAGCGAATGGCGTACTCGTTGGTACGCTTGCACCGCGGGCACGGGTACTTCGCCGGACGAGTCTCCGGCCGCTCGGTGAAGAAGGCCTTTTCGTCTAAGGACACGTGCTCATTGTAACGTGCCGGGGGCACTTCTTGACGGGGCGGCACCGCTTGACGGGACGGCGCTGCTCGACGGGGGGCACTTCTTGTCGTAAAGAACCTGTCGAAGACCTTTAACCCGGGCTACCTGCACGGCCAGATGCTTCTCTCGCGTCCCAAGGCTCTTCCCGTCAAGGAGTGCCGCCCCGTCAGGAAGTGCCGCCCGGCAGATATCATCTGAAGTAATGTCCGCACCTGTCGCGACCGCCGAACCAGGCTGGGTACCGATCGAACCGTTTCCCAACTCCGAGGGCACCTTCCTCGTGCCCGATGCCGATCGCATCCGCATCGCCTATTTCCGCAAACCCGACGCCGGCACCTTGTACGCCCGCGCGTGGTTCGGTCCGCGGGCCCTCGGCCCGCCGGGGCACGTGCACGGCGGCGCGATGGCCGCCGTCCTGGACGAGTGCATGGGCGCCGTCAGCTGGATGAACGGCCATTTCTCCGTCGCCGCGCAGATCTCGATCTCGTTTGTGGGCTTGCTGCCGATCGGCACCGACACGACGGTCGAGGCCTGGATCGAAAAGGTCGAGGGGCGGAAGGTCTACGCCCGGGCGCACATGAAAGACCCCTCGGGACTGGTCGTCACCGAGGGGCAGGGCCTGTTCGTAATCCTGAAAGAGGACGTGCTGGCTAGTCTTTCACGACGGTGACGAGCGTCCACATTCTCGGGACGTTCACCTTCTCCATCGACACCGGGTGGAGGTCGGCCTGCGCGAGGAACGCCGGCAGGTCCAGGTCGGCCGTGAAGCCGATGTGCACGGTCATCGGCGAGATTGCGCGCTCGATCCGCCCCATGAGGGGGTTCGCGCTCTTGAAGTGATTGAGGATGATCACACGGCCGCCGGGGCGGCACACCCGATACATCTCGCGCGCCACCGCCACCGGATCGGGCACCACGCTGATCACGTAGGGCGCATACACGACGTCGAAGGAGTTGTCCGCGAACTTCAGCTGCGTCGCATCCATCTCCGCCAGCTCGCAGTGATGCAGGCCCTTGGAATCGATGCGCTCCTGCGCCCGTTCGAGCATCTTGCTCGACAGGTCGATGCCGGTCACGCGGCAGTTGCGGGGATAGAGCGACAGGTTGATGCCGGTGCCCACGCCCACTTCGAGCACGTGGGTGCCGGGGCGGATGGCCATCTTCTCGATGGCTTCCAGCCGGCCCGGATGCAGCGTCGGGCCATACGTGTAGTCGTACACCTTGGCGATGTTCTGGTAGACCTTCTCGACAAAGTCGGTCTCGACCGTTGTGACCGACAGGGCCCTGGTCGCTGCATCGCCCGAGCGCCGTGTTTCTGTATCAAATAGGGCCATATATCTACACTTTCCGAACCGGACCGGACTATACCACGTCGAGCACGTCGAGGGCCGCGTCCAGGCGGCCCGACGGCGTTGCGATTTGTACGCCCGCGGCCATGTCCTTCATGGCCTCAGCGAGTTCCTGCGCCACTTTCACGCCTTCCGCGCGGGCCTGCTCCGCGCTGCTGGTGCGCCGCATCCGCTCCACCAGAGCGTCGGGCACGGTCACGCCGGGCACCTCGTTGGCCATGAACTCCGCGTTGATCGCGCTTTCGAACGGCCAGATCCCCACGATGATGGGAATGCCGAGGCCTGACACCCGGGCGAGGAAGCGTTCGAAGGCGGACACATCGAACACGGGCCTCGTTACCGCGAATTCGGCGCCGGCCTCCACCTTGAACTCCAGCCGCCGCAGTTCCTGATCGAGATCGCGTGACGGGTTCACCATCACACCGGTGTGAAAGGACGTCGGTTCCCCGATGGACTGGCCGCCAATGTCCAGTCCATGGTTGAGACGGGTAATCACGTTGGTGAGTCCGATCGAATCGACGTCGAACACCGCTGTAGCGTCGGGGATGTCGCCGAGCGTGCGGACATCACCGGTCACGCCGAGCAGGTTGCGCACGCCCATCGCGTGGGCGCCGAGCAGGTCCGACTGGATGCCCAGCAGGTTCCGATCGCGACACGAATACTGCAGCAGCGCCTCGACCTGCGCATGTTGTTGCACCAGCACGGCCAGCGACAGCGCGCTCATCCGCGCGCCCGATCGCGGGCCGTCGGGAATGGTCACCACATCCACGCCGCGCGCCTTGAGGCGCGACGCATCGGCCAGGGCCGCGGTGGGCGCGTGGCCGCGCGGCGGCACCAGTTCGATCGCGCGGATGAACCCGCCATTCACCAGCTTCCGCGCCATCGTCGACTTGGCTTCACGCGGGAGCGCGGGGCGGGCGTTGGGCTGGCTGGCCACCGGCGTGCGGACCTCCGGGGTGCCGCCGTGGTGCCGCGCGAGGCCCGGCGCCATCGACCGCGCGGCCAGACTGATCTGCCGGATGTGCTCCGGCGTCGTGCCGCAGCAGCCCCCCACGAGGCGTACGCCGGAGGCGATGAAGCGTCGCGCGTAAGACGCCATGTATTCGGGCGAGCACAAATACAGGTTGCGGCCCTCGATGTCGCGCGGCTTGCCCGCGTTGGGCTGCGCCGACAGCCACACGTCGGTCACCTCGCTGATGCGATCGATGGTCTCGAGCATCGGCGCGGGACCCACGCTGCAGTTCACGCCGACGACGTTGGCGCCGCGCGCGATCAGCGCCGGCGCAAACTGCTCGGGCGGCGCCCCGTCGAGGCTGGCGCCGTCTTCTTCGGTGGTCATCTGCGCCACGATCGGCAGGTCGCAGACGGCGCGCACGGCGGCAATGGCGGCGCCGATCTCGTTCAGGTCGCGGAAGGTCTCGAGCACGAACAGGTCGACCTTGCCGTCGAGCAGGGCTTGCGCCTGTTCGCGGAACATGGCTTCGGCTTCGTCGACGCCGGTCTTGCCCCACGGCTCGATGCGGACGCCCAGCGGACCCATCGCGCCGGCCACGTACGCCCGCTGCCCCGACTGCTCCACCGCCTTGCGGGCCAGCGCCGCGCCGGCGAGGTTGATGTCGCGGACCTGGTCGCCCAGGCCGAACGCCCGTAACTTCATCCGGTTGGCGCCAAATGTGTTGGTCTCGATCACGTCGGCCCCGGCGCGCAGGTAGTCCTGGTGCACGTCGACGACCAGGCCGGGCTGGCTCAGGTTGAGCGACTCGAAGCACCGGTTGATGAAGACGCCCTTCGCGTACAGCATCGTCCCCATGGCGCCATCGCACACGAGCACACGTTCATCTAACGCTTCAAGAAAGGGCTTCACTGGTTGGAATGGGGTCAGGTCACACCTGACCCCGATCTATCGGGCCGGCATCGGCGCCTTCTGATTGGCCGCGGCCGGAACCAGCAGTTCGGTCTTGTCCCACACGAAATCGTCCTTGCTGTAGACGGCCAGTTCGTAGTCCTTGCCCATGAAGATCGCCGCCACCGGGCACGCCTCTTCACAGTAGCCGCAGAAGATGCACCGCGTCTTGTGAATCTGGTACGTCGACGCGTAGCGCGGGCCGGCCATCACGGTGCCGTCGTTCTCCGCCGCCTCGAGGTAAATCGCGTCGGCCGGGCACGCCACGGCGCACAAGCCGCAGGCCACGCACTTCTCCAGCCCGTTCTCGTCCCGCATGAGCACCTGTTTGCCCCGGTATCTCGGGAACATCGGGACCTTCTGATCGGGGTAGTTCACCGTGATGGGACGGCGGAACAGGTGCCTGAACGTGAGGGCAAAACCTTTCGCGAGCGGACCGAGCATAGAAGGAAATGATACCATTTCGTGCCGATCCCGGTGTCGTGACGACTATCGGTGTAAGGACGGACCTTTAGGTCCGTCCGTCCAGGCGGTTGTGCAAGAAGCCAAATTCCTCTCTGCCGGACAGTTCCTGCTCACGACCCTCGTCGTGAAGCTGGGCGCCATGGCGGCGCTGGCCACGATGCTCGCGCGCTACCGCCGCTTCCGGCACATCCTGATCTTCGAGCAGCGCAACTGGCCCGACCGTCTCGTCTTTGCGCTGGGCCTGGCGGTCCCGCTCACGGCCGGGGTCGCCTCGCGCGTGCTCCTCAATTACGATGCGGCGGACCTGTCGCTCGAAGGCGCGTTCCTCGCGGGCCTGATTGCCGGCCCCTACACCGGGGCGATCGTCGGCCTGGTGATGAGCCTGCCGGCGCTCGCGGCCGGCGAGTACGGCGCCCTCGCCTTTGCCGTGGGCTGCGGGTTTGCCGGCGGCGGCCTGCGCGAGGCCTGCCCCAAGGAAGAGATCTGGAGCTTCTCGCCGTTCGGCGTCCTGAGCCTGCCCCGCCACGTCTGGCGGATGCTGCGCGATCTCCAGGTGAACTGGCAGGTCGTGCTGCTGCTCGCCATCATCGGCCTCGAAGTGATCCGGCAAACCGTGGGCGCGCGCTTCGGCCACGCGCGGCTCTTCCACCTCGCGGACCCGTCCTGGTGGATCACCGCGCTCGTCTACGTCGCCACGATCGTGACCGTGTCGACGCCGATCAAGATCTGGAACAACGCCCGCATCGAGCACCGCCTCCAGGAACAGGAAAAGCTGCTGATGGCGGCGAAGGTCGAGGCGCTCAAGAGCCAGATCAACCCGCACTTCCTCTTCAACACCCTGACGTCGGTCTCGTCGCTCATCCGCTCGCAGCCCGAGACCGCGCGCATGGTCATCCAGAAGCTTTCGGGCCTGCTCCGCAAGCTGATGCAGAACCAGGAGCAGTTCGTCACGCTGCGCGACGAACTGGTGTCCATCGACGAGTACCTCGACATCGAGGTCATCCGTTTCGGCTCGCGCCTCACGGTGCGGAAGGCCATCGCGCCCGACACGCTCGACACCATCGTCCCCAGCCTGCTGCTGCAGCCGCTGGTGGAGAACTGCATCAAGCACGGGTTTGCGCGGAAGGTCGGCCCCGGCACGGTGACGCTGCGCAGCCGGCGCGAGGGCGGAACCGCCGTCATCGAAGTGGAAGACGACGGGCTCGGCATTTCCGAGGAGCGGATGAAAAGCGCGATGTCCAGCGGCATCGGCTTGAGCAACGTGCACGAGCGGCTCCGTGTGCTCTACGGCGCCACCGGCCGCCTCACCATCACGGGCGCGCCCGGCAAGGGCGTCTGCGCCCGCGTCGAAATCCCGCTCGACGTGGCCAGCGAGCGCATCACCGCATGACCGCCTCCGGCCAGCCGGCCCTCAGGCCCCCCGGCACGCTCTTGAAGGCCGTCGTCGCCGACGACGAGCAACTGGCGCGGGAAGAACTGTGCTTCCTGCTCGAACAGATCGACGGCGTCGACGTGGTGGGCCAGGCCGCCAACGGCATGGAGGCCCTCGACGAGATCGGGCGGCACGCGCCCGACTTGGCCTTTCTCGACGTCCAGATGCCGGGCCTGACCGGCTTCGAGGTCGCCCGGCGTCTGATCGAACTGGGAACCAGCCCGGGTGTGATCTTCGTCACAGCCTACGATCAGCGCGCGATCGAGGCCTTCGAGGTCAACGCCGTCGACTACCTGCTCAAGCCCGTCGACGCGGCGCGCCTGGAGCTGGCCGTGGCGCGCGCCCGGAAGCGGCGCAGCGAAAACGAGCCGCTGGCCGGCCAGTTGGATCGTCTGGTACGCCTGATCGCGGGTCAGAAAGATCGGCCGGAGCAGGTGGCCGTCAAGGTAAACGACAGATTTGTACTCGTGCAGGCCGACGACATCATCCACGCGTCGCTGGCCGAGGATTCGATTACTATTGTTACCGGACAGGTGTCGGGCACGTCGAACGACCGGACCCTGGACGAATTGCAGGCGCGGCTGGATCCGGACGTGTTTTGGCGGGTTCACCGGTCGCACCTGGTCAACATCAACAAGGTGAAGGAGATCGTGCCTTGGTTCAGCCGGAACTACCTCCTGAGGATGACCGACGCGAAGGCGACGGAAATCCCCGTCAGCCGATCGCAAACGCGGCGCCTTCGGGACTACCTGAAGCTGTAGTGTTTGCCGACCCCGGCGACGAAACCGCCCCCGTGCCTGAAGTCCGGGCCGGGGACGCCCTCGATCGTTTCGGCAACCCGACGCCCATCCCGCTGGCGATGGCGATGGACGACTCGGCCGCGCTGATGCGCCGCATGGCAATGTGGCGCGACGAGTTCTTCGCCTGGGTCCGCACGCTCGCTTCGGCCGCGGTCTACGCCACGCTGATCGTGACGTTCGGGTTCCAGGTCGCGCGCGTCGAGGGCCAGAGCATGGCGCCGACGCTGGCCGACCAGGATCGCCTGATCGTCAACAAGCTCCGCTATCGCCTCGGCGCCCCGCAGCGCGGCGACATCGTGATGCTGTACTACCCGCTCAACCCCGACAAGTCGTTCGTCAAGCGCGTGATCGCCGAGGAAGGCGACACGGTGCGCGTGGTCGACGGCCGGGTCTACGTGAACGATGTGCCGGTGCGAGACGACTTCGTGCCCGCCGAGTACCGGAGCCACGACGACTGGGGTCCGCAGGTCATTCCCGAGGGCTACTACTTCGTGATGGGCGATCACCGGAACAACAGTTCCGACAGCCGTCACTGGGGGTTCGTGCCCAAGAAGTACATCATCGGGAAGGTGCAGATCCGCTGGTGGCCGGTGCCGCACGCCCGCGTGTTCTAGGTTGTGAGCGATCGCCCCGGCCAGGTTGCGCAGGTTCTCTGGCGAGTCTTCTTCCTCAACCTGATCGTCGCCGGCGCGAAGATCGCGACGGGCCTGGCCACCGGGGCGGTCAGCGTCCTGTCTGACGGCTATCACTCCCTCACCGACACCGCCTCGAACGTCGTCGCCCTCTTCGGCGCGCGCCTGGCCGGCGCCCCGCCCGACGACGAACATCCCTACGGCCATCGGAAGTTCGAAACCATGGCGTCGGTGGGCATCCTGCTCTTCCTGTTGCTCGTCATGCGCGAGGTGCTGTCGGCGGCGTGGCAGCGGTTCCAGTCCGGCGGCGATCCCCACGTCGACGCCACGACGTTCGCCGTGATGGGCGGCACGCTGCTCGTCAACCTGGCGGTGGTGGCCTACGAACGGCGCGCGGCGCGCCGGCTGTCGAGCGAAGTCCTGCTGGCCGATGCGCACCACACGGCCAGCGACCTGCTGACATCGGTGACCGTCATTCTCGCGCTCGTCGGCGTCAACCTCGGGTACGCGTGGCTGGATCCGGCGGCGGCGCTCGTAGTGGCGGTGTTCATCGGCTATGCGTGCTGGGAGATCTTCACGTCGACCTCGGGCATCCTGGCCGATCAGATCGCGATTCCGGAAGAGGCCATCCGCGAGGTCGTGCGCGGCGTACCCGAGGTGATGGGCTGCCATCACATCCGCACGCGGGGCTCGGCGGACTTCGTGTTCCTGGACCTGCACATCTGGATGGATCCGGAGATGCGCCTGGACCAGGCGCACGATCTCTCGCACGTGGTCAAGGATCGGCTGATGGCGCGCTTCCCGCAGATCAAGGACGCGGTCATTCATATCGAGCCGCCACCCCACGTGTAGCCTTCTGCCTTCTGCCTTCTGCCTTCAGTAGCCGAGACCGGGGTCGACCCGAAACCTGAGCGGCTCGCCGCGCTCGAAGCGTTCGATGTTCTCCGCGAACAGGTCGACCACCTCGTCCCAATGCCCCTGGCGGAAGCCGGACGTGTGCGGCGTGAGGATCACGTTGGGACAGGTCCACAACGGGTGGCCGGCCGGCAGCGGCTCCTGGGGAAACACGTCGAGCGCCGCGCCCCCGAGATGGCCCGACCGCAGCGCCGCCACCAGCGCGTCGGTGTCGACGACCTTGGCGCGGCCGACGTTCACAACGATGGCGCCCCGGGGAAGCTGCTGGAACTGCGCCGCGCCGAGCAGGCCCATCGTCGCGGGCGTGAGCGGCGCGGCCACCACCAGCACCTGCGTTTGCGCCAGCAGCGCCGGCAGCCGATCGGCACCGAAGACCTCGTCGATGCCCTCGACCGCGCCATGCCCGACCCGCCGCCGCATCCCGATTACCCGCATGCCGAAGGCCCTGGCGCGCGCGCCGATCGCGGCGCCGATGGTGCCCACGCCGATCAGTCCCAGCGTGCGTCCCCGCAACAGCCACGGCAGCCGCGAGCCCATGAACTCGTTCTGCGCCCACCGCGCCTCGCGCTGACGATCCAGCGCGAAGGGGATCTGCTTGGCGAGGGCCAGCACGACCGCGAGCACGTGCTCGGCGATCGGCACGGCCTGCACGCCGCGCGTGTTGGTGACGGCGACGCCACGGCCGAACAACTCCGGCAGGCACAAGGTCTCGACGGCGACCGCCGAGGTGTGCACCCACCGCAGCCTCGGCGCCGCAGCGAATTCCGCCTGGTCGAGGATCCACGTATAGGCGACGTCGCAATCCGCAAGGCCCTGCCGGCGCGCCTCGTCGGTGGTGGCATGGACGAATTCGATGTGAGGGAAACGGGCCCGAAGCGTGCCGATGCACTCGGCCGGGATCTGCCACTGCGCCACGGGCTGCTGGATCGAAACAAGAACCTTCATGAGTGCAGAGTTAGGAGTTCAGAGTTCAGAGTTTAGAGTTCAGAGTTTAGAGTTTAGAGTTTAGAGTTTAGAGTTTAGAGCTAAACGGGCAATTCGAGACTCTGCACTCTTAACTCTTAACTCTTAACTCTTAACTCTGACGTAGTGCCCGCTCCGTCCACCACGTTTTTCGACCAGGTGGACGTCCGTGATCTCCATTGCTTTGTCCACCGCCTTGACCATGTCGTAGAGCGTCAGCGCGGCGACGGCGACCGCGGTGAGCGCTTCCATCTCGACGCCGGTCTGCCCCGAAGTGCGGACGCGCGACTCGATGGCGTAGCCGGTGCGCGTGGCGGTCAGCTCCACCGACACGTGCGTCAGCGCCAGCGGATGGCACAGCGGAATGAGCTCGCTCGTCTTCTTCGCCGCCATGATGCCGGCCAGCCGCGCCGCCTGCAGCGGATCGCCCTTCTTGACGGCGCCGGTTCGGATCAGCTTGCGCGCGGCCGCCGACATCGCAATCGATCCGCGCGCCACTGCCTCTCGCGACGTGACCGGCTTGTCGCCGACGTCCACCATGCGGATGCGCCCGCGCGCGTCAACATGCGTCAGCGCACCCTTGGCACCCGGTTCTTTAATGGCCATCATCGATTCCCTGTGCGAGATAGAACGACAGGCTCTCGAGAGACACCGTCAGATCGACGTTCTTGACCTTGACGCCTGGTGGAACGTCCAACGCGCCAGGTGAGAAGTTCAAGATCGCCTTGATCCCGGCCGCCACAACCTGCTCGAGCACGTGCTGCGCCGATTCGGCCGGCACGGCGATCACGGCAATGTCGATGCGCTCCTTGCGGACCACCTTCTTGAGCTCGCGCAGATCGCAGATCGGGACGCCGCTCCGCGATTCGTCGCCGATCTTGGCGTCGGCGACATCGAACATCGACACGATCTCGAAGCCTTCGCGCTTGAAGCCCGGATAGTCGGCCAGCGCGAGGCCGAGGTTGCCGGCCCCCATCACCGCAACGCGGAGCTTGCGGTCGAGGCCGAGGATCTGCCGCAGGTTGCGCTTGAGGTCCTTGACGTAATAGCCGACGCCGCGGACGCCGAACTCGCCGAAGTAGGCCAGGTCCTTGCGGATCTGCGCGGCGTTGAGGTGGAACTGCTCCGCGAGCGCCTGCGAGGAGATGGTCTCGACGCCCGCTGACTCGAGCTGGGTCAGGCAGCGGAGGTAGACGGAGAGCCGATTGGTTGTCAGCTCGGAAACCAGCTCGGTGGCGGGCTTCCGCTTGTTCGGTGAATTCACAAGCAGATTGCAGAATACCGCAATTCCGGCAGGCTGCGAAGTATCATCCCGCGCATGGCAGACACCTCCAGAGGCTTCCAGCCCTACATTCCGGCCGAACAATCACCCGCGGAGTTTACGGCCAAGGCCATCGTGATCGGCGTGCTGTTCGGATTGATCTTCGGCGCCTCCACGGTCTACCTCGGTCTGCGCGCCGGCCTCACCGTCAGCGCCTCGATCCCGATCGCGGTGCTGGCCATCTCGGTGCTCAAGAAGCTCGGCGGCTCGACCATCCTCGAAAACAACATCGTGCAGACGATCGGCTCCGCCGGCGAGTCGGTGGCCGGCGGCGTGGTTTTCACCATCCCCGCCATGATCTTCCTGCTGCCCGATGGCCCGGGCTACTTCAACTACACCCAGATCACGATGCTGGCCTTTGCCGGCGGCATCCTCGGCGTGTTGATGATGGTGCCGCTGCGGCGCGCCCTCATCGTCAAGGAGCACGGCGTGCTGCCCTATCCGGAAGGCACGGCCTGCGCGCAGGTGCTCGTCGCCGGCGAGCGCGGCGGCAAGCTGGCCGGGCTCGTGTTCAGCGGCCTCGGCATCGGCGCGGTGTGGAAATCGCTGTCGTGGACCTTCAACATCTTCCGCCAGGACGTCGGCTACTCGCTCCCGCGCACCAGCCAGTTTCCGAACGCGACGATCAACGTCGACATCTCGCCCGAGTATCTCGGCGTCGGCTACGTGATCGGCCCGCGCATCGCCGGCACGATGTTCGCCGGCGGCGTGCTGTCGTGGCTGATGCTGCTGCCGCTCATCTCGCTGTTGGGCGCCAACATGACGACGCCGTTCCCGCCGATTCACCCCGACTTCGCGGTGAACCCGGCGACCGGCATGCCGTTCCTGATCTCGGAGATGAGCCCGGGGCAGATCTGGCGCGCCTACATTCGCTACATCGGCGCGGGCGCGGTGCTGGCCGCCGGCTTGATCACCTTGTCGCGCACGCTGCCGACCATCATCTCCTCGGCGCGCGAGGGGCTCAAGGGCTTCGGCTCGGCCGGCGGCGGCACGCAGCTGCGGACCGAACGCGACATCCCGATGACGATCGTGCTGGGCGGCTCGCTGCTGCTCGCGATTTTCCTCGCGGTGATGCCGGGCCTGCCGACCCAGGGCAACATCCTGGTCTCGATCCTGATCGTGCTGTTCGGCTTCTTCTTTGCGACGGTGTCGTCCCGCATCACCGGCCTGATCGGCTCGTCGTCCAACCCGATCTCGGGGATGACCATCGCCACGCTGATCATCACGTGCATCATCTTCGTCGCGCTCGGATGGACCGGCGATGTCTATGCGCCGGTGGCGCTGTCGGTCGGCGCCATCGTCTGCATTGCCGCGGCCAACGCCGGCAACACCTCGCAGGACCTCAAGACCGGCTACATCGTCGGCGCCACGCCCCTCTATCAGCAGATGGGCCTCGCGATCGGCGTCGTCACCTCGGCGTTCATCATCGGCTACACCGTGCTCAAGATGCACGAGACCTTCGGCATCGGATCCGAAGCCGTGGCGGCGCCGCAGGCGACGTTGATGGCGACGCTGATCAAAGGCCTGCTGTCGCAGAGCCTGCCGTGGGGCCTCGTCCTGGTGGGCATCTTCGTCGCGGTCACGCTGGAGCTCTGCGGCGTCCACTCGCTGTCGTTCGCCGTCGGCGCCTACCTGCCCATCGCCACGACCGCGCCGATTTTCGTCGGCGGCCTCGTCCGGTGGTGGATCGAGCGCAAGACCGGCGAGACCAGCGACTCGGACCTCAGTGCCGGCACGTTGTTCAGCTCCGGCCTGATCGCGGGCGGCTCGCTCGCCGGCATCCTCTACGCGATCCTCTTCGGTTACCAGTACCCCTCCGCGGCTGACCCGAACGTCAACACGTCGCTGTGGGCGGAGTACTTCCAGCCGATCGGCGAGATCGTGCCGTGGCTGCATGGCGACACCACGGCGGCGCAGATGGCCGGGGTGGCGCTGTTCCTCGCGCTGGCGGTGGTGCTCTCGAGGTTCGCGCGGCGGAAGATCTGACGCCGAACCGTGCAATCGCGCGCCAGGGTGATCCCTGGACCCGTCGTCGAGCTGCCGATAACACCCATCGGGACACCACCATGGGCAACTCCGGCGGCTTGACGACGAAGATCCGGCGGCAACTGCAGGAAGGCAAGACCCCTGAGGAAGTGGTTCAGGAGCTTGTCGCCGGCGGGCTGTCCGAACTGTCGGCGCAGCGCTTCGTGGATCGCGCCATCGCCGAAGAGGCGAGCGCTACACGCTGATGTGGGGGCCGGTGGCCTTCGGGCTGCTGATCTTCTTCCAGGCGATGCATGACGCAGTGCTCCGCGTCAACAGCGCTGGCGAACGTGGCGAAGGCGTCCGCCTCGGAGGCCGCGTACGATGCGCTGGCGGAAGTCTTCGGTGACGCCACCGGCGACAGCGTGAAGATCTGCATGATCGGCGCCATCGTCGAGATCGGGTACCAGAACGAGGGGATGGATGTGTACGGCGAGTGGTCGTGACGTCGCTGGCCAAACTGGGACCGCCGGCCGAACCGCTCTTGCGAACCGCCTCGACGGATGCGGATGCTCGCGTGAGCGAAGGGGCCCAGACGGCGCTCAGGAACCTGACCCCCTAGGCACTTTAGGCACCGTACGCACCTTCGGCACCTTGTTCTGGCGGTCGCCATCGTCGTCTTCTTCCCGCTTCCACTCCGCCTCGCGCACAGCCTCCTGCATGTGCTTCCGCGATGGATCGTACATGTTGAGGTAGTTGGTCGACGCGCCGAGCCCGCCGTAACTGCCGCGGCGCTTCCGATAGTAGATCCAGCCTCGGGATTCGCAGTACGTCAACAGCCGATGGACCAGCCACAATCCGAATGCGGCGGCAGCCAGCTGGAACCACAACATGAGGGCATCGTACTCAATCCGCGAATCAGGGTGTTAGCATGAAAGGGTCATGCGAACCCTCGCGGCCGTGTTGGCGATTGGCGCCGCCGGGCTGTGCGCCACGCTGGTGGCGCAGCCGGCGCCGCGCCGCGCGACGACCATCGCCGCGCTCAAGAGCTATCCGGGCTTCTACAACCAGCAGACCGTGCTGGTCGTCGGCGACGTGCGCGGGCAGGGTGAGCGGATGTCGATCGGCACTGACGAGGCGAGCATCCGCCTGGTCGCGCGCGAGAACCCCGACGGCCGCATCGAGGCGCGCGGGCAGTTCCTCGACATCGGCCGGATCTCGCCCGACGATCCGCGCTTGATTCCCTTCAATCTGCTCGACCTCGTGCGCACGGCTTACCCGGATCGCTGGCCGCGGCCCGGTGAGGAGCTGATGCTGATCCTCGGCAATGCCGTCCCGCCGCCGGGCGCGACCGAGGTCGCGACGCCGCCGCTGCGGACGCTGGCGATGGAGCCGGAGCGGTTTACCGGCCGCGTGGTCACGATTCTCGGTCAGTTCCGCGGACGCAACCTGTTCGGCGACTTGCCGGAAGCGCCGCTGGCCAGCAAGTGGCAGTTCGTCCTGCGATCGACGGATGCCGCCGTCTGGGTGATGGGCCTGCAGCCGAAAGGCCGGACCTTCAACTTCGACCCCGCCCGGCGCCTCGACAGCGGACGCTGGGTGAAAGTGGCCGGCACCGTGCGCACGGCGAAGGGCCTGACCTGGCTCGAGGGCACGACGATTGATCTCGCCGAGGCGCCGGCGGACACCGTCACCGAGGTCACGATTGCCGCGCCGCCTCCGCCGCCGGTCGAAGTACTGTTCTCGTCGCCCACCGAAGGCGAGGTCGACGTGCGGCTCGACGAGCGGATCCGCCTGCAGTTCTCGCGCGACCTCGATCCCGCCACGCTGAAGGACCGCGTCCGCATCACCTATTCGCTGGCCGATTCGAAAGAACGCGGCGAGGCGCAACCGCCGCCGATCGGGTTCGCGACGACCTACGCGAGGGAGAATCGGGCCCTCGAGATCCGGCCCGCCCAGGCGTGGGAACGCTTTCGCAGTGTGAAGGTGGAGTTCCTGGAGGGCGTGAAGGGGACCGACGGCGGGGCGATGCCGCCGTTCGCGCTGAACTTCACGACCGGCGGATCTTAATCCCGGCGGGCACTTCGGTCGCCGCGGTGCCCTCGGCCATCGGCCTTCCGCAGGCTGGAGGCTGACGGCCGAAGGCAACGGCCATGATCAGGGCACGATTCGAAATCCGTAGGCGACGATGTCGGTGGCCCGGCCCTTCGTCAGCGTCAGTTCCAGCACGTACTCCCCCGCCGCGAGCGGGGCGAGCACGATCTCCGCCACGCCCAGCGTCACGTTCCGCTGATCGTCCATCCGCGTGCTGTAGGCCGCCACCAGCGGCATCGGCTGCCCTTCGCGCGTGAGCAGGCGCGGGGCGCCTGTGTGCCCGGTTCCGACGACAGGCACCTCCACGCGCAGCCGCTCGGTTCGTCGAAAGCGCGGATCCGCGGTGGGCATGTACGCAAGCCCCGTGCTCGGGCCCCGGCGCAGCGCCAGCAGGCCCGTGCCCACTTCCGCGGCCTCGGCGGGGACGGTCGCCACCGTCGATGCGCGAACGGGGAGGCGGCCGGCCCTGGGCGTGGCCTCGGCCCGGATGGTATAGACACCCGGCGCGAGCGGCGCGTCCGTGCCGGAGATGGCCACGCTCCTCTGTCCCGGTTCGATCGCCGCGGTCACCGACTGCGGCTGTCCGCTCGAGCCCTTGTCGGGTTCGATCGCGACCTCGAGCGTTCCGCCCGACGCCCACTCCGGCAGCTTGAGCGTGGCCGCGTCGAGCTCCACGACCGCGCGTATCGAGGCGCGCCCGCCGGCCGCCTGGATGCGGATGGGCAGGTTCCCGCGCCCCGGCGCGATCGCCTCCAGCGCGCGCGCCACGGTCGGTGGCAGCGCCACCGGCCCGCGGCTGCCCGGCTCCCGGACGGGCGTGGCGCCCGCGGCGCGTGCCTCCGCTTCGGTCGGCGCCAGATAGCCAGGGCGCGCGCGCACATCGACACCCTCCCGCTTGACGCGGACGGTGAGGCGGCGGAAACGCCCGTCGAGCTTCGTGTTCGACGAGTAGTAGCTGAGCAGGTAGTGCGACCCGAGGTTGGCGAACATCCGCGCGGTCGCGCCGCGCACGTCGCTCGTGTCGAGCACGACGGCGCCGTCGGTCTGCTGCGCCAGCTCGCGCAGGCCGTCCTGACGGGACTGCAGGCGATCGCGATCGGCCACCGGGGTCGCCGGCCGCAGCGGTCCGATCGAATCGTCGAAGACCACGAGCCCTCGCGGATCGATGATGTAGAACGTCACGTTCGCGCGATTGGCGCGTTGCGCCAGCTGGCGCAGCTCGTACTCGTGATCGACATACGACAGCACGACCCGTTCGCGTTCGCAGGAATCGAATCCCACCATTGCTTGCCGCGGGTCGTCGCCGGCGACGATCCGTCCGTCGGTGCCGACGCCGATGGGAGGCGGGCCGGGCACCGAGTCCGGCACCAGGACACCGCCCAGCCGATCGTTGCGCCGGAACAGCACCCAGCCTTCGGTGAGCACAACGACGAACTTGCGATCGTCGCGGAGCGTCGCCAGTTGCGACACCAGGGCATCGAGCGCCAGGAGCGTCTTTCGTTCGCGCCGCCGTTCGATCAGCTCCTTGGCGACGCCGTTGAACTGGGGCGTCTCACGGCGGCCATCCGGATAGCAGAGCTGCAGTTCGTTTTCGCGCGGGTCCGAGGTGATCGCCTTGTCGCGCTCGCCCCACGTCCAGTTCTCGCGCAGCACCCGCTCGATCGCCGCGACGCGCCGGGTCAGGTTGAGGCTCGACGGCGACATCTCGGGCGTGATCACCCCGAGCAGGTCGTCGGGGCCGATGGCCTTGGCGAGCAGTTCCGACACCGGCGCCTGGGCCCGGGCGGATCCGTCGAGGCTGACATGCCACTGATCGAGAAACAGCACGAACAGACGCGCGTCGGGGTCCGCCGCCGCGTCTCGCTGCGCCTGCGAGCCCAGCGGCTCGGCGTGCGTGCTCGGCGACCCCGGCGTACGGGCCCGGACCAGCTTGAAGCTCTCAATCGTCTGGGGCCGATCGTCTTCGAGGACCTCGAGCTCGTCGGCGCGCAGATCGGTGAGGGCCACGCCGTCCTTCGAGACGTAGGCGTCGACCGACACGAGATTGGCGCCCGATCGGAAGCGCGGCAGCGGCGCCTCGGGCTGTTGGGCGATCGCCCACGCCGCCGCAACCAGCACGAACAGCGCGATCGCGGGCCGCTGTGCGCGCATCACGGGATGATGCGGAGGCCGTAGGTCACGACCTCGGTCTTGCCGTCCTTGACCAGCGACACTTCGAACACGTACTCGCCCGTGGCCAGCGGCGCCAGCGTCACGTCGCCGACCGCCAGGGTCTGTGCCTTCGCCTCGTCCACCCGCGTCGAGTACGTGGCGGCGAGCGCCAGTGGTTGGCCCTCTCGCGTCAGCAGGCGCGCCGAGCCCGTGTAGCCCTCCGCCATCAACGGCACTTCCACGCGAAGCCGTTCAGTCCGGCGGAAGCGCGGATCGGCGGTGGCCACGTACGCCAGGCCGGTGCTCGGGCCGCGGCGCAGCGCCAGCGCGCCGGTGCCCACCTCGGCGGCCGCGGCGGGGACGGTGGCGAAGGTCGTCACCTGGATCGGCAGGCGGCCCGCCTTGGGCGTGAGCTCCGCACGTACGGAGTAGCGGCCCGGCGGCAGCGGCGCGTCGGTCCCGGCGATCGGGATGCTGCGCTGCCCGGGCTCGATGGCCGCGGTCACGGTCTGCGTCGCCGCGCTCGTGCCGCGTTCGGGATCGATCGTCAGCCGAAGGGTTCCGCCCGAGATCCACTCCGGCAGCTTGATCGTGGCGGCGTCGAGTTCGACCACGGCGCGGATCGACGAGCGCGCGCCGGAGGCCTGGATGCGGACTGGCAGGTTGCCGCGACCCGGCGTAATGGCGTCCAGCGCCCGCGTCACCGTGGGCGGCGGCGCCGGCCGGCTCGAGGCCGGCCGCTCGGGCGTCACGCCGGCGCCGCGGGCCTCCTCCTCTGTCGGTGCCAGGTAACCTGGCCTCGCCCGCACCTCGACATCGGGGCGCTTGACCTCCACCCTGATCCGCCGGAAGCGGCCATCGAGGCGCGTGTTGGACGAGTAGTAGCTCAGGAGGTAATAGGACCCGAGGTCGGCGAGGATGCGCCTCATGGCGCCGGCGATGTCGTTGGTGGCGTCGAGGATGGCCACGCCGTCGGTTTGGAGCGCCATCGTGTGCAGGTCCTCGTGGCGCTTGCGCAGCCACGCGCGATCGACCGACGGCGGCAGGTCGAAGCGCGTCGGTTGATCGAACACGATCAGGCCGCGCGCATCGATCGGGTAGAAGCTGACGTTGGCGCGATTGGCGCGCTGCAGCAGCGTGCGGAACTCCGTCTGGTGGTCGACCGCCGCCAGCATCGCGCGCAGCCGCTCGCAGCTGTCGTAGGTCGTCGCGATGCCGCGCGCCGTGTCCGGAGCGCCGGGACCCGCGATGCGGCCGCTGATCGGATCCACGCGCAAGGGATCCTGTCCGGGCACCCGGTCGTTCAGCGGCCGCGCGAGGCGCTCGTCGCGCTGGTACAGCGGCCACCCCTCGGTGAACACCATCACGAACTTGCGCTCGGGGCGCAGGCCCTCGAGGTGCGTCACCAACCCGTCCAGCGCGTCGAGCGTCTGCTGTTCGCGCAGCCGCGCGATCATCTGATCGGCGATATAGCCGTACTCGCCCTGCGGATAGCACTGCATGATCGACTGCTCTTGCGGACTGAACTGGGCGACCTGGTCCTTGATCCCCCAGGCCCACGAATCGGTGAGGTAGCGCTCGATGTTCGAGGTGCGGCGACTGTAGGTGATGCTGCTCGCCGACATCTCGGGCGTCATCACGCCGACCATGTCGTCCTGGCCGATCACCCGGTCGAGCGTGGCGATGATCGGTTTGTTGGCATGAAACGAGCCGGCCACGCTCACGTGAAAGCGATCGACGAACAGCGTGAAGAGCCGCGCCGCATCGGCCGCATCCTGGCGCATGTCCCGCACGGTCGTCGGATTGATCCGTTCCGACTGCGGGATCGGGCCCCGCGCTTTGACTAGCTCGACGGCTTCGATCTTCTGCAGCTTGTCGTCTTCGTAGACCTCGATGTCGTCGGCGCGCAGGTCTTCGAGGGCGACGCCGTCTTTCGACACATACGCATCGACGCGCACGAGGTTGGCGCCCGATCGGAAGCGGGGCCGCTCCTGTTCGGTCGGCTGGGCCCCGAGGGTCAACGTCGCCGCCACCAACCCGAGTACGGTCAGCCGCATCCGCATGCCACAGCTTACCGCGTCTTGACCGACGGTAAACCATTGGCAGCGTTCGACGTATAGTGAAGAGACATGTCTGGTGTGCGGGGAGACGCCACCGTCGAACAGACGGACGTCGGCAGCTATTTCATCGCCAATTACCCCCCGTTTTCAGTCTGGAACGCCGCCGCCGTCGCCACCGATGCGGGCCCAGCCCTGAGCGAGCGTTCGGGGGTCGAAGACCCGCGAACGCGAGTCGAACGGGCCCTTGGCCTGTACCTTCACATCCCGTTCTGCCGGAAGCGCTGCCACTTCTGCTACTTCCGCGTCTACACCGACAAGAACGCGCGCGAGGTCGAGAACTACCTTGACCTGCTCGCGCGCGAGTGGGAGCTGTATGCGAAGAAGCCGGCGGTCGCGGGCCGCTCCTTCAACTTCGTCTATTTCGGCGGCGGCACGCCGTCGTTCCTGTCGACGAAGCAGCTGCAGGGCCTTGTCGGCCGGTTGAATGCCGGCGGCGCCTGGGACCGCGCCGAAGAGATCACCTTCGAGTGCGAGCCGGGCACGCTCACCGAGGCGAAGCTCGCGGCGATCCGCGAGCTGGGCGTGACGCGCCTCAGCCTCGGCGTCGAGAACTTCGACGATCGCATCCTCGAGATCAACGGCCGCGCGCACCGCTCCCCCGAGATTGGCCGCGCCTACGAGCAGGCGCGCGCGCTCGGCTTTCCGCAGATCAACATCGACCTGATCGCCGGCATGCTCGGCGAAACCGACGCCAACTGGCAGCAGTGCCTCGCGCGCACACTCGCGCTCGACCCCGACAGCGTGACCATCTACCAGATGGAGCTGCCCTACAACACGACGATCAGCGGCGACCTGCTGAAGCAGGGCGGCCAGTTCAGCGAGCCGGTCGCGGACTGGACGACCAAGCGCCGGTGGGTGAAGGAGGCGTTCGCCGCGCTCGAGCGCGCCGGGTATCACGTCGGCAGCGCCTACACCGCGGTGAAGAACCCCGGGACCACGAAGTTCGTGTATCGCGATCGGCTGTGGGAGGGCGCCGACCTGCTCGGCCTCGGCGTGGCGTCGTTCGGGCACGTCAACGGCGTGCACATGCAGAACCTCGACACGTGGCCGAAGTACGAGGACGCCATCAATCGCGGCGAGATCCCGCTCGGCCGCGCCTACCGTCCGACCGGCGAGGAACGGCTGATCCGCGAGTTCGTGCTGCAGTTGAAGCGCGGCGCCAACCGCCCGGCCTACTTCGCGCAGAAGTACGGCGTCGACGTGCTGGACCGCTTCGCCTGCGCGATCGAGTCGCTGCACGCCGACGGCTATCTGGCCGAACGCAGCGTCGATCGCATCGCCCTCACGCGGGAAGGGCTCTTGCGCGTGGATGTCCTGCTGCCCCGTTTCTTCCTGCCGGGACACGCCAGCATTCGGTATACCTAGTGGCGTGTACGTTCGATTTCGCATGGGACCGTTCCGTAGGAACGGCCCGAAAACGCTGGCCGAGAGACCTTGCCCGGTACTTGAGAAATCGTTGATACGCTCCACTAGAATGCTTGATGTCGTTGTCATCGGTGGCGGACCGGCCGGGTCCACCACGTCGACCATCCTCGCGCAGGCCGGGCTCACGGTCGCCCTCTTCGAGCGCGAGAAGTTCCCGCGTTTCCACATCGGCGAGTCGCTGATCCCCGAAACCTACTGGGTCCTCAAGCGGCTCGACATGCTCGAGAAGATGCAGCGGAGCCGCTTCGTCAAGAAGTACAGCGTGCAGTTCGTCAACGCGAACGGCAAGCTGTCGGCGCCGTTCTACTTCTGGGACAACAAGCCCCACGAGTGCTCGCAGACCTGGCAGGTCGTCCGCAGCGAGTTCGACCAGCTGATGCTCGACAACGCGCGCGAGCACGGCGTCGAGGCGCAGGACGGCGTGCACGTCATCGAAGTGCTGTTCGAGGGCGACCGCGCCACCGGCGTGGCGATCAAGCAGGACGGCGTCCGCAAGGAGATCCGCGCGAAGGTCGTGGTCGACGCCAGCGGACAGGCCGCGCTGCTGATGAACCGCATGAAGCTGCGCTTGTGGGATCCGGTGCTGAACAAGGGCGCGATCTGGACCTACTGGGAAGGCGCCTACCGCGACACCGGCCGCGACGAGGGCGCGACCATGGTCATCCAGACGCCGGGCAGGGACGGCTGGTTCTGGAACATCCCCCTCCACGACAACATCGTCAGCCTCGGCGTGGTGGCGCCGTTCGATTACCTGTTCAAGGGCCGCAAGGGCAACCACGAGCTGACCTACCAGGAAGAAGTCGACAAGACGCCGGCGGTGAAGGAACGGGTCAGGAACGCGAGGCGCGTGACCGGATACTTCGCGACGCGGGACTACTCCTATCGATCGACCGAGGTCGCCGGCAACGGCTGGGTGCTCGTCGGTGACGCGTTCGGCTTCCTCGATCCGCTGTATTCGTCCGGCGTGCTGCTGGCGCTGAAGTCGGGCGAGCTGGCCGCCGACGCGATTATCGACGGCCTGGCGAAGGGCGACACCAGCGGCGCCCAGCTCGGACGCTGGGGCGAGGTCTTCAATAACGGCGTCGATCGCATGCGCCGGCTGGTCTGCGAGTACTACGACGGCTTCAGCTTCGGCAACTTCGTCCGCAACTACCCCGAACTGCGCAACACCGTCACCGACCTGCTGATCGGCGACCTCTTTACCGACAAGGTGGACAAGGTCTGGACGCCGATGGAGTCGCTCTATCCGCCGGGCAAGCAGCGCCTGCAGTCCTGGCGCGAGGGCATGGTGCCCGACGCGGCCCTGCACAAGACCAACGAGCTGACGCTGCCCGAGGGGCGCCGGCCATAGCCCCGTTCCGCTACGCCCGCCGGGTCCAGTTCGCCGAGACCGACGCCGCCGGCATGGTCCATTTCTCCAACTTTTTCCGCTACACGGTCGTGTGCGGCGAGACGACCATCGGGACCGGCACGGTCACGGCCGCCTGCGTCCGCCGCGATGCCGATGGCGTCATGAAGGCCGTCGAGATCCCGGCCGAGCTCCTCGCGCGCCTACGCGCGCGCCTCGAATCGGCGTAATCTGCGGCTGTATTTCAGGACGGGCGCGCTTACATCACCCGGGGATCGGCGGCCGGCGACGGCCGCAGCCACCGCCAGATCTTGCGCGCGATCCACAGCATCATCACCACGATCGCCACGCTCACAACCAGCGCGAGCAGCGGGAACTTCAGCGTGAACAGGCTCAGCCCGATCACGAACACGTCCTCGACCAGGCTGATGAACCAGTTGGTGAACGGCTCGGGGCTCGTGTTGATGGCCACGCGCGTCCCCGCCTTCGTCATGTGGCTGCCGGCGGCGGCCGTGCCGCCCAGCAGGGCGATCAGGCCGACCACCAGCGGCGACGCGTCGCCGAGCGCCGCCACGGCAATCAGCGCGCCGCCCACGGGGCGAATGATCGTGTGCACCGAATCCCAGATCGAATCGACCCATGGGATCTTGTCGGCCACGAACTCGACAAGGTAGAGCACGCCGGCGAGGCCGATGATCCAGGGATGGTCGAAGACCCCGAACTGCTCGGGCAACTGGACCCACCCGTAGCGCGAGGCCAGGCCGAGCACCGCCACCGTGGCGTACAGGTTCACGCCGGCGGCCAGCGAGAATCCGAGCGTGCGTCCAAGCGTGACGAGCACTTCCACGGGGTCGTCCCCTTATGTCGTCAACAGGTGTTCGATTCTCGCGCGCACGATCTCGATCACCCGATCGCGATCGTCCACGCTCATCCCCGCCGTCTCCAGCGGCTCGCCGATGCGAATCCGGCACAGCACCGGCCGCACGAACCAGCTCCCCTTCCGCATGGCATCGCGGCCGCCGGAAATCGCCACCGGCACGATCGGCGCCCCCGCCTTGATGGCCATGATGAAGCCGCCTTTCTTGAATGGCAAGAGCTCCAGGGTGCGGCTGCGCGTGCCTTCCGGGAAGATCAGGAACGAGTTGCCGGAGCGGATCGACTCGGCGGCGCGGTCGACCGACACCATCGACGCCTCGCGCCGCTCGCGCTCGACCGACACGAAGTCGCCGGCCAGCATCACCTTGCCGAGAATCGGCAGCTTGGTCAGCTCGGCCTTGAACAGGATGTGCAACCGCCGATGCAGGGCCTGAAACAGCACGGGCGGGTCGACGTTGCTTTCGTGATTCGAGCAGAACACCACTGCCTGGCCGGCGGGAATGTGCTCGCGGCCGGTCACCGTATAGCGGATGCCGGCCATGCCCAGCGCCAGCCCGACCCCAAAGTGGCCCAGCTCGTACAGCGTGCCCTTCATCTTGAAGGGAATGGCGACCAGCAGCCCGATGGGGCCGACGACGAGGACGTAAAGGGAAACGACGAGGTAGGTCAGTACGGACCTGACGGCGGCAATGAAGGACGCCGGGTTCATTTTCCCCTGCTACCCACAGGAAAATGAACCCGGCGTCTTAACCTAGGACGCGCGAGCCTGCCGGCGAGGCGCGGCGGCAGCAGCCGTCACGCGGGCTGCGGCCTTGGCCGGCGCCGCCTTGGTGGCGCGCGTGGCCGCGCGCTGCGCGGAGCGAGCCTTCATCATGAAGCAGCGCTCGAGGGCCTTGTTCACCCGGTCCTCGATGTCGGCCACGGTGGTCTGCATCACTTCCGAAATCTCGGAAACGATCAGCGCCTTGGCGCGGTCGAGCATGCGCTTTTCGCGGAACGACAGGCTCTTCGACTTGGCCAGGAACGTCAGGCTCTTGAGCACATCGGCCATGTCGTAAATGGAGCCGGTGCGCATCTTGTCGGAGTTGTCCTTGAAGCGCCCCTTCCAGTTCTGGTGGTTGTCGATCTTGCCGTCGCCCAGCAGCAGGAACAGGCGCTCGACCTCTTCGTCGGTAATCGCCCGGCGGAGGCCGACATTGTCTACATTTGCGACAGGTACCAGAACTGTGGTCTCGTTCGACAGAATCCTCAGGTGGAAGAATCCGCAGGTCGTTCCGAGAATGGTCTTTTCTTCGACCTTCTCAACGACACCGAGCCCATGGTTCGGGTAAATGACCTTGTCGCCGATCTTAAATCCCACGTGCCCCTCGTTTCGAGATAGGTAGGTATGGCAGGCCGGAGTGCACTGACAGAGTCCTCACAGTATAGCCCAGCGCGGGCCCAAAATCAACGGAAATGCCCCGAAAATCGGGCATTTTGGTGAATTTTGCCGGCTCCGCCCCGCCCTCGAAGTAACCCCTGATTCGGCACGCGGTTAGGACCGGTTTTCGATCGGCTTTCGAAGCCTTGATATGCTGGCCGTCATGATCCGACTGGCACTGGCGCTGACGTTTTTGGTGAGCCTGCCGGCAATTCCGGCCCAGGTCGCCCCGCCCCAAAGACGTCCGGACGCCCCCCAGTTGGCCCCCTACGTGCCCACCCCGCAGGATGTCGTGGACCGGATGCTGGCCCTGGCCGACGTCAAGAAGGGCGAGCTGGTGGTCGATCTGGGGTGCGGCGACGGCCGCATCGTGGTCACGGCCGCGCAGAAATACGGCGCCCGTGGCCTGGGCGTCGACATCGACCCGCAGCGGATTGCCGAAGCCAACGCCAACGCGAAAGCCGCCAAAGTCGAACATCTCGTGACCTTCCGCCTTCAGGATGCGATGACCACCGACGTCTCGAGCGCCAACGTCGTCACCTTGTATCTGCTGTCGGCCTCGAACCTCAGGCTCCGGCCGATCCTGACCCGCCAGCTCAAGTCCGGCGCGCGCATTGTCGCCCACACCTTCAGCATGGGCGACTGGCAACCGGAAAAGGTGGACTCCTTTACGGACGTCGGCGGCCGGCAGCGCACGCTTTACTTGTACAAGGCCGACGGGAAGGTCCGTCAGTGAAGGACTTGAGGGCTTGAGGACTTGAAGACCGGCTCGTGCGTCGTCGAAGTGCTGCGCGGTGACACCGTCGAATCCACGCACCGCGTGCACATTGCCGTGGTCGAGGCCGGCAAGGGCCTGGTGTCGAGCGCCGGCAACCCCGCCCATCACAGCTTCGTGCGATCGGCGATCAAGATGTTCCAGGTCCTGCCCTTCGTGGAAGCGGGCGGCGTCGAGCGCTTCGCCTTCACGACCGAGGAGCTGGCTTTGTGCACGGCGTCGCACGGCGCCGAGCCGTTCCACGTGGACGCCGTGCGATCGATGCTGGCCAAGGCGAAGGTGACCGAGGAGGCGCTGGCCTGCGGGCCGCATCCGCCGATGCATGCGCCGTCCGCCGAGGCGCTGCGCGCCGAGGGCCGGGCGCCCACCCGCATCCACAACAATTGCTCGGGCAAGCACGCCGGCATGCTGGCGTTCACGGTCCAACAGGGATGGGTGACGAGCGGCTACCACCGCGCCGCGCACCCGGCGCAGCAGCGCATCCTCAGCACGGTGGCACGATGGATGGGCGTGGAGGCGAACGACATCGACCAGGCCATCGACGGCTGCGGCCTGCCGACGTTCGCGCTGCCGCTGGATGCCGTCGCCGAGGGCTGCGCGCGCTTTGCCGCGGCCGCCGCCGACCGGACGCCGGCGCCCGCGCGCATCTTCGCGGCGATGACGGCGCATCCCGAATACGTCGCCGGCACCGGCCGCCTCGACACGGATCTGATGCGGACCGCGCAGGGCCGGCTGTTCGCCAAGGTCGGCGCCGAGGGCTTCTACGCGGTGGGCATCCCCTCGCGACGGATGGGACTGGCCCTCAAGGTCGAGGATGGATCGGGACGGGCCTCCGAGCCGGCGCTGCTGGCGGCGCTGCGCCTGTTGGACGTCATCACCTTCCAGCAGTTCGATGCCCTCGCGCGCTACGCCCATCCCGCCATCCTGAACACCCGCGGCGAAACCGTCGGCTCCATTCGCGTCCGCTTGATCCTGTAGTTGGATCCTTGGAGGGCATGTGCGTCGACTCTGGCTGTTCGGATTGATAGTTCCCATGGTGACGGCGGCGTGTTCCGGGTCGCCCTCCTCTCCCACTCCGCCCGCCGCCACGTGTTCGTTCACGGTCTCGAGCACCACGCTGAACATGGCGGGCGTGGCCGGGACGGCG